>Ga0209172_10000256_pt1 | contig 154100 bp, 139 predicted proteins | sample LarsenN4metaG_FD_184113 | JGI IMG/M metagenome (GOLD analysis project Ga0209172, IMG submission 184113) | Hot spring sediment bacterial and archeal communities from British Columbia, Canada, to study Microbial Dark Matter (Phase II) - Larsen... ...
CCGCCGCTTTTCCATCTTTTCCTGACGCTTGGTCTGTTGTATCTTCATGCCCTGCTCTTGCAGCAGGGTTTGTACCAACATTAACTTCCTGTACGAAGCTCAGTAGAGACTGTCATCGAACTCGAGCGAGGAGCTATTCGAATATTTATCGTTTGCCGCTTTATTGGTGCAAGACCTTGGGGGTTCGTGAGGGAAAATCTCGTGGTCCAGTGCTTGGATTTAAGTAAAGCGCCATTCACGCTCCTTCCTTTTGCGGCTTCTGCAGTATCACCGTCTGTGTCATCCGATCCCCCTTTAGGGCGCATAGAACCTGTCTAGGCTACGTCGCTTTTCCGTGCAAGAGGGTTGTCTGGGTGGCAGGGGACTCGCCATCGGTGGAAGGAGAGGGGAGGTGCGAAAGGCCTGAAGTCGTTTCGCGATTCCGCTCCGGGGAAAGGCGGTTCTTGGCGTTGGAGACCCCTTCGCCGCGGCCCGCGCCAAGGCTTCGGTGGAGCGGGCGGTCGCGACGCGAGATCGCTCCGATGAGGCGGGGAGGTGTTTTGGATTGGGGAAGGGGGAAAGGCAGGGAGGCCATTCGGGGTTGATCGACCAGCCTCCGTGCCTCTGCTCCTCTGCGTTGAGATGGGCTTGAAGCGGTCAGGCGAAGGGGTTGAGGGGGGTGAGGCCCGCGATGCCTTCGAAATCTTTTGTGTTTTCGGTGAGGATGACCGGGATGTTCTCGCGCCGCATGAGGGCCGCCAGTTGACGGTCGAAATACGCCTGCCGTGTCACTTCAGCCTCCACGCACAATTCCATGGCCGATTGGACGGTTTCCAGGGTGAGCGGGAGGACCGTCAGCCCGCGCAGGCGGGAGAGTGAGCGGATTTTGTCCCGCGCCTGGCCCGGGCTGTCCGGGGGCTGGTTCTTGGGTCCAATGAGGTTGGGATACATCTCGGCCAGGTTCTGCACGGAAACGAACAACTCCACGCCCGGACGATGCCGCAGGGCCAGGGTTTCCTGGGCGCGCGCGTGACGGGGATCGGCCGACAGGGTGGCGTAGATGAGCACGTTGGTGTCCACCAGGGCCCGCCCTTGCAGTTCATCCACGCGCATAGGTCTCTTCGCGGCTGAAGCTGCCGACAAACCGACCGGGGGAGGTTACGATGCCTTTGTCGTCGGCACCGCGCTTGGCCAAGAATTCCTCCAGCGCCATCTCGATGACCTGGCTGCGGGACCGCCGCTCCTCTTGCCCGTAGCGATTGACCTTTTCGATGAGAACCGTCTCGATTGTAGCACTGATGTGGGATTTTATAGCATGAGTATGTTACATAGCCTGTGTGCTGTCGATTCACCCCCGGATGGGGGTGTTCGGTGCGGCGGATGGGCAAAAGGCAAGGACCGGGCAGGATGCCCGCCCATGCGGGCGGGACGCCCGCGCTACGGAAAGGCAAAGAGGCCATCCGTGGTTGAATCGACTGCCTCCGCGCCTCCGCGCCTCTGCGTTGAAGGAACTCGAAAGCTGAATCTCTCCTTGAACCGGTCGTGCGGTCCGCCGCCGCTGAAGCTATGGCGGGACATGCGAGCGCGCTCCAAGAAGCAGGGATTTCTTTGCGCGCTTTGCGGTCCGCGCAGCGGACTTGCGCCTCTGCGTTAACAAGCCCCTTCGTCCCTTCGCGCGGCCCGCCTCCGCGGACGCTAGGGCGCGACAAGCGAGCGCGTTACACGGAGAGGCCGGCTTTCCAGCCAGCGGCGTAGGCTTCGAAGACGCGGCGGATTTCATCCCGCACGCGGCGGAAGACGGCGCGGACTTCGTCCTCGCTTCCGGTGGCGTGGGCGGGATCGTCGAAACCCCAATGGTGGCGGCAGACCTGGCCGGGATACATCGGGCAGGCCTGGTCAGCATTGCCGCAGACGGTGATGACGGTGTGGATGTCCCGGTCCAGGAACTCGTTCATGTGCTTGGAGTGGTGGCCGGAGATGTCGATGCCGATTTCCTTCATGACCTCGATGGCCATGGGGTGGACGTAGCCCGCGGGCTTGGAGCCGGCGCTGTGGACATCGATGACTCCTCCGGCCGCCGCGCGGAGGATGCCCTCCGCGAGGTGGCTGCGGCAGGAATTGCCCGTGCAGAGGATGAGGACGGAAGGCGTGGCAGGCATGGCAGGCTTTGAATTAAGCGGAGGAAACGGTGGTTTCCATCTTTTCCTTCGTGCCGATGTCCTGAGTCAGCTCGGCCAAGCGCATGCGGTCGAGTTTCTCCAGGGGGAGGCTGGTGAAGAGTTCGATGCGGCGCTGGATTTGCAGGGCAACGTTCTTGAAGAAGCGGAATTTTTCGTCATCGCTGCCTTCGAAGGCGGCGGGGTCGGGGGAGCCCCAGTGGGCGACGATGGGCTGGCCGGGCCAGACCGGGCAGGATTCCTTGGCGTTGTCGCAGACGGTGATGACGAAGTCGAAATGGGGGCCGCTTTTGAATTCGTCCCACGACTTGCTGCGGGCGTCGGAGGCGTCGATTTTGTAGATTTCCTTGAGCACGCGCTGGGCGAAGGGGTTGACCTTGCCGCTGGGGAGGGCGCCGGCGCTGTGGGAGATGAAGCGGCCCTGGCCGATGCGGCGGATGAGGTATTCGCCGAGGATGCTCCGCGCCGAGTTGCCGGTGCAGAGGAAGAGGATGTTGAAGGGTTTGTGGGTTTCCATGGGTTCCTTGGGGGTGGAGGGTTTGGGGGAAGGCAGGGAGTTAAATGGGGATCAACAGCAGCCGGAGGGGCCGCAGCCGCAGGAGCTGTTTCCTGTGGAGGATTTGGTTTTATCGATCAGGCCGTAGCCGCCGAGGATGACGCGGCGGATGGGCTCTCCGGTCTCGGGATGCTGGGTGAGCACGGCGTCGTTCATGGACTGCTGGATTTCAAAGTGCCGGGGCTCGCTGCCATCGGCGGGGACGGTTTCGTAGAGGTAGGTGGGCATGGGAATGGGTGATTGATGAGGGTTAATTGCTGATTTTTAAAGGCAGGCGGGTGACGGAAGGGTGAGGAGGGTTTCGAGGGCAGCGGGGCCGGTGGGTTCTTCCGGCTGGAAAGCGACGAGGGCGGTGCGGCGGGCGTGCGAGCCGGTGACTTCGCCGATGCAGCGGAGTTCGTGGGCGGCGCGGGCGCGGAGCAGGGAGTCGCTGACACCGGCCGCGGCCAGGCTTTGGTTGATGATCCAGGCCCAGGGTTCGATGCCGGCGCGGCGGAGGTCGTCCTGGAGGGCGGCGGCCTCGTGGACGGGGGTGGGCTCGGGCAGGGTGGTGAGGAGGATGCGGGTGAAGGCGGGGTCGCGCAGGCGGGGGAGGAGTTCGCGCACTTCTGGGGGTGTGGTGTCGCGGCTCTGGCGTCCGAGTTCGCGGTGATAGGCCTCGGTGGCATCCAGCAGGAGGAGGGTGTGGCCGGTGGGGGCGGTGTCGAGGACGACGAAGCCGCCGGTGCCGCGGGCGACGGTGCGGGCGAAGGCGCGGAAAACGGCGATTTCCTCGGTGCAGGGGGAGCGGAGGTCTTCTTCCAGGAGGGCGCGCCCGGCCTCGTCCAGGGCGGCGCCCTGGGTGGCGAGAACCTCAGCGGTGTAGGCGGCGGTCTCGGCGGCAGGATCGATGCGGGAAAGTGTGATGCGGCTGCCGGGCGCGGCCGCGCCCACGGCGTCGGCCAGGTGGGCGGCAGGATCGGTGGTGGTGAGGTGGACGGAGTGGCCGCGGGCGGCCAGGGCGTGGGCGATGGCGGCGGCCAGGGTGGTTTTCCCGGTGCCGCCCTTGCCCATGAGGAGGATGACGCCGCGGCCGGTGGCGGCGAGGTCATCGACGAGGGTTTCGAGCGGCGGAAGGTCCGGAGGCTCGGGAGCGGGCTCGATGGTTAGTCCAGGCGGGACGCCGCCGTCTTCGAAGAAGGCGCGGAGGGCGGCCAGGCCGATGACACTGGCAGCGCGGAGGGGGGAGGCGAAGACGGGGAGGGAGGCGAGGAAATCCCGGTATTCGGCCTGCGCGGCGGCGGCGGTGGCCTCGATGCCGGCGGCCACGGGGTCGAGGGGATCGGAGGGACGGAAGAGGCCGTTGAGGATGAGGACCTGGCGGGTGATGCCGAGGGCGCGGAGTTCGCCGGCGGTGCGGTGGACTTCCTTGAGGGCGGCGCGCTGGGGGCGGGCGACGAGGAGGATCTGGGTCGATTGCGGGTCGCCCAACGTGGTGAGGGCGCTGCGGTAGATGCCGCGCTGGCGGTCCAGTCCGGCCAGGGGCCCGAGGCAGGAGGTGCCACTGCGGTTGGTGTCGAGGAAGCCGGTCCAGGCCTGGGAGAGGCCGAGGAGACGGAGGGTGTGGCCTGTGGGGGCGGTGTCGAAGACAATGTGGTCGTGAGGGGTGGGCTCGGCGAGGAAGGCGGTGAATTCGTCGAAGGCGGCGATCTCGGTGGTGCAGGCGCCGGAGAGTTGTTCCTCCATGGCGCGGAGCGCGGCCTCAGGGAGGACGCCGCGGAGGGGGCCGATGAGCTTGTCGCGGTAGGCCTGGGCGGCGGTCTGGGGGTTGATGTTGAGGGCCTCCAGGCCGGGCACGGCGGGAACGGCGCGCGGTTCACGGTCCAGGGGCAGGCCGAGGACTTCATCGAGGTTGGAGGCGGGATCGGTGCTGACGAGCAGGACGCGGCGGCCCTGGCTGGCAAGACGGACGGCGGTGGCGCAGGCCAGGGAGGTCTTGCCCACGCCGCCCTTGCCGGTGAAGAAGAGGTGGCGCGGCGCGCCCTCGGTCAGGGTGGTGAGGGGTTTCATGGGGCGAGGAGGGCGGCGCGCTCGGCGGCGTCCGGGTAGCGGGCCTGGAGTTGGAGTTCGCCGTCAATGAAGAGGGCGGGCAGGGCTTCCGTGCCGCCGGAGTCGAGGAGGGCTTTGACGCGCGGGTTTTGCACGAAGGCCAGGGGCTGCTGGGCGAGGTTGTAGCGTTCGACGCGCACGCCGCGGGATTGCAGGTCCTGGAGCCAGGCGGCGACCGCGGGGAGCACAGGATCGATGTCCGGCCCGCACACGCCGGTGGAGCAACACATCGGGGGATCGTAGAGTTGGAGGGTGGTCATGGTCAGCAGCAGGCGGCCTGCAGGCGGCGGGTGTGGGTGCGCTGGATGCTGTCCACGCAGTCGAAGAAGTTGTTCAGGCAGGGGCAGGCCAGGCGGTAGTAAACGTTCTGGCCGCGCTTCTCCATTTCCAGGAGGCCGGCGGCTTTCATGACGGAGAGGTGCTTGGAGACGGTGGACATGTCGGCGCCGACGCGGCCGGTCAGTTCGCAGACGCAGCATTCGCCCTCGGCCAGGGTCTCCGCAATGAGGATGCGGGAGGGGTGGGCCAGAGCCTTGATGACTTCGGCCCGGCGTTCCAGTCGGCTGCGGTCGGCTGCATTCATGGATACTTGGCAAAATAGCCAAGTATTGGGCCGACGTCAAGCCGCTTGCGCCGGGACGGTGCTGGAGGATGATGTTCCTTCGCATGAATACAGGAGCCCAAGCCGATTTGCCGCCCCGGGCTGTGGGAATCTGGCTGGTCTTGGTCTGTCTGGCCATCGCCGCCATGGTGGCGATCGGCGGGGTGACCCGGCTGACGGGGAGCGGCCTTTCGATCACGGATTGGCGTCCGATCACCGGGGCAGTGCCGCCTCTGAACGCTGCGGATTGGCAGTCGGAATTTGAGAAATACATGGGCTCCCCGCAGCACCGGCTGGTGTTTCCGGACATGACGGTGGAGGAATTCAAGGGCATCTACTGGTGGGAGTGGATTCACCGGTTTTGGGGACGCATGATCGGGGTGGTCTATGCCGTCCCGCTGGCGGTGTTCTGGCTGCGGGGCATGGTGCCGGGAAGCTGGCGGTGGAAACTGCTGCTGGGCCTGGCGCTGGGGGGAGCGCAGGGGGCTCTGGGGTGGTTCATGGTGCAAAGCGGGCTGGTGGACCGGCCCAGCGTCAGCGCCTACCGGCTGGCCGCGCACCTGGGGCTGGCGGTCCTGATTTTCGGTTTGTTATGGTGGTGGGCACTCCGCGTCCTGCGTGCGGGGCGGGCCGTGGAGCCGGTTCCTGGTTGGGTGCGCCGGGGGCTGCTGCTCTTGGGCGTGCTACTGGGCGTGCAAATTTTCTATGCCGGATTCGTCGCCGGAACCAAGGCCGCGATGGCCCACCCCGCCTTTCCCGGCCTGGGCGGCTCGTTCTTCCCCTCGCCTGCCTCCTGGCTGGAGCCCGCGTGGAAGAATCTTTTTGAGAACACATCCTGGATTGCTTTCCTGCACCGCTGGCTGGGCGTGGGGCTGGCCGGCGGAGGCGGACTGCTGGCCGCCTGGTTTGCGGCCTCGGGGCCCCGGGGCCTGCGCCCGGCCGCCCTGCTGCTGGCCGCCCTGCTCGCGGTCCAGGTGGGGCTGGGCATCCTCACCACGGTGCTGAGCCGGGGGAGCATCCCCGTCCTTCCGGGCACGCTGCACCAGGCCAACGCCCTCGCACTGCTGGCGCTGGCGCTGCTGCTGCTCCAGGCCACCCGCGCATCGCACTTGCCCCGTCCGCCTGGGCCGCGTAAATGTTAAGGATGACAAATCGCTTCCTGCCACTTCTGGCGCTTGTCCTGCTGGCCACAGGCGCCAGCAGCCAGGCGCAAATCCGCGTGGCCCTGGCCGCCGAACGCTCCACCTTTCTGCTCTACGAGCCCATGGTCATCACCGTGCAGCTGGCCAATTCCTCGGGCGAACGCATCGTGCTCAACAGCGGCCCGAGCGACCGGCCCTGGCTCAGCTTCCTGGTCCGCTCGGTGGACGGGCGCAAAATCCGCAGCGAGCAGCCGCTCTCACTGGACCCGGTGATCCTGGAGCCGGGCCAGTCCCGCCTGCTCTCCGTGGACCTAACCCCGCTCTACGCCATCCGCGAGACCGGACAATACACCGTGCAGGCCTCGGTCCAGCCCCCCGGGCGCCAGGCCTACCTGACCGATGGCCTGGCCATCAGCGTGGGCAAAGGAGAGACCCTGTGGACGAAAAGCTATGTCGATGGCGGCAGCAAGCGCGTGGTTTCCCTCATCCGCTTCATGGACCGCAAGGACGTTTCCCTCTACCTGCGGGTGGAAGAACCGCAGGAGAACCTGGTTTATTCCACCGTCCGCCTGGGCAAGTTCGTTGCCTTCACCTCACCCCAGGTGGAACTGGATGCCCAGCGTGGCATCCATATCGTGCACCCGGTGGGTGCGCGCCTCTACCGCTACACCCGCGCCAACGCCGAAGGCTCGGTGATCCAGCAGGAAGACCGGGAGTCCGGCACCTCCCAGCCGGCACTCGCGGCGCGTCCCGGCGGACAGGTCGAATTTGTCGGAGGCGTGGAACAAAAGCAGCAAACCGAACGTCCCCGGCTTTCCGAACTCCAGCAGGGGATTTGAACGGACCGCCTTTTTTCACTGGCCCGCCCGCCGGGGCTGTGGATGCTCTGTTTGCATGGACTTTCTGCCCTTTGCGGAGGCATTCCGACATTGCCCCCGGTGTGGCGCCGCACCGATGGCCCGCCAGAGGCACCACCTGAGCTGCGGCACCTGCGGCCACCAGCACTACGTCAACCCCGCTGCCGCCGTCGGCGCCCTGGTGGTGGACCCGTCCGGCAGCCTGCTCTTGATCCGCCGCGCCAAGGACCCGGGCAAAGGCCTGCTCGGCATGCCCGGCGGATTCATCGATGCCGGCGAGACGGCCGAGGACGCCCTCCGCCGTGAGACCCGCGAGGAAGTCGGGCTGGAGCTGGGCCGCCTGGACTTCCTCCTTTCCCATCCCAACAGCTACGCTTTTGCCGGTGTGCGCTACGACGTGCTCGACCTGTTTTTTGTCTGCCGGGTGGACTCCTTTGCCGGCGCCCACCCGCGGGACGAAGTGCAGGAACTCGTCATCCGCCCCGGGCGCTCCGTGGCTCCCGGGGAAATCGCCTTCCCTTCCATGCGCCGCGCCCTCGCTGCCTGGAACAACCCGCCCGCCTCTTCATGAACACCATCCGCCCCTACACTTACCCTGACGAATTGCCCCGCTCCAAACACTGCCGCCTCCGCGCCAACGGCACGCCCCTGGACGTGCTGGAAACCGGTGTGGCCGGCTTTGCCGCCTTCGACTGGACCGGCCCCGTGGAGATTGAAATCGAAGCCGGCGTCCCGCTGGACGGCGCCACCGTCCGTCCGCTCTCCCGCGGCATACCCGCCCGGGTGGAGCCAGGCCGCCTGCGCTTCCGCCTGGAACAACCGGACAATCTTTGCATCGAAATCCCCGGCCTGCCCGAACTGTTCCTCTACGCCAACCCTCCGGAAACCGGACGCCCCGACCCTGCCGACCCCCGAGTCCGCTGGTTCGCCGCCGGACGCATCCATGACGTCGGCACCCTGGAACTCGGCCCGGGCGAGACCCTCTATGTGGAAGCGGGCGCGGTGGTCCGGGGCCTGATCCGCGCCACCCGCGCGGACGGGGTCCGCATCTGCGGGCGGGGCATTCTGGATGGCGGCCACGGCCATTTTCCCAAAGAGGGCCCCGGACGGCTGTGCGTCATCGAAGGCAGCCGCCAGGTCCGCGTGGAAGACGTCATCCTCATCCACCCCCATTCCTGGATGCTGGTGCTGGGCGATTGTGAGGATGTGAGCATCAGCAATTTGAAAGAAATCGGGGAAGTCATGTCTTCCGACGGCATCGACGTCTGCGGCTGCCGGCGCGTGCTCATCGAAGGCTGCTGCCTGCGCAACAACGATGACTGCGTCGCCGTCAAATCCCTCAGCTACACGGGCCGCCCCGGAGACGGGCGCCTGCCCTGGGACCGGGACGTGGAGGACGTCACCGTCCGCCGCTGCACTTTCTGGAACGCCCAATGCGGCAACGCCATGGAAGTCGGCTTCGAACTGCGCTGTGAGCGCGTTTCCGGGGTGCTCTTCGAGGACATCGACGTGCTCTGCGTGCACGGCCATGGCGCGGTTTTCTCCATCCACAACGGAGACCGCGCGCGCGTGGAAAACATCACCTGGCGCAACATCCGCGTGGAGCACCACTACGACAAGCTGCTGGATTTCCGTGTCATCCACTCCCGCTACAGCCGGGACACCGTGCGCGGCAGCATCCAGAACATTCTCCTGGAGGACATCCACATCCGGCGCAGCGCCTTCAATGAAGGCGACACCAAGTCCCTCATCACCGGCTGGAGTGCGGACAGCCCGGCGGAGCGCATCACCCTGCGCAACCTCCGCTTCAACGGCGAGCCGGTCACCGATGCGGACCGGCTCGACCTCTTCACCCGCCATGCGCGGGATGTGCGCTTCGCCTGAAACCGGCTCAAGCCGAACGGGGAGCGCCCGAAGGCAGGAGCGGGCGCTGCTGCCGGAGGATGCGGGTGGTTTGTTCCGCCAATGAGCGGTGTGGGCAGGGCGGAGGCGGCCTCAGGGCCATGGCCCGGCGCAGCACCTGGAACATCTCCTCCGCGCGGAAAGGCTTGGCCAGCGTGCCCACCACATTGGGATGCGCCACCGCGGTTTCCTGCAGCTTCTCCCCATAGCCGGACATCAAGACCACGGGTATGGAAGCCAGGTCCGCTTCGGTCCGAAGCTGCTCGGCAAAGGAATCTCCGTTGAAATCCGGCAGCGCATAATCCAGGAGAATGAGCCGCGGGTGCAGGTGCCGGGCACAGTCCATGCCCTCGCGCCCTGTTTCCACGGTGATGACCGCGTGATCGGGAAACTCCCGGGCCAGGGCTGCTTCGGCAAAGCGGAGGATCAGGGCATTGTCATCCACCACCAGAATGCGCGGCACGGCCTGGAGCCACTCCAGGTGCTCGTCCTGCGCCTCGCCCCGGTGCAGCACATGTCCGGAGGGGGGACGGGGCAGCACGGGCAGCACGGCCGAGCGCGCCAATTCCAGCACCCGCGCCAGCGCAGCAACGGCCTGCCCGGATTCTGCCCCGCGCTTCAGCTTGGCCGCAGGTGCCGGCAACTCAGCTGGCCAGGCATGCTCCGCATCCACCAAGGCCAGCACGTGGTGACCCGGGCGGCAGATGTGGGCATCCCGAATCCAATCCACCGCCCCCTCCACTGCCAAATCCACCACCAGCACGTCCGGCGCATGGTCCCCGCAATGCTGCATCAATCCGGCCACCGATCCGCCCGACCACACCCCCGCCGCAGCATCCTGCGCCACCACCCACGCCTTCCATTGTTCCGGGTCGTGCGGGGACTCCAAAAGACAGACAATCTCGATCGGCATCCCGTCCCAGCAAGCAGGAATCAGGCCCTGCTCAAGTCCTTCCGGCCCTCATCCTGCAAGAAAAGCCTCAGCGGCCCGCACGGTCTCCACCAACTGATTGGGGGAGAAGGGTTTGGCCAGGGTGGCGACGACGTTGGGGCAGGTTCGCACCAAGTCCCGCAATTCTTCCACCCTTCCGGAAATCATGATGATGGGAATGTGGTGGAGCGCGGGATCGTCCTTCATCTGCCGCGCCACGGTTTCCCCGGAGCCATCCGGCAGCATCAGGTCCAGCAGGACCAGGCGGGGGCGGAATTCCTGCACGCAGGCCGCCGCTTCCCGTGCGGTCTGCACGGTGATGACGGCGTGATCGGGCCAGTGCCGTGCCAAGACCTCATCGGCGTAACGCAGGATCATCGGGTTGTCATCCACCACCAAAAATTTCGGCAGCGCCGGGAGATCATCCAGCCGTTCCTCGGCGGCATCGCCCAAATGAATGGTGCGCCCGTTGATTTCATGGCGGATGGGCGAGGTGTCTTGGTCGCCAGGGTGCACCAGAGGAGCGGGCGCCCGGCGGCGCTCGTCCAGGCGGCGGGCCGCCTCCAGGAGCAAGCCCGGGGTGTCCTGCTGGATGGTGGACGGGAGTGGTTCCGGACTGGGGCCTTCTTCGATCGTTCCGCCCGGCCAGAAGAGGATGTCATAGAACGCCTCCAGGCCCTGCTTGCGGCGGGCGGCAGCATGGCAGAGCGAGCCCCGGTCCATCACCAGCGTTCCGCTTTCCCCGCGTCCGCCGATGATCGAGAGCGTGCAGCTGGCTCCGGCAAAGACCTTGATCTGCAGCACATCGAGCAGCGTCACCTGGGCCAGCACCGCGCGGTAGGCGGTGCGCTCGGGCAAGTCCCGCGGGTCGAGCAAAGCGTCAAGCATGGCGCTTGCCGCCGCCTCCTGCAGCGGCAGCTGCAGCACATCCACCTGGCCGTGAATTTCCAGGTCTGGAGGCACCGTCCCTTCCGCCAAATAGAGAATCCGGGCAATCGGATAACAGGTTTTGAAATCGAAAACGAATTCGATCACCGCGGGGTCTTCCGCGCCATCGACGACCAGGAGCATGGGCCGGCTGAGCGCGGCCAGGCGCCGCGCATGCGGAAGGTCCCCCGCCCGGTAGATGGCCCCGGCCTGGGGGCGCTGCGCCATCCAATTGGCCACGGATTGGATCGCGGGACTTTTTGCGGGATAGAGGATGACGCTCAACGCCCTCCTGCCTAGCCGAAACCGCCCGCCCTGCAACGATTATCCAGCCCTGGCGGCACAGAATCAGAACAGTTTGGCTGCAGAGGGCAAGGTGTCACGGGGCGGAGCCTGTGCCCGCGCAGATGTCGGCATCCGGGCCTTTTGCTGCGGCACCCCGGGCTTCAACGGGGCGGGCCGCCCCCACCTCCAGGCGGCGGGCCCTGGGGTGCCTCCGCAGCGCTGATGAATCCATCCCCATCGCGGTCATGCACGGTGAAGCGGTCCGGCGGGCCGTCGAATTCCGCCCGGGAGACCCTGCCATCGCCATCTTTATCCAGGCGCTGGAGAAATCCGGCACCACGGTCCGGGCCGCCTCCCCCCGCCTTCTGCGGCGGGGGCGCCTGGGCGGCGAAGTTCACCGGCGCGGGCCGGTAGCTGCGCCCATCGGCCCGGACCGTGAGCGGGTATGCCGCCGGGTCCGCTGCCGCGGGCGGGGCTGTGCGCAGCACCGCCACGCCGCCGCGCACCGCGCGGGCGAAATTTTCCACCCGCCGGGCATCCCCCTGCGGGCCGTGCCCGATCGCGGCCCGCCCGGTCTTCGGATCGCTCCGCTGCGCCCCGGCCCCATGGACATCCAGCACCTTGCCGTCCATCTTGCCGATGGCCCGCCCGAACGCGATGTAGGCGGCGCTGTTGGCCGGTTCCGGCCCGTCCAAGTGCGTGGTGGAGGTCCAATAAAACGGATAATCTTTCTGCCCGGCTTCGTTCACCACTTTGGTGGCTTGGAAAAGCGGATCGATCGCCGCCGAGCCGGTCGTGTCCGGGGCGCGCGTGTAATCCACCAGCATTTGCAGCTCCTTGGCATTCGGCAGGCGCCAGTCCGAGTGCCCGGCCAGTTCCAGGCCTTCCGCATAGCGCAGCGCCTGTTCCCAAGTGAGCGGGCGGGCGCTGTCTGCCTTCGCCCAAACCAGCCCGGTGGCCTCATCCACCACGGTCCCGTCCCCGGCATCCCGGAACCGGTTCACCCCGTAGGCGGGGCCCCGGACAAAGCGGACAAAGAATTTCTTTTCTTTGCCTTTGAAGCCCGACACCGGATAGCCCTTGATCCGGCCATCGGCAAAGTTGACCCCGAAGAGCGTGGCCGCCCCGCCCATCGTGGTGCCGGTGTAGCGCGTGGAAGAAAGCCATTGGGCATCAATGTAGCGTTCCCCGGCCTCCACCGCTCCGTAGCGGAAATCAAAGCAGTCGGTGTTGATGAAAGGAATCGCATCGGCCGGGGCCGGCCCGTGGAAGCCCTGGGCGGAAAACCCGGTGAACCCGCGGAAATCGATCAGGGAGTAGAGTTCCTTGATCGTGGGCACACGCCAGTCGCTGTGCCCGCCCAGGCGCAGCGCCCGGGCCTGTGCCTCGGCTTCCTCCAGGCCCACTTTGGCCGCATCCACCGCTTTCGACCACATCAAGCCCGTCTGCAGATCGGAGACCGTGCCGTCTCCATTGTCGCGATAGGCCGGTGGCAGGCCTTCATATTGCCCATCCTGGCCGAAAAACGCCTCCCCGGTCCGGGGCTCATCCAGCGGGCGCCGGTCGGAGTAACACTGCACCTGTCCGGTATCGGCCAGAACGGTTTCTGGCCGGGGGTCCTGGGCGGCCAGACAGCCGCATCCCAGTGCCAGAAAAGCCACGGCCGGGCACGCCGGAATCCCTTGCATGGCTTGCAGCATGCTCCGCCGCCCGGGTCTGGACGAGCGAAATTTCCGCCCAGAGGCCCGGCAAGACCTGGCCAGGCAAAAAAAACCCGCACCCTGGTCCAGGGTGCGGGTTTGAAAGCCGGGCTGCGGGGAACCGCAGCAGCGGGACGCGGCAATCAGCGGCGTCCGCGGAAACCACCACCGCCACCGCCACGGCGTTCGCCGCCGTAGCCGCCACCGCCGCCGCCGCCGCCGCCACCGAAATCGCGGCGCGGAGCGCGCGTTTCCATCGGGCGGGCTTCATTGACGGTCAGGGTGCGTCCGTCGAGGTCGCGACCATGCATGGCATCGATCGCGGCCTGGCCTTCGGCATCGCTGCCCATGGTGACGAAAGCAAAGCCGCGGGGGCGCTGCGTTTCGCGGTCCATGATCATGTGGGTATCGGTGACCGTGCCATGGGCGCCAAAGGCGTCACGGAGGTCGTTTTCTGTGGTCTGGAAGGAGAGATTTCCGACGTAGAGTTTCATAGGTTTGGATTTTCTGGTGATGAGCGCACGCTCGCGGATGAAGTGGCGCCACTCGGCGCGCATGGGACCTTTTCGGGAGCGGTCAGGAAATCAACCCTGGAACACTACGGACAGGCTTCAATGGGAAGCGTTTATTCAATCAACGGCTTCGAGACTCGGCCAAAACCCCGCCGCTGTAAAGCGCTAAATTGCCAGGGCCAAAGTAGGCGGGTGCAATTGCGGTTGGCAGCACTTCAGACGAAAGCCCCATGTTGGCACTCAGGCCCTTGCGACCCGGCCCGGGGACAGTTTACTTTGCCGCAAAGTAAACTGTCCCCGTAGTGTGCAAAGCGGGGGCTGCCATGGCGTGCCGGCAGGGGCCCGGCTTCAAATGCGGAAGAGGGAAAGATAGGCCTCCAGCCAGCGGGAGCCGCCCAGAATCCAAATCATGGCGGCAGCCACGATGGACGGGCCGAACGGCATGGGGGCGCCCCAGCGGTGGCGCCGGATGAGGATGAGGCTCAGGCCCAAGGAGGCACCGATCATGGAGGAGAGGCCGATGATGAAGAGGGTGGACTCCCAGCCCAGGAACGCGCCCAGGGCGCCGAGGAGTTTCACATCCCCCATGCCCATGGCATCTTTGCGCAAGATGGCGGAGCCGATCCAAGCGATGGCGAAGAGGCCGCCGCCGCCCACAGCCAGGCCGAGGGCGGCATCCCGCAGGCCCAGCAGCCACGCCGTCTGGCCATGGAGGGCGGGGACGAGGGCACCGAGGACCAGGCCGGCCACGCAGCCACCCAGGGAAATTTCGTCGGGGATGATGAAGTGGTCGATGTCGATGAAGGTGGCCACAATCAAGGCGCTGCCGAGGATGATGTGGATGAGGGCGACAGGGAGGTGGGCACCATGGACATGCCAGACCGCCACGAACCAGGCGGCGGTAAGGGCTTCCACCAGCGCATAGCGCCCGGAAAGGGGGACCAGGCCGCAGCCGCAGCGCCCCCGCTGGAAGGCCCAGCTGAGGACAGGAATGTTCTGCCACCACTTCAGGCGGATGCCGCAGGCATAACAGCGGGAACCCTCACGGGCCACGGACCGGCCATGGGGCAGGCGGTAGATGCAGACGTTGAGGAACGAACCCACGCAGAGGCCGAAGGCGGCGGCAAAAGCCAGCGTGACGGAGGGAGGCATGGGGGTTTCGAGTTTCGAGTTTGCAGTTTACGGTTCCCACTTCTGACTTCTAACTCCTGACTCCTAGATTCTAGCTCCTCGCCTGCAACCTAAAGCCCAGGAGAGTCAGGGCCCGGTCGATGATGTGGACGACAGGCATGGCGACATCCAGAGTGACGGCGCCATGGGGTTCTTCCAGGGCATCGAACTGGCTCTGGAGGAGGGCCGGGGGCATGAAATGGCCGCTGCGCGATTCCATGCGGGTTTTGATGGTCTCAAAGTCCCCTTTCAAATAGACGAAACGAATCTCGGGGAAGGCGGCACGGAGGCGGTCACGGTAGGTTTTTTTCAGGGCCGAGCAGGAGAGGAAGACGGGGCGTCCGCCGGCGGCAGCGGACTGGACTTCCTGGATGATGCGGTCATACCAGGGCCAGCGGTCTTCATCGGCCAGCGGAATGCCGGCGGCCATCTTGGCTTTGTTGGCGGCGGGATGAAGGTCGTCGCCCTCCAGGAAGACACCGCCAACAGCCTCGGCCAGGGCGCGGGCCACGGTGCTTTTGCCGCAGCCGGAGACCCCCATAACCACAAAGAGTTTCCGGCTCCCGGTTTCGGGTTTCGGGAGGGGCGGCATCAGGCGTCGAGTTGGGGCCGGGCCGGATGCGGCCAGTCGATGTGGAAGAATTTGCCGCGAGGCTTGTCCACGCGCTCATAGGTGTGGGCGCCGAAGTAGTCCCGCTGGGCCTGGAGGAGGTTGGCGGGGAGGCGGGCGGCACGGTAGCTGTCGTAATAAGCCAGGGCGGAACTGAAAGTGGGGGCGGGGATGCCGCACTCCGCGGCCAGGGCCACGACTTTGCGCCAGTTTTCCTGGGCCTGCTCGATGGTTTTTTTGAAGTAGGGATCGAGGAGGAGGTTGGCCAGCTTGGGGTTGCGGGCGTAGGCCTCGGTGATCTTCTGCAGGAAGGCCGCGCGGATGATGCAGCCACCGCGCCAAATTTGGGCGATCTGGCCGAAGTTGAGCTTCCAGTCATATTCCTGCTGGGCGGCGCGCATGAGCTGGAAGCCCTGGGCGTAGGAGCAGATTTTCGAGCAGTAAAGCGCGTCGTGGATGGCGGTGACGAGGGCCTTGGTCTTGCCTTTGTATTTGGCTTTGGGGCCTTTCAAAACTTTGGCGGCGGCCACGCGTTCTTCCTTGATGGCGGAGATGCAGCGGGCGAAGACGGACTCGGCGATGGTGGGGGCGGGCACGCCCATGTCGAGGGCGTTGACCGAGGTCCACTTGCCGGTGCCTTTCTGGCCGGCGGTGTCGAGGACGACATCGACGAAGGGCTTCTTGGTGGCGGGGTCTTTTTGCTGGAGGATGTCGGCGGTGATCTCGATGAGGAAGCTGTCGAGAGCGCCGCGGTTCCAATCGGCGAAGATTTCCCCCATTTCCTTGGGTTTGAGGCCGAGGAGGCCCTGCATGAGGGCGTAGGCCTCGCAGATCATCTGCATGTCACCGTATTCGATGCCGTTGTGGACCATCTTGACGTAATGGCCGGCGCCGTTCTCGCCGATGTAGGCGGTGCAGGGGACGCCGCCTTTGACGGGCTTGCCCGGGGTGGCTCCGCCGAGGGGCTTGCCGGTCTTGGCATCGACTTTGGCGGCAATCGCCTTCCAGATGGGCTCCAGTTCCTTGAAAGCTTTCTTGTCGCCGCCGGGCATGAGGGAGGGGCCGAAACGGGCCCCCTCTTCCCCGCCGGAAACGCCGGAGCCGATGAAGCGGAGGCCTTTGTCCTTGAGGGCTTTCTCGCGGCGGATGGTGTCGGTCCAGAGGGCGTTGCCGCCGTCGATGATGATGTCATCGGCTTCGAGCAGGGGGACGAGGCCGTCGATGACCGCGTCGGTGGCCTTGCCGGCCTGGACGAGGATGATCATCTTGCGGGGCTTGGCCAGGGACTGGACGAAGTCCTGCAGGGTCTGGGTGGCGACGAGGCCGCCGGGGGTGTCGGGGTTGTCGGCGACGAATTTGTCGGTCTTCTCCGTGGTGCGGTTATAGACGGAGATTTGGAAGCCGTGGTCGGCGATGTTGAGGGCGAGGTTTTGGCCCATAACGGCCAGGCCGATGAGGCCGATGTCGGATTTTTCTTTCATGGCAAAGCGGAAGTGGGGGTTGGGGTTGGCGGAAAGGCCAAACGCTAAAGAATCCGGCGGGCGGTGTCCAATCCTTATCGGAGCAAGCCTGGCGGTCGCGGGGAATGGGGTTTTCTGGAGTGCTCCGATCCTTTCGGAGCTCTGGGATGGAGCGGAGCGACGGGGGGGAGGCCCATCTGCACAGCCCGGCCCCCATCCCCCGCGCTCCGCGCGTTCCCAAAGCTCCGAAAGGATCGGAGCACTCCCGATTTCCTCTCCAGGACCAGGTTCAGGGCGATGCGGCGGGCGGGGCGGTGGTGAAGGCGATGTTGCCGACGCGGGCGGCTTTGCAGATGTCAATGACGGCGATCACCTTCTGATAAGGCACGGAGGCATCGGCCCGGAGGATAACGGCCTGGTCCGGAAAGTCCTTGGTGACTTTGGCCAGGATGGACTCGAGTTCAGCAGGCTGGAGGGTGCGGCGGTTGACGATGATGTCGCCGGCCGGGTTGACGTTGATGAGGATTTCCCCGGGCATGCGGGTGGAGGTCTCGGCCTGCTGGGCGGTGGGGAGGCGGACGCCGAGTTCAGCCTCGTAGCGGGCGGTATTCCAGGTGAGGAGGAAGAAGATGAGGAGGAAGAGGATGACGTCGATGAATGGCGCCAGTTGCAGCGTCATTGGCTCGGCGGCGAGGTGCTTGCCCAATTTCATGGCGCGCGGGGGGAGGCGGAGTCAGGAAGGCTTGCCCTGGGCCAGCACGGCGCTGGCCCGGATGACGAGGGAGGTGAGTTCGGCCTCCAGGAGGCCGATGAGGAGTTGAACGCGGGCGCGGAAGATGGCGTAGAAGGCCATGGCCAGAAGGCCGACTCCGAGGCCGATGGCGGTGGCCACGAGGGCCTGGGACACGCCGCCGGCCAGGACCATGGTGCGCATGGGGGTGGCGTCCGCGGCCAGGGTGCCGAAGGAGCGGAGGATGCCGACGACGGTGCCGAGCAGGCCGACCATGGGGGCCATGACGCCGAGGTCCATGAGGAGGGTGTTGGGGAGGTTGAGGCGGGCGACCGCGCGGTTGCCCTCGACCTCGGCGATTTCTTTAAGTTCCTCCAGGCTGGCCTGGGGGTTTTCCCGGGCAAAGGCCAGGACGCGCCCGAGGGAGCAGGGGACGGCCTGCGGATGCTGGCGGCAGAGATCGGCAAGGGCCTCCAGCTTGCGGCCTTTGAGCAGGGCGCCGGCTTCTTCGAGAAAAGCGGCGGGAGCCAGGTTGCCCGGGCGCAGCCAGAAGAAGTTGAAGGCGATGACGGCGACCACCGCGAAGGAGAGGAGGCCGAGGGGCAGGAGAACCCAGCCAACGGAGCCGATGAGCTGCCAGAGGGAGAGTTGGGAGACCGCGGCGGCGGCGGCTTCATTGCCGCCGGCCTGGGCGAGGAAGGGGATGAAGTTCACGGCGGCATCTTGCCCGCATGACCGGGGAGGGGGAAGGAAGTTTTCAGGCCTTATTCACAAGCCCGAGCCGGGAAGCGCGGCCAGCTGGCCGCAGCCGGCGGCAACATCGATGCCGCGGTGCTGGCGGAGGGTGCTGGGGATGCCGTCCCCGCGCAGCCGGCGCTGGAAAGCCCAGGCGGCGGAGCGGGCGGCGGCGGAACCGCCGTAGCCGGGAGTGGGGTTGAGGGGGATGAGGTTGACGTGGCAGGGAATGTCCCGGAAGAGCGCGGCCAAAGCGGCGGCATCTGCTTCGCGGTCGTTCTGCCCGGCGATCAGGGTCCATTCCAGGAAAAGTCTCCGTCCGGTGAGCGCGGTGTATTCCCGGCAGGCTTCGACCAGTTCCTCCAACGGCCAGCGGGCGGCGACGGGAATGAGGGCGGCGCGTCCGGCCTGGGTGGCGGCATGGAGGCTGACCGCCAGATGGCAGCGGAAGGGCTCGCGCGCCAGGCGGAGGATGCCAGGCACATGGCCCACGGTGCTGAGGGTGATGCGGGAGGGGCCCAGGTTGAAGCCGCGCGTGTCGGTGAGGATGTCCAGCGCGGCCATGACCGCATCGAAGTTGTGCAGGGGTTCGCCCATGCCCATGAGCACGAGGTTGCGCAGCGGCGGGCCGCCTTCCTCCCGCAGCAAGCCTTGGAGGTGGCGGACCTGGGCGGTGATTTCCCCGGGAGCCAGGTGGCGGGTGAATCCTTGCTGGCCGGTGGCACAAAACACGCAGCCCATGGCACAGCCGGCCTGGGTGCTCAAGCAGGCGGTGCGGCGCCCGGGATAGCCCATGAGGACGGCCTCGATGAGGGCGCCATCGGCCAGGCGGAGGAGGAATTTCCGGGTCTGGCCGTCCCCGCTGGCCAGGCGGCGGACTTCCTCAGGCTGCGGGGGCTGCGGCAGTCCCGCCAACCAGGCCCGGAGGGCGGACGGCAGGCCGGGACAGGCGGCCAGCCGCTCCGGCGGGGTGAACCGGCGGTGGAGTTCGCTCCACAGGGCCGCGGCATGGACGGGCTTGAATCCCGCATCCTGCAGCAAGGCCTCCAAGTCCGGAAATGGAAGATCGCCCAATGGCTTCATGGTCGGGCGGGAGAGGTGGGAGTTCAAAAAGGAGCCAACGGAGCGGCGGAAGGTGGGCTGGACGAAGAGAAAGACGAACCTCGGAGAGGAGGGCAAAAAAATCCCCGCGGTGCCGTTAGGAATTTACCCTTCTACCCATTTGAGTAAAAAGGAGGCGAGTGCCGCCCGTTTCGCCTTCCAGCGAAGGCCTGACGGCCGGGGCGGACACAGTGCCTCATGCTTGACGCATCGGCCGAAGGGATGTGATCCGGCACTCGGACACCGCAGGGAAATCTGAAAAAATCTGTCAAAGAACCAGGCTCATTGGCGGAGCCGCCCGCCGGTTTCCCGCTCCACCGCGGCGACGATGGAGTGCTCCCAGGCGGCCACGTCTTTCTCCGTCAATGTTCGCTCCGGGGAGCGGTAAGTCAAGGCATAGGCGAGGGCCTTGCGCCCGGCGGGCAGCTTGGCACCGGAGGGGTCTTCGAAGAGGTCGAAGCATTCGGCGGACTCCAGCTCCCGGACACCGGCCGCCCGGATCGCGCGGCTGAGCCGGTCCTGGGTGACGGAAGACTCGACGACAAAGGAAAGGTCGCGCTTGACCGCGGGGAAGGCGGGCAGCGGCTGGAAAGGGGCGGGAGCCGGCGCCCAGTCGGCGGGCAGGATGAATTCCGCGGCAAAGACGGGGATTTTGATGCCGTGGTCTTTGCGCTGGGCGGCAGGGACCGGGCCGAGATATGCCGGCTCCGCAAGGACGGGAAAGCGGGCGCGGAGCTGGTCCACCACACCCCGGAGCGAGAACTCATCGGCCGGCCTTGCCGGCTCGGTCCAATGGGCGGGGCGCTCGTTCCCGGCCCAGAGGAGGGCGAGGCGGCGCTCCTCCGCCGGGCGTCCGGCCTGCTGGCGGGAAACAGCCCCGATCTCGAAGCCGCGGATGTCGGCCACGCCGTGGCCGGCATTGTGGCGGACGGCAGGCAGGAGGGCGGACAGCAGCGTGGGCCGGACCCAGGCGTTGTCGGCATTGAGGGGATTCAGGATGCGGACGGCGTCCGGACCCGGGGCGGGCTCGGCCGGCAGCAGGCTGCTGCTGGACATTTCGTGAAAGCCCAAGGCGGCCAGATGGTCTTTAAGGGCGCGCTCCAAGTCATGCGCCCGGTCAGAGGGGCCACGGGGCGCCACTCCGCCAGGAATGCGGGCAGGGGCGGCCTCCATCCCCTCGATGCGGGCGATTTCTTCCACCAGGTCGATCTCGCGCTCCAGGTCGGGCCGGTGGCTGGGGACAAGCCAGCCACTGTCCTGCGGGACCAGCCCCAATCCGGTGAGGATGGCCTGGACGCGGGCGGGGGCTACCTCGAATCCCAGGACGCGCCGGATGGCCTGCGGGGAAAGCGGCAGCGTCCGGACCGGGATGGAAGCGGGAGCATTTTGCGAGGGTCCGGCGGGAATGCGCCCGCCCGCCAGCTCCGCCACCAGGCCGGCGGCGCGGGCCAGGGCAGTGTCCACGGCAGCGGGGTCGATGCCGCGCTCGAAGCGGTGGGAAGAATCGCTCAGAAGCTGGAGGCGGCGGGAGGTGCGGCGGACCCAGGCGGGATGGAAGGCGGCGCTTTCCAGCAGGACCCGCTGGGTGGACCCGGTCACACTGGTGGCCTCTCCGCCCATGACGCCTGCCAGGGCCACCGGGCCGGAATCATCGGCAATGACCAGGTCCCCGGCGGCCAGAGGATAGGTTTTTCCGTTGAGGGCGTGGAAGGGCCCGCCCCCGTCCGCACGGCGGACGCGGATGGTGGAGCCGGCCAGCTTGTCCGCATCGAAGGCGTGGAGCGGCTGGCCGGTCTCGAAGAGGACGTAATTGGTGATGTCCACGACGTTGTTGACCGGGCGCAGGCCGATGGACTCGAGGCGGGCGCGGAGCCAGTCCGGGCTGGGGCCGACGCGCACCTCTTCCAGCAGGAGGCAGGTGTAGCGGGGGCAGCCCCCGGCTTCCTCCACTGCGACTTGCCAGGCTCCGGGGGAGGCGGGCAGCGCGGGCAGCGCCGGCGCGGGGCGGAGGGTGGCGCCGAGCGCGGCCAGCTCCCGGGCAATGCCGCGGATGGAGAGAAGATCGGCCCGGTTGGGGGTGACTTCCAGCTCGAACACGGTGTCCCCCTGGAAAAGCGCTTTGAGCGGCTGGCCGGGAGCCGTGGCCGGATCAAGAATCATCAGGCCTTCTTCATCGCCGGGCAGTTCGAGTTCTTTGGCCGAGCACATCATGCCGCTGGAGCGCTCACCGCGGAGCTTGGAATCTTTGATGGTGAAGCCGCCGGGCATCACCGCGCCGGGCAGGGCCAGCGGGACCAAATCGCCTTCCTTGAAATTTTTCGCCCCGCAGACGATCTGGCGCGGCTGGCCGGAGCCATCATCCACCTGGCAGACGCTGAGGCGGTCGGCGTTGGGATGCTTGGTGAAGGAAAGGATGCGGGCGGTGACAACCAGGTCGCGGTCAAACCCCGTGCGGTGGATGGCCTCGACCTCGGTGCCGCTCATCGTGAGTTTTTCGGCCAGTTGATCGGTGCTCCAAGCGAAATCGGCATGGTCCTTGAGCCAGCGGAGGGCGACTTTCATAAGTGGGAAAGCATGCCGGAAGCAGGGGCGATGACAAGTGCGGGGGCCCGGCACCCCGAGGCTGTGGGGCGGCTGCACGGCCGCGCGCTCCAGCCCGTGCCTGCATGTCACCCAGATGTCACGCGGACGCCATCCGTTGGGATGCAGAGGGGGGCGAATGTCCTGGCATGCCTGAACTGACCTACGCCACCCAGCGCCCGATCGACAAGACCTACGCCAAAGCCCTGCAGCTGATCAACTCCCGCACGGACTTTGCCTGGAAGCATTTGAAAGACGGGGAACACGGCGAGGTGGTGCGGCTGGTGCGGCAAATCCGGGATGTGAGCATCAAATTCCTCGACTCCCTGGAGCAGGCCCCCGCGCGCAAGACGCGCAACGGCGTGCGGCACAAGGCCCGCTGAACGTTCCGGAAAAAACGGGCATCAGACGCCCGGCCCGAACAGGCGCAGCAGGGTGGCGGTGGCGGTGATCGTGCCCATGCTGATCAGCGTGGCGTAAAATACCGCTGCGGCCAAATAAGGATGGTCGGCCTCGAATTCATGGGCCAGCAGGGCAATATTCACCGCCGTGGGCACGCCCGCTCCGAGGATGAGGATGGCGGCACTTTCCCCCTCAAAGCCGAACAGGCGCACCAGCCCAAAGCCCAGCACCGGCCCGCCCACCAGGCGCAGGACAAGCGCGGGACGGATCTTCCGGAAAAGTGCGGCGTGGTCGGTCTGGGAAAGCTGGATGCCCAGCGTCACCAGGGCCACGCCCACCATGGCCTGGCTGAGGTAGCGCAGCGGCTGCCAGGCCCAGGTCCACTCCCGCACCGGGATGTCGAACCCCCGGACCAGGAAGGCCAGCACCACCGCCCAAACTGTCCACTGGCGCAGCACCGGCAGCCAGGCACGCCAGCCCACGTGCCCCTTCCCGGATGAGGCAATAAACAGCCCCACCGTGAAAGTGGCCACGTTCTGGGTGAGAAGGACGAAGACCTGGAGCACCGGCCCAAGCCCTGGATAGGCCAGGGCCATCAGTGGAAGGCCGTAATTGCCGGAATTGTAGAACATCGTGGCCAGCTGCATCGAGCGCCGCTCCGCCGCCGCCGCTCCCGTGATACGGCCCAGCAGCTCCGCCCCCACAAACATGCCCGCCATCACCGCCAGAGTGAAGCCCGCCACGCGCAGGGCCATGGAACCATCAAGGCGGGACTCGACCACCTGGACGAAGATGAACGCGGGGACGACGAGATTGATGTTCAGTTTGACCAGGGTCTTCAGATCGAGCCGGAAGCGCTGGTCCAGCACCCAGCCCCAGCCGGCCAAAACGAAAATCGGCAGGCAAATCTCGGCAAAGACGCTGAAAAACATCCGGGATTCAAGCACAGCGCCGTTCCCGCCGCAATCACCCCAGCCGGGCATGCGGATGCCCCAGGGCCGGGCAGAATCAGCGGGGGTTCAGGCAAGGGTCCCCTGCGGGTATTCCGGCCCTGCCGACCGCCAGCGCACGCCGCTCAGGCCATCCCGTCTGGCGGCGGGCAGCTGAGCATGGTAAAGAACAGCATGGAGTTTTCCCTGACCACGCCGGCTCTGCTTTTTCCGGCCATCAGCCTGCTGCTGCTGGCCTACACCAACCGCTTCCTGGCCCTGGCCACGCTTATCCGGCAGCTCCACCAGGATTATGAAAAGGGGAAGGAGGAGCGCGTGCTGGAACAAATCCGCAACATCCGCCGCCGCCTGGAGCTGATCCGCGTGATGCAGGCCTGCGGCGTGCTCAGCCTTCTCGTCTGCACGGTCTGCATGTTCTTTGCCTTTGCCGGCTGGCCCGGCACCGCCGCCGGCCTCTTCAGCGCCAGCCTGGCGCTGATGTGCGCATCCCTGGCCTGCTCGGTTTGGGAAATCCAGATTTCCACCGGCGCCCTCCAGATTCTCCTGGGCGACCTGGAGGAAAAAGGACGCAAAAGTTAGGCCGGGTCCAGCCGGATCGCTTCCAGCTTCCGGGCCAGGCGCCAGCGGAGGTTCTTGCGCACGATGTAGCCGCAGCAGCCCGCCGCCCCGCAGCGGCAGGGGTGGTTCTCCCAATGGTCCAGATCGTAGCCGTAGTCGTAGGAAAGCTCCTCGCCGGGAAGGATGGGCCGGAGGGCCTCGATCCAGACCCGCCCGCGGACGATGCTGGCCTCACAGTTCGCAGCACAGGAGTGGTTGATCAGGCGGGCGGGATTCCAGGAGACATTGCCATCGATGTCCGTGGTCTTGTTGACCTCGAAGATGTAAACCGCGCCATGCGTGCCGTTGCGGCGGTTGCGCTCGATTTGCGCGGCGGAACGGCGGAAGCCCTCGGCCTTGCTGATGCGCTCGCCCACATACTCGATGATGCGCGTGCCCCGGGGGATGGCGGTGCGGGCGAATATGCCGCGCCCGTGAATGGCCGAACCGCGGATGACGATCCATGGGTTGCCTGGTATGGTGCGGCCCGTCTGGCGCAGGGTGTCGTGCATGTGCCGGGGAGGCAAGCAGGATGCGTGCTGGGCGGCAAGCGGGAACGCACAGGCCGGATTATGCAGGGGCATTTGCGTCCGGCTTCCGCAGGGCGGCTTGAGCCCCTGCCCGGACGCCGGCCTCTCCTGCCGCTTGCCCCTGAATTTGTGGCCGCGGCTGCGGAATCAGATTGAAAATCCCCCCGGCCTGATACGCTTTTCCGCTGTGACCAAACAGGGCATCTTTCTGGGCGATCCTTTCCACATCGACCGGGTCTGGGGGCCGGACGAACGCGGCCGCCTCCGGGCCCGGCTGGAAATCAGCGACCAGGTGTGGACGCCGGAGCAATTGGAAGCCCGCCCCGCCAGCCTGCGTGATGTGGAAGTGGTCTTTTCCACCTGGGGCATGCCCCACTTGCTCCCGGCTCAACTGGAGGCCCTGCCCAGCCTGAAGGCCGTGTTTTATGCCGCAGGCTCCGTGCGCGCCTTTGCCGAGCCGCTTTGGGAACGCGGCATCACGGTATTCAGCGCCTGGACCGCCAACGGCGTGCCAGTGGCGGAATTCACCCTGGCCCACACCCTCCTGGCCTTGAAGCAGGCCTGGACCCACGTGCGCACTTTGCGCGAGGCCCGCTCGCCCAAAGCCTGGGCCCACCTGCCCATGCCCGGTGTTTACGGAGCCACCGTCGGCATCCTCTCCCTCGGCGTCATCGGACAGCACGTGGCCGGGCTCCTCCGCCCGTTCGATCTCCGGCTGCGGGCCTGCGATCCATTTTTCGACCCCGCAAAAGCCCGCGCCCTGGGCGTGGAACTGTGCAGCCTGGAAGCCCTCTTTCAGGAATGTGATGTGGTGACCATCCACACGCCCTGGCTGAAGGAAACGGAGGGGCTGGTGACCGGCGCCCTCATCCGCTCCATGAAGCCGGGAGCCACCTTGATCAACACCTCCCGCGGCGCGGTGGTGGCGGAGCAAGAAATGATCGCCGTGCTTCGGGAACGACCGGATCTGACCGCCGTGCTGGACGTCACCCACCCCGAGCCTCCGGCAGAAGGTTCACCGCTCTACACCCTGCCCAACGTCCTGCTTTCCCCCCACATCGCCGGCTCCTGCGGCATGGAAGTGCGGCGCATGGCCGCCTGGATGGCCGGGGAATTCGAGAACTGGCTGGACGGACGCCCCCTGCACTACGCCGTCACCCGCGAGATGGCTGCCCGCATGGCCTGAAACCGGAATGCGATTGAACCGCGAGGACGCGAAGAGCGCGAAGCAACGCTTAGAAAATCAGGAAGCCGCAGTTTAAAAAGCCGGTCGGCAGCTTCGAATCTCTGCCGCTTCTTCTCGTGCTTCGCGCTCTTCGCCTGTTCGCGGTGGAACCCGTCCGCCTCAGGATGGAAGGCCCCGCACCGCATCCCGCACCAGGGCCAGAATCACCTCGGCCACGCGCGGCTCGCTCCCCAGCGAGCGGGCATACCAGATGCGCCGGCCGTCGATCGGTGTGGGATTGCGGAATCCCTCTTCCCGCACGCTGCGCGTGATGCCCAGCATCACCGGGATGTCCTCGGCGGCATGCAGCCCGTCAGAAATAAAATACGGCACCACCACCACGTTTTTGCAAGGCGTCAGCGCGGTCCAGTCTTTCAAGAAAGGCTCTTCCTCCATGAAGGCCGCCTGGCAATCGGCATAGGCCCCGGCCGCCTGCAGGCGCGTGACCACATCGAACACGACCGCCCGGGAATTGGGATTGCGCGGCGTCCCATGCCCGGCCACCAGCAGGCAGGTCTGGGCCGGATCCACCGGCGTGCCCGCCACCACCTGCTGCGCGCTTTTCAGCAGCGCCTCCGCCATGTAAGGGTGCAGGCCCAGCGGATCGCAATAAATGATCTCCCTGCCTTCCCGGCGCGTGACCCGCCCCTCCAGTCCGAATTCCCGCGGCAGGACCTCCAGGGTGAAATACCCCTCGGCCGTAAACATCGGGGCAATAAATACCCGCTCAGCCCGCGCCGCCGCCAGCGCCTCGCGGAAGGAGGGAGCCTCCTTCCACAGGCCAACGTGCACCTCCCGGAACACCCGCATCGCCTTGATCCGCTCCGCCTGGGCCCAGACCGGCGTGCTCGAGTCTATGTTCACGGTCGATCCATGCCCGGCCAGGATCAGCGCATCACGGGAAAAATCAGGCTCCGCCATGCCCCACCATTCCACGCGCCGGCCTCCCCGGCAAGCCCCCCACCAGCCCCAGTGATGCGGTGCGGCCCAAGCCCTGCACCCCTGCTCTTTTTCCAGCGTGTGGCATGAGCGGGCCGTTGCCCCGCCCCACCGGCACGATAGCGTCATTTCATGATTCCACAGGCCTCCCCGCTCATCGCCGTCCAAGGCATCGCCCCCAGCGTCTTCCTCGAAGGCGCCTCCCACATGCTCGATTTCCTCCGGGAGGAAGGCGGGGTCAACGCGGTCTTCATTTCCACCCATGGCGGCATGGGCTACTCCAGCGAGGACACCCTCAAAGACTGGGCCGACCACGGCGTGCGCCTTGAACTGCCCCCCGGACGCCAGTCACCCACCAGCTGGATCCGCGGCAATCCCTCTCTCTACCGCAACACCTTTCTCGGCCAGGTCCGCGACCCCGCCCAGCACCTCTGGGCTGACCGCGATGTCCTCGAAGAACTGCTCCCGGAGGCCCGCAAACGCGGCATGAAAGTCTATGCCCGCCATCTGGAAAATTTCCATGCCGCCCAGGCGCGCAAGCTGCCCGGCCTGGCCCAGGTCCTCTCGGTGGACATCTACGGACGCCGCGCCGAGCGCCCCTGCTGGAACCACCCCGGCTACCGCGCCTGGTGGCTGGCCATGACGGAAGAATGGTTCAGCCAATACGCCATCGACGGCCTGATTCTCGGCCCCGAGCGTGACGCCCCTTTCGGCCCCCTGCTCTACAACGCCGATGCCCCCGTCTGTTTCTGCGAGCACTGCCGCGCCAAAGCCCACCGCGAAGGCATCCGGGTGGACCGCGCCCTCGAAGGCTTCCGCCAGATGCACGAACTGGCCACCACCATCCAAGCCACCGGCGCCCGCCCGCGCGAGGGCGCCTTCATGGCCTTCCTGCGCCTCATGATGAAACACCCCGAGGTCTTCCAATGGGAAAAATTGGTCAACGACTCCAAGTGGTCCCTCCATGCCGAAATCCGCGGCCTGGCCCACATCCTCCGCCCCGGCGTGGAAGTCGGCTGGATGGTCCCGGTTTATCCCCTCATGCACGATGTCTTCAGCCGCGCCCTCGCCTACGACTACGCGGAAATGGCCGCTTTCAGCGACTTCCTCAAGCCCAACGTCTATCAAGATGTCAACGCCGCCCGGCTGCACGACTGGATCGGGCACAATCCCCCGCTCTATGTCGACCTCGCGCGGGAACAACTGCACGACCTCATCTACGCCCTCTTCGGCTACTCCGGCGGCGGCAATCCGGACCATGCCGCCTCCGCCACCAGCCCTTCGGCGCCGATTACGTGAAGGAAGAAATCGGGCGCTGCGTCGCCGCAGTCCAGGGCCGCAGCAAGGTCTATGCGGGCGTCGGCGTGGATGTCCCCCACCCCCGCATCCAGCCGGTCACCCGTGAGCAGCAATACCAGGCCACCCAGGCCGCCCTGGCCGCCGGGGCCGACGGCCTTCTCCTCTCCCGGGAATACCACCTCATGTCCCGCGCCACCCTCAACGCCACCCGAGACGCCGTCCGGGATTTCCGGCGCTGACCCTCCCGCCGCGGAAGTGATTGGCCGCAAAAAGGCGCAAAATTCACAAGAAAAACTGGGGTTCCCTCCAGAAGTATCCCTTTTGCGCATCTTGCGCTTTTTTGCGGCCAACCGCATTCCCTCCCCATCCCTCACACCACATGCACCCGCCCGCGGTGGAGCAGCCAGGTCCGCGCCGGGCCGCGCAGCACCGCGCGCAGCGCCGGGTCCTCCCGGTCCAAGCCGCCTGTGAATTTGCCGAAGGCCGGCAGCACCACCTCCTGATCCGTGGCCAGGAAGCAGCGCCCCGTGATCCGCCGGCCCCGCACCACCACCGTGGCCTTCGGGTGATAATGACCGAACACCCGCCGCCCTAAACCCACTCCCACTTCCACTCCCGCCTCCGCGCCCGGCTGGTGGCAGAAAGCTACCCCTCCCACCTCCACCTGGCCCGCAAACCGGCCCGGCAGCCCCTCCACCGGGCCGGGATCATGATTGCCCGCGATCCAGGTCCACTCCGCCCGCCCTGCCAGCGCAGCCAGCCTCTCCCGGGCACCCGTCTCCATCCGCCGCCAGGCCCCCCGGTCCTCGAAAGCATCCCCCAGGCACAGCACCCGCCGCGGACGCAGCTCTTCCACCACCGCCTCCAGGCGGGCTAGTGTCTCTAGTGTGTCGTAAGGCGGCAGCCAAACCCCCCGCGCCGCGCGCGAGGACCCCTTCTCCAGGTGCAGGTCCGCCAGCGCCAGCGTCCCCTCCTCCGGCCACCACAAAGCCCCGGCCGGGTGGGCCTGCATCGCCGGCATCATGGCCCGGTTCTCCGCACGAAAAAACGCATGTTCACCTCCAACGCACGCATACCCCGCGAACCCGCCGCCCGCAAGGCCTGGAAATCCGCTTCCACCTGCCGCCTTGGAGCAGCCTTTGCGATTGCACGGGTGTAATCGCAAAACGCGACTGCCCCCGCCCGCAACCCCGCGCTCGACGCCTCCCTGCTCCCGGGCATCATCCCCGCCATGCCGGAAACCCGCCTCGCCGTGTTCATCGACGCCGGCGGCACCCTCCTGCGCCCCGCCCGCCCCGTCGGCCACACTTACGTCCAAGTCGCGGAACACTACGGCGCCACTGCCGATCCCGCCCTCCTCCACCAGGGCTTCATCACCGCCTGGAACGCCCTCAAGCCGCGCGATCCCGTCCAAGGCGCCCGCGTCATGGACGACCGCGGCTGGTGGAAAGACCTCGTCCGCCGCGCCTGGGCCGCCTCGCCCCTCCCCCCGGATTTTCCTTTCGATGACTACTTCGAAGAAGTTTACGCCGCCTTCGAACGTCCCGAACTCTGGCGCGTTTTCCCTGAAGTCCCCTCCGTTCTTGAACAGCTCCGCGACCGCGGCATCCGCTGCGCCGTCCTCTCCAACTGGGACCGGCGCCTCCACCGCCTCCTGGATGCCCTGGAACTCAGCCCCTGGTTCGAGGCCGTCCTTATCTCCAGCGAGATCGGCGCCGAAAAACCCCACCCCGCCCTCTTCCGTGCCGCCGAGCAACGGCTGGGCATCTCCCCGGCCCAGGCCCTGCTCTGGGGGGATGATCCGGCGGCCGATGCCGCCGGCGCCCAAGCCGCCGGCTGGCGCTGCCGCCTCGTCGATCGCCCCCAAACCGACCTGGCCGATTTATTAGCGGAATTGTTGCAAACAGACTCAAGATAATAGTTGGCAGAAAGGGGCCGTATGTTTTGACTTTGCCAGGGGCGAAAATTATCTTTCTTCACGCATCGTCCGCCCCCAACCATTAGGACAACTTCATGAAAGCCTTCCTCCAAGTCCTGACTTCCTCGCTCGGCAAAAAAATCATTATGGCGGTGACCGGCTTCGGCCTCGTGGGCTTCGTCATCATCCACATGCTGGGCAACCTCCAGATTTTCCTCGGCGCGGACACCCTGAACGCCTACGCCAAGCTCCTCAAGAGCAGCGCCGAGGTCCTCTGGGCCTTCCGCCTCGGCCTCCTCGGCATGGCCGTCCTCCACATCGCCGCCGCCGTTTCCCTCGTCTTGGAAAACCGCAAAGCCCGCCCCCAGGGCTACACCGCCGAGAAAAATTCCGCCACCTGGGCCTCCCGCACCATGCCCATCACCGGCATCATCGTCGCCGCCTTTGTCATCTTCCACATCCTCCACTTCACCGTCGGTGCCGTCGGCTCCGATTATCACGCCTACAACATCCCCCGGGATGCCGAAGGCCGGGCCGATGTTTACACCATGGTCATCACTGGCTTCGCCAACCCCTGGATTTCCGGCTTCTACATCGTCTCCGTCGGCCTCCTCTGCTGGCACTTGAGCCACGGCGTCTCCTCCATGTTCCAGTCCCTCGGCCTGCGCAACCGCCGCTCCGCCCCCCTCCTGGACAAGCTCGCCCTCGCCGTCTCCCTCGCCGTCTTCCTCGGCATGTCCTCCGTCCCCGCCGCCATCCTGCTCAACCTCATCTGACCCACCCGGAAGCCTCCCATGCCGCTCAACGCCAAGATCCCCCCCGGCCCCCTCGCCGAGAAATGGTCCCGCTACAAGCAGGATTCCAAGCTCGTCGCCCCGAACAACAAGCGGAAATACAAAATCATCGTCGTCGGCACCGGCCTGGCCGGCGCCTCCGCCGCCGCCACCCTTGCCGAACTCGGCTACCAGGTCCAGTGCTTCACCTACCATGACAGCCCCCGCCGCGCCCACAGCGTGGCCGCCCAGGGCGGCATCAACGCCGCCAAAAACTATCAAAACGACGGCGACAGCGTCCACCGCCTCTACATCGACACCATCAAAGGCGGAGACTTCCGCGCCCGCGAGGCCAACGTCCACCGCCTGGCCGAGGTCAGCGTCAACATCATCGACCAATGCGCCGCCCAGGGCGTCCCCTTCGCCCGCGAATACGGCGGCCTCCTGGCCAACCGCTCCTTCGGCGGCGCCCAGGTCTCCCGCACCTTCTACGCCCGCGGCCAGACCGGCCAGCAGCTCCTCCTCGGCGCCTACCAGGCCCTCGAACGCCAGATCGGCCTCGGCACCGTGGACATGCACTGCCGCACCGAAATGCTTGACCTTGTCCTCGTCAACGGCGAGGCCAAGGGCATCGTCACCCGCCACCTCGTCTCCGGGGAAATCCGCGCCCACAGCGCCGATGCCGTCCTCCTCTGCACCGGCGGCTATGGCAACTGCTGGTATCTCTCCACCTACGGGCGCCTCTCCAACGTCACCGCCACCTGGCGCGCCCACAAAAAAGGCGCCTGCTTCGCCAACCCCTGCTACGCCCAAATCCACCCCACCTGCATCCCCGTCAGCGGCGACTATCAATCCAAGCTCACCCTCATGTCCGAGTCCCTCCGCAATGACGGACGCGTCTGGGTGCCGAAAAAGAAAGAAGACGTCGCCAAGCACCCCTCCCAGATCGCCGAAGAAGACCGCGACTACTACCTCGAACGCAAATACCCCAGCTACGGCAACCTCGCCCCCCGCGACATTTCCTCCCGCGCCGCCAAAGAAGCCTGCGATGACGGACGCGGCGTCGGCCCCAGCGGCCTCGGCGTCTATCTCGACTTTTCCGACGCCATCCAGCGCCTCGGACGCCACGCCGTCGAGGAACGCTACGGCAACCTCTTCGACATCTACAAAGAAATCACCAACGAGAACGCCTACGAAGTGCCCATGCGCATCTTCCCCGCCATCCACTACACCATGGGCGGCCTCTGGGTGGACTACGAGCTGATGAGCAACGTCCCCGGCCTCTTTGTCCTGGGCGAGGCCAATTTCTCCGACCACGGCGCCAACCGCCTCGGTGCCTCCGCCCTCATGCAGGGCCTGGCCGATGGCTACTTCGTCATCCCCAGCACCATCAACAACTACCTCGCCGCCACCGGCCCCGGCAAATGCCCCAAAGCCGACGCCCCCGAATTCCGCCAGGCCGTCGAAGCCACCACCGCCCTCAACAAAAAAATGCTCGGCATCCGGGGCAAGCGCACCGTCAACGACTTCCACAAACAGCTCGGCAAGATCATGTGGGACTACTGCGGCATGGCCCGCGACAAAGCCGGCCTCGAAAAAGCCCTCCAGATCATCCCCGCCCTCCGCGAGGAATTCTGGCAGAACGTCAACGTCCCCGGTGAGGATGCCAACATCAACCAGGCCCTCGAAAAAGCCGGACGCGTTGCCGACTTCCTCGAACTGGGCGAACTCATCGCCCGCGACGCCCTCCACCGCGAGGAATCCTGCGGCGGCCACTTCCGCACCGAACACCAGACCTCCGATGGCGAGGCCCTGCGCCACGACGGCGAATTCGCCTACGTCGCCGCCTGGGAATACGGCAACGGGGCCGGACCCAAACTGCACAAAGAGCCCCTCGTTTACGAAGAAACCAAAATGGCCACCCGGAGCTACAAGTAATGAACGTCACCCTTCGCGTCTGGCGCCAAGGCGGACTCGGCCAGGACGGCCGGTTCGAGGAATACCCCGCCCGCGGCCTCAACCCCGACATGTCCTTCCTGGAAATGCTGGACGTGGTCAACGAAGACCTCACCCTCTCCGGCAAAGACCCCATCGCCTTCGAGCACGACTGCCGTGAGGGCATCTGCGGCTCCTGCTCCTGCATGATCAACGGCGAGCCCCACGGCCCCGCCGACCGCGTCGCCACCTGCCAGACCTACATGCGCAGCTTCAAAGACGGCGACACCATCACCGTCGAGCCCTTCCGCGCCCGTCCCTTCCCCGTCCTCAAAGACCTCATTGTGGACCGCTCCGCCTTTGACCGCATCATCCAGGCCGGCGGCTTCATCAGCGTCCGCACCGGCTCCGCCCCCGATGCCAATGCCCTCCCCGTTCCCAAAGACGCTGCCGATACCGCGATGGACGCCGCCCAGTGCATCGGCTGCGGCGCCTGCGTCGCCGCCTGCAAAAACGGCTCCGCCATGCTCTTTGTCTCCGCCAAAGTCACCCACCTCAACGTCCTCCCCCAGGGCAAAGCCGAGAAAGACCGCCGCGTCCTCTCCATGGTCGAAACCATGGACGCCGAAGGCTTCGGCAACTGCAGCAACACCTACGCCTGCGAAGCCGTCTGCCCGAAAGGCATCAGCGCCGACTTCATCGGCCGCATGAACCGCGACTACGCCCTCGCCTCCCTCCGCACCAAGCTCCTCGGCCGTCCCGAAGTCACCGCTGAGGCAGCAGCTTGAGTGATGGGGTGATGAGGTAATGGAGTGATTAAGGGATTAAGCTATTAAGAGATTGAGGATTGGGACCAGCCAGCCCCACCGCGGGCCGTAGGAGCGCGCTCGCCGCGCGATGCCTTTCGTCCCACCCACAGCGCCGCATCAAAGCGGACCGGCGCCGCTTCCTGCGGATTTGAACAACCGCAGGAAGTAGAGGCTTCCATGGATCGCCAGAGCGAAGGCATAGAGGATGATGCCCAAGGCGAACCAAAATCCCCAACCATCCGGACTGGGGGAGACCAGGAGCAAGACCAAGCCAGGGCCGCCGCCATTCCTCATTTCGCATTTCGAATTTCCGATGTCCCCATCGGATCCTGCGATTGGCCGGGACGGCCTGCCCTGGGGCAGGCTGGATCCATGGCCACCCGCATCTTCGCCTCTTTCCGCCACTGGTTCACCCGCCTGCCCCGCATCCGGCTGGCCGTCGATCCCTCTGCCGCCGCACAATTCCCGGCTCGCCGCCACCTCTGCCTCCAGGGCAAAATGATCACGTTCTGACATCCCGCTGACATGGAACTCTACCAATTGCGCTCGTTTTTGGCCGTGGCCCAGGAAGGCAACCTCACCCGGGCTTCGGAAAAGCTTTTTGCCAGCCAGCCCTCGGTCAGTGCCCACATCAAGGCGCTGGAAGATGAGTCCGGCCTCCGCCTCTTCGAACGCCTGCCCACGGGCATGAAGCTCACCGCGGAAGGCGAGCGCCTCCGCGGCCACGCCCTGCGCATCCTCGAGGCGGCCAACCACTTCCGCAGCGCCGCCCAGGACCTCCGCCGCTCCGTCTCCGGCGAGCTGGTCCTGGCCATGAACAACCAGCCCAAAGTCCTGCGCATGACCCAGGTCCTCGCCCGCCTCGCCCGCGAGCACCCGGCCCTCTCCTTCCGCCTCGTCTATGCCAGCTCCGGCATCGTCCTCGAGGGCATCGCGGAAGGCACTCTTGCCGCGGGCTTTTTCGAGGGCACCTGCGAAAACCCCAAAATCGCCGTGGACCACCTGGGCGAGCTGGAACTGGTCATCGCCGCGCCCAAGGCCTGGGCCACCGAACTCAAGCGCCCCGACTGGAAGCTCCTGGCCTCCAAGCCCTGGGTCTTCACCACCCCCGCCTGCTCTTACCACCGGACCATGGAAAAAATCGCCCGCGAGCACCAATGGGAACTGAACAAGCGCTTCGGCATCGATGAAGAAATGACCTCCCTGGAAATGGCGGCCGACGGCCTGGCCCTTACCCTCACCGGCACCCACGTTCTGGAAGCCCATCCCCGGCGCAGCGAGGTCGCCGCCATCCCCTGGTTCCGCGAGCGCGTCCCCCTCAACCTCGGCTGCCTGGCCTCCCGCCTGCAGGAACCCTCCGTCGCCGCGTTCCGCGAAGCCGTCCTCGGCGCCTGGTCTCGGTCCGGGGCGTAATGGCCCTCCGCGGGCAGCCCCCGCGAGCAATCGGCGTTGCGGTGCACCCGCCGCGCGCTAAAACGAAATTCCGTGAATGATGATTACGCGCTGCTCGACAGCGGGGGATTCCAGAAATTGGAACGCTTCGGCGCCGTGACCCTGGCCCGCCCCTGCGCCCAGGCCGTCTGGGCCCGCCAGCGTGAAGCTGCTGATTGGCGCGCCGCCACCGCCACCTTCACCCGCGAGGGCGGCCACCAGTGGCGCGGACGCGAGAAACTCCCCGCCACGTGGAACGTCCGGGTGGACGGCAGCGTCTTCCAGCTCAGCTCGACCGATTTCGGCCACCTCGGCATCTTTCCCGAACAGCGCCCCCAGTGGCGCCGCATCCGCGAATCCTGCGCCGCCCAGGCCGCCCGCACCGGACGCCCCGTCCAGGCCCTCAACCTCTTCGCCTACTCCGGCGGCAGCACCCTCGCCGCCGCCCGCGGCGGCGCCGAGGTCTGCCATGTCGATGCCTCCAAGGGCATGGTCGATTGGGCCCGCCGCAACGCCGCCCTCAACGGCCTCGACCAGCACCCCATCCGCTGGATCGTCGATGACGCCGTCAAATTCCTCGAGCGCGAACACCGCCGCGGGCGCCGTTACGACCTCATCATCCTCGATCCCCCCAGCTACGGGCGCGGGGCCAAGGGCGAGGTTTTTAAAATCGAGAACGACCTGCCCCGGCTCCTGGCCCTCCTGGCCGCGCTGCTTTCGGACGCCCCGCTCGGCGTCCTGCTTTCCTGCCATACGCCCGAACTGACACCCATCTCCCTCCACCACCTCCTGGCCCAGGCCTTCGCCCCGCGCGGCGGCTCGCTCGAACACGGCGAGATGCTGTTGGAAGGGACCGCCGGCACGCTGCCCGTCCCCAGCGGCGGCTACTGCTGGTGGCGTGCGGACGGCACCTGAACCGGAAAACTGATGAACCCGCCCAACATCCTCTACTTCGTCTGCCATGACCTGGGCCGCCAGCTCGGTTGTTATGGACTTCCCGTTTCCACCCACTGCCTCGACCGCTTCGCCGCCGAGGGCATCCGCTTCACCCGCGCTTTCTGCAGCTCCCCCGCCTGCAGCCCCTCACGCGCCTGTGCCATGACCGGGCGCCACGCCCACAACACCGGAGCCATCGGCCTCTCCCACATGGGCTGGCCGCTCGACCTCCGCCACCGCACCATCATTGATGACCTCAACGCCGCCGGCTACGAGACCATCCTCAGCGGAGTCAACCACGAGCGCCACCCCCGCACCGACCGCTATCAAACCGACCTCACCCGCACCTGGGCCGACTGGCAGTCCGACCGCGCGGTGGACCACGCCATCGCCTATCTCGAATCCCGCGGCCGCAGCCGCCCGTTCTACCTCAACATCGGCACCCAGGAACCCCACCAAGTCACCTGGAAGGATGTGGGCACCCGCATCCCCGGCCCCGTTCCCCCGGAAGAAACCGCCATCCCCCTCGGCTTCCCGGACACCCCCCGCATGCGCGAGGAAATGAGCCGCTTCCAGGCCTCCGCCGCCTTCATGGACCACCACTTCGGGCGCCTCATGGAGGCGCTCGACCGCCTCGGCCTGCGGGACAACACCCTGGTCGTCTTCACCACCGACCATGGGATCTCCGGCCCCCGGGCCAAGGGCACCCTTTTTGACTTCGGCACCGAGATCGCCCTCCTTGTCCGCAACCCCGGCGGCAAGGGCGCGGGGACAGTTTCGGACGCATTGATTCCCAACATCGATTTCCGCCCCACCCTCTGCCAGGCGGCCGGCACCGTCCCCGAAGGGCCGGTGAACGGACGCTCGTTCTTCCCCTTGCTGAACGGAGAACCCTGGACCCCGAATGCCGCCGCCTTCTTCGAGCGCAATTTCCACGGCGAGCACAAAGGCCGCCATGAGGATGGCTACCAGGATGCCTTCGACCCGGTGCGCTCCATCCGCACCACGCAATACCATTACATCCGCTGGTGGCGTCCGGAACAGCGCCGCGCCACCCCCCGGCCCTGGGAAGTGCCCGGGAGCTACCAGCCCGATGGGCCCGGCTTCCAGCATGCCTGGCCGGAAATGGCCGAATCCCGCCCTCACGAAGCGCTTTACGACACAGCGCGCGATCCCCAGGAATGGATCAACCTGGCCGGGCGCCCGGAATACCGGGAGGTGAAAGACGGCCTGGCGGCGCGGCTGGAGCAATGGATGCGGGAAACGGACGACTTCCTCCTGCGGGGGGAAGTGCCCGCCCCGCCCGAGCCTTCCGGCTGGGGCCCGGCCTGGCCGGCCTGATGCTGCTCAAACCAGCGCGTTCGCCTTCATCACCCGGCTGAACCAGAGCGCGCTCGCTTTGGGCGTGCGCTTCTGCGTCTCGAAGTCGCAATAGACCACGCCGAAGCGCCGGTCGTAGCCGTCCTCCCATTCGAAGTTGTCCATGAAGGACCAGAGGAAGTAGCCATGGATGGGAACGCCATCCGCAACCGCGCGGCGGACTTCTTTCAAATAGCTGCGCACCAACTCCAGCCGGTGCAGGTCATGCAGCTCGCCGCCGGACGGCGGCGGATCGTTGTAACCGGCACCGTTTTCCGTGATGATGACCGAGCGCACGCCATAGACCTCTGCGGCCAGCCGCGGCCCCCAGTAAATGCTGCGGGGGACGATCTTGAGCCAAGAGGCATCGGCCTGCGGGTATGAAGCGGGGAAAGGAATGTCTTCCGGACGCCCGCCTTTCCCGGCACGCACAAACCCGCCGGTGTAGATGTTCATGCCCAGGAAATCAGTGGGCAGGGAGATGAGCTGGAAGTCCTCCTCTTTGTAGGTGGCCGCGTCCTTGCCCAGCAGGCGGTGGTAGGTGCGGCTGTAGCCGCCGCGGTAGATCGGATCCAGCACCCGCATGTTCTTTTTCTCGAACAACTGCCGCGCGGCCGCCACATCCGCGGGCTTCTCCTCCACTGGCACCGGCACGGCGGCATTGTCGGTCAGGCCCACGCGGGCCCCGCGGCCGCCGTATTCGCGCACCGCGCGCACGCCATGGCCGTGGCAGAGCAGCGCCGTGTGATAGGTCTGGTTCACTTCCCGCTGCGGAAGGCGCAGCCCCGGCGCCTTCTGCCCCAGGCCGTAAGCCAGGGTGGTGAAGCAGAGGATTTCATTGAGGGTGATCCAGTGCTTCACCCGGTCGCCCAGGGCTTTGACCACCGTGTCGGCATACACCGCGAACGCGTCGGCCGTGCGCCGGTCACGCCAGCCGCCCCACGCGTCCTCCAGAGCCTGCGGCAGGTCCCAGTGGAACATCGTCACCCAGGGCGTGATGCCCCGGGCCAGCATCGCATCGATCAGCCGGTCGTAAAACGCCAGGCCCTTCGGATTCACCGCCCCGCGCCCTTCCGGATAAATGCGCGGCCAGGCAACGGACAGGCGGTAATGCTTCGCCCCCAGCCGCGCCATCAGGGCAAAATCGGATTTATAGCGGGTGTAGTGCTCGCAGGCCCGGTCCAGCGTGTCGCCATTGTGCACCCGTCCGGGCTGGCGGGCGAAGGTGTCCCAGACCGAAGGGCCTTTGCCATCGGCAAAGGCCGCGCCTTCGATCTGCGGGGCGGCGGCGGCAAAGCCCCAGACAAAGTCTTTCGGGAAACGCTGGGGCTGGGGAGTGATCCTGGGCTTGGGCATAGTGGATTGGAGGTGGATGGGGTTGATCGCTTCAGTCTTTGTCTTCGTCCTGCCGGATGTCGGAAGGCTCATGGCGGATCGCCACTTCAGTGACGCCGGGGAAGCGGGTCTTCAGATCGGCCACGACTTGCTTTTCAATGTCGAAAACCTGGCGGGCGCTCATGGCCTTGTCCACCCGCAGATGCAGGTCGATGTGGATGTCATTGCTCATCCCGTGGGAGCGGATGTCATGGGCGTTTTCCACACCTTGCACCGCCTCGGCCACCCGGCGGATCGCCGCCGGGTCCAGGCGGCGGGCATCGGCCACGGTATCGACGCTTTCCATGATGATCCGGTAAGCCGCACGCCCGATGATCAGGACAATCAGGATCGCCGCCACCGCATCCAGCATCGGCCAGCCGATGCGTGCGGTGAAAAGGCCCAGCAGGGCGAGCAGGGTGGTGGCCATGTCACTGCGGGTGTGGGCCGCATCGGCCGCCAGCAGCGGGCTTTCCAGCTCGCGCCCGCGCTTGGCTTCATATTGCGAGAGGGCGAAGTTGATTCCCAGTGTGGCCAGCAGGAAAACCACGCCGCCCCAGGAAAAATCGGGCACGGTTGAAGGGCGGGCGATGCGCGTGACCGCGCTCCCCAGGATTTCCCAGCAGCTCAGCAGCAGCAGTCCGGCCAGGATCAGCGTGGCCAGGACCTCGAACTTGCGGTGCCCATAGGGATGGCGCGGATCGGGCGGCATCGCCGCCACATGGATCGCCACCAGCCCGATCACGCTGCCCGCGCCATCCAGCACGGAATGCACGCCATCGGACATCACACTGAGGCTGCCCAGCATCCAGCCCAGGAACAGTTTGCCCGTGGCCAGGACCAGGTTCACCGCCAGGGCGGCGAGCAGCACCCTTTGGATGCTCCGGTAACGCTCTTCCATCGGGACTTTATCCCCCGCCCGCCCGCCAGCGGCAATTCCCAAATGCGCGGCCCGGGCCGGGTCAGAACTGGAAATACACAAAAGGCGCGCTCCGCTCCGGCGCCAGCAGCAGCGCAGCCAGCAGCAGCCCCAGGCACCACAGGGCGCGCAGCAATGCAGGGGCCCGCGCCACCCGTTCCTGCAGGCGCCCGTAGTGCGCGCCCGCCTCGCAGGCCAGCAGCACCCCCAGCACCCCGGCCAGCGCGGGCACGAGCGGGTCCGCCGCCGTCCACGCCGCCGCCTGGCCATAACGGGCGAATACCGCCAAAGCCCCGGCCAGGTCCGGCGTGAAAAACCAGGCCATGGCCAGGGCGTGGCAGGCCATGGTGGCCCACCACCCCGCCGCCGCGGCCAGCCAGGCCCGCGGCCCGCGCAGCCGCCGCAGCCGCGCTTTGAAAGCCTGGTGGATGCCATACCAGGCCAGCAGCACCGCTCCATGGAACAGCCCCCACAGCACAAAATTCCACGAAGCCCCGTGCCAAAGCCCCAGCAGCCCCATCACCCCCAGCGGGACCAGGCAGGCCTGCAGCCAGTGCCGCGGGTGCATCCCGCCCAGGGGAATGAACACATAATCCCGCATCCAGCCCGTCAGCGTCATGTGCCACCTCCGCCAGAAGTCCGCCGGGTTGGCCGCCAGCAAAGGCGCGGCAAAATTCGCGCTCAGTCTCACCCCGAACAGGCGCGCGCTCCCCCGCGCCATGTCCGTGTAGGCGGAAAAATCGAAGTAGAGCATGAAAAACAAACCCAGCGATGCCAGAGCCAGGCCGGGCGCGGAGCTGCGGGCCGGCTCCTCCAGCACCGGCAGAACCACCGGGCCCAGGCGGTCGGCCACGGCCACCTTTTTCACCAGGCCCAGCAGCAGGAGGCGGAATCCTTCCTCCAGGCCGGCGGCATCCTGCGGCTCCAGCCGCTTGAGCTGGGGCAGCAGGTCCCTGCCGCGCTCAATCGGCCCCGCCACCAGCTGGGGGAAAAAGCCCACAAAGAGCGCGTAATCGGAGAAACGCCGCTCCGGCTCCCACTGGCCCCGGTAAATGTCCACCGTGCAGCCGATGCATTGGAAGATGTAGAACGAAATGCCGGCCGGCAGCAGGATGTCCAGGGCCGCGGGCCAGCCCTGCGCCAGCGGGCCCAGCGCGCCCCTCACCACCTGCAGGCCGAAATCCGCATATTTGAACCAGCCCAGCACTCCCAGGCTGGCCGCCACCACCGCGGCCAGCGCCGCTTTCCGCCGCCACCGGTCCGTGCAGCGGTGGATGAACTGCCCGGCCACGAAGTGCAGCACCGTCACCCCCAGCAAAAGGGCCGCATGACCCGGGTGGACCCAGGCATAAAACACCCAGCTGGCCGCCAGCAGCACCGGCCCCCGCAGGCCCGCAGGCGCCAGGCGGAAAGCCGCCAGCGCCAGCAGCAAGAGAACAGCATAGTCCCAGGAAACAAAGCTCATTGGAAATGCCCCGCCAGCCATTGCGCCATCCGCCGGTGCCCTGCCGCCTTCATGTGGCTGTGCCCGATGAATTCCCGGTCCGGCACCAAATTCTCCGCATCCCAGAATTCCAGCCCCAGCTGGCGGCACTGCGCGGCAAACAGATTCATTGAGAGCCCACCCATCCGCCGCCGCGCCGAATGCAGCGGCATCCGCACGACCACCACTTCGGGACACGATGCCTTCAGCACGCGCGCCATTTCTTCCAATGCCTCCTGCTGGAATGGACTGTCGCCCCCCATGGGGAGCCCGCCACGCACGCCATCACCCCCCCGCTCCCGCGGCAGCAGGCGCGCCCAAAACGGATCACGCGCCAGCCTGGCGGCGGGATAGGTGCGCCAGCGCCAGGCCGGCAGGACCCGTGCCAGGGCGATTTCCCGCTCCGTCTCCGGCTCCAGCCGCAGGCCCACCTGCCGCTCCGGCAGCCGTCCGCGGAACTCCCCATCTCCTAGCAAATGATGCAAGTCCGAAGCCCAGCCCTCCCGGCCCGGGCGCGGCACCGATTGATCCCCAAACAAGCCGGTGCTCACCACCAGCAAAATCTGGTCCACTTCCAGCTCCCGCGCCGCCGCCGCCAGCAGGAGTAGATCAAAATACCGCCCCGCCGGAACCGAGCCATTCACCACCCGCGCCGGCACTCCCTGCCGGCGCAGCTGCTGCTCCAGCAAGCGGGGATAGGCCTTCCGCGGATCAATCTCCGGGGCGTAACCCTGCGAGTTGGCGATGACCAGCACGCGCCACTCCCCGGGCTGGCGCGGCGGCACGGCGGCCAGGTATTCCGGCCAGCCCCGGCGGAAATTCGGATTGCGCGGATAGTCACCCAGCCCCCGGACCGCCTCCCGGCAGAGCCCCTGCGCCGCCAGCAGCGCCAGCACCACCCCCAGGCCCAGCCAGGCCCAGAAGCGCAGGGCGCTCCGGCCAGGAGCCTCAGCCGCCCCGGTGCCCGGAGAGTTCAGGATCGTCACGCCGGGACTGTGCCCCAACCGCCGCCGCCCGGTCAATCCGCGGCAGGCTTGCCAGGGTGTCTCCCATGGTATATCAACCCCCGCATGGACTGGATCAACGACCCCCAAATCTGGATGAGCCTGGCCACGCTCACGCTCATGGAAATTGTTCTGGGCATCGACAACATCATCTTCATCACCATCCTGGCCGCCAAACTCCCCGCCCACCAGCAGGCCAAGGCCCGCCAGATCGGCCTCGGCCTGGCTCTCGCCACCCGCCTCCTCCTGCTGTGCGGCATCTCCTGGCTCGCCACCCTCACCACCACGCTCTTCACGGTCTTCGGCCACGGCTTTTCCGGGCGCGACCTCATCCTGCTCGGCGGGGGCCTTTTCCTCATTGGCAAAAGCACCTACGAAATCCACGAAAAACTCGAAGGCCCGGATGGCTCCAAAGGCGCGGCCGTGGCCGCCTCTTTCGCCCGTGTCATTCTCCAGATCATCCTCCTGGACGTCGTCTTTTCCCTCGACTCGGTCATCACCGCCATTGGCATGGCCCAGCACCTGGGCGTGATGATCGCCGCCGTGGTCATCTCCATGGCCGTCATGCTGGCCAGTGCCGGCTCGATCTCCGCCTTTGTGGAAAAACACCCCACCCTCAAGATGCTGGCTTTGAGCTTCCTGCTCCTCATCGGGGTCATGCTCATGGCCGAGGGCTTCCACCAGCACATTCCCAAGGGCTACATTTACTTCGCCATGGCCTTCTCCGTTTTGGTCGAGCTGCTCAACATGAAGCTGCGCGCCAAAGCACCGGCCCCGGTGGCCCTCCACCAGCCCTACCGCTGAGCGGCACCCGCCTCCGCGGCATGCTTTTGGAACCAGGCATCGAGCATTTCCTCCAGGCCGGGCACGCCCAGCAGGATGTGCCCGGCTTCGGGATAAACCCGCCGTTCACAGGGCACCCCGGCAGCCCGCAGCACCTCTTCCAGCATCTCCGAGCGTTCCGGGGGGACCGTGGTGTCCGCCCCGCCGTGCAGGATTAAAAACGGCACGCGGATGCGTTCCGCCGCCGCGCGGGACGGCGCCGGCGTTCCCGGAACCTCCACGATCCCGCCGGCTGTGACCGCAGCGGCGCAGACCGCGTCCGGGTCCGCCGCCGCCAGGCCAATGGTAAGGAACGCCCCCATGCTGTTGCCCGCGGCAAACACGCGGGCCCCATCCACTTCCTTGCGCGCCCGCAGCCGCTCCAGGCACTTCTGTGCCCGCCGGATATTTGCCCCGCTTGCTCCGAATTCCTCCCACCGGCCCTCCCGCCGGGCGTGTGTGTAGTCGGGCGCGATGCAGGCATACCCCCGCGCCACCATCCGCCGCCCCATGCTCCGCATGATTTGCCCGCCGGACCCGCCCAGGCCGTGGCTGAGGAGGAGGCCGGGAAACGGCCCCTCGCCTGCCGGAATTTCCATCACCGCCTGGAAAGTCCCGCCTTCATCCTCCATTTCGACAAGCTCCCCCCGTCCGGCCACTGCGGCAGCCACCATCACCCCCAGAATCCAGCACCCGCGCATGCCGGATTCAACTCCCCCCGCCCCGCCAAGTTGCGTGCCGGACTTGGGGAACGCACGGAGAGTGTGGGAGGGGCGCCTGCCAGGATCACCCCCTCTCCCGCGCCGCTTCCTTCCCGGGTGGAGAAGGAATCGCCGCACTCCAGATTCTGTCCCGGAACCCTCTTGGCCGTTTGCCGTCACTCGTCTGCCACCCCCATTCAGGGCGTCCGCAGGCGGCGCCTGGCGCGGGGCGGGTTGTGTGGCACCGTAGGGCATGATCCTTCCTCCGCCCGGGCCGGACCGCCAGGCCAACCGCCGCCGCTTGGCGGAGCTGCTGGCGGGGCTTTACCCGGAGGCACCCGATGAAGCGCGGCCCGGAGCCTGGACCGGCGGACGGGAAGCGGCCCGGGAACGGCTGGCGCGCTGGACCGCCCAGGGCTACGCCGCCACCCGCAACTCCCTCCTGCCCGGCCACAGGAACGTGTCCGGCCTTTCCCCCTTCCTCCGCCACGGCGTGCTTTCCCTGCGCGAGGTGGCCGCCCACATCCGGCAGGCCTGCCCGGAGCCCGCGGACCGCTCCAAATTCTGGGCCGAGCTGGGCTGGCGCGTTTTCTGGCAGCTCATCTACCGGGTCCGCGGACGGAATATCTATCAAAATCTGGAAGCCCCCAAGGTCCCGCTGGGCGCCGCCCCCTGGCCGGGGGACCTGGAACAGGGACGCACCGGACTGGCCTGCATGGACGCGTTCGTGGCCGAACTGAAATCCACCGGCTGGCTGCACAACCACGCCCGCCTTTGGCTGGCCGCTTACGTGGTCCACTTCCGCAAAATCCGCTGGCAGGAGGGCGAGCGCTTTTTTTACCGCCATTTGCTGGATGGCGATCCCGCAAGCAACGCGCTTTCCTGGCAATGGGTGGCCTCCACGTTCTCTCACAAGCCTTACATCTTCAACCGCGACAATCTGGAACGGCACACCGGCGGACGCTATTGCCGGACCTGCACCGCCGCCTGTCCGTTCGAAGGGACGTATCCGGAGATCGAACGCCGCCTGTTTCCCCCGGGGAGGCCCCATGCCTGATCCGGTCCTGGTCTGGGTGCACGGAGACTCGCTCTCCCCGGAGGACCCCGCCGCCCGCCGCCATCCGGGGGCGCCGCGGGTTTTTGTCTTCGACCGTCCTCTGCTGGAAGCCTCCCAGCTCAGCTTCAAGCGCCTCTTTTTCCTCTACGAATGCGCGGGCGGTGCCGCCGATGAAATCCGGCTGGGCGATCCGGTGGACGAACTGCTCGAGGCCTGCCGCCTGCGCGGGCTGCACCGCATCGCAGCCACGGAAAGCATCTCCCCGCGCTTCCAGGAACTGGCCGGGCGGCTGCAGGCAGTGCTGGACCTGGAGATCGTTCCCGCGGATGCCTGGATCGGCGTTCCGGAAAACTGCGTGCCGCGCCGGTTCAGCGAGTTCTGGCGCAAGCACGGACAGGAGTGGCAGTAGCTTGCAGCTTGCCCGGAGCCGGGCGGATGCCAATGTGGCGGGAATGAGCGGCCAGGTCTGCATCGTGGGCGGCGGCCCGGCCGGGCTGCTGCTGGCGCGGCGCGGCGCAGACGTGACGGTGCTGGAGGCGCATGACACGTTCGACCGCGAATTCCGGGGTGAAATTCTCCAGCCCAGCACGTCCCGGCTGCTGGATGCGCTGGGCCTGCTGCCTTACATCCTCGCCCAGCCACATTCCCTCCTCCGGCGCGGCCATATCCGGCTGGGCGGAAGGCTGGCCGGAACATTTGAATTTTCCCGGATCGCCCCGGAATACCCGTATGCCATTTGGATGCCCCAGCCCGTTTTTCTGGGCGCGCTCCGGGCCAAGGCCGAGTCCCTCCCCAACTTCCGGCTGCTGATGGGGGCCAAGGTGACCGCTCTGCACGAGGAACACGGAAAAGTCTGCGGCGTGCGCGCGCTCCATCAGGGACGGGAGCTGGAAATTCCCGCCGAGGCTGTGGCCGGGGCCGACGGACGCTTCTCCCGCCTCCGCCGCAACGGCGGTTTCGACCTGGCCTATGCCCACCACGAGCTGGACATCGCCTGGTTTGCCATTGAGCGCCCGGCGGACTGGCCGGACGCCCTCACCATTGCGCTGGGCCAGGATGTGCGCGGCCTGATTCTGCCCAAGCATCCCCGCCACCTGCAGGCCGGGATCAGCCTGCGGGCCGGCCAGTGGCGGCAGTGGCGGGATCAGGGCCTGGAGTTTGTCCGTGGACGGGTCCGGGCGTTCGATTCCGTTTTCGCGCCCTTCGCCGAAGGCCTGCGGGATTTTTCCGAGTTCGTTCTCCTGGAAGGCCGGATCGAGCTGGTCCGGCGCTGGGCCAGGGACGGCCTGGTCTTGATCGGGGATGCGGCCCATACGATGAGCCCGGCAGGCGCGGTGGGGGTGAATGTGGCCCTGGCCACTGCCGCGGTGGCGGCGCAGGTCATCCACCCGGCGCTGGGCCGCGGACCCGTTCCAGCCGGGGTGTTGGATGCCATCCAGCGCATCCGCGAGCCCGATGTGCGGCTGATCCACCGCTTGCAGCGCCGGGCGCAGGGGCTGCTCCTGCCGCCGGAACGGGAAACCTGGCGCACGCGGGCGGCCCAGCGGCTGCTGCCCCTCTTTCTGCGGACTCCGCTGCTGCCCCGCCTCCAGCGCCGCGTTTTTTTCGGCACTCCACTGCCGCCCCTGGATCCGGCGTTTTCCCTGGATAAAAACTGACAAGGACCGGAGCCGCCTCCGGGTCAGCCGGGGCTGCCGGCGGTGCGGGCTTCGGTGATTTCCGCCAGCTTGCGCATGAGGAAGGCGGGGTTGAAGGGCTTGACGACGAGGCCGTCGATTTCCGGGATTTCTTCATCTTCCAGGATAAAGCCGCTGCAGACGATGATGCCGGCCTGGGGCAGGAGGGCGCGGAGCCGGCGGACCAGTTCGCGCCCGTGCAGGCCGGGCATGGTCCAATCGGTAATGACCCACTGGATGGTGCTGCCGTGTTCATGGGCCAGGGCCAGGGCTTCATCGCCATTGCCCGCGGTGAGGCAGTCGAAGCCCTGGTCCTCCAGGGTGTCCCGGAGGACATCGACGCAGAGGGGCTCGTCATCGGCCAGGAGGATGCGCCCGGCCTTGACGGGAATGCGGTCGGAGGGAGGCAGGTGGATGCGCTGGGTGCCGGTCTTGTTGGCTGTGAGCGGAAGGTAAAAGGTGAAGGCGGCACCGCGGGGCTCAAGGTTGGTGGCGGTGATGGATCCCTGGTGGAGTTCGAGAATGCCGCGGGAGGTGGACAAGCCGAGTCCGGTGCCCTTGCCGGGGGGCTTGGTGGTGAAGAAGGGGTCGAAGAGGTGTTCCTGGTCGCGGGGGTCGATGCCGGTGCCGGTGTCGGCCACGCTGGCGAAGATGTAAGGCTTGCCGCCGGCGCCATGGGTGATGCCGCTGCTGAGGGTGATGGTGCCGGGGCCATCGATGGCATCGTTGGCATTGATGAGGAGGTTGAGGATGACTTGCTGGATCTGGGCGGGGTCCATGGCGGCGGTGGGGAGGGCGGGGTCCAGGCGCAGCGCCAGGGTGATGTCCTTGCGCAGGGCGGGACGGGCCAGGAAGACGGTTTTTTGTATGACCTCGTTGATCTGGGCGGGGCGGAAGGCGGGAGTGGCCTGGCGGGTGGCGCTGAGAAGCTGCTCGACGATGCGGCTGCCGCGCTCGGTGGTCTCGATCATTTTATCCACCAGCTCGGCGCGCAGGGCGGGCGGGGCGGACTCCCCGCCGATGCGCCGGAGGTTTCCGGAAATGATGTGGAGCAGGTTGTTGAACTCATGGGCCACGCCTCCGGCCATGCGGCCCAGGGCCTGCATTTTTCCGGTTTCCATGAGGCGTTCCTCCTGCTCGTGGCGGCTGAAGGAAGCGCCAATGAGATCGGATGCGAGGCGGAGGGTGTCGAGCAGGCCCGGGTCCCAGGTGAGGGATTTGTCAGGGTGAGTGACCACGAGCATGCCCGCGAGGGTGGACTCGGCAAAGATCGGGAGGAGGGCGAAGTTGGCCACGCCGATTTCGGTCAATTCCAGGCGTTCTTCCGGGGGAAGGAGTTCCAGGGGGCCGTGGATGGCCTGGCTGGCCTGGAGGCGTGCCCGCCAGCCGGCCAGGGCCGGGCGGTCGAGGTCGTCCAGGCTGAGGAGCGGAGTGCCCTCCGGGGTGCCGATGAGCCGCTGGGGCGCGGGCCCGGAGGCAAAGGGGCGCACGGGGCCGGCCAGGCAGGCGGTGGCGGAGGCGAGGCCGAGGTCCTGGCAGATGGCCTGCATGAGGGCGGCGCAGGCGGGCTGGGGGTCTTTGGCCTTGAACATGTCATCGGCACTGGCGGCCACGCGGGCCAGAATGGCATCCCGGCGTCCGAGCAATTCGAGCGCCTCGAGGCGTTCGCGTTCCGCCTCCTCGCGCTGGCGGCTGCGGATGCGGACCAGGAGGGAAAGCAGGGTGGCGACTAGGATGGCCACGGAGATGACGGTGGCTGCGGTCCAATCCGCGCGCAGAAAGCGCTCCTGGATGGCCGGGGCATCAAAGGCCAGAAGCAGGACTTCCACGCCGGAATCCCTTTCAGTCAGGGCCAGGCGCTGGGCACCGAACTCCGGCCCGTCCTGCACACGGGTGATCAGGGGCACGGTGCCTTTGCGCAGGAAGTCCCAGTTGGAAAACTGGGGCAGGAGCGTGTTCGAGGCGCTTTGCAGGAGCGGAGTCTGGGCGGCGTGCTCCCGGGGGATGCCGCGCCCGGCCTCGGCCAGGACGGTCCAATCGCCTTGCGCACTGCGGGAAAAGAGCGCGGCGCCGGTGAGTTCCGGGCTGGCGGTGAGCAGGGTTTCCAGGCGCCCGGCCAGAGCGCGGGATTTCTCCCCGTCCGGAGCGGGGTCAAACCGGGCAGCCTCTTCATGCATGGCCACCGCCTGAGCGGCGAGGGCGGTTTGTTGCTGCAAGGAGTCGAGGGTGGACTCACGGAGGACGTTTTTGATCGTGGCCGCCAGCAGCCAGAGCATGAGGATGGAGGTGCTGGCGAAGAGGGACCAGAAGAGCAGGGCGTCCAGCACTCCGGGAATGCGCAGAAGGACGGGAATGCCTTCTTCGTCGGGCAGCGGACGGGGGGCTTTCACCGGGCCTCCCCGCCCGCGGCCCGGCGGGCGCGGATTTCCGCCCAGCGGGCCAGGCGCTCGGCAATGGTTTTCTCGTAGCCCCGGCCGGTGGGGCGGTAGAAGGCGGTGTCCAGGGGCATCATGGCATCCGGGGCGATGGCGCCGGGATGGTCGTGGGCGTATTGGTAGCCCTGGCCATGGCCCAGGGCCTTGGCTCCGGCGTAGTGCCCGTCTTTCAAGGCCGCCGGCACCGGGCGGGTGCGCTCCGCGGCAACGGCGGCGAGGGCCGCCTCCAGGGCGGCATAGGCGGCATTGCTCTTGGGTGCAGTGGCCAGATAGATTGTGGCCTCGGCCAGCGGGATGCGGGCCTCGGGCAGGCCGGTGAATTCCACCGCCTGCTGGCAGGCCATGGCCAGGACGAGGGCCTGGGGATCGGCCAGGCCGATGTCTTCCGCGGCCAGGATGACCAGGCGGCGGGCGATGAAGCGGATGTCCTCGCCGGCGTGGAGCATTTTCGCCAGGAGGTAAACGGCCGCATCCGGCTCGCTGCCGCGCACGCATTTGATGAACGCGGAGATGGTGTCGTAGTGGCCATCGCCATCCCGGTCGTAAACGACGGCTTTTTTCTGGATCGATTCCTGGGCCTCGGCCAGGCCGATGGTGATGCCGCCATCCAGGGGCGGGGTGGAGAGGACGGCGATTTCCAGGGCGCCCAGGGCCTTGCGGGCATCTCCCTCACAAACGCGGGCCAGGAAGGCGGCGGCCGCGGGGTCCAGCCGGACGCGGGTGCCGGGGAAGCCGCGCTCCGGATCGTCCACGGCGCGCTGGAGCAGGGCGGTGATGTCGGCCTCCTCCAGCGGCAGGAGTTCGAAGAGCTGCATGCGCGAGACGAGCGCGGCATTGACGGCGAAGAAGGGGTTCTGGGTGGTGGCGCCGATGAGGCGGAGGACGCCGTTTTCCACGTGGGGCAGGATGGCGTCCTGCTGGGCTTTGTTGAAGCGGTGGATTTCATCGACCAGGAGCAGGGTGCGCTGCTGGCGGGCACGCCAGAGGCGCTGGGCTTCCTCCACCGCCTTGCGCAGGTCGGCCACGGAGGCATCGGCGGCATTGAGTGCGAGGAAGTGGCAGCGGGTGAGGCGGGCGATGAGGTGGGCCAGGGAGGTCTTCCCGGTGCCGGGCGGCCCGTGGAAGAGGACGGCCTGGATGCGGTCGCTGGTGATGAGGCGGTGGAGGAGCTTGCCGGGGGCCAGGATGTGGCGCTGGCCGGCGAATTCTTCCAGGCTGCGCGGACGCAGGCGGCGCGCCAGGTTGTGCCGGGCGTCGCCTTCCACAGTCCCGGCGGCGGGGGCGGCGGGCTCGGCAAACCAGTCTTCGGTCATCAAGCAGGCAGGATAGCCGGGATCACTCCAGCTTGACAATCCGTCCGGTGGGCGAGCCGGCGGGCAGGGCGGCCAGCTCGAGAATGGCGGGCACGGCGGACTCGGGCGGCTTGCCGCCGGCGTGCATCTCGGTGTCCAGGAAGGGGGGCTCGGCGGCGTTGACGAGGATGTCCTTGCCGCGCAGCTCAAAGGCGGCGGTTTTGGTAAGGGAATCGAGGGCGCACTTGGAAGCGCAGTAGGCCGAGGCGGTGGGGAAGTGCTTGAGGGGGGCGCTGATGTTGACAATGCGCCCGTAGCCCGCGGTGATCATGCCGGGGAGGACGGCGCGCATGAGCAGGAAGGGGCCGCGGAGGTTGGTGGCCAGGGTTTGGTCCCAATCGACGATGTCCACTTCGGCCAGGGGAGATTTGCGGGGGAAAATGCCGGCGTTGTTGAGGAGGATGTCGATGGTGCCGAATTCCATGCGCGCCTCTTCGACGGCGGCGGCCGCTTCCACGGAGACCGAGACATCGGTGGGGCGGGTCCAGGCGGTGGCGCCGAGGGTGCGGCAGGCGGCGGCGGTTTCCTCCAGGCGCTCGCCCCGGCGTCCGAGGAGGGCCAGGCGGGCGCCTTGGGCGGCCAGGCCCAAGGCCAGCGCCCGTCCCAGGCCGGAACCCGCTCCGGTGACCAATGCGGTTTTTCCAGAAAAGATCATAGGCAATCGTAACACAGCTTTGTCCTGCCGCTTGCGGAAGGAAGAAAGAAAGGTGGTTCCTTCTGGCGCGTCCGGGAAAACGTGGTTGAGTCAACGGTCATGACTCCGGCGCGCTTGCTGACCTGGCTGTGTTACGGGGCGATGATGGCGCTGGCCATCGGCCTGAACCTGCTTCCGGTCTTCTTGACGCGGCTGGGGGCGGACTTTGGAGGGGAGGCCGGGCTGGGGGCCGAGCCGCTGGGGCGCCTGGGGGCGGTGGCTTTTGCCGGGCTGGTGGCGGGCATTCTGGCCACGGGGCCGCTGGCGGACCGCTACGGGGCCAAGCCCTTCGCACTGCTGGGGAACCTGCTGATCGCGCTCAGCCTGGGGGCGATGGCCGCGGCGCCCACATATGCCACCCTGGCGGTGGCGCTGTTTTTCATGGGATTGGGTGCGGGGATTCTGGACATGGTCCTGAGTCCGGTGGTGGCCGCGCTCAATCCGGAGCGCCGCGCGGTGGCCATGAACTGGCTGCATTCGTTTTATTGCGTGGGCGCGGCAGTGACCATTGTGGCCGGAACGGTGGCGCTGGAACTGGGCTGGGGCTGGCGCACCGCCTGCCTGCTGCTCATTCCGCTTCCCTTGGCGCTGATGGCGGGATTCACTCCCCGGGCTTTTCCGCCCCTGGGCACGGCCGGCCAGCCCCGGACCCGCCTGCGGGTGATGGCGCGGCAGCTTTGGTTCCTGGGCGCCCTGGCGGCGATTTTTTTGGGAGGAGCCACGGAGCTGGGCATGGCCCAGTGGCTGCCGGCTTACGCAGAAACCGCCCTGGGTTATCCCGCCTGGGTGGGCGGGGCCGGACTGCTGGCCTTTTCCATCGCCATGGCGGCGGGGCGGATGGCCATCGGCCTGCTCGGGCACCGGCACGATCCCTATCACCTCATGGCCGCGGGCTGCGGGCTGAGCGTGGTGTTGTTTTTGGGGGCATCGTTCCTCCCCCTGCCGGCCGCCGCACTGGCCTGCGCGGTGGCCGCGGGGTTCACCGGCAGCGCGCTTTGGCCGACCATGCTGGCCGTGGCGGCCGACCGCTATCCGGAAGGAGGGGCCACCCTCTTCGGTGTCTTGGCGGCGCTGGGCAACGCCGGCGGAATCTTCATGCCCTGGGCGGTGGGATGGGCGGCCGACCGCAGCGACTTGCACTGGGGCCTTTCCGTCTCCGCCCTGGCCCCGCTGCTGATGCTGCCGCTGGTGCTGGCCTTGCGCCGCCACGCCCGCCCGGAGGCCGCAGTCAGTTGACCGCCAGCTTCGGGTCTTCTTTGCGCAGGGCCTCGGCTTCCGCCAGGGCTTGGGCCGCCCGCTTGGCCGGCTGGTGGTAGAGGGAGGCCACCGTGAGGAAAGATTCGTAGGCTTTCGCCTTGTCCCCCTTGGCCTTGTAAATCTGGCCCTTGCTGAAATGCAGGTTGCTGAGGATTTGCATGCTGCCGGCATCCGGAGCGGCGGTCGGAGGGAAGGCTTTTTCCACCTCTGCCAGAAGCGCCAGTGCGGGGTCCATCTGCTGGCGGGCGACCAGGCTGGAGGCTTTGGCAATCATGCCCTGGAAGCGGAAGACGCTGTTGGGGTAGGCCTTGAGAATGGCGTCGGCCAGCTGCTCGCTTTCAAAGGTCTTTCCCGTCCGGGCCAGCGCCTCCGCCAGCACCCCCGCGGCCTGCGGCACCCACGCCGCGTCCAGGCCCAGGAATTTGTCCACCAGGGGCTTCAGTTTTTCCACCGCCTCGGGGTAGCGCTCTTCCGCGGCCGCGCTGATGCCCTCAGCGGCAGCGGGACGCTCGGCCAGCTCCACGCGCGTGATGTTCGCCATCGGGTAGGGAATCTCGCCCTGCGCGGTCTTGAGGGTCACGGTGCCCGACTGGGCATTGTAGGCCATGATCTCGCCCACAGCCGGCGCTCCGGCCCGCAGGATGATTTTATCTTGCGCCGCGGCAGCCTCGCTGGCAATCAGGAGGGCTGTCATCGCCAGGAAAACGGCGCCTTTTCGCAAGGCCTTGGACATCCGACCGTTGTGCCGCCCCACGCTGAAATAACAAGAAAAACTCATTTCCCATGATTACCTTTCTCGGCCAAAAACTCAAATTCGTTCTTATTTTCGTTTTCGTCATCATCGCGGTCTCCTTTGTCTTCTTCGACAGCTGGTCGTCCGCCCCGGGCGGCGGCAGCGCCATTCCCGCGAAAATCCGCGGACGCAACCTGACCATTCCCGAATTCCAAACCGCGCTGCGGGCCGAGCGCCTGCTCTTCACCCTGGGCACCGGCCAGCTTCCGCCTTCCAGCTCCGAGGCCGACCGCCTCTTTGCCTCCCGGGCCTGGAACCGGCTTCTGGTGCTGGAAGAAGCCCGCCGCAGCGGCTTCACCGTCCCCTCCTCCCGCCTCGAATCCTTCATCCGCACCAATCCCATCTTCCACAAACCCGGCACCGAGGAATACTCCCCGGACCAATTCGCCCGCTTCAAGCAATTCGTCCTCGATCCCCAGGGCATCTCCCCGGACCGCTTCCTGGAAATCCTCCGTGACCAGCTGGTCTTCGAAGCCTGGATGGGCGGCCTCCAGGCCACCGCCGTGGTCCCGCCCGCGGAAGTCGAATCCGCCTTTCAAAATCTCTTCGGCAAAGTCGTCCTCCATGCCGTGGAAATCCCCGCCGCCTCCGTGGCCAAGGACATTCCCCTGGCCGATGAGGCCCTCCGCGCCTTCTACGACAAGCGGCCCGAGCGCTTCGAGCTTCCGGAACAGCGCAAATTCGACGCCGTTTTCCTCCGCCTCCCCGCCGGCTCGGACAAGCTCGGCGAGGAAGAGCGCGCCCGGGCCCGGCGCGCGCTGGGCGAGAAAGCCTATCAATTCACCGAGCCCTTCTACGCCGCGGCCGAGGCGGGCCGCAGCCTGCCGGATTTTGCCGCGGCCGCCAAAGCCGCCGGCCTGGCGGTGGAGGCCACCCCCTACCTGGCCCGCGGCGGCGCCTTCCCCGGCACCACCGGCGGCGCCACGCTGCTGGAAGCCGGCTTCCTCCTGACTCCGGAAAAACCGGTCAGCGATTACATCGCCCTCCCCGAGGGTTTTGCCATCCTCCACCTGCGCGAAGTCCAGCCCCCCACCGTCCGGCCCTTTGAATCCGTCAAAGCCGAGGTCCGCGCGGCCTACCTGGCCAGTGAGACTTCCCTGCGCCTGCAGGCGGCCGGCGAGAACCTGGTCCTGCGCCTGCGCAAAGAACTGGCCGCAGGCCGCACCTGGGCCCAGGCCGTGGCCGCGTCCGGCACCCGTTCCACCGCCCTGCCCGCTTTTGCCCCTGCCGAGGGCCCCGACCCCAAATCCCCCGCCGCCGACCTCGCCCGCGTCATGGCCTCCCAATTGGAACCCGGCAAAGTCAGCGACCTGATGCCCACCGACGGACGCGCCTGGATTTTCCACATGGAATCCCGCGCCACTCCGGACCCCGCCCTGCGCGAGAGCATCCTGCCCCGCCTCCGCCAGCAGCTCCTCCAGCAGCGCCAGGCCCAGCTCCAGGAAGACTGGCTGGCCAGCCGCTCCCGGCTCCCCGGCACCGTGGCCCCCGACGGACTCCTCCGCGAGACCCTCAATTGATCCCGCCGTGCCGCTTTTCCTGAACCTCACCCGCGGCAACGAGATCGGCGCCAACTGCTATTACGTCGAAGCCGGCGGCACCGGCGTCGTCCTGGACGCCGGCATGCACCCCAAGCTGGAGGGCCGGGCCGCCCTGCCGGACTTCGACCTCCTCCAGCGCCGCCCGGTGCGTGGCGCCTTTCTCTCCCACGCCCACCTCGACCACACCGGCAGCCTGCCGCTGCTCCTCCCTTACATCCCGGAGGCGCGCGTTTTCATGAGCGAGCCCACCTACCACCTCGCCGAGCCCCTCCTTCACAACTCGGTCAACGTCATGAAGCGCCAGCGCGAAGAGCGCGGCCTGGCCGAATACCCGCTCTTCACCCACACCGACGTGGACCGCTGCAAGGAAAAATGGCAGGCCTGCCACCTGGAACGCCGCTGGTCCCTGGAAGGCTTCCCCGTCAAAGCGGACGATCCCGACCCCGCCACCTTCACCCTCCACCACGCCGGCCACATCCTCGGTTCCGCCGCCCTCCGCCTCAACCTCCACGGCGAGTCCATTCTTTACACCGGGGACATCAATTTTGCCGACCAGACCCTGCTGGGCCGCGCCACCCTGCCGTCCGGGGGCGTGGACACCCTGGTCATCGAGTGCACCCGCGGCGCCCAGCCCACCCCGGAAGGCCACACCCGCGCCACCTCCACCGCCCAGCTGCTCCAGGCCATCCAGGAAACCTTCGACCGGGACGGCGCCGTCCTCATCCCGATCTTCGCCATGGGGAAAACCCAGGAACTCCTCGCCCTCCTCCACCACGCCGCCCTGCGCGGGGAGATCGATTACGAGGGCCTGTGGATCGGCGGCCTCGGGCGCGTCTTCACCCAGATTTATGACCGCTTGGCCGATACCGCCCCCGGGCGCATCCGCCGCACCGTCCTGGGCACCGAGGTCCAGCCGGAAGTCTTTGAAATCCGCAAAGCCCAGGGCTTCCGCCCCAAGCCCGGCCACATCTACCTCCTGCCCTCGGGCATGATGACCGCACAAACCACCTCCCACCGCCTGGCCGCCCTATTCCTCCAGCGGCCCGAGCATGCCGTGTTCTTCGTGGGCTATACCGATCCCGACTCCCCCGCCGGCCACCTGCGGGCCACGCCACCGGGCGGGGAAATCCTCCTGGGCGGGGATTCCGGCCCGGTTCAGGTCCGCTGCCCGGTGCGGCATTTCGACTTCACCTCCCACGCCACCCGAGAGGCGATTCTGGAATACATCGGCACGCTGCAGCCCCGCCGCTGCTTCCTGGTCCACGGGGACCTGCCTGCGCTGCAGTGGTTCGAGGGGGAAATCCGCCGCCTCCACCCCTCGATCGAGGTCCACATCCCCGCCCCCGGGCGGGAAATTTCCTGGAATTGAAATCCAGAGATCAGCCCTGGCGCAGGCTGCGCCGGGGCTTGGCCGCGGGGGCGGCCGCCTCAGCCGCGCCCTCGTCCAGCAGGGCGGTGTATTTGTAAGGGAAATGATCCAGCTTCTGGCGCGGAATGGTGATGCCCAGCTGGTATTCGATCGCCCGGAGCTGCGGCAGGTCGAAAGCGGTCAGGATGGTCAGCGCATCCCCGGTCTTCTGCGCCCGCCCGGTGCGCCCGATGCGGTGCACATAATCGTCCGGGTCTTCGGGCACATCATAGTTGATCACATGGCTCACCCCGGCGATGTCCAGCCCGCGCGCGGCGATGTTCGTGGCCACCAGGACCTCGAATCCCCCGCTCTTGAACTGTTCCAGCGCATGGGTGCGGTCGGCCTGGGTGCGGTCCCCGTGGATCACGCCGACTTTGTGCTGGGCCTGTTCCAGCGCCCCATAAATCGCATCCGCATCCGCCTTGGTCCGTGTGAAGACGATGACGCTCTCATAATGCAGGTGGTCCAGCACCGCCAGCAGCAGGTCGAATTTTTGGTCCGAAGCCACCGGATAGAGCACGTGGGTGACGGTCTCGGCGGGGGAACTGGTGCGTCCGATGGAGATTTTGTGGGGGTCGCGCAGCGCCCAGGAAATGAGGCCCTCCAGCGGCGGCGGCATGGTGGCGGAAAAAAGCAGGGTCTGGCGCTGCGGCGGGCACTTCTCGATGATCCGGCGCACATCCGGCAGGAATCCCATGTCCAGCATGCGGTCCGCCTCATCCAGCACCAGATGGCGGATATCGCCAAGCCGGATCACGCCCATCTCCATGAAGTCCAGCAGGCGCCCCGGTGTGGCCACCAAGACATCGGTGCCCGCCTCGATCTGCTCCTGCTGCCGCCCGTATTTGACCCCCCCGTGGATCAGGGTGGTGCGCAGATGGGAAAACGCCGTGTAGTCCTCGAAATTCTCCGCCACCTGGGCGGCCAGCTCCCGCGTGGGCTCCAGCACCAGGCAGCGCAGCTTGCCCGGTCGGTCCAGCTGCTGGAGGATCGGCAGGGCGAAGGCCGCCGTCTTGCCCGTGCCCGTTTGCGCGGAGGCGATCAAATCCCGCCCGGACAGGACCACCGGGATGGCCTCGGCCTGGATCGGGGAAGGGTCCACATAACGGAGGCGCTGGATGGCGTGCAGCAGGTCTTCACGCAGACCCATCGTATCAAAGGACATAAGCGGGCAAGAATAGTGTCCCGCTCCGCGGAATGCAACGCGTGATTCCACCCAACCGGGGACGGAAGGCGGTTCAACGGGAAAGGTGGATGTAATGGTTGAGCGCCTTCCAGGCTTCCTCCGGGCGTCCGCTTTGGCGGAGGGCCTCGGCAAGCTGGTGGTGGAAATAATCCGGGGCGGCGGGGTCCGCGCAGAGGCGCTCCAGCCGGGAAGCGGCGGCACGCCAGTCCCCCGCCCGCGCATCGGCCGCGGCCAGGGCAAAGCCGGCCGGCAAATCATCGGGATGGCGGCGGACGGTGTCCCCGGCGCGGACCGGGTCTTCCGGAGGCGGAAGGGCGGGGCGGGCCAGGTAGCGGTCGGCCAGGGCGAGGGCCTCCTCCCAGCGCCGCTCCTGGGCCAGGGCCTGGGCGGCCCACCACCATCCGGCCTTCTCCCAGGACGGATGGGCGGCCAATTGCCTGACAAACAACTCATCACCCCGGCGGGTCCGCCAGGCGCTGAAAAACTCGCCCGCGTCTTCCGGGCGGAATCCCGCCTCTTCCGGGCCCATTTTCAACAGCTCGGCCAGGCGCTGGTTGAAGACTTCGTCAGAAGCCTTGCGCAGGAAAAAGAAATCGAGCTGGGGGTGGAGTTCCACCAGGGCGTCCATGCGGGCCAGGAGCCGGGGGTCCCCCTGGGCGCTGGCCAGCATCTCGCGGAACAACTGGGCGGGCCGGTCGCTCCGGCGGAGGGCCTCGGCCCAGGCATCGAGCGCGCGGGCGGGATCTCGCCCGATCCAGAACTGGCCCTCCTGGAAAACAACCTGCGGGCTGTCCGGCTCCAGGAGGCGGGCGCGGGCGAACTCACGCGCGGCCTGGTTCCAGCCGATGTTGGTGCGGAGGCGGGCGCGGGCGGAGTAGAAGTGGAAGCGCCAGTCCAGCGGGGCGAGGGCGGCCCCGGCCTCACAAGCATTGATCGCGTCGTAGTGGAGTCCGGCGCGGTCGCTGGCCTCGATTTCCGCCAGGAGGCGCTCACGGCGGACCTGGCCGGGGGCATCGAGGCGTCCGGAAGCCTGGGCGAGGAAGCAGGCCCCCAGGGCGGCCACCGCCAGGCCGGCGCCGGCCATCCAAAGGCGGCAGCGCAGGCTGGAGGGATGGGGCGGGCGCACCGGCCAGGCCACCGGGATGAGGGTGAGGGCGCAGAGCACGCTGCCCAGGCGGTGGCCGGGGACATCGATCAGGCTGTGGAGCAGGAAGAGGCCCGCGGCAACCAGCGCGGCACGGCGCAGGCGGCGGTCGCGGTCATCGGCGCGCGGCCAGGTGGTGTGGAACCAGGCGCCGGCCAGGGCGGCAGCCAGCAAGACGGCGGGCAGTCCGGCCTCCCCGGCCAGCCAGAGCCAGTCGCTCTCCGGGTGGATGGGGCGGGCATATCCTTGATAGTGCTCCCGGAAGGAGGCGAAGGCGCCATCGAAGTTGCCCAGTCCGGCCCCGGCCAGGGGGTGGGCCAGCGCCAGGCTGAGGGCATCACGCTGGATGGCCACACGGGCATCGGCAGTCCATTGGCCGGCATCCCGGGCGGTGGCCAGGAGGCGGTCGAGCGCCTCCCCTCCGAAAAGCAGCCCGGCCGCGGCCAGCAGAAGCAGGCCGCTGGCCACCAGGGCGGGCCAGGAGGCGCGGCGGGCGCCACGCATTTCCCAGGCCATCCAGGCGCCGGCACCGGCCGCCAGCAGGATGAGCCCGGCACGGGAGCCGTTGGCCAGGACGGCGGCCAGCAGGAGGGCGGCGGACGCCAGCCAGGCCACGCCGGTGCGGCGTCCGTGCCGCAGCTCGCGCAGGCCCAGGGCAAAAGCCAGGAAGCCGGCCAGGGCGAAGACATTTCCCGTCTGGTTGCGGTTGGGGAAGGGGCCGAAGCGGTCCTCCGGCCAGAGGGGGATGGGCGCCTGGGCGAAGTGGCAGACCAGTGCGGCTCCGGCCAGGAGGGCCATTCCCCCCACATGGATTTGGAGCCAAAAGGCGCGCTTTTGTTCATCCAGCGTCTGGCAGGCAAGGTAGGCCGCCCAGGCCAGCACCGCGGCCAGCAGGGCGGCGGATTCCAGGGTGAGCCAGGGCTGGAGGGTGCGCAGCGGGCCGTCCGGCAGTCCGGACGCGGCCAGGGCGGCGCGCCAGCTCCCCGCTTCCGGCGCGCCCGCAGGCAGGAAGGCCGCCAGCGGCCAGAGGGCCAGCAGGAGCGCCCCGGCCCACAGCCAGCGCGGCGGAGCCAGCCGGACCGGGAAAGCCAGCATGCACAGCCCCATGAACAGCAGCACCGCGCCCTGCGCGCCCCGTGACACGCTCCCGCCCAGCGCCACCGCCAGGGCCGGCACCAGCGCCAAAGCGGCCACCCGCAGCCAGGAAATCATGTCAGGGGCTCCATTTTTGCAGGGCTTTTTTGTAAGGCTCCCGGAAGCATTCCGCCAGCCGCCGCCAGTGCTCCCGGTCGCGCTCGTCATTCGGGGCCTGGAGGATGATGGATTCCTGGCCCACGAAATAAAGCGTGACGCTGAGGTAGCGGTCCGGGTCCACCGGGCCGCCGACGACAAAACCGGTGCGCTGCAGGGCCTCGGCCATGCGCGCGCGGAACTGGCCCAGCGAGGCGCAGCGCTCGACTTCCAGTTCCAGCAGCTGGGACTGGAGCAGGGTGTAGCGCACGTCCTTGCGGCGCTCGATCGAGCGCTGGACCTGGCCCGCCAGCTCGGCCCAGCTCCAGATGTAGCCCAGGTAGCGGACCATGAAGACCGCGGCCAGGAAGAAGAGGCCGACGGCAATGGGCAGGGTGCGTCCTTGGCTCCAGAAGATGCTGAGGCCCACCAGGCTGAAGACCACCGTGGCCAGATACATGGCCAGGACGATGCGGCGCTCGGAGAGGCCCAGGCGCCGGAGGCGGTGGTGGATGTGCTCGGCATCCGCCCGGAAGACCGGGAAGCCACGGACGCCCCGGCGGATGAGGGCGAAGAGGGTGTCCATGACCGGCAGGCCCAGGGCGATCATCGTGACCAGGAGGGCGGCGGCCACGGCCCCCTTGTTGGCGCTGACCATGGAGACGGTGGCGATGGCCATGCCGATGAGGTAGGCGCCGCCATCACCGAGAAAAATTTTCGCGGGGGGGAAGTTGAAGCAAAGGAAGCCGAGGAGGGCGCCGGCCATGGCGAAGCAAACCCAGGCCACATCCATCTGGCCCATGTCCCAGCCGATGTAGCCGAGGGTGCAGAAGAGGAAGAGGCCGAGGCCGGCGGCGAGGCCGTCCACACCATCGATGAGGTTGATGATGTTGGGCACGGAGATGAGCCAGAAAAGGGAGGCGGCAAAGCCCCAGGCGCCCAAGGCCATGCTGAAGTTGCCGGCAGGCCAGGTGATGTTCTCCACTTCCAGGCCGAGGGTGATGCCCAGGATGGCGATGAGGATTTGGCAGAAGAGCTTGAAGCGGGCGCCCAGGGGCTTGAGGTCGTCCCAAAGACCGAGGCCGAACATCAGGCCGGCAGCGAGGGTGACAACAGCCCAGCGCTCGAGGACCGCAGGCCGCAGCCAAACGGCCAGCACGGCGGCGAGGAGGAAGGCAGCGAAAATGGGGACTCCGCCCAGGCGGGAAACGGGCTCGCGGTGGGTCTTGCGGTATTGGTCCGGGCGGTCGAGGCCGATGCCCTGGCCGGCCAGGCGGATCATCCACGGAGTGGCCGCCAAAGCCAGCACGGCCCCCATCATGCCGAACATCACAGAGAGAATCACCGCGGCCATCATGCCGCCGCGGGCGGCGGGCATCAACCCTGCTCTGCCAGAGCGGCCGACCACCAGCGTTCCATGCCCTCCGCACGGGCGCGCCGGAGGGCGCCGGATGGGAGGGGCGGGAGGGGAGCAGGGGGCAGGGCGCAGAGCCAATCGGCCAGGGCCGGTGCGTCCCCGGAGGCAAAGGCCATTGAGCCGGGGTGGTGCCGCACTTGCGCGGCGGCGGCGCTGTCCGTGTCCCCGATCCAGGCGATGCGGCGGGGCCAGGCAAGGGCGGCGGCGAGCTTGCTGGGCCAGAGCAGGCCGCGGGCGGCGGGACGGCGGGTGACGGCCAGGACTTCGGCAGCGGCCAGGCGGGCGGGGGCTTCCGCTTCCGATGCGTGAGGGAGGAAGAGGCACTGCCGGAGGCCGCGGGCGGCGGCGCGCGCCGCTTCCCATCCGGCTCCCCCGCCCTGCACCACCAGCCACCAGGCGGTGCCGCGTGCTTCCAGGCGCTGCTGGGCTTCGATCAGGACAGCGGCCTCATGGGCCCGGCCCAGGTTGCCGGAATACATCCACAGGCGCGCCTCCGGGGGCGCCCCGGCAGGGCGGAGGAAGGCGGAAGGCTCCTCCCAGTCCGGGGGCCAGGGGGGGACGATGGCGGGCGGCGGGGCGCCGGCCCGGCCCAGGCGCTCCGCCATGTCCGCGTCCAGCGCGATGACGCGGGCACAAGATTGATAGGCCCGGCGCATGAGGAAGGCAAAAGGCGGGGCGGCAGCGCGGGGGAGGACGCCGAGGGCCACGGCCGTTTCCGGATACAGGTCCATGGCCCAATGGACCAGGCGGGCTCGGTGGCGGCGGGCGGCCCGCGCGGCCGCGGCCAGCAGGCAGGGCGGGGAAGAGAGGGCGATGATGCAGTCCGGACGCTCCGCGGCGCAGGCGGCGCGGTCCAGGGCGGCCCAGGCGGCGGCCTCGCCCGCCAGGCGGCGCCAGCCGCGCGCCCCGGTTTGATAGGACTGGCCCGCGCCGGCCAGGACGGCGCGGTGGCCCCGGGCGTGGCAGAGCGCGGCCAGGTCCCCCGCCAGCCGGGCGGTGGGGGAGGCGTCCGGGGGGACAAATTGGTTGAGGATGAGGACGTTCACGCGCCGCCTGCCCGGACGTCCACCCGGCGGGCGGGGTTGCCGGCATAGACACCGGGTGCTTCCGGGCTGCGCACCAGAACCGCGCCCGCCCCCAGCACGGTGCCCGCGGGCAGGGTGACTCCGGGGCCGACGAAGGCCGCGGCCCCGACCCAGCAGCGCTCGCCGATTTCCAGCGGGCGGACGGCAAGGTCGAAGGCCGGGGCACGGTGGTCATGCGAGCCGGTGCAGAGGAAGGCGCGCTGCGAGATGCAGGTGTTGGAGCCGATCCTCACCGGCCCCAGGGACAAAATCATCACCTCTTCGCCCAGCCAGACATGGTCGCCCAGCTCCAGGCGCCAGGGGAAAGAGACATTGACGCCGGCGCGGACCACGGCACCGGTGCCTATGCGGGCGCCGAAGGCGCGCAGGAGGGCGGCGCGGACGGCGGAGGGGATGTGCCAGAGCGGCTGGAAAAAGAGCCCCTGGCAGAGGCGCCAGAGTGCTTCCTTCCAGAGGGGGGCACCGCGGTCGAACGCGCGGTTGTCATAACGGCTCAGGTCCACACCGGCCAGTTAACCGCATTTGCGGGCCGGGGCGGAGGAAAAAATGACGGGCGGCGGCCGTTAGAGGCTATTCCCAGACAACACCCGGCCCGGCCTCCACGGTGACGCCCTCGGGGGCCTCGGCCTGGGCGCGGAAGACGCCGTTGTCCCGCTCCCAGCGGACGCGGATGGCGCCGCGGGAATGGGGCAGGACGCCTTCGGCATGGCGGTGGGAGTGGACGCAGGGGGCGAGAATCCAGCGGTCAGGATTGCCCGGCACGGCCTGGCGCAGGCCGAGGACATAGCTGGTGGCGTAGATGGCGGCCGCACCGCTCCAGCTGTGGCAGCAGCTGCCCCGGTGGTGATGGGCGCGGTGGAAGCACTCTGTGAGGGTGGGATAGCCCAGCTTTTGGATGAAGGAATAGTGCTCATCGATCAGGGCCTCCGCCAGGTCGGGCCGCCCGGCCCCGGCCAGCGCGGGGAGGAGATAGGACAAGAAATACAGTTCGGCAAAGCCGCTGAATTGGTCGTTGTCCAGGCCGTGCTGGAAATTTTTGCGCAGCAGCGGCTCCAGGTAGCCGAGGATGCGGGAGGCCGGCCCGGCTCCGAAGCGGAGGGCGAGGATGTTGGCGTGGACCGCGGGGGTGGCGGCCCCGAGGGAGGCGGCGAAGCGTCCTTCGGCTTCATTCCACAAATGGGTGGTGAGGGCTTCGGCCACCTGTCCGGCCTGGGCCTGGAATGCGGCGGCCTCGGTGCTGTGGCCGAGCGCGCCGGCGATGCCGGCGGTGGCGCGGGCGGCGGCCATGCGCAGGATATTGATGACGGCGTTGGCGTCGCCCTCCCGCTCGGAGGGGAGAACACCCCAGTCAATGAAGAGGCGCATGCCGGTGGTGTCCCAAAGGCCGCCGGTGCCGGGCTTCCAGCTGGGGCTGGCCCAGATGCGCTGGATGACGGGCCACTGGGCCTCAAGAAAAGCTTTATGGCCGGTGTGTGCCCAGAGGTCATGCACGGCCAGAATCCAGATGAGGGTGAAGTCCTCGTGGGGGCGCCTCAGCCAGGAAGGGGCGCAGCAGGCCAGCTGGCCGTTGTCCATCTGCGCCCGCCCGAAAAGGTCGAAGGTGCGGAAGGCCACGCGCAAGTCGGTGGTCATGAGGGTGTGGAGGTGGAGGTTGACCAGGCCGTCGCCGATGTAGCTGCCCCGCTCACGCCAGGGGCAGTCGGCATATCCCTCATCCGTGGAAGCCTCCAGGGTGTGGACGGAGGCGCGCCAGGCCCAGTCGAGCAGGGCATTGCCGCTGGTGAAAGAGCCCTGGATGTCATGCAGCAGGGTGCGGCGGCGGATTTTGACATCGTGCACGCGGAGGGGAACGGGGGCGCTGCCCTCCGGAGCGCGGAGGGTGATCTGGAGGTAGATGCCGCCGCGGGGGTTGAGCACTTCCACCCGCTGGCGCCCGCCCCGGAGGATGAAGCGGTCGGCAGCGTCGGTAAACGGGTTGGACCCGTAAATTTTGACGCAGCCGTCCTCACGCTTCCAGTCATCGTAGGCCACGTCCAGGATGGCGCCGGCAGGCGCCTCGGCCTCGATCACCGCATGGCCGTAGTATTCGTCGGCGAAGTCAAAATTCCAGACGGCAGAGCGGGCCATCTGGGTGCCGGCGGGCAATGGGAGGGTCCAGGGGATTTCCCGCACCACGGAGGAGCGGGCCATGCGGTCCCAGCCGACCATGCGGGCGGGGGTGACGGTGAGGACATGGCCCTGGTCGAGGGTCCAATCCGGCGGAATGCGGTGGGTGGCAGGGTCCGGATCATAGTGCGGAACGCTGCGGTCCGGCTGGGGCGGGGAGTAGGCAAAGGCCTCGGCGCAGGCGGTGTCCGGGCGGGCGTGCAGGGTGACGCCGGAGGCCTCGGGGAAGCCGAGCATGTAGCTCCAATGTTCGAGGAGGAGTTCGAAATTCCCGGCGAGGAAGTTCCAGCCGGCCTGCAGCTGGAGGGTGGTGCAGCCATGGTTGCCGAGCACGCGCGGGTATTCGACGACCAGGCTTTTGCCGTTGAGCGAAAGATCGCTCCAGAAGCAGTCCATTTCCAGCTTTTGCACGCAGGGGGAATGGATCCAGGTGGTGAAGAGGGTGAAGCGCGGGCTGGTTTTGCGGTCGCCCTGGAGGAACAGGGGGTTGCGGACCTGCATGCCCCAGTGGCGGTATTCGATCAGGCGGCCCGCTGCGAGGAGGCGGGCGGGGCGGACTTCATGGTAATCGGGCAGGGGGACGGAGCGGGACTGGAGGCTGCGCCAAGGACAAGACCCCGGGGGCAGGACGGCGGGGGCAGGACCGGCGGGGGCTTCCAGCTCACGGGCCAGCAGCCGGGTGTCACAGATTTCCGCGGGATTCTGGGCAAAGCTGAAGAGCGGGGCCTGGGGGTCCCAGGCTTGATGGACCCGGGTGGTCCAGGCGCCGGGGGTGGCGAAATCGACCGCGCCGTCGGCGGTGCCGCCGGCCGCGATGAAGCCGGGGAGGCCGTCGGGCATGGTTTGATAGGAAGAGGCCCCGTAGTAGTTGACCTCGGCACGGAGGATGTTGGCCCCGGGCTTGAGCCAGCGGCCGAGTTCGATCGTGTCATATTCCGGGGAAGCGGTGACGAAGCGGCCCGGGCCGTAAGCGGCGAAAGCGCCGTTGACCCAGAGGCGGTAGCGGGTGTCGGCAAAAAGGTGGAGGACGGCGTCCGCACCGGGCCCGGCCTCGAAGCGGCGCTCAAAGCTGACGAATTGGTTGCGCCCCGGAGCCAGCCCGGGAGCCCAGACAAAGCGGGAGGCGTGGAACGGAGCGGGAAGGGAGGAGGGGGAGGCAGCCATGATTTGAACGATTTTTGATTGAAATCTGATTGAATTTTGCAAGCGGCAAAACCCGGCGCAATCTTGTAAAATAGAGGGGCCGGGGCCGCAGTGGCCAGCCTTTTTGTGGTGAGGCAAGGATTGTGCTGCAGGCGGCAGCGGCTTCAATAACGGGATGAGTCCCGCCGAACGCCTCCGCCATTATTTGTCCCAGATTCCCGACCTATCCGCCGCGGCCTTTGTCGCCCCCAGCGCGGATGTGATGGGGGCGGTGAAGCTGGGCAAGGACAGCAGCGTGTGGTATCAGACGGTGCTGCGGGGGGACATCCAGGACATCGTGATCGGGGAAGGGACGAATATCCAGGACGGGACGGTGGTGCACCTGGCGGATGACGGGCCGGCCGTGATCGGGGATTACACCACGGTGGGCCACCAGGCGATGATCCACGCCTGCACGATCGGCCATGAAACCCTGGTGGGCATGGGGGCGGTGATCCTGGATTATGCGCGGATCGGCAGCCAATGCATCGTTGGGGCCGGGGCGCTGGTGACCAAAGGCACGGTGGTGCCGGACGGCTCCATGGTGCTGGGAGCACCGGCCAAGGTGGTGCGCCCGCTCACGCCGGAGGAGCGGGCCGGGCTGCGCCCCTGGGCGGAAAAATACATCCACGTGGCCCGCGCGCATGCGGCGAAGCGGGCGGCGGGGAAAGGCGGTTGAACCGCGAAGACGCGAAGGGCGCGAAGAAGACCTTTTCGGCTTTGAAGCCGGCGGCCGGGGCCGTGGGCTATCCGGCAAGTTTGAGTGTTGCGGCAGCCGCCAATTCAAGCGCTTTGATTCTTTGGACATCTTTCCCGTCGGACGGCCAGCCGGTGATGTTGGCATGATACAGGGGTTGGTCGTCGCGGATGACTTCCAAGCCTTGATTGAAAACGGACTCCGCTTTGAGATCGGCGCGACCGTGCAGCGTCGGCTGGTTGGAGTGCATTCGCGCTGCCTCTTCACCCGCCTGCCAAATGACAGCTTCATCCAGCCCTTCTGTGCAACTCACGGAAAGTTCAATGTGGGGGTGGGGAATAAATGCATCCGCTTTAACCCGCCTGTTGGCTGGGGAATACCATCTTCGTGAAAACAAAAAGCGCGAGATGCGCTCATTCGCGCCAACAGTCATGGCGGCATTCCGATCTGTGCTCAGCCCAGAACAGAGGCAATCAACGCACGCAAGTGCGGATCAAAGGTGCCGTCCAGGGGAAAAGATCCAAAATTGCGGCGAACACCGTTCAAGCTGGCGTAGTGAAGTTCGCCGTTCGGAGATATGCCCACAGAAACGATCCGGCGGGGCGTCTGTGCCCATTCAAAGGTGATATCCCCTGCGGAAGATGCCCCGATTTCAGGCTGGGGGACATCGAATGGAATCGTCTGAACAAACTGCACTGCACAGTGAAAAACATCAGGAGTCAATGCCGGCGCTCCATAACCGTCCCAGTTGGGCAGGCTGGTCTCTTTCCAAATCTCCGCCAGTTGGGCAAGGGCGGCATTCCATGGCTCACCGTAGGTGACCGAGGAGCGGACATGATCAGAAACAGCGCCGATGGCGCGCTGAATCTGAAAACCCACCTCACTGGTGGAGCGCGGGCGGTCCGTGGGAGCTGTCAGCAGCATGGGAGCAAACAATGCATGGATCATTGGAAAAGGGCTATTCCCTTCTCGTTTAAGCTGCCAAAGAAGAGCTTGTTTTTCAAGTATCTCATTTTTTCCCAAAGAGCGGGCGGATTCGTCTCTGAAAGCTCAGGCCCCGCGTAAAAGACATCAATATCCAGCAGGATGCAGACTTTATTGGCATCGCTCGCCGGCTGTTGCGTGACCACATAATTTGCGGCCAAACCTGAGACTGCATCGCCAAAAATACTTTGCCCCATGAAAGCCGCCCGCGTGAGGTCTAAGTTCTTAGGGCCGGGCAGTTGGATGGCCAAGTAATCATCTAATTCTACCAGACCATCGATGCAGGGCAAAAATATCTGGTTGATATATCTGAGGGAAACCCGGCTGATTACCATATCCGGAAACGCCTTGCGGAATACGCCCCATGCCTCAACAGCCCTGGGATAAACGTCCTCCCATGCGGTATAAGGTTTAAGCCGGTTGAAAGTAAAACCATCCTTGCGGCACTGCACAATTTCCTTTTCGTCAGGAGAATGAAAGCGGTAGCCCCGCAATCCATGATCTTGCGCGGTGGCCCTAAGCTCTTGCCCCGCTTGGAAATCAAACCCAAGTTGAAATATTTTCTCTTCTGTCCGCTTGGGATAGTTCTTTTGAAAAGACTCATGAAGAGCCGCCAGAGCCTCGATTTGCACTCCATTGGGAAATGCGCCTTGAACATCTAAAATAGCCTCGACCGCTGGAGGATGCGTTAATTTTTGGAATTCACTCATGGCTAATGAATGTGGCAGAACATTTTTACCAACTACTAAGCAGTCACAAGAAGACCTCTGCGGGTCTTTGCCTTGGGAAAGGCATCATATTGCCTTCCTTCCAGCAGTCGTCCAGATGCAGCTTTATTGCGCCCGCCCCACTGCTTGAAGAAAAAAGCCACGGCATGCCGCTCACATTGTTCCCGGATGTCCAACACCCAATCTTCATGCATAGGACGAGGATGAATACCGCTTTCACCCCCTACAATGACCCAATCAATACCCCTCAGGCTCAATTTGGCCAGAGGCCCAATAAGCGGCTCACAAGAGAGAAAGCGAACACTAGCCGGAACCTTTCGCAAGCTATCAATTCGGAATTTGACCGCCTCATTTTCGATGCTCACCCCCATCCAGATGTTTGGAGACCACGCAAGTTTAGTCCAAACGGCTTCAAGGCGATCCGCTCGTTTAGTTAACACCTGAAAAATCAAATGAGGACAATCATTCATCACTCGGAAAACATTCTGAATGAACTCAAGCGGCACTTCCTTGTGGAAAAGGTCGCTCATGGAATTCACAAAAACCATGGCAGGCTTCGTCCACTGGTATGGAATAGCTAGAGCTTCCTCATGGGTTCGCAATTTGAAACCCTGTGCGTATTTCGTAACGCCCATTGCTTGAAGGCGTCTGGACATGATTTCGGCGTAGCAATGCTTGCAACCGGCCGAAAGCTTGTCGCAGCCGGTTGTGGGATTCCACGTCAATTCCGTCCATTCAATACTGCTAGCTGCCATGGATTTACGCCTTCTTAATAATAGCCCCGGCGATGCGCGTTGCAATCGGGGCGCCTTTCGGATTTCCTGAAGCAAAACAAAGCAGAAAAAGCGGGCTTCCGGAATCTGTTTTCAAAACTAAGGGCTCTTCAACTACTCCCACGAATTCTGATTTCAGCCTTTGAACAACAAATGCGCAAAGCTGGCCAAAAATCTGATTGGTCTTTGCGATGTTCTTATCGAAGAACAGGTCAGGGCCTTCATCTTTGTAAAAAGCACTTTCCCACTGCTCAGTCCCAAAGGTTTCAGTGAGCTTTTCTTTCCATGCCTCTGGAACTTGACCGTATCTAGGCAGCATGCGGTTTATTGCCATTGCAGGAAACAGCAGCCACATATCCAAAGCCTTCGTTTGCCCGATTCTCCGGATTGTCTCCCACTTCAGGTGGACCGCAAAGGGGTCCAGGAAAACAACACCCCGCCTGTTACTCTCGATCCAATTTTGATTGCAGATATCGAGCAGGGCATCGTTCGCATCTTGTTCCAAATAGGTTGGCTGGTGGTTGGGGAACTTTTCCTCGATTTGACTGCGCAAAGCCGAAAGATTCTTCTTTGAAGCTTCAATGAAGATAAACCTATCGAACACAGGCTCTGTCCCAAGGGCCACCAAAGGGGAACCATGGCGGTAATTGACCTCTTCCCCAGGCTCATCCCCTGCCTCAGTGGCCAAAGCAAGAGATCCCGCACCAGCAAAAGCATCGATATAGTTCAGCTCGAAGGGCTGGTTCTTCAGTGCCTTTGTGTATTGGGTTAAATACTGGGAAAGTGCGACAAGCTTACGATCCGACCATCCGCCCCCCCATTGTCTTTCGAAGGCTGTCATGTAGGCGTCCTTTCTTTCAACCCAGGCAGGGATTGAACGATCTTGTTGGTTTCGAGGCTGACGCGGACGATGCGTTTGACCAAGTCCAGAATGTAGCGGGGTTGGTTGTGTTCGCGGGCCCAGTCATTGGGAACGTTCTTGATGCCGCTGTCTTTGTCCAAGGTGATTTGATGCCGCTCGACAGCCCATTTCTTCGCGTGGCAGCTGCAAGGGCAATAGTCATGTGCCATATGATCTTGATCTGTTTAGCAAAATCCGAGGGTTGTTACTTTTGAAGATCGTGCAGCCAGATTACAAGCTCTGCGGACTGCCCGCCGGGGCGCGGCGGAAGAGGTCGAGCTGGGGGACTTCCACCGGGGTGGCGGGTTTTTTGCCCTTTTTCTTTTTTGCCGGCTTGCGCTTGGGCTTGTCCTCGATGTGGCGGGCCAAAGCGGGCTTGCCGTGGGCGTCGAGTTCGTTTTCCTCCAGGTTGCGGAGGATTTCCTTGGCGCGGACGATGACGTCCTTGGGCAGGCCGGCCAGGCGGGCGACCTGGATGCCGTAGCTTTTGTCGGTGCCGCCGGGGAGGATTTTGCGCAGAAAGATGATCTGGTCATGCCATTCGCGCACGGCCACGTTGAAGTTTTTCACGCCGGGGAGGGCGACGGCGAGTTCGGTCAGTTCGTGGTAATGGGTGGCGAAGAGGGTCTTGCACTTGACGGTGTTGTGGAGGTGCTCGGCCACGGACCAGGCGATGCTGAGGCCGTCAAAGGTGCTGGTGCCGCGCCCGATTTCATCGAGGATGACGAGGCTGCGGGGCGTGGCGTTGTTGAGGATGTTGGCGGTCTCGTTCATCTCGACCATGAAGGTGCTCTGGCCCCGGGAAAGGTCGTCGCTGGCGCCCACGCGGGTGAAGATGCGGTCCAGGATGGGGATGGCAGCAGCGGCGGCGGGAACGTGGCTGCCGGTGTGGGCCATGAGGGCGATGAGGGCCACCTGGCGGATGTAGGTGCTTTTGCCGGCCATGTTCGGCCCGGTGAGGATGACGAGGCGGTGGTCGTCGTTGTTGAGCCGGATGTCGTTGGGGACGAATTTTTCGCCGCGGTGAATTTGCTCGATGACGGGGTGGCGCCCGTCTTCCACGTCCATGCGCCCGTTGGGGGTGATCTCGGGGCGGCAGTAGTGGTGGAGGCGGGAGCAATGGGCGAAGGAGGCGAGGACGTCGAGCTCGGCCAGGGCGCGGGCGATGTCCTGGATGGCGCGGGTGCGGTCGGTGGCGCGGTCACGGATTTCCAGGAAGACCTGGTATTCGAGCTGGCGGAGGCGTTCCTCGGCGCCGAGGATTTTGGACTCCATGTCCTTGAGTTCGGGGGTGATGAAGCGCTCGGCGTTGACCAGGGTTTGCTTGCGGGTGTAGTCCGGCGGGACCTGGTCGAGGTTGGTTTTGGTGATCTCGATGTAGTAGCCGAAGACGGAGTTGTAGCGGATTTTGAGGGATTTGATGCCGGTGCGCTCGATCTCGCGGGCCTGGAGGTCGGCGATCCAGGCCTTGCCATCGCGCTGGGCGGTGCGGAGTTCGTCGATGTCCGCGCGGAAGCCCTCGCGGATGATCCCGCCTTCTTTGACCGCGAGCGGCGGGTCAGGGACGATGGCGCGGTCGATCAGGTCGATCAGGTCGGGCTGGGGCTCGATGCGGGCGGCGAGGCCGGCGGCCAGGGGGCAGCCGAGGGACTCGGCGGTGGCGCGGAGGCCGGTAAGGGGGTCGAGGGAGGCGCGGAGGCCGGCGAGATCGCGGGCGTTGCCGGCGCCCTGGGCGAGGCGTCCGATGATGCGCTCGAGGTCGCGGACTTCCTGGAGCAGGGCGCGGAAGTCCTCAAGGCGTCCGGCGTCTTCAAGCCAGCGGTCCACGACGTCTTGGCGGGCGAGGATGGCGTCCCGGTCGCGCAAGGGGCGGAGGATCCAGCGGCGGAGTTCACGCCCGCCCATGGCGGTGACGGTTTGGTCCATGGCCTTGAGGAGGGTGGTGTCGCCGGCGGAAGCGGCCATGGGCTGGACGAGTTCGAGGTTGCGCTGGGTGATGGCATCCAGGATGACGCAGTCATCGTCTCCGTAGGGGAGCAGGCGGAGGATGTGGGCGGCGGAGGCGCGGAGGACCTGGGTGACGTAGTGGAGGAGGGCGCCGGCGGCACCGATGCCGCCACGGCGGAGGTGGGCGCAGCCGAAGCCTTCGAGGGATTGGACTTTGAAGTGCTCGCGGAGGTGGAGCTCGGCGTGGTCATGCTGGAAGGTCCAGTCATCGTGGCCGGTGTGGGCGGGCTGGAAGCCTTCGGGAAGCTTGGGGGGGCGGGTTTCCAGGGGGTGGACCAGCTCGCGGGGCTGGAGGCGGAGCATCTCGTCCTGCCAGGCCTTGAGGGAGGGAAATTCGGCGGCACGGAATTCACCGGTGGTCATGTCCAGGCAGGCAAAGCCGAAGATGCCGCCGCTCTCATGGATGGCGGCGAGGTAGCGGCTTTCCTTGGGGCCGGTGAGGTCGAGGTGGGAAACGCTGCCCGGGGAAAGGATTTGGGTGACGGCGCGCTCGACGATCTGGCCGGGGCGGGGTTCGGTGACCTGGTCGCAGAGGGCGACACGGCGCCCGGCCTGGATGAGCTTGCCGATGTAATTTTCCGCGGAATGGTGGGGGACCCCGCACATGGGGACGCCGTTGCGCTTGGTCAGGGTGAGGTTGAGGAGGGCGGCGGCATCCTTGGCGTCATCGAAAAAAAGCTCGTAGAAATCACCCAGGCGGAAGAGGAGCAGCGCATCCGGGGGGATTTCCGCCTTGATCCGGCGGTATTGCTGCATCATCGGGGTCAGGGTATCGGACATGGCGCGCGGAAGGTGAGTCTGCCGCTGCGCAGGGGCGAATCCAATCAGAAATCAGGACCGCTTGGGTGTGAAGAGGGCCCGGAGCCTGGAACGGCGCGGGGGAATGGCTTGCGGGCCGGGACGGTGCAGGTAAGGGGCGAGCGCTTGGACGATTTCCGAGGCTGGAGGCTCGGGAAGCTGTCCGTGAGTCCAGCCCATGGATTCCATCAAGGGACCGTGGAGCTGCCAGAAAACGCAATCTTCCACCGGACCCCACTCGGGATCGCCTTTCCAGGAAGCTTCTCCTTTGCGGAAGAATGTGGGGCATTGTTTCTGGTAATGCGCGAAGGGATTTTCCCAGGGCTGGATGGGGCCGGTGTGGCCGATGAATGCCGCCAGACGGCGGAGCAGGGCCTCATCCGCGGCGACGAGGTCATCGTAGCGCAGCCAGAGGACGCGGCGGGCGGATTGGGCCTGGCGCCAGGCCTCGTGGTAAGCCGACCAGCAGCCGTAGTGGTCCCGGCCCAGGATCAGGTCCAGCAAACTGGTCCGGTGCCCGGGAGTGAAATTGCGGTGGAACTCCAGGTAGCTGCGCAGCACGCTGCGTCCGTCCCGGACCACGACGATCGCGGGGTGGGCATCTCCCGGCAGGCGGTGGGTCTTGACCAGGTGGGTGGCGCTGTCCCGCTCCAGGCGGGGCTGGATCCGGGCAAAGGGCACATCCCGGCGGATGGCCCAGGGACGCTGCGGCTTGGAGGAACAGCGGTTCTTCGGATTGGCGGGGGAATCTTCGCAGGACCAGGAATGGAGCCCCATGCAATGATAAAGCACCATGCCCAGCAAGCTGTTGCCAGAGCGGGGATAGGTGGCGAGCCAGATGATCATGGCGGGCGTCAGGCCTTTTTGCCGTAAACTTTTTCCGGATCGTAGGCTTTTTCTTTTTCCTCGAAGCGGAGGGCCACGCCCTCGCGGGCGGCGGGCCCGGTGGGGATGGATCGGTAGAAGCAGGAACGGTAGCCCACGTGGCAGGTGGCGTTGAGGCCGAGCACGGTAACGCGCAGCCAGAGCGCGTCCTGGTCGCAATCGGTCCGCAGCTCGCGGACGACCTGGACGTTGCCGCTGGTTTTGCCCTTGTGCCAGAGTTCCTTGCGGCTGCGGCTCCAGTAAACCGCCTCGCCCAGCTCAATGGTCAGGCGCAGGGATTCCTCATTCATGTAGGCCATCATCAGCACCTCGCCGGTGGCATAATCCGTGGTGACCACGGGGATCAGGCCCTGTTCGTCGAACTTCGGGCAGAGGGCAGCGCCTTCTTCGACCGATTTTTTATCGCCGCGGGCTGAGAAAAGGGGAGTCATCATGAAGTGGAAAGCTTACACGCGCCTCGGGCCTGGGGTCGAGCATCCAAGCGCGGCGCAAAAGAGGCTTGAGCCGCGGCGTGCCGCCGGAGATAACTGCGCTATGAAACAAATCGGCTTGCTGCTGGCGGGGGTGTGGCTGATCGCTCATGGGGTGATTCCCCTGATCGATCTGCATTTCAAGGGCCTTCCCCTGATCATGTCGTGCCTGGCGATTGCGGCGGGCGTGATGCTCATTTTGAGGCGCTGAGGCTGCGCTCCGACCCGGATTACGGTGGCTCTTGCGCGGTCCACGGTTCCGGCTAAAATCACATCGAACAAGGAGACTTTATGCTGCTGATTATCTTTATCTTTATTGGAACGATGGTGATTTCGCTCGTGGCTGCGGCCCGGGTGAAGTCGGTTTACCACAAATACACCCACGTGCCCGCGGGCTCTGGACTCACGGGGGCCACGGCGGCCGCCCGCATCCTGGACGCTGCGGGCATCCATGATGTGGAGATCGTTGAACAAAGCGGCCTGCTCGGCGACCACTACAACCCCATGAACAAGCACCTGGTGCTTTCCTCGGAGAACTTCCACGGGAATTCAGCGGCGGCCCTGGGCGTAGCGGCCCACGAGTGCGGCCACGCCATCCAGCACAAGATTGCCTACGCGCCACTGACCTGGCGGATGGCGGCCGTAGGCGTGACCACCTACGCCAACCAGATCGTGCTCTGGCTGCCGCTGATCGGCATGTTCACGGGCATCCTCCAGGGAAGCCTGGGCATCTACCTGGGTTTGATGGCCGGGGCCTGGGGCATTCTGATGCTCTTCAACCTGGTGACCTTGCCGGTGGAATTTGATGCCTCCCGCCGCGCCGTGCTTATCCTCAACAAAATGCGGCTGGTGACAACGGAAGAAGCCGATGAGGGCGTGCGCCGCGTGCTCAATGCCGCGGCCTGGACCTATGTGGCCGCCTTCATCACCTCCCTGGCCTACTTCCTCTATTATCTCCTGCCCCTCTTGATGGGCCGGCGGAATTGAGCGGTCACTTCTCCGATTGTCCGAGAATATCGCCCGCGTGATGGTCATCATCCCCGGACGAGAAAATCATCTCGTGGCCTGAAGCATCCGGCAGCCCGCCCTGCTCCAGGGCCTGGCGGAGCAGCCGGTTGGTTTCGCGGAGGCGGCGGACCATGTTTTTGATCAGCAGGGCAACCCAGGGCGGGAGCTGCTCCATATGCTCTTCAAACGCCTCCGTGGGAATGAAAAGGACTGTCGTGGGCCCCAAAGCCCGCGCCGAAGCACTGCGGGGCTGGTGGTCGATCAGGCCCATTTCTCCGAACATGCCGCGGGGACCGACCCGTCCGAGGGCCACTTCCTGGCCACGGACAGTCTGGAAGATTTCCACCAGGCCATCGCGCACGATATAGACACCGTCGGGGCGGGTGGATTCGTTGAAGATGAGGTCGCCTTTGGCAAAGCTGCGTTCTTCCTGGCCGTTGATCATGAAGACAGAATGCCCGGCGTGGGGAGGCGAGGCCATGACGAATTTTTTTTGGAATCCCGTGCGGCCCGGGAACCGGGTAGGATGCGGGGATGAAAGAAGAAGCCTGCCTGCCACTGCGGTTCCGGGGGGCCTCAGTGCGGGTTCCGGTGCTTTACGAGGACCGGGAGGTGATGGTGGTGGACAAGCCGGCGGGCTGGATGCTGGCTCCACCGGACTGGCAGGCCACCCGGCGCAACCTCTGGGCGGCGCTGGAAGAGGGCGTGGCCGCGGGTGCCTGGTGGGCCCGCTCACGCGGCCTGCGCCTGCTGCGCCCCGTGCACCGGCTGGATGCGGAGACCACAGGCGTGCTCCTCCTGGCCAAGGCCCAGCCCGCCTTGCAGCATTTTTCCAAGCTTTTCGCTTCCGGGGGCATGGAAAAAACCTATCTGGCCGTGTGTGCGGCCAAGCCCTTTCGGGAATCCTGGGCGGAGCGGGCGCCTCTGGCCGACCGCCTGGACCGTGAGGGGCGCATCCGGGTGGACGAACGCCATGGACGCCCGGCGGAAACCGCCTTCCGCCTGCGCGCGCGGCGGCCAGGGCGCAGCCTGATTGAGGCCCGCCCACGGACCGGGCGCACCCATCAAATCCGCGTCCACCTGGCCCGGGAAGATTGCCCGATCCTGGGAGACGTCCTCTATGGAGGCGAGGCCAGTCCGGCGCCGGCCTGGCCGCTGGCCCTGCGCGCGGTGCGCCTGGCCGGCGGAGGCCTGGAAGCCTGGGCGGAGGAAGGCCCGTTCCTCCAGGCCTTCGGGCTGGCAGGCGCGGAAGGCTGACAGCAAAAGGCGTTTTTCACCGCGAAGACGCGAAGGGCGCGAAGATTTGGCGGTCAGGGAGCCAGCACGCGGGGATCGGTGATCGGGGCCTGGCAGGTGAAATTTTCACACAGATAAACCGCAGGCTTGCCATCCACTGGAGCCATGGCGCGGAGTTCGGGGATGTCCCGGAGCGCCCCGGAGGAAGCGGGCGCATGCAGCACCACGCGGAAGGGGTGGAATTTCCGGTGCAGGGCGGTGAGGAGTGACCGGCCCTCCGGGCTGTGGATGCCGCCGGCCAGGACGGCCTGGGCCGGGGGGGCCTCCGCAGCCAGGGCGGCCGCCAGCATCAAGGGCAGGGCGGTGCCCTGCGTGGCCAGGGCGGCGGCGTATTCGTCCAGGATGCCCCGGGCCTTGTCCATCCACTCTCCGCGCCGCGTCATCGCGGCCAGGCGCAGGAGATTGAGGGTGGACACGGCATTGCCGGAGGGCTCGGCCCCGTCATCGTCGTCCTTCATCCGCAGGATGAGTCCGTCCGCGCCGGTCCGGGTGTTGAAATAGGCGCCGCTGCCGGAACCACTGAAATGCCGCTCCTGTGCGGCCTGCAATTCCAGCGCCCAGTCGAGCCAGCCGCTATCTCCACCGGCTTCATAGAGATCGAGCAAGCCGCGGATGAGGAACGCGTAATCGGCCAAAAATCCAGAGATGCCGGAGGGCCCGTCCCGGTGGGAGCGGAGCAGGGTGCCGGATTCCGGCTGCCAGAGTTCCCTGCGGAGAAAAGCGGCGGCTTCGGCAGCACGGGCGGCCAGGGCCGGCTGGTCCAGCACGGCGGCACCGCGGGCCAAGGCCGAGATCATCAGGCCGTTCCAGGCGGTGAGTATTTTATCGTCCAGATGCGGGCGTGGGCGGCGGTCCCGGGCGGAGCGCAAGCGGTCCCGCACGGAAGGCCAGCGCGGGTCGTCCAGGGCGCTGCCGAAGAGCACATTGACCCCGGCCAGCTCGCCCTGGGGATCGGAGGCCGCCTCCACGTTGCCCTCTGCGCGGCAATCGAAGGTGCGGCAGAACCAGGCCGCATCCTCCGGCCCCAGCACGCGCTCCAATTCGTCCCTGCGCCAGGTATAAAAAGCTCCCTCGGTTTTCCGCGGCGCTCCGGCCTCCGGCAGGCTGTCCGCGTCTTCCGCCGAGTAGAAGCCGCCTCCGGGCGCGGAAAGGTCCCGCTGGACGTAGCCGAAGATGTCCCGCGCCACCCCGGCAAAGAACCCATCCCCGCTGATTTGATAGGCTTCGAGGCAGGAGCAGGCCAGCTGGGCCTGGTCATAGAGCATTTTCTCAAAATGGGGAACGTGCCAGCGGGCATCGACGGAGTAGCGGTGGAAGCCGCCGCCCACAGGATCGGCCATGCCGCCGGAGGCCATCCGGCGCAGCGTGTGCAGGGCCATCTCGCAAGCTGCCCGCCCGTCCTCGTGGTGGAAGCCGAGGGCGAAGGCCTGGCGGAAGAGGAAATCGAGCACAGCGGGCCGGGGAAACTTGGGGGCGCCGCCGAATCCGCCCTCTTCCGGGTCGTAGGCGCGGCGGAAGTGGGCCAACGCGCGGGAGGCCGCCTCCTGCACGCGCAGTGCGGTGGCGGGTTCCGGCGGGGCAGTATCCGGGCGGCGGAGCGCCTCCACCACTTCGCGTCCCTGGCGGGCCAGGCGCTCCCGGTCGCCGCGCCAAAGCCCGGCAATGCGCCGGAGCACGGTGGCAAAACCGGGGCGTCCGTAGCGGTCTTGTGGTGGAAAGTAGGTGCCCCCGGCGAAGGGATGCAGGTCCGGGGTGAGCCACACGCTCATGGGCCAGCCGCCGTGTCCGGTGGTGGCCTGGACGAAAGCCATGTAGATCTGGTCCACATCGGGCCGTTCTTCACGATCGACTTTGATGCTGATGAACTCCGCGTTGAGCAGGGCGGCGATGTCCGGGTTTTCAAAGGACTCGTGCTCCATGACGTGGCACCAATGGCAGGTGGAGTAGCCCACGGAGAGGAAGATGGGTTTGCTTTCCGTGCGGGCACGGGCAAAAGCCGCCTCCCCCCAGGGCAGCCAGTCCACCGGATTGTGGGCATGCTGCAGGAGATAGGGCGATTTCTCGTGGATCAGGGCATTGGGCATGGGCGGAGGAAGGGAAGGAGCTTAGCCGGGCTCCAGGCCTGCGGAACATTCTTTTCCAAGCTCTCCCCTTGCCCTTCCCCGCCCTGCCGGCCCCTGGAATCCGCCCGGCTACCGCTCCGCCGCGCTGGTTGGGGCGGCGGCCCCGCTGGCGGGGTCCTGGTTGAGGAAAGAGGGAGAAAGATCGGCCGGCACCCAAGGAGAGGGCAGCTCATAATCCACCCGGGTGAAGGTTTTGCTGCGGTTGTAATGCCGCACATCAAAGAGCGTGCCGTGGTAGATGGCGTTGTAATCCACCCAGGTCACCAGGGCCATCCACTCGTCGGGGGACATTTTTTCCTTAACCAGCGCGCGGTGGCCGGGATCGTCCAGCAGGATGCGGATGAGGCGGCTTTTGTTGGAGCCGAATTGGAGCGGCTGGGTGATGGAGGAATCTCCCTGGCGGTCGGAGATGGACACCAGCTGGCCGGGCCATTGGTTTGCCTGCATGGCAATGAGTGCTTTGTTCGCCGTATCCTTGTCGGGATACTTCCCATCCTTGGCCCCCGGCTCCAGGACAGCATGCCAGTCCAACTCCCGAACCGGAGTGGGATCGGAGGGCTTGAGGCCGAAGATCGTGCGGTAGGACTGGGCAAAGCCGCCGATTTCCCGCGCGGTCAGGTCGATGCCGCCCTCGGGGTCCTTCTCGCCATGGCAGGAGACGCAGTGGGCATTGAAGACCGGCTGGATGTGGCGGCGGTAGTCGAGCACAGTGCGGTCGCCCCAGGGCGGGGGAACGGGGTCCTGAGGACCGGCGGCGAGTGTTTCTTTGGGCAGGGGCTTGCGGTTGCCCACGGTTTCCAGGCGGGATTCATGGCAGCCGGTGCAGCTGCGGAATTCCCCGCGCTGGAGGGTGAAGCTGCTGCGCATGCGGCGCAGTTCCCCGTAGTTTTCATCCAGCGCTTGAAGATAGACCGGAGTGCCCGCAGGGACTTTGAAGAAGGCACTGCCGTCCGGAGCTACTTTGATCAGGCCGATGGTCCGGGAAGGCGCCCACTGCCAGTAGCCGAAGTGGCGCGTGGTCGCATCCCCGGGAAGGTAGTGCAGGTGGTTGTATTTCCACTGGTCGCCCTCGCTGTAAACCGGGGCCGGCAGCATGAGGCTCTGGCTCAGCCGGAGGTATTTGACCGCGCCTTTCTCCACCCCGGGCAAATCGCGGTAAACATCCTCGACAAAGGCGGTGGCGAAGGTGGCCTCGGGCTTGACCATGTCGGCCACCACCGGCGGGCGCGGACGCGGGCGCAGGGGGTGGGGCATGAAACAGCTCATGTCCTTGTCCCGGTGCAGCAGCTCCCGGTTCCCCCACACATCAATAAGGTAAATACCATAGTCACTGTGGCCCCCGGCCATATCGTGCCCGACAAGGAACGAGCGCTCAGAGAGAGGGAACGGGTTGATGTAGGAGCCGCCGCGGTTGCGCACACCGCCCTGGGGCACCACTTGCTGCTCGAGCGGCCCCAGGCCGCCTTCCACCGCGGCCACTCCGGGGGTAAGCAGCCACATGGCCTTCTCATTATTGATGCCGAGTGAGGGGTTGGCCAATATCACCGGGCCGTAGTGCCCCTCATGGTGGCCCTGGGCGGTGGCCACATGCAGTTCGGAACCGGGCACCTGCTGCATGTCGCGGATGGACATGGGCGCGCTGATATGCTGCTTGTAGTAAGCATCCATGTTCGTGCCATCCGGGCGGCTGCGCCAGGTGTTGTGGGAGCTGTAGAGGCCTCGCTCCTGGTATTCCCAGTGCAGAAAAACAACCGTGCCGTCGTTGAGCACATGGGGATGGCGGTCGAAGTCCTTGTTGTTGCTGATCGCCACGGGCTCCGCGCCTCTCCGCGGGTCCAGCCGGAACAGTGTGGTGCAGCGTTTGTTCTGCAGGATCGGGCCGGCACACTGGTTGCCAAAGCTGGAGCGGTCGGAGGCGAAGATGTAGCCACCGTCGGGAAGGAAGCAGGGCTCGATGTCGTTGTAGCCATCGGCTTTGGTGAGTTGGCGGATTTCCCGGCCCTCCAAGTCCGTTTCATAAAGGTGGGCGTTCTTGAGTGTCCAGCCATAGGGCGGGTCACCTGTCATCGGCGCATGCCAGAATGAGAACAACAGCCGGTCCGCTTCCCAGCTAAGGTCCATGCCGCGAACCGAGCCCAGGCCCAGCTTGTCCCCCAGAACCGACTGGGGCATCTCTTGCGGAACCGGACTGCGCTTGATGAAAATATCGCCGACCGGCGGATTGGTCGCGCCGGTGACCGGAAAATTCACATTCCCGATCCCACCCGTGACCGAGGGGTTGGTGAAAAAAACGAAGCCCTCGGAAGGAAAATCCGCCCGCGCCGCCGCCAGCCAGCCACGTCCGGCCTGGCGCAGAGCCAGGTAGGCTTCCTGCGCCGCACCAAGGCCGCCGGCTTCCACCGCCGCTCGGGCCGATGCCAGTGCCTGGTCGAACGCCGCTTTTGCTTCCACCGCTGTGCGGCTGCCGGGGTCCTCCGCCATTCGCTCCATGCTGCGGGCACAAGCTTCCACCGCGCGGCCTGCTCCCACGATGCTCAGGTGTTCCTGCATGTGGACCAGTTGCCGCGCATAGTCATCCCGCTGCGCCAGCCGGGGGTTCCGGCTCTTCCAGGCTCCATGCCAGGCGGCATCTTTCCTTTCCGCAATCCACATCTTGTCGAGAACACGGACACCGGAGTTCCATTTCTTCACCCGCAAACCCAGGATCCAGTCCCCCATCGCCTGAATCACCGGACTGGGGTGGCCAAGCATGCGGGCCGCCTGCTCGCAAACCGCTTCGGGCATCTGCTTGGCTTCATCCGTCAGCCCATGCGGACTGACGGGCAGGGCGTTGGCCACCTCAAACAAAAGCGTCGCCGCCACGATCTCCCCCTCCAAATCCGCGCCTTCGGCCAGCCGCGCATGCGCTTCCAGAACTGCCTCGTAGGCCTTCCGCTCATGGACCGCCCGTCCCAGCGCAGTCAAGATCATGCCGGTTTCGGCATCGCTTTTGCCCGACTGGACCAGCCTCACTATTTCCTGGGCCGCGCCCGCTCCCTCCAGTTTTTTCGCATAATCACGGGAGAGGCGGATGACCTGATTGGGGGAATAGGCCGGCTCCTCCGGCGCACTGAAACCTGCTGCCGTCAGGGCGGCCGAAGCGATCACCAGAAGGGCCGCGGCGGCCCGTGTTGGATTCGTTTTCACTGCAGCGCCTCCACTTCCAGTTCGAACAGCAAGTCCTCCCGGCAGACCACTGCCGGGAGCACCACCCGTGGAAAATCCGGCACCACGCCTTCCGCCTCCAAGGCACGCCACCGCCCGAGGTCGGAAGGACGCCGCACATAGGCGGTGGCACGGCAGACATCGCCCCAGCCCATGCCCCGGCTGGCCAACAGCGCCTCCACCACCCGGCATGTTTGCCTGACCTGGGCATCGAAGTCCCCCGCATGCACGGTCCGTCCGGTGCGGTCGATCGAAGCCGTGCCCGAAACCGTCAGCGCCCGGCCTTGGGCTGTGGCCTGTTCCGAGGCCCGGCTGAAATAACTGCCATAAGAACGCGGCTCGTTCTGCAGCGGTGAGGGCACGGGCCCCGGCTGCGCATGGGGCAGCGCGGCCAGCGCGGCCAGGGTCAGCGGGCGCCCCCAGGCATTGGCCAGCCCGATGCCTGTGCTCGCCGGCGGGCGGTCCAGGCTGACGCCCTGGCCCTGGTAATAGTCACGCCGCAGGGTGTTGAACTCTCCATACCAATCCAGAATGCTGTCATTGTAATACCAAGTCCGGTGCACATCGCCCCAGCCCATGCCAGCCTGTCCGAGCAGCGCGGCGGACCGCTCCAGCAAATCCCTCACCGAGGCCCCCCGGGCCAACCCACCCGCAGGCAGCACCCCGCACAGGGAGGCCTCACGCCCCGCCGGCGTGGTCCAGGCCATCCCCGCCACCCGGACTCCGTCCCGCAGCGGACGCACTCCCGCCGCCGGACGGGAGTGGATTTGCAGCCCGCCGGGCGAGCCCGCCGCACCAGAGCACAGCACCATCAGCGGCCAGTCTGTCCACGCTCCATGCTCCACCAGCAACGCCTCCAGAGCCGCCACCCGCTCCCGGTCTGCATACAACACCGCCCATACCGGCACCCGGCCCGCAGCCCGCAGCCCCGAAAGCAGCGCGGCCACAGCACCTCCCTTGCTCTCGACTCCCGACCACGCCGCAGCCTCGTGCCCTGATTCCCTGCCTTTTTTGTTTTCCACGCCTGCTGTCATATCAATTTTTATAATATATTATTCACCCAAACATCAATCCGACTTAAGTAGGACCGCAGGCGTCCGGATTGTGCTTTTCGAAGCAAACTCACATCGTCCAAGCTGATTCCATGCTTACGGGCACAAAGCGGGGTTTTCCGCGTGCCAGCATGCGGGCCGCCTGCTGCGTCCTGGCTGGGCTGTTCGCCCTTGCTGCGCGGCCCTCCGTTGCCCAGCCCCTGCCATGGGAAATCGCCTGGGCACCCAGTGGAAAACTCTGGGCCGTCACCGACCGCACCGGCGGATGCCTCCACGTGTTCCATGCAGAGGGCACCCGCCTCTCCAAGGTAGAGGGCCTCCAATCTCCCCGCGGTGTCAGTTGGAGCGCCGCCGGCCTTTTCGTGGCCGAATACGATTCGGGCACCATCGCACGGATCGATCCCCAGGCCGGCAATATCCTCACCCGGTTCCCGGCGGGCGCCAAGCCCGCCGGCCTGGCCATCGCAGGCCCCACACTCCTCACCACCGATTATGGGCTCCACCAGCTCATCGGGTTGGACGCCGCCTCCGGACGTGAGCGGTTCCGCCTTCCCGTTGCCCGCCACCCGGTGGCCGTCGCCGCCACCCCGCAGGGCACCCTCGCCTTGACCGCCGGACTGCTGCCCCCCGGCCCTGCCGGGCCGGAAGCCGCTGCGGAAATTCTCCTCATCGACCCCGCCGCCGGCACCATCTTGAAAAAATTCCCCCTTCCCGACGGCTCCAGCAACGTCCGCAGCATCACCATCTCCCCGGACGGCCGCCACGCCGCGGCCGTTCACACCCGCGGACGCACCGCCCTGCCCACCACCCAGATCGACCGCGGCTGGATCAACACCAACTGCGCCAGCCTGATCGACCTGGCCCGGCGCGAATGGATCGCCACCTGCGTGCTCGATGCGCCTTACGATGGAGCGGGCGATCCCTGGGGCGCCGCCTTTCTTCCAGACGGCACCCTCTTTTTCACCCTGGCTGGCACCGGGGAATTGATGCGCTTCGACTTCCCCCGCTTCCTCCGCCTGTTATCCGGCAAAGAAAGCCTCCCTCCTGAAAAAGTCTGGCCCTCTGCCTATGCCGACAGAGGCACCATGGCGGAATCCCGCACCGCCCCGCAGCGCTGGGCCGCCATCGCCCGGGACCCCGCCCTGCGGTCCGAATTCGCCAACAATCTGGCCCTGCTCAGCGGCATCGACCTCACTACCCGCTCCCACCCTGGAGCCTCCGGGCTCCGCGCCGCCGCCGCCAGCCCGGACGGCTCCGCTCTGGCCCTTGCCGCCGCATTTGACGGCACGGTCCTGCTAGCCGATCCAGCCACCGGCAGCGTCCGCTCCCACATCCCTCTGGAGCCCGGCCCGCCCGCCCCCAGCACCGAGGCCCAAGCCGGGGAACGCCTCTTCTTTGATGCCAGCCTCTGTTTCCAGGGCTGGATGAGTTGTGCCACCTGCCACCATGAAGCCCGGAGCGATGGCCTCAACTGGGACCTCCTCAATGACGGTCTCGGCAGCCCCAAAAACACCAAAAGCATGCTCCACGTCCATCTCAGCCCGCCCATGACCTGGACCGGCGTCCGTGAAGGCTATGAAGAATCGATCGCCAAGGGCTTCTTTTTCCTCCTCCACCAGCCCGCCAAAAAAGAAATCTCCGCAGTCGCGGCCTATTTGCGCTCCCTGGCCCCCGATCCCAGCCCCCATCTGGTGCGCGGCGCTGGCGGCAAAAGCAGCCCGTCCCCCGCCGCCCTGCGCGGCAAGTCCATCTTTTTGGAAGCCCAATGTGCCGGCTGCCACAGCGGAGAGAACCTCACCAATCTGCGCTCCTATGATGTCGGCACCGGAGGCACCCTCGACACCCCCGGCCTCGCGGAACTCTGGCGCACCGGCCCCTACCTCCACAACGGTTCCGCCTCCACCGTCGAGGATGTCCTCGAACAGGCCGCCCGCACCGGAAAGCACGGCGGTGTCCCATCCCTCACTCCAGGCCAGCGCCAAGATCTTGCCGCCTACCTCCTGAGCTTATGAAAGCGTCCGCTCTGCCCGCTCTCATTGCCTGCGCCGCCTGCCTTCTGGCGCCCCTCCCGGCGCGGGCAGAAGACCCGCCGCAGGAAAGCTTTGCCGATACCGTGCTCCGCCTCCGCAGCCAGGTTTCCAGCCCGGATGCCGCCTCGGCAACCATCGAAGAACTCTTCCGGCTGCACCCCCGATACACCGCCCGCCTCCGCAAAGACCTGCGCGCACCCAAATACCTCGACTTCATCACCCGCGGCGACCGCTCTTCCCTCGAGCATGAACTCAACACGCTCTGGCTGGGTTTCATTGAAAGCCTCCTTGGTCCGGAAGCCTGTTCCGGCCTCAAGGCAGCCGTGGAAAAAGCGGCCCAGGCAAAAGGCGAGAATGCCTCCCGCACGCGACTCGATCTTTATGCCCGCCTGGCCGATATCCACACCGCCCTGGTAAATCTGCAAAGCGGCGGCCTGGATTACGCCCTCAGCGCTCTGGACCGCATCCCCCCGCAGTCCCCTTTGCAAAATGAGAGCCGCGAGTCCGGCCTGCGTGCCGGGATTGAGTCCCTTATCCCTGCTTTCCAGAATGCCCGCACCTCCGTCCTGGCCGCCGCCCGCACGGGAGGCGCCGTGGACTCCGCCGCCATCGGACGCCTCAGCGCCCAGTGCGCCCCGCTTTCCCGCAAAGCCCTGGTCTTGGCCCTGCGAGCCGCCGGCTGTGAGTCCATCATCTATGCCACCCGCTCCGGACACCAGCGCGGCCATTTTTACGAAAGCATCGGCTACCATGGACCCTCCGGAGAATACAACTACAGCCGCTCCGGCGGACGCCTCTCCATCTGGAACCTGGCCACCGATACCGTCCACGATCTCGTCAACGATGCCGAGGGCGGCGCCCTCCGCGATCCCTGCGTCAGCTACGACGGCAAAACCGTCCTCTTCAGCTGGCGCAAAACCGGAAGCCACTACTACCACCTCTACACCATCCCCGTTTCCGGCGGCAGACCCACCCAGCTCACCGATGGCGAGTGGAACGACATTGAGCCCATCTGGGTCCCCGATGGCGGCATCGTCTTCACCAGCACACGCTGCCACCGCTGGATTCCCTGCAACCTGGCCGAAGTCACCAACCTCCACCGCTGCGATGCCGATGGCAAAAATATCCGCATGATCTCTTCCAACGTCGAAACCGAGACCAGTCCCTGGATGCTCCCCGACGGACGCCTCGCCTACATGCGCTGGGAATACACCGAGAAAGACCGCGCCATCTTCCACAACCTCTGGACCGTCCACCCGGACGGCACCAACCACCAGCTCCTCTTCGGCAATGAATACCACCTCTGGGATGTCTGGAACGATCCCAAACCCGTTCCCGGCACCCGCCAGGTCGTTTTCATCGCCCACAACCATGGCGGCCCGGAGCACACCGGCCACGTCGGCATCGTGGACCAGCTCGGCGGCCCCAACGACCACCGCCGCATCCGCTACCTCACCCAGCCCTACCGCAATGTCACCACCGCCTGGCGCGACCCCTATCCTGTCACCAGCAGCCTCATCCTCGCCGCCCGCGGACCCGCACTTGTCGTCCTCGACCAGGACGGCCATGAAATCGAACTCCACCGCATCCAGGACCCCGGGGTCAACCTCCAGGAGCCCCGCAACCTCCGCCCCGAACCCCGCCCCCGCGTCCTTCCCCAGCGCGTGGACCTCACCAAAGACCATGGTGAGTTCATCATTGCCGATGTTTACCAGGGCCGCCACATGGACGGCGTCCGGCGCGGCGAGGCCAAAGACCTCCTCCTTATTGAGGAACTGCCCAAGCCCGTCCACCACGACGGCCACACCGAGCCGCTCAAATACAACGGCACCTTCATGCTCGAGCGCGTCCTCGGCACCGTCCCCGTCGAACCGGATGGCTCCGCCTACTTCCAGGCTCCGCCGCTGCGCAGCCTCATGTTCGTCCTGCGCGATGCAGACGGGCTCTCCATCAAACGCATGCAAAGCTTCGCCACCCTCATGCCCGGAGAACGCGCCTCCTGCATCGGCTGCCACGAAGCCCGCACCGAGGTCTCCTCCGGTTCCTCCTACCTCCAAGCCCTCTCCCGCCCCCCCTCCACCATCGAGCCCATCCCCGGCATCCCCGATGTCTTCAGCTACCCGCGCGACATCCAGCCCATCCTCGACCGCCACTGCCTCCCCTGCCACGACGGCACCCGCCGCGAAGGCGGGGTCGTCCTCGATGGCGACATGGACGCCTGGTTCAGCCAAAGCTACGTCACCCTCGAAGCCCGCGACCTCGTCGGCATCGGCGCCCGCGCCCTGCACGCCAACATGCCCCCCGCTCGCTCGGTTCCTCCGCCAGCGGCCTCCTCCGGCTCATGCGCGAAGGCCACCAGGGCGTCAAAGCCTCCCCGGACGACCTCCGCAAAATCGCCCTCTGGGTCGATTCCGCCGGCACTTGGGCCGGCACCTACGCCGCCGTCAACACCGCCCAGCCCGCCGATATCGGCTTCGACAAAACCCTCACCGAAATCATCAGCCGCCGCTGCTCCGGCTGCCATGTCCCCCTTGGCGGCATCGAAAAGCATCAGCTCCTCCGTCCCAGCACCCCCAACTTCGGCCCCGATACCAACGAAAAATACGGCGTCCGCTTCAACCTCAGCGAGGTCGGCCGCTCCCTCCTCCTCCGCGCCCCCCTGGCCCGGGACGCCGGCGGCCTCGCCCTCTGCAAGGACAAAAACGGGAAACCCGGCATCGTCTTCACTGCCACCCAAGATCCTGACTATCAAAAAATCCTCGCACGCCTCACCGAAGTCCGCCAGGCCGCCCTCCCCCAGCGCCACGACCTACCCGGCTTCCGCCCCCTTCCCACTTACGTCCGCGAGATGAAGCGCCAGGGCCTCCTGCCCGAGAACTTCGATATCGCCCAAGACCCCTGGGACCCTTACGACCTCGACCGCCGCTTCTGGTCCAGCTTCTGGCACCGCCCGCAAAAAAACTCCACTCCGCCCGCCCCCGTCAAATAACCCGGCCCTGTCCATCCATTCTCCCATGAAGGCACCAGTCCTCCTTTCCCTCCTCATCCCCGCCCTGGCCTCCCTGGCCGGGGCCATCCCGCCCCGCATCCCCCAGGGCGGCGGGGTCATCCACCCCGCCTGGCAGGCGGAATACTTCCCCAACGCCAAGCTCGATGGCGCGCCCGCCTACACCCGCAGCGAAATCCGCGTGGATTTCGACTGGGAGGACTGGCGCCCCATCCTGGGTGTCCGGGCCGAGTCCGTCCGCAGCTTTCCCCGTGAAAACATCTCCGCCCGCTTCACCGGCACCCTCACCGCCCGCTTCTCCGAGGAATACACCTTCACCCTCGCCAGCGATGAATCCGCACGCCTCAAAATCCGGCCCGCCGGCAGCAAAGACTGGACCACCCTCATCGATGCCTGGACCCCCCACCCCCGACGCGAAGACTCCGCCAAGCTCAAGCTCGAGGCCGGGAACAATTACGAAGCCGTCATCGAATACGCCAACCTCGCCGGCGATGCGCTCCTCCGCCTCCGCTGGTCCAGCCCCAGCACTCCCGATGAAGTCATCGATTACGTCTCCGGCAACACCGTCCGCGAATACTGGCCCCAGATGCTGGCCGACCTCCAGCAATTCGGCGGCGGGGATGCCAGCGCCGCCGCCCACAGCTACGGCAAAGTCGATGACCAGGGCTGGCCCACCGGTGACTTCGACTTCGTCCTCGCCGTCGGCTACAAATTCTACTCCGGGCGCGGCCTGCTCACTTTCCAAGGCCAGGCCGATGTGTCCATGGACGCGGACTTTGCCGCCGGCTCCGAGACCTTCAAAGGCACCCTCCCCAAGGGCAAGGGCTACAACCCCCAGACCAACGAAACCCGCGCCTTCATCGACTTCAAAACGGACGCGGAGGGCCTCCTCCGCAGCAAGCTGGCCATGAAAAACACCCAGCGCACCCCGGACTCGCCCAATGGCAGCGGCGTCACCCATATCCACGTCATGATGCCCCGCGCTCCCGGCGGCAAAGAACCCCATGAACCGGGCGAAATCATCAACGGCGGCGCCCGCCAGGCTTTCCTCCCCGTCTTCGCCTTCCGTGTCCAGCGCACCGGCCTCAACGATGTCGTCTCCTGAAAAGACCGCACCCACCCCACCTACTCCAAATACCGCGGCCAGTTCAGCCGGGCCGAGATTTCCTATGAAAAACTCATCCTCGCCGCCAACGAACTCGGGCGTGACCTCCACCTCTGCTACTCCGGCAGCTGTGACTACGACTTCATGCTCAACCTCGCCCGCCTCATGCGCTACGGCTCCGATGGCTCCAACAAACCCTACGACAAGCCCACCCCCAACCCCGCCTGGCCCCCGCTCAACCCCAACCTCCGCCTCTACCTCGAACACGGCAACGAAATGGGCTGGTCCGCCATCCAGCCCCGCGCCTGGCAGGGCGATTACGCCCGAATCCGTGAAGCCAAAACCCGGCCCGCCTGGGACATCCTCAACTTCGACGGCCTCGCGGAAAAAGACTCCGCCCGCGGCCTCTTCCGCTACCACGCCTACCGCACCGTCCTTATGAGCCAGGCCATGCGCGAGGTCTGGGGCGATTCCGCCATCAACGACCGCATCCGCGTCATGATCTTCGGCCAATACGAACGCGACTTCCAGAACACCCTCGTCCAATTCATCGACGACTACTACAACAACGGCGCCGGCCCCTTCGTCAAAGACCCCCGCCCTGTCCGCGAAATCCTCTACGCCTCCGGCCCCGCCGTCTATTACGGCACCGTCAACATGTGGGCCGTCGGCAGCCAAGACGTCCTCCAAGACGGCAGCTTCGAGGCCTATGACCTCGCCCCCGGCACCGCCCAGGCCGCCCCCTCCGGCGGCGCCTGGACCTTTGCAGGCGGAGCCGGCGTGGCCGATGACCGCACCCCGCGCCACGAGGCCTTTTTTTTCACTCCCGCCAAGGATGCTCCCTTCACCGCCCCCGCCGAGGGCGCAGCCGGCATCCAATTCACCGTCGGCCCCCAGGACCTCTACGCCTATGAGATCGGGCGGCACTTCCTGCCCGGAGAGAAAGGCGCCCGCTCCCTCCACCTCCTCAACGCCGACGGCAGCCGGGCCGGCTCCGGGCGCACCCCCCAGGCCGCCCAAGACCCCAAAAAACCCGCCGCAGGCCCCCGTTTCGCCCCCCTGGAATATGATGCCTGGATCACTCCCGACTCCTCCCGGGCCGGCCTCTGGCGCCTCGAAGCGGGCAAAACCTACATCCTCTGTTCCGCCGAAACCCAAGGCACCAAACTCCCCACTCCCGCCACACCGCTGCAGGCCGGTCCGGGCCTCACCATCGACGGGCCGGTCTTCCTCTCCGGCAGCGGCCTCGGCGAGAAGAAAGGCGCCGCCCCGCCGAAAATTGAGAAACTCGGCGCCGCCGGCACCGGCTTTCCCCTTGCCACCCTCCGCTACACCAGCCAGGTCCTGTCCCCGGTTCCGGGGTCCGCCCTCGTCGTGCCCGACCCCAAGGTTGATCCCGCCTGGGCTTCCGGCGGCAAGGGCAAGTCCTACGTCCCGCCCGCCCACCGCATCGGAACCCGTGCCGCCTATCTGGCCGGTGCTGGAAGCCTCCGCCAGAAGTTCACCATCGGCCGCGCCGATGAATACGCCCTCGTCTTCACCGCCGCCAACAGCCCGGTCCAGCCCAACCCCGTCACCATCACCCTCGGCGGCAAAACGGTCTGGGAACAGGCCACCGTCCAGGGCTCCCGCAAGCCCGGCCAGGCCGTTTTCCAATACGGCACCCGCTACACCCGCCTCGAGCCCGGCGAACACGAAGTCGTCATCCAATCCCAGGGCAAATCCCCCCAGGCAGCCCTCTTCATCCTCGCCGCCCACCTCGGGTCCATGACCGACTACGCCGGCGGCCCCACCGCCGCCAACTTCCTTGGCGCCGGCGCTGCCACCGGCCAGACCGATTCCGCCTTCGCCCGCAACGCCCAAGTCTGCACCCTCATGGCCCAGAACTGGGGCCTTGTCCCCTTCGCCTACGAGGGCGGCACCAACCCGGGGGGCGATTGGAACGGCGGAGGCGTCCTCTACACCACCCAGTTCAAATGGAGCCACCCCGTCGCCAAAACCGCCGACAACCAATGGGCCGCCTTCTGGCACAAATTCGGCGGACGCAACGCCATGTATTACTACGAGGGCTTCCCCGGCGAAGGCATCGGCTGGGCGGCCCAATACATGCCCTGGGCCGCCGCTATCGGACGCGCCTCCACCTGGTCCCTTGAGCCCTCTGAGGGCATCCCCCTCCCCGCCAGCCTCACCATCGAGTCCCCCCATAGCCGCGGCTCCACCGCCTCCACCTACAGCGGCTGGTCCCATCCCTTCAACATGAAGGAGAAAAAGCCCCGCCTGGAAAAAGGCCAGTGGCTCTCCTGGATCGTCCGCGCCCCCGAGGCCCGCACATACACTTTTACCCTCGCCACCACGTCCGGAGGCACCGCCCGCCTCTCCCTCAACGAGGCCGAGGCCTTGCAAACCGGCCCCAGCGGAACCCCCCTGGCCACCCGCCATTTCCTCACCCGCGGCCTCCACGCCGTCAAAGTCCGCTGCCAGGACGGCGCCTTCGATGCCACTGCCATTGTGGCCGAGTAGGCGGTTCCTTGGCCCTCAATCCTTGATCCTTGGTTTTCCCCGCCCCCGCCTCCCGTCCCTCACGCCAAACCGGTTCGAATGAGCGCGTTGGGCGCTCCGGGGTCCATCAGATGCCCAGGCCAGGGCGTTCGGGAAAGCCTTCGGAGCTGTCCCTGCCGCGGTGCAGCGGCAGTTCGTGCTGCTCAACAGGATTTAGCATCCCATCACACTAACTTTTTTCATCCCCATCCAGCAGCCGCCGCAGGGGTTCTGCCGGCGTGGAAGCGTCCCGGTGGCGGGCCAGGCCCTCGATTTGCCAGGAATGTGCGGAAGGGTCCTCCACCCAGCGGGCGGCGGCGCGGGCCAGGCCGCCGGCAGTGAAAGCCAGCGCCCCCAGACCGCGGGCGCGGAACCACCGCCAGGTGGGCATTTCCTGCGGCATGATCCCGCCGAGCGCGTTGAAAATCACCGGGCACCCGCGCAGCAGCGCCTCGCCCGCGGTCGTCGCCCCGGCCCGCGCCACCACCGCATCACAAGCGTCCATCAGCCGGGCCATGTCCGTGCGGAAGCCGGACACGCGGACCGGAAATCCCGCCTCCCGCGCCGCGCCGCGCTCCAGCCACTCCCGCCCTGCGGCATCGCGCCCGCACAGCGCCACCACCTGGATTCGCCGGGCCAGCGGACGCAGTGCGCGCAGGATCGCCGCATGGTTCTGCGCCCCCGCCCCGCCGGTGGAAAGCAGCAGGGTGAAGCGCTCCCCCTCCAGGCCCAGTTCCTGCCCGCGGAACGTCCGCCGTTCCGCTTCATTCATCCGCGGCCCGTAGAATTCCGGCGGCGCCCAGTGCCCGGTGGCCAGCGCACGATCCTCCGGCAGCCCCAGGGCCGCCGCCGCCCGCGCCGCCTCCTGCGTCCGGGCAAAAAACCAGTCCGCGGTGGGCTCCACCCAGTTCCGGCTGAAGCCATAGCCTCCGGAAAATTCCGCACAGAACGTCGCGCAACGCACCTGCGGCCCCAGCACCCGCCGCACCAGGGCGAACATCCCGCGGTTCAGGCAGTCATGCACGCTCAGGACCGCGTCCGGCGCGGCCTCCCGCAGCACCCGTTCCGCATGCGCCCGGCCCATGCCCAGCGTCCCGCCTCCGGGAAGTTCCAGCAAGTTGTAATAGAGATGGTGCGCCCAGGGCGCGCGCCGCTGGATCGTGTTGTAAAGCGCCACCCCCGTCCGGCAAAGGGCATGGGATTCCTCCAGCAGGTGCTCGATCCCCACATCCACGGCCCCGGCTCCCATGCGGGCGCACCAATCCCGCGCGGCGGACGCGTGGGTGTCGTGGCCCGCCCCGGTGGCCGAGGTCAGCACCAGCAGGCGCCTGCCCGCCCCCGCCATCACCCGCCTCCGCCCAGCCGGTAATACCGGCGGATCAGGCCCAGCACCCAGGCCCGCGGCAGCAGCCCGGCCAGCGCCGCCGCCATCACTTGGAACCGGTCCCCGCAGCGCCGCACCGCGGGCGGATGCGGATGGCGGATCAGCGCCGCCACTTCCCGCGCCACCCGCTCCGGCCCCGGCGCCGCGTCCAGCAGGCGGCAGGCTTCCGCCCAGGCCCGTTCCGCTTCCGCTGCGTAAGGGGAAGACACCGCCGGCGACCGCCGCACCGCATGGTTGAATTCCGTCCGGATGTCCCCCGGGCGCAGGTCCACCACCTGCACGCCGAAGGGGCGCAGCTCCATCCACCAGCCCGCCATCAGCGCTCCGAAAGCCGCCTTGCCCGCGCTGTAATGCGAAAAATACGGCATCGGCAGCTCGCCCGCGATCGAACCGATGCCGATGATCTTTCCCCCGCGCCGCGCCCGCAAGTGGCCTGCGGCCAGGCGCAGCAGCCGGGCCGGCCCGCCCACCAAGACCTGCCATTGGGTGGACGCCGCTTCGTCCCCCGTTTCCTCCAGCGGGCCGAACCAGCCGGCTCCCGCATTCTGCACCACCACCTCGATGCCCCCGGATGCGCGCACCGCCTCGTTCCACGCGGCATCGATCGTCTCCGGACGGGCGAAGTCCAGCTCCAGCGGATGCAGGCCGGGGAGGTCCTCCAGGCGGCGCGCCGCCCGCGCCGTGCCCCAGACCCGGCAGCCCTGCTCCAGCAAATGCAGCGCCACCGCCCGCCCGATGCCGGAAGACGCGCCGGTCACAAAAACCGCCTTCCCGCGCAAATCCTCACTCATGGCCGTTCCTCCAGGGCCGCGCACAGCGCCGCCCAGTAGTCCGGCCAGCGGGTGAACGGGCGGCGGGCGGCTTCTTCACAGCGGTTAAGGTAGCGGGATTCATCTGTGAGGAGGCGTCCGATGGCCTCGGCAAGAGAGGCGGGGTCCGCCGGATCGCAGGGCTCGCAGCCACCGCCGGACGCCACTTCCCCCAGCGCCCCGGATGTGCCGGCAACCACCGGACGGCCGTGCCAGAGGCTTTCCAGGATGGGCAGGCCGAAGCCCTCAAGCAAGGAGGGAAACACCGTGAAGGCGCAGTCCCGGTAGGCCGCGCGCAGCGCCGCCTCGTCCACATGGGCGCGCAGGTCCACCGCCCGCCCGCGCCGGGCCAGGGCGGTGATGCGCCTCCGCACCCGGGCCGAGTGGCCGGGATAGGCATTGCACCCCACCAGCCGCAGGCGGAACTCCAGGCCCCGGCTCCAGAGCATTTCGCAGGCGTCCAGCAGCCGGAGGTGGTTTTTGTGCTCCTCCAGCCGGGCCACGTAGAGCAGCTCCCGCGCACCGAACCGGCCCGCGCCCTCCGGGCGCGGGCCCTCGAAGGGCACCGGCCAGGGCAGGACGCGGGTGGCTGCGGGCCGCAGCCCCTCTTTGCGCCAATAATGGAGCAGATCGGCCTCCGCCTCCCGGGAAATGCAGAACACCCGGTCAAACGCGGCCAGGGCGCGGATGCCCCGGGCGCACAGCCAGCCGTCCACCCCCGCACGCCAGCCGCGGCGCAGGCCGATGGCATCATGGAACACGCCCACCTTCACCACTCCGGGCGGAAGCCGCCGGACAAACGCCCCTCGCCCGTCCCATAACAAATCCGGACAGAAGAAGACATCCCCCGCCCGCCAGGCTTCCGGCGGCAGCAGGCGGGCGGCATCCGTCCGGCGGCGGCGCCAGTCCCCCCAGGTCCCGGCCAGCGGGGCATCGTAGAGCTGCAGGCCGGAGGCCGCCGCGCCCCCGGGCTCAAGCAGGGCCAGGTCCTCCGGCCCCAGGGTGCGGCAGCCGCGCAGGGAGGACTGCCAGGCCACGGGGATGTATCCGGGATGGCCGCGCAGGCAGGCATGCAGGCCGCGCTGGATGCGCTTGACCCCGGTATTCAGCGGCGACTGGCAGGCGCTGGTCATGTCGGCAAAGACGCGCCCGGCGGGCCAGGGCAGCACACTCACAGGCAGGCCTCCAGGTCCGGCCAGTAATCGTCCCAGGTGCGCAGCGGACGCGCAGAGGCCGCCCTGGCCAGCTCCTGCCGCCTCGCCGGGTCCGCCAGCAGGCTGCGCAAGGCCGCCGCCAGGGACGCGGCATCCGCCACATCCGCCTCCACCACGCCCGGCCCGCGTGCCACCTCCCCCACCGCCCCGCTCCCGCCGCAGACCACCGGGCGCCCATGCCAGAAGCTCTCCACCAGGGGCAGGCCGAAGCCCTCCATGAGCGAGGGGAAAGCGGTGAGGGACGCCTCTTGATAGGCCTGGTGCAATTCCGCTTCCGGAACATGGCCGCGCCAGCGCACCGGGCGGCCCGCCGCCTCCAGCACGCGCAGCGCGCGGAAGACATCCGCGCTCTCATAGGGCACATCCCCGCAGCCGATGAGGTCGAGGCCGAAGTCCAGTCCCTCCCGCCAGAGCCGTTCACAGGCTTCCAGCAGGATGCGGTGATTTTTCACCCGCTTGAGCCGGCCCACGCACAGGACCACGGGCCGGCCCTGCGGCGGCGGGCGGTAGGCCGGGCGCGGCCCCTCAAACGGCACCGGCCAGGGCGCCACCACCGTGGCCGCAGGCTGGACGCCATCCCGCTCCCACAGCCGGTGCAGCTCCGCCTCGGAGGCGCGGGAGACACAGACCACCCGGTCGAAGGCCGCCACCAGCCGCAGCAGCGCCCGGTGGAACGGGCGCGCCGGCGCGGGCACGTGCGGATCGGCCAGCGGAATGGCATCGTGGAAAATGAGCACCGCCCGCCACTTCCGGCCCGGCGCCCGGAGGCGGCGGGCCAGGTAGGCCATGCGGTTGTCCGGGAAAAGGGAAGTGGCCAGGAAGACGGCGCCGTCCGGCAGGTCCAGCGGGCGGCGCTCCCAGCCCCCCGCCGCCAGGTGGCGGAAGCTGGCCGCCAGCAAGGGCACGGTCCAGTCCTGCGGCGCGCGCGCGCCGGCAGACGCAAAGGGGTCCTCCAGCAGCCGCTGCGCAGGCGGCGGCAGGCGGGTGAAGCTGTGCAGAAACGGCTGCCACATCACCGGCTCCACCCCCGGCCTCCGCGCCTGCAGCAGGCGGAACACGCCCCGCGTGGTCCGCGGGATGCCGCTTTGCAGGGGCAGCAGGCAGGCGGCGGTGACATCGGCAACGATCATCTTCCCGCCCCTTTCACGGTCCGCGCAGCACCTCATCCAGCCCCCGCCCGTAATCCTCCCAGCTGCGGAAGGTGCGGGCGCAGGCCCCCTCGTAACAGTGTTGATAGGCAGCTCCATCGTCCAGCAGGCTGCGGATGGCGCCGGCCAGGGCGGCGGGATCGTTCTGGTCCACCAGGCGGCAGCCGCCGCCTTCGGCCGCCACCTCGCCGATCGCCCCGTTGCTCCCGCAGATGACCGGGCGGCGGTGCCAGAGGCTCTCGATGATGGGCAGGCCGAAGCCTTCCATGCGTGAGGGAAAAACGGTGAACGAGGCCTCCCGGTAGGCCTCGGCCAGCTCGGCATCGCTGATGTGCTTGCGCCAGCGCACCGGGCGCCCGCGGGCGGCCAGCCGCCGCACCTGGGCCAGGATGCGCCGGGTGTCCCAGAACGCGTCTTCCACGCCGATCAGGTCCAGGGAGAACCCGAGCCCTTCCGCCCAGAGGCGCTCGCAGGCCTCGAGGAGGACAAGGTGGTTTTTGCGCAGCTTCAGCCGGGCCACGTAGATCAGGTGGCGGGCCTCGCGGTGGGGCGGGTTGTCCGGACGGGGGCCTTCAAAGGGCACCGGCCAGGGCAGCACCGGCGTGGGCCGCGGCGCGATTCCGTCCTGCTTCCAGTAGCGCAGCAGATCGTCCCGCACCTCGTTGGAGATGCAGATGACCGTGTCCAAGCGGGCCAGCGCGCGGACGTATTCGCGGAACAGGGCGTCGTTGCTCCCGGACTGGCCGGGGATGTTCAGAGGCATGGCATCGTGGAACACGGCGATCTTCCGCCCCGGCCAGCGGGAAAATTGCGCCCAGGCCTCGATCCGCCGGTCCCAGCACAGGTCGGGAATCAGGAGGACGTCCTCCGGCTGCATCCGGGCGCCCAGGTCCACAAACCGCTCCGGCCGCGTCCGGCTGTCCTTCCAGGCCGCCCAACCGCTCCGCCAGCAGCCGCGCCCCGGAATGGCCGAGGGTTTTTGATAGCTGGCAAACGGGCGCTCGAGAAATTCCAGCTCCCGGGCTGAGAGGCGGGCGAAGGTTTTCCCGGAAAAATCCCAGCGCAGGGGCTGGAGCCCGGCACCGTGGCGGGCGGCCAGGTGGCGGTGGATGCCGCGCACGGTGCGGTTCACCCCCATGTTCACCGGGGAGCTGGCCGCTAGGGTGGCATCCAGGTAGATCATGGTCCCCCCTCCTCTGCGTTCAGGTGGCCGGAAGCCGCGGGTGCTTCATGGCTTCCTCATACTTGGGCACCACCACCCCGGCCGGCCCCTCTGCCACCACCTCCCCGTGCTCGATCCAAAGGACCCGGCTGCACAGCTCGGTCACGGTCTTGGAATCGTGCGAGACCAGGATGGCGGTCTTGCCCGATTTCAGCCGCCCGCGGATGGCCTCGGAAGATTTGTTCTGGAAGCTTTTGTCCCCCACGGAAAGCATCTCATCAATCAGGAGGACATCGGGATCGACCTCCAGGGCGGTGGCAAAACCCAGGCGGGCGTGCATGCCGCTGGAGTAGGTGTAGATCGGCTGCTCAAAAAAATCACCCAGTTCGGAGAATTCCTTGATGCGCTCCAGGCTGGCGAGCATATGGGCTTTGGTGGCGCCGAGGATCATGCCGTTGAGCACGGCGTTTTCCCGTCCGGACAGGGTGGAATGCGAGCCCACGCCGATGGAAAGGAGCGTGGTGCGCAGGCGGGGGCGGACCCAGAGCTTGCCGCGGTCCGGGCTGATGATGCCACAGAGGATGCGCAGCAGCGTGCTCTTGCCCGCACCGTTGCGGCCCAGGATGCCCAGCGTCTCCCCGCTGTGCAGCTCGAAGCTGATGTCCTTCAAGGCCCAGAAATCCGTGCGTGCGCCCTTGAAAAAGCCCTGGGGGCGCCGGTAGCACAGGCCGATGTTTTGCAGGCGGATAAAAGTGTCCATGGAATCAGCGGTGGATCGATTTGACCACCGAAAGGTCAATGCGCTTGTAAATCAGCAGGGAGACGCCCACGGAGACGGCTCCGGCCGCGGCGGCACAGGCCAGCAGGCTGAGGTCCGGCCATTCGCCCCGGAGCAGCACCGCCCGGTAGCCTTCAATAAGTGAAGCCATGGGATTGAAGAATATCCAATCGCGGTAAGGCTCCGGCACCTGGTCGAAAGTGAAGAAAATGCCCGAGGCGAGCATGAGCGTCCGCAGCATCACATCCACGGCGTAGCGCGCATCGGGAAAATAGGGCACGATGGCGGCCAGGGGCAGGGCCACGCCAAGAATGACCACCAGCTGCACCCCCAGCAGCACCGGCAGCGCCAGCCATTCCACCGTAGGCAGGCGTCCGGTGGCCAGGCACCACACCAGCAGCAGCCCGAAGAGGAAGGAAAACCGCCAGGTGCTGGCCAGGATATGGATCAAAGGCAGGATGATTTTCGGCAGGTAGATGAACTTCAGCATGCCTCCGGCATCGAAAATCGTGTTGGCGGAGCTGACCACGCAGCCGCTGAACCACTGCCAGGTGATCGTTCCCACCAGGATGAAGGATAGCGCCCCCACATTGGACTGCTGCATGACCAGGATGAGGATGGCGTAGAAAAGGACGGTATTGACCAGGGGCTCCAGAATCCACCAGACATAGCCCATGTAGTTGATCTGGGCCTCGGATTTGACCTCCGCGTAAGTGCGGTAAAGGATGATGTCCCAATAGCGTTTCCAATTCATGGGAAAGAAGGGGTAAACCCTATGGAGCCCCCCCGTCCCCTGCAACCGCAAAGTCCCACCCCGCGGAGAGGGGCAGGGGAAGTTGGGCAGGTGCGATGTGCCGGCGAAAGTCCGGCCCCCGAACGCTTCAGCCACTTCGATGGCGTCGCGCCGCCACAGCCACTGCCGCCGCTACAGCGGCGGCCAGCATCGCTGCGGTCGAGGGCTCCGGAATCGCCGCGACGCCGGAATAAGGGTGGCCGGCCACCACGTCCCAGACCGCATCGTTGACCAGGGCGGCCATGGCTTCTTTTTCTTCCACCGTCGCCCCAAAGGACTGGAAATAGGGAATGCCGTCGATTTCCTCGATGGTTCCGCCGCGGATGCGGCTGAAGTTCTGCGGATCATCATACACCGTCCATTCCAGGCCGTCCGGACTCTCGCCAAAGAGGGTGGCGTAAAACGTGGCGGCTTTGACGTATTGGGGCAGGCCGAATTTCAGATGGACCGGGTCGCGATACCATTCCTCGACATCGCCGAAGGCGCCGAAGTTCCCCAGGCGCATGCGTTCGTTGATCTCGTAAAGCACATCGCCGAAGGGGATCATGAGCGTGCCGGGATCGGCGGGCGGGGGGTCGAGGGCGAGGTTGGAGCGGAGGGCTTCCTGGGGATCGCGCATTTCCTCCACCACCTGGCCGAAATAATCGCGGGTGCGGCTGTTGGTGCCGCTGAAGACATCGGTGTAAGCGGTGTCCCAGGCGGTTTTGTAATCGAAGGCGGCGAAATCGACCCCGCCGCTGGCGTTTTCCGGCGTGTCCGCAAAGGTTTGATAGACGTAGGCCAGGACGCCGGGATTGGAGCTGCGGAACTCGCGGGCGAAGTTGAGGGCGTTCCAGGCATCGCCTTGGGGGTAGCGGGGGGAGCCGGGAGTGCGGTTCTCGTAGAGCGGGCGGCCGAAGGGCTGGAGGATGAGGGCATCCCAGTTCCCGCCGGGCAGGCCGGCTTTGCTGCGGACATCGCCCAGGTAGTCGTGCCAGTGGAAATTGAGCGGCGCCCCGGGGACGGTGTGGGAGCGGGAAAACCAGGTGTTCCCGGTGCCAGCCACGAGGTCGTCATGCAGGCTGTCGCCCTCCATGCCGGCGGTGAGGCTGTTGCCGATGGAAAAGGAGCGGATGGTCTGGGCGGAGAGCAGGACCGGCCCGGCGCAGGCCAGGAGGAGGCAGAGGAAAAGGCGCATGGGCAAAAAAAGGGCCCGGGCGGTGGTGGAGCCGGCCGGGCCGCAGGGAAGGGAGTTTCAGGACTTGCGGGAAGAGAGGCGGCGGAGGCCGAAGAGCGCGGCCACACCGCCCAGCAGCAAGGCGTAAGTGGAGGGCTCGGGGATGGCGACGACCGAGCCATCCAAGCGGATGTTGTCGATGCCAGCAATCAATGCCGCGCCCCCTGCATTGTCGTTGATGAAGATGCGGAAGGTTACCGCTTCCGATATTCCTGTTAATCCAAGCGCGTAGCTTCGGTCAACAGCCGTGCGGGTATGGCCAGCACCAGTGTCGGAGGACGAGCTTCCTGCGGACACAAAAGTGCCGCTGCCAATTTGGTATTTAACTTCCGCAAAGATGGTTTGAGTGAGATAAGCGGAAGTAGACGATCCGCCCACTAGAATAACATCCAGTGCATTCAAATTGACCGTGTTCCCCCCTGTCGGAGTGATAGTGAACTCAACGTAATGGGTTTGAAGCGTATCGTTCGCATTGGTGTCCGGCTTCGTCAATCCAGCTCCGGTCAACGTGCTGATCGCCGTTCCCAAGAATCTGGTTCCCTCATAACTTCCGCCGGTCGTCGCATCAGTAGCATAAACCGCAGAACCCAAGCCCACCCGCGTGATGCTGGTTCCTGAGTAGCCAGAGACGGACACACCATTGTTGTCTGTTCCTTCAAAGGTGTATTGCAGAAGCAATGCCCCTGGAGCGGCAGAAATGCCCAAGGCGGCGGTGATCAAGGCGAGAATGGCTTTTTTCATATTTTGTTTCCTTTTTTGACACCTTGTGGCAACCGCAACTTCCGCGCAACGCGCTTGCCCTGAAACCCGTTTCAGGCCAGTTTGGGTCCGGATGCCCCATCGTGTGACCATGCGGGAAGTGGCGGCGGTGGCCGGGGTGAGCCTGGCTACGGTGAGCCGCGTGCTCAACCGCCACCCGCACATCGACGCCGCCACCCGCCGGAAGGTGGAGGCGGCGCTGAAGAAGACCGGCTACCGGGTGGACCCGGCCCTGCGGGCGATTGCCAGCTGCCGCTGGCAAGACCGGCGGACCAAGGACGGGGAAGTCATCGCCTGGCTGGATTTTGCCACGCCGCCCACTGTGCCCCCGCCTGCGGCGCGGGCGTCCGCCGAGCGGGAAGGCTACCGGCTGGAGCACTTCCGCGCCGCAGGGATCACCCCGGCCAAGCGGCTGGGCGATATCCTCTACCACCGCGGCATCAGCGGCCTCGTGCTGGCCAACACCGCCGCCACCCCCCGGCTGGTGGACTTTCCCTGGGAACGCTTTGCCATGGTGGCCTGCTGGGTGGGCTACGCCCACAGTCCGGTGGATTGCGTGCGGTTCAATCCCTTCGACACCCTGCGCGAGTCACTCCAGCGGCTGCATGCCTCCGGCTGCCACCGTCCGGGATTGATCCTGGTGCATGACTCCGGCGGACTGACGGTCACCAATCAAAAAATGCTGGGAGCCTTTCAGTATTACTCGCGGGAACTGTTCCCCCGGCGCACGGCCCCGGCTCTGGTCGTCCATGTCAACGAGGCCCGCACCCCCGTGGTTGCGCCCTGGTTCAAGGAGCAGCGTCCAGACGGCCTCATCGGCCACCATGACGGCATTTACCACCAACTGCTGCTCGCCGGATTCCGCTTCCCCCGGGATGCCGCCTACCTCAGCCTGATGTCCGATCAGACCGGCGGCAAGATCGCCTGCTTCGCCAGCATGCGGGACCGCTGCGCGGAGGTCGCCGTCGAACAAGTGGCCCTGCGCCTGCGCCACAACCAGCGCGGCATCCCGGCCCACCCCATGAACTTCGTCCTCGACCCAATTTGGGTCCCGGGCCGGACCTGCCCGGAAAATCGCTTGCCCCTCCCGTAGCGGGAGTGTTGACTGTTCCATGGCCCGCACGACTCCCCCCGCCCCCGGTTTCGGCTACCTGCCCGCGGATGAATTTTTTCCGCTGCATCCCGGGGAAGCGCTGACATACGACGACGTCTCCCTGGCCACAAACTACTCCGAAGTCCTGCCCCGCCAGGCCCGGCTGGAGACCGCGCTCTCCCCCCGCCTCACCCTGCAGCTGCCGATTATTTCCGCGGACATGGACACGGTGACCGAGGCGGACATGGCCATCGCCATCGCTCTCAACGGCGGCCTGGGCCTGATCCACTACAACCTGAGCGAAAAGCAGCAGCTCAAAGAAGTCATCAAAGTCAAAAACCATGTCCACGGCCTGATCCAGGACCCGATTACGGTGCGCCCGGAGCAGACCATCGGAGAAATCCTGGAGATGCTGGAGGAACGGGGCTTCAAATTCCGCACCTTCCCGGTGGTGGACGGAGCCGGCGTGCTCACCGGTTTGCTCTCCAGCACCGTGGTCCGGCCCCGCTACGCTGCCAAGACCGTGGCCGAGGCCATGATGCCGCGCGCGCAAATCCTCACCATTCGTGAGAGCGCGCTGGGCGGCAGTCCCGTGGCCGCGGCCGACCGCTTTTTCAGCGAGCACATGGGCATCCACAAGCTCCTGGTGGTGGATGAAAACGACCGCCTGCGCGGCCTCTTCACCCTTTCCGATATCGAGCGCATCACCGAGGAAAACAGCGCGCGCACCCGCGCGGCGCGCGACGGCAAGTTCCGCCTGGTCTGCGGCGCGGCCGTGGCCGCCCCCCGCAGCGCCGAGGGCGTGCTGGAAAAAGACCGCCTCCTGGGCCACGTCTCCCGCCTGGTGGCCGAGGGCCTGGACGCCGTGGCCATCTCCACTGCCCACGGCCACACCCTGGGCGTGGGCGAGGCCGTCCGCCTCATCCGCGCGGAATTCCCCGAGCTGACCCTTATCGCCGGCAACGTGACCAGCGGTGAGGGCGTGGAATTCCTGGCCGAAGCCGGGGCCGATGCAGTCAAAGTGGGCCAGGGTCCGGGCTCGATCTGCACCACCCGCGTGGTGGCCGGCGTGGGCGTGCCCCAGCTCACCGCCCTCTATATGGCCAGCCGCGCCGCCGCCCGCCGGGGCGTCAAAATCATCGCCGACGGCGGCATCACCAAGTCCGGCGACATCGTCAAGGCCCTCACCCTGGCCGATGCCGTCATCTGCGGCGGCCTCCTGGCCGGCTGCCGCGAAGCGCCGGGCAAAATCATCGAAATCAACGGCAAGTTCTACAAGCAATACCGCGGCATGGGCAGCCTGGAAGCGATGAAGGCCGGCTCCGCCGCCCGCTACGGCCACGAGAAAAAAGACGTCCACCGCAAAGCCGCCGCCGAAGGCGTGGAGGCGCTGAAGGAAATCTCCGGATCGGTCGATGACACCATCGCCCAGCTGGCCGGCGGCCTGCAGAGCGGCATGGGCTACCTGGGCGCGCCGGACTTGGCGGCCTTGAAAGCCAAGGCCCGCTACGTCCGCGTCACCGCCGCCGGCCAGCGCGAGGCCGCGCCCCACGACATCATCGAGATCAAGACCACCACCAAGGAATAAGCCGGAATGATGCAGTTTGCCGCGAAGGACGCAATGAACGCGAAGCAGAAACTCATGATCTCGAATCGATTACAAATTCATCCAACAGCAGTGCCATGGCATGGAGGCTTGCGGATCGGTGAATCGAGTTTTGATCAGCCAAAAGCCGTGTGACTTCGAGAACTTCGCGCTCTTCGCGGTGAACCAACCGCATCGTCCCGAGGGAATAGGCCATCGGCCATCACCCCCGCGCGCGCTTGGCCTTGAGGGCCTGGGCGGCCAGGGTGTAGCCGCCTCCGGATCCGTCAATGAAGTGATAGTGATGGAACCGGTGGTCGAAGACCATGCACGTCACCATCGCCGCCGGGGAAATGTGGGCGCCATAAGCCAGCGCGCCTTCCCCCTCCCAGGCATCCAGCGCCTCCAAGACGGCGCGGCGCTGCTCCGGCGCACAGGCCACCACCATGGAGAGCAGGCCGCAGAGCTTCTCGCTGTCACTGAAACGCTGGAAGCCGCCGAAATACGCCCCCCAGTCCACCCCCGCCCAGGTGCACCCGTGCGGGCGGAGGAAGGCCTCGGCAAAACCCATCAAGGCAGCATCCAAGACCGAGCGCAGGCCGCGCAACCCGGGCGGGAGCCGGTGATGGGTGAGCGCCAGCGCCGGGCCATGGGCGGACGGACGCAAAGCCAGGCTCATGGTCCTCGGATTCAAGGGGTGGCGCTCGGCTTCGGACCCACAGAGCGCGCGGACAGACGCCAGCACTTCCGCCAGAACGGCCTCACGCCGGGGCTCGACCAGCAGCGTGAGGATTTCCCCCGGCTCACTGGGGATTTCATTCCATTGGCACTTCAGGCCGGTGAGGTCCGGATCGGCGGGCGCCAGTCCGGCCATGCGCCCGGCATCCCCCGCTTTGAGGCGGCGGTCCAGATCGAGCACGCCCTCCCCCAGAAACAGGGCCTGGCTGAGCACCGGACTGACCTGGAGCCGCGCCAGCCGCACAGGCCGGCCAGCGGCCTCCACATCGCCCGCCCGCCAGGCTCCGGCCCGCAGATCGAAGCCATAAGCACTGCGCGCCAGTGCCCGCATGCCGAGGAGGACGGCGGCCAGGCGGAGCCCATCGGCCCCCGGGCAGGCAAGGAGCGCACCGTCACCGCCAAAGAAAAACGGCAGTTCGCGCCGCTGCACCGCATTGAGGCAGGCGGTGATGCAGGCCGCGGAGACCAGGTTGACATTTTTATACCTTCCAGCTGCGGCATGTGCGGTCGATCCCACCACATCGGTGGCCAGGAGCCACCAATCCGCAGGCAGCGGCCTGGAAGCAGCTTCCGCCGCATCCTCCAGCCGCTCCAGCGCGGGCAGGGAGGCGTAAAAGTCACCGGGCATCCACCCAGCATAGCCCGCACCCGCCCGGGCGGAATGAGGAAAAGATACCCCCCCCTGGCCGCGCTTCTAGCTTCGGTATTGTCAGGGGGACGGGGCAAGGCATGATCCGGTTCTCCATGGCATCCAACGCATCTTCCGTGGGGCAGCCCATCGTCATGGGCGTGCCCGGACCCGAACTGACTGATGGCCTGCGCTCCCTCATCCGCCGCGTCCAGCCCGGGGGATTCATCCTTTTCGGGCGCAATCTGGCCGCCCCGCGCCAGGTCTTCGACCTCTGCCGGGAGCTGGCTTCACTCTGCGATGCGCCGCCTATCCTAACTATTGACCAGGAAGGCGGGCGTGTTTCCCGGCTGAAGCTGATCGGGGAAACACCGCCCTCCGGCTATGAGCTGTGCCGGGCGGGCCGGGAGGACTGGTGCGAGGAGCATGGAGTGCTCACCGGACGGCTGCTGGGCCTCTTCGGCTTCAATCTCAACCTGGCTCCGGTGGTGGATTTCTCCATCGATGAAACACGGGACAATTCCCTCCAGGGCCGCTGCCTGGGCCGGGATGTGGACGAGGTGCGGCGCAATGCCGGGGCCTTCCTGCGCGGGATGGAGTCCGCCGGCGTGCGGGGCACGGCCAAGCACTTCCCCGGCTACACGTTTTGCGAGCTGGACCCGCACGGCGAGCTGCCGCGGATCACGCGGACACGCGCGGAGATGGAGCGGGAGGAACTGCGCTCTTTCCGCAACTTCCGCCACGCCTCCGCCTTCATGGTGGGCCACGGTTATTTTCCCGCCTGGCACCAGGATGAATTGCCCGCCTCCCTCTCCAAGGCCGTGGTCACCGGCCTGCTGCGCGAGGAGCTGGACTACGACGGCCTGGTCATGACCGATGATCTGGAAATGGGCGCAATCGCCAACCGCTTTCCCAGTGAGGCGGCCACGCGGCTGGCCATGGAAGCCGGGCACGACATCCTGCTCTACTGCCACAACCCGGCCTGCGTGGACATCGCGCACGAAGTCCTGGCCGGCCTGCCGGAGGAGGTTCTGGTTCCGGCACTGGGGCGGATCGCCGCTTTCAAGCGCGGGCTGCTGCCGGTGCCCGGCTCATTTGACGAGCCCGCTTTCACCGCAGTCAACGCGGCCATCCGCACGCTGCGTGAAAAAGTGCAAGCCGCAAGTTAGAGCCTATCCGGATAGGCTCTTAGTCCAGCGCCGCCACCTCAAAGCCCGCGGCGGCGGGAATCCCTCCGGCCCGCGTGGTGGCCAGGAAGACCTGGGCATCCCCGGGCAGCAGGCTCCAAAATACCTCCTGGCGCGGGGGGTCGAGTTCATTGACCGCGTCATCAACCAGCAGCAGCGGCCAGAGGCCGCGGCGCTGGCGGATCAGCGCGGCCTCGGCAAAGCGCAGGGCGAGGACGGCGGACTTTTGCTGGCCCTCCGAGCCGAATTGCCGCAGCGGGCGGCCATCGATGCCGATCTCCCAGTCATCCCGGTGGGGGCCGAGGCGGGCGGTGCGCAGGGCGGACTCCCGCTCCCACAATTCCGCATCACTGCGCTCCAGCTGGCGGGAGGTCTCATCGGCCAGGCGGAGGGTGAGGGCCTCGCGCCCGCCGCCCAGGCGGGCGCAGGATGCGGCCAGCAGCGGGGCCAGGGCCAGCGTCATCGATCCGCGGACCGCGGCCAGCACCGCGCTGTGGCGGCGCAACGGCGTGGTGAGGGAGTCCCAGACCGCCCGGTCCGGGCGGTGCTGGCGCAGGAGGGCGTTTTTCTGCCGCAGCAGGAGCTGGGCGGATTGGAGCGCAGGAAGATAGGCCGGGTCCAGCGCCGCGGCCAGGCCATCGGCCCACTGGCGCCGCAGGGCGGCCGAGCCCTGGACCAGCTGGCGGTCGGTATTTTGAAAGACCGCCACCAGGAACTTCCCCCAGTAATCGCGGAAGGCGGGGCAGGGCCGGCCATCGGCTTCCAGCACGCGCTCCTCCGGGCTCCACACCACTTTCAGCCGCGTGGCACTGCCGCCGGAGAAGCGTCCGGCCACGCCAAAGCGCTCCGCGCCCCAGGCAATGAGTTCGCGATTTTGGTGGGTGCGGAAGGATTTGACCCGGGCCAGCACATGGGCGGCCTCCAGGATGCTGGTTTTGCCCCGCCCGTTCGGCCCCACCCAGGCCATGCGCGGCCCCAGCCCGCTGAGGTGCAGTTCCGGGTGGCAGCGGAAATTTTCCAGAACCAGCGATTCCAAAACCATTTGCACACTCACCCTGCCATGGCCGCAGAGGGAGGCAACCGCCTTCCCCTTCCGGAAACAGAGCTTTCAACAGGACGAACTCAGATGTCCGCCGGCTGGCCGCCCAGCTTCATGGCATCGGCGTCCGCCGCGTAGTCCACGCCCGGCAGGCCGAAGCCGAAGAGCTTGAGGAATTCTTTCTGGTAGCCATCGAAGTCGGAGACATTTTTGAGGGTATCCGTGGTGACATTGGGCCAGACGGCGGCGACGGCGGCCTGGATTTCCGGGCGCATCTCCCAGTCGTCCACCCGGATGCGGCCTTTCTCATCCGGCCGGGGGCCGCCGGCATGATAGAGGCGCTCCGCGAAGAGCCGCTGCATCTGCTCGATGCAGCCTTCATGGAGGCCTTTTTCCTTCATCACTTTGTAGAGCAATGAAATGTAAAGGGGGACGACCGGAATGGCCGAGCTGGCCTGGGTGACCAAAGCCTTGTTCACGGAAACATAGGCCGCGCCGCCCTGGGCGGCCAGGCGGGCGTGGAGGCGGTGGGCGGTGGCTTCCAAATGTTCCTTGGCCCGTCCGATGGTGCCGTGGCGGTAAACCGGGAAGGTCAGCTCGGGTCCGATGTAAGAATAGGCCACGGTCTTGGCTCCGGAGGCGAGCACGCCGCCCTGTTCCAGGGCATCGATCCACCATTCCCAGTCTTCCCCGCCCATGACGGCCTCGGTGTCGGCCACTTCCTGTTCGGTAGCAGGCTCGATGGTGACCTCAATCACCTGGGCCTTGTCGGTGTCCAGGCTCTTGGCGGAATAGGAAGTGCCGATGGGCTTGAGGCAGGACTTGTGGGTGGTGCCGCTGCGGGGGTTGGTGCGGCGGGGGGAGGCCAGGCTGTAAATGACCAGATCGACTTGGCCCAAGTCGGCCCGGATCAGGTCCACGGTTTGTTTTTTGATGTCATCGGAGAAGGCATCGCCATTGATGTTTTTGGCGTAAAGCCCGGCGGCGCGGGCGGCCTGGGTGAAGGCCACGGTGTTATACCAGCCGGCGCTGGCCGGACGGTCGGGCTCCGGGGGTTTCTCAAAAAACAGGCCGAGGGTGGCGGCCTGGGAGCCGAAGGCCGCGGCGATGCGGGAGGCCAGGCCGTAGCCGGTGGAGGAGCCGATCACCAGGACCTTCTTGGGGCCTCCGGCGATGGCGCCTTTGCTGCGGACGTGGGCGATCTGTTCCTGGACATGGGCGGCACAGCCCTCGGGGTGCGCGGTGATGCAGATGAACCCGCGGATTTTCGGTTTGATGACCATGCCCGAAGATGCTGCCTGCCCCGCGGGAGTCCAGCCCGAATGCGGAAGGGCTATGGACTTAGCTCTTAGCCGGGCACAGTTTACTTTGCCGCAAAGTAAACTGTCCCCTTTGTGTCCGGTCCTCAGTGCGCGCAGACCGCGCAGCCGGCGATGTTTTGGAAGAAATCGTTGCCCTTGTCATCGATCAGGATGAAGGCGGGGAAATTCTCCACCTCGATCTTCCAGACCGCTTCCATGCCCAGCTCGGGAAATTCCACCACTTCGACTTTCTTGATGTTTTCCTTGGCCAGGATGGCGGCGGGGCCGCCGATGGAGCCCAGATAGAACCCGCCGTGCTTCTTGCAGGCATCGGTGACCGCTTTGCTGCGGTTGCCCTTGGCGATCATGATCATGCTCGCGCCCTGGGCCTGGAACTCATCCACGTAGCCGTCCATTCGCCCGGCGGTGGTGGGGCCGAAGGAGCCGGAGGCATAGCCGGCCGGGGTCTTGGCGGGACCGGCGTAATAGACCGGATGGTTTTTGAAGTAATCCGGAAGGCTGCCGGTCTTATCCAGGCGCTCCTTGAGTTTGGCGTGGGCGATGTCGCGGGCGACGATGATGGTGCCGGTCAGTTCGAGCGGGGTGGTGACGGGGTGTTTGGAAAGCTCCGCGCGGATTTCCGCCATGGGGCGGTTGAGATCAATCTGGACCGCGCTGCCATTGCGGGCCAGGCGGCGGTGGCTGTCGGGGATGTATTTCCCAGGCTCGTATTCCAGCTGCTCGATCCAGATGCCTTCGGCGTTGATCTTGGCCTTGAGGTTGCGGTCGGCGGAGCAGGAGACGCCGATGCCGATGGGGCAGGAGGCCCCGTGGCGGGGGAGGCGGATGACGCGGACATCGAGGGCGAAGTATTTGCCGCCGAACTGGGCGCCGATGCCGCACTCGCGGGCGAGCTTCAGCATGCGGGCTTCCATTTCGGTATCGCGGAAGGCGCGGCCATGCTCGTTGCCGGTGGCGGGGAGGCGGTCGAGGTATTTGGCGGAGGCGAGCTTGACGGTTTTCAGGCAGGCCTCGGCGCTGGTGCCGCCGATGACGAAAACCAGGTGATAGGGCGGGCAGGCGGCGGTGCCGAGGGTGAGCATTTTCTCGGTGAGGAACTGCTCGAGCTTGCCGGGGACGACGGTGGCACGGGTTTCCTGGTAGAGGAAGGTCTTGTTGGCGGAGCCGCCGCCCTTGGCCACGAAGAGGAGGCGGTATTCCGCGCCGGAAGCGGCGTAGAGGTCGATCTGGGCGGGCAGGTTGGTGCCGGTATTTTTCTCCTCCCACATGGTGAGGGGGGCGTTCTGGGAGTAGCGGAGGTTTTCCTTGGTGTAGGCCTCATAGACGCCGCGGGAGAGGGCTTCTTCATCGCCGCCGCCGGTCCAGACTTCCTGGCCTTTTTTGCCGATGATGGTGGCGGTGCCGGTGTCCTGGCAGAAGGGCAGGATGCCGAGGGCGGCGGTCTCCGCATTGCGCAGGAGGGTGAGGGCCACGGTGCGGTCGTTGGCCGAGGCCTCGGGATCGTCCAGGATGGCGGCGACCTGCCGCAAGTGGGCCGGGCGGAGGAAGAAATTGATGTCCCGGAAGGCCTGGGCGGAGACGTAGGTGAGGACGGAGGGCTCGACCTTGAGGATGGTGCGGCCTTCAAAGGTGGAGGTGGAAACGCCTTCCCGGCCCAGATGGCGGTAGGGCGTGTCGTCGGATTCCAGGGGAAAAGGCTCTTGATAGACAAAGGGGGGCGTGGGCATGGGGGTTCTCCGGTCCCATTCAATGTAGGGACCCGCGGAGAAAACGCCACCCTCCCGGCCAGCAAATGGGTTCATGCCCGCATAAGAAGGAGAAATGAGGTTTCCAGGGACCCCGGGGCATGGTATGGCAACAGGCAGGAATAATTCTTCCATCCACCCATCCCATACCGATGTCCGATGCCCAATTCGAACGGCTGGTGTCCGAGCACTACGAGGGGCTCTACCGTTTTGCTTTGAGCCTGGCGCGGGCGGAAGCGGATGCCTGCGACCTGGTGCAGCAGACTTTTCTGCGCTGGGCCTCGAAAGGCAGCCAGCTGCGGGACACCTCCAAGGCCAAGACCTGGCTCTTTACCACCCTGCACCGGGAATTCCTGGGCGGGCGGCGCCGGGCAGTGCGCTTCCCCCATCACGAGGTCGGCTCGGTGGAACACGAACTGCCACCGGTTGAGCCCGCCACCGTGCGGCGGATGGACGGTGCGCAGGTGATGGAATGCCTGCTGCGGGTGGACGAACTCTACCGAGCCCCCCTGACTTTGTTCTACCTCCAGGATCATTCCTACAAGGAAATCGCGGAGATTCTGGACATCCCGATCGGCACGGTGATGTCCCGCCTGGCGCGGGGAAAAGAACAATTGCGAGAAATGTTGAAAGAAAACCGCCCCGCTGTGCCTCCCACTATTGTGAACTTCAACCCGCAAACCTCGGAGGAGCGCCATGGATAGCCAGCAGGCCCGCCTGATCCTGTCCTGCCGCCGACCCCGCGGCCAGGACGACGCCGACCCCGCGATCCGCGAGGCGCTGGAAGCTGCCCGCCGGGATCCCGAGCTCGCGGCCTGGCTGGAGCGGGAACAGGAGATCGATGCCCTGCTCGGCGCCAAGCTGAGTGCCCTGCCTGCCCCGCCCGACCTCCGAACGGAGATTCTGGCCGGACAGACCCTGGTGCGTCCGGCTCCGGCATTCTGGCAGCGCCCCCCGGCGTGGCTGGCCGCGGCGGCCTGCCTGGTGCTGGGACTGGGCGTGGCGCTGTGGATGAAGCGCACCGATGCCGCCGTGCCTGGAGTCCCCTTGGCCACGGCCCTTCCGCCGGCGACATTTTCGGACATGCGCAAAGACGTGGCCGGGCTGGTGCTGTCCGGGTTCCAGCCGCAGAATTTCACCCCCGGCTTGGATGCCGCCCGGGAAATACTGGCCGGCCAGCAGGCCCCCTCCCAGATTGAATTGCCCCCCTTCCTGGGCGGAGCCACCGCCTATGCCTGCTCGGTCATTGAATGGCGCGGACGCAAAGTGGCCGGTGTCTGCCTGGTGAAGGAAGGGCGCTCCATGCACCTCTTCGTGCTGCCCAAGTCCCAGCTGGATGCCGTGCCCGGGGATGGCGAAATCCTCACCGCCCAGGCCGGCGGGCTTTCCACCCTGGCCTGGAATGCGGCGGACAGCTTTTATGTCCTCGTCGGCGACACCCCGGATGTGGATGTGCGCCCGCTGATCGGCGGGACTTAAGAGCGTATCCGGATCGGCTACTAGCCGGAAAAATGCAGTTGGTTAACCGCGAAGAGCGCGAAGGCCGCGGAGACATTTGGGTGTGGGGCCGATAAAATCGAGTCACGGATCGGTGAGCCTTCCTTCAGCCCTGACTATACCAGGGTTGGATTGCTTTTAACATTGGAATGGCCAATCGCTGTTGCTTCGCGTTCTTCGCGCCCTTTGCGTGAACCGCATTTTTTGATACCGATCCGGATTGGTTCTAACATTTAAAGGACCGGTTCGCCGCGGAGGCGGCGCCAGACCAGGGACAAGGTGGCGGCTCGGGGCTCTCCCGGGGCGCGGACCTGGACGAACTTCCATCCGCCCCCGCCATCCGGGCGGAGCTGCCAGGCAAAGATCGGGCGCGGCGGGTTGTCCGGGCCCAGGGGGCCGGGGCGGCGGGTCTCACCGAAGCGCCAATCAAAGACCAGGGGTCCCTCGGGATGGTCCTGGGCGGTCCAATACCCCTGGCTGAACCATTGCAAGATCTCGAGCGCCCGGCTGCCTTCGGCCGGGCCCAATGCCTCGGCCTCCCGGGGGATAAATTCCCAGCGGACCGGCGTTCCGGGGGCATCCAAAACGGAGGCATAGCCCACCCAGAGCCCACCTTCGCCTTCGGCCAGGCCGCGCCAGAGCAGGGTGTTGAAGGGAGTGGGTGCGGACATGAAGCGGGTGTGGGGGATGGACTCCCGTTCCAAGCTGGCGGCCAGCCGGTGGTGGACTACGGCCTTGGCGGCAAAGCTCCAGCCCACATAGGCCGTGGCCAGGGACAGCCCCAGCGCATTCCAGCGGCGGCGGCGCGCGTCATCCGCCTTCAGCCAGGGAAGGGCAAGCAGGGCCAGCAGCATGGGCAGGGTGAAGAGCGGATCGATGATGAAGAAGTTGTTGGTCGCCACCCGGATGTTGGAGAAAGGCTCCAGCACCTGCGTGCCGTAAACCGTGAAGACATCAATCAGCACATGGGTGGCCAAAGCCAGCGCGGCGGCCCAGGAGGCCCGCGCCCAGCCCAGCCGCCCGCGGTGAATCCAGGCCATCAGCCCGCCCCAGAGCGGCGCGGTGGCCGCAGCCAGCAGGATGGAATGCGAGAGCCCGCGGTGCCAGCCCAGCCGGTCCAGCGGTTCGATCCAGGGGTAGAGGAGAATGTCCAGGTCCGGCAGCGTGCCCAGCCAGAGGCCCCAGAGCAGGGCGCGGTTTCCGATCTGCCGCCCGGCTGCCGCTTCCACCACCACGGCGCCAAGAACGGCCTGGGTCACGGAATCCATGCAGACACGCTAGCCCGCATCCCCCGCCCGGCAACGCCGCATACGGTCCAGCAGATCAGTCCATGGAATCCAAATGCCCATGACTTCCTTGAAAATCCGCAGGATGCATCGCTTTTTTCAAGGAAGTTTCGGGTATTTGGCTCGAACAGCATTCAAAGCGTTGCGTTTGCAGTGCGCCGGCGGCGTGCCGCCAGCCAGACCACACCCAGGCCGAGGCCCAGGAGGGCATAGGTGGAGGGCTCGGGAATCGCCACGGTGGAAAAGGTGAAGGTGTCCTGCTGGGTGACTTCGTCTCCGCCGATGAAGCCCCGGACCTGGAAGGTGATGTCGTAAGTGCCCTCGGCGGTAAAGCCCCAGTTGTAGTGGGCGTGGCCGCCTTCCTGGACGAAAAGGCGGTTCCCTTCGCCCGGCGTGCTGAAGGTGGACATGAAGACCACGGCGCCGCCGAAACCGTCGGTCTGCCAGAGTGAAAACTGCCCGGGACCGGACACATTCACGAGGCTGAATTCCAGCCATCGGGCACTGGTGTTGGCACCGCGGCTGTCGCCGGGATTCCAGAAGTCAAAGGTGCCGGGGTCCGCGTCTTCCGCACCCACGCCCAGGAAAGGGAGATTGGGATTCTGGCTCTGGGGCAGCACCCAGATGTCGTTGCCGGCGGCTGTGCCCAGGAAGTCCCATTGGCTGCCGGAGGGGCGGGTCAGCCGGGCGGCAACCGGATCAATGAGGGCGTAGGCTTCGTCCGGCTCGTATTCCGCATCGTTGTCTTCGTCATGCCAGTGCAGGCCCAGGCCGCCTGCTTCGGCCAGGCCGATATCGGCGTGCTCGGTGGTGAGGGCCACCTGGGCGCTGGTGGAAAGCGTGAGGGCTGCGGTGAACAGCAGGAGGAGGGAGGCGGGTTTCATGGGCTGGGTTTCTTTCAGGAGGGCGGACGGGCGGGGTTGATGCCCTGGTCCACGAGTTGTTTGAGGCTGCGGGCGGGGATGTTCTCCACATGCCCATCCGCATAAAGGTAGTTGGCGGAGCCTTTGGTGGAGTCCGGACTGGCGGCTCCGCTGCGGTGGCGGTCGGGCTGGATGTCGGCCACGATGGACTGCCAGCCTTTGCCCCAGTTGCGGCTGTGGGTGTGGTCGTTGGCGGCAGAGACGCCCACCCGGTCGGAGACTGTGAAGAGGATGAGGGTGCGGGAGGGCTGGACCATGCGCCGGAGGTGGCGGTGGGAGGCTTCCAACAGGTTCCCAAAAGGATCGGTCACGTCCAGGGAGGTGAATTCATTGAGCACGTAGCTGCTTCCCCCGGCCTGGCGGCGCTGGTCCGCCCTGGGGTCCGCCGGACAGATGCGGACCTCCTCGAACTGTTCGCCCAAATAAGGCTCCAGTGTGTAAATCCAGGAGCGGCTCGTGGACACATGGCTGGACTCCGGCAGCCAGCCATCATGGTCCTGGGCATAAAGGTGCATGGCGATTCCGATCTGCCGCATATTCGAGGCACAGCCCGCCCGCTTGGCTGCCGACAGGCTCTGGCCAACGACCGGGACAGCCAATGCCCCCAGCAAACCCACGATGGCCACGACGACCAGGAGTTCGACCAGCGTGAAGCCAGTGCCAGGCGACCGCACTATTTGCAAATGAGTTCTCAATATGAGGCCATAATTGAGAATAAGTTATCAAATGTCAAGCCTTCCAGGTTCTGGGTTTCGCGTTTGTCATCCGCAGGTTGCAGGATAAGGTGCGGCATGCCCGAACTGACCGTTGCCCAGGCCGCCCTCCAGCGCCGTTCCGTCAAAACCTTCAAGTCCGATCCGATTCCTCCCGAGACGCTGCAGCGCCTGGTGGACCTGACCTTGGAGGCCCCGAGCAGCTTCAACCTCCAGCCCACGCGCCTGGTGTTGGTGGAGTCGGCGGCGCAAAAAGCCGCGCTGGCCGCAGTGGCTTGGAATCAAAAACAAATCACCCAGGCCCCGGTGACTTTCGTCTTCGCCGTCTCGATCCGCGGCTGGGAGCAGACCATGGACAAGACCTTGGCCGCTGCGGTGGAACGCGGAGCCTGGCCGGAGAAGTTCGCAGGTTTCGTCCGTTCCTCCGCTCCTGGTTTCCAAGATGGCCTGGCGGGCAAGGGCGTGGAGCGGGAATACGCCATCAAGGACGCGATGATCGCCGCCACCACCTGCGCGTTGGCGGCCGAGTCCCTGGGCCTGGGCTCGTGTTTCATGAATGGCTGGGATGAGGCGGGCGTGAAGCAGGTCATCGGCGCCGGAGAGGACCCGGACATTGCCATCGCCCTGGTGCTGCCTGTGGGCTATCCGGAAGTGGTCCCCGGCCACCCCGGACGGCTGCCGCAGTCCCTGACCGTGTTCCGTGAACGGCTGGGTTGATCCCTCCCAGGCGGGCTGAATGCTCCCGGCGGCCGCGGCGTCTATGATAGAATGCAGTCCATGAACGAAACGCCGCAAGGTCCCCGGACCATCACCCTGACCCTCCCCTCCTGGCCGGTGCTGGCCGGCCTGGGCCTGCTATTTCTAGGGACACTGGCCGTAGTGGCGGGCGCTGCCGGCTGGTGGGCCTGGTCTTCCTGGCAGGACACCCAGCGCCTGCAAGCGGCCCGGGCCGATTTCCCGGGGCAGTTCGCGGCCCTGGCCGCTCCCTTGCGCGAGAACCTGGCCCGGCAGGAGACCGCCGCACAAAAATTTTCCGGATCCCTGGCCTCCGCGCTCCAGGCCACCCGCGCATCCTCCATTGTTCCGGCCCGGCTGGAAGCCGATGCCGCGCTCCTGCGCCAGGACGCTGCAGGCCTGAGGGAGGAATGGAACCGCCTGGCCGGGCTGGAAGCCGCACTGCGGGACTTGCATGGCGTGAAAAGCCCCCAGGCGCTGGCCGGCCCGGTGGAATCGGCCCAACTGGACAATTTGCGGCAGCGTGTGGATAGCCTGGAACGCGCCGGGGCCGGCTGGGACGGCCAGATCGCCGAGGCCAAGTCCCGCCGGGAAACCCTGCTGGCCCAGGCCGCAGCCGCGGAAAAAGCGCGGCAGGCCGCGGCAGCGCGCGCCCGTGCGGAGGCCCGCGAAGCGGCGGAACGTGCCGCCTGGGTCCGCCCGTCCTACTCCCGCCCGGTGGTGGCCGTGGCGCCTTCCTGGGGCTGGCACGCCGCCACGCATCCCGTCTGGGGCCATTACAGCCACCGCCCCCGTTACCCTTCGTATTACGGTCATGGCTGCGGCCCGGTGCGGCACCGCCGCTCGGGCGCCTCGTTCGGCGTTTCCTTCGTCTTCCGCTGAGAGCCGTAACGATGCCGCGGATTTTTTTCCGCGAAGAGCGCGGAGGCCTCATTCCCGCCGTGCGGGATAGGTGCGGAGAGCTTCCTGGATTTGCCCGTAGAGGCCGGGCGTCCAGGGCGGATGTCCTTCCAGCACGGGTGCGGGGCGGACACGCAAATCCACCGGCGCAATGATGACGCGGACCTGCTCAATCCCGGGACGGGCGGCCATGACGAACAACTCCTCGGCGGCGGGATCTCCCATGGCCAGGCAGCCGATGGAGGCATCGGAGCCATGGATCATGATGTCGCTGCCCGGATGGGTGCGGCCCTCCTCCTGGGCGCGGGCGCGGTCGAAGGCGTTGGGATAGTCCAGCTTCAAGGAGAGGTGAAAGCGGCTGTTGGGGTTGAGGTATTCAATGCGATAAATCCCCTCGGGCACCTGCCGGTCGCCCTCCCGGAGCTTGGGGCCGAGGGAGCCGCTGGCGGCAAGGATCGGATAGGTTTTGAGGAAGACCCAGGCCCCGTCCGGTCCCGGCACCCAGGCCTCCAGCAGGCGCTCGCCTTTGAAGGCGAGCAGAGTCAGGCGGGCGGGGGGCCAGGGAGCCTCGGCCTGCTGGAAGGCGGAGGCCAGGCGTTCGCGCACCGGGACCTCAAACTGGGCCAGGCGGCTTTCGATGGTGTGGGGGCGGGCGTTCATGCAGGCGAGGCAGGTTAGAGAGACCAGGCCGATAAGGGCGGCGGCGGTGCGCATGGTGGTGAATCGGGTTGGAAATGAATCACTGCCGCTAGGTTCCCTAATCTTCCTCTCCCTCTCAGTCTTCTTCTTCGTCAGATAGCTTGGACGGGCTGGAGCGTGATAAAGAGGAAGACTGAGAGGGAGAGGAAGAGCAGGAGGAGGGGAGGTGCGCAGCACCTCAGGCTGCGGACTCCGCGGCGGGCGGCTCTGCGGGTTCGGCAGGACGGGCCTTGACCAGGGCGGCTCGGGCTTCTTCGTCTCGGCCCTGTTTGCGATACACATAGGCCAGGTGGGACCAGGCATCCGGCATGGCGGAATCGATTTCCACGGCACGTTCCAGGGAACGGGCGGCCTCGTCCCAGCGCTGGATGCCTTCATAGACCAGGCCCAGGGCGAACCAGCCGCGGGCATAGTCTCCGCGGATCAGCACCAGGCCCTGGAGGCAGGAAGCGGCCTTTTCATGCAGGCCGAGCTGGACATAGACCAGGCCAAGGTTGATGCGGGCGGAAGCGTGGTCGGCCTGGATGTCCACGGCGCGCTCGTAGGAACGGGCCGCCGCCTCGGGCTGCCCGGCTTTCTCCCAGGCCACGCCGGCGTTGTAAGGCCAGTCCGCGGTGGTGGAGGACAGGGCCGCAGCCCGGTCGAAGGCCTCGGCCGCTTCCACAAACTGGCCCAGCTTGTAGCGGGTGAGGCCCAGCTCGGACCAGGCGCGGACTTCGGTGGGGCCGGTCTCGGCAGCGCGAGCCAGGGCGGTGGCGGATTCTTCCAGGGCGCCGTTGCGGCGGCAGATCAGGCCGAGGCGGATCCAGGCCATGGTTTGGCCGCTGTCGAGTTCGACGGAACGTTTGAGGCATTCGAGGGCGCGCGGGAATTCATCGTTCTGCTCGAAGACGAGGGCGGTTTCCAGCCAGGCGTTGGAGAGGGCCGCAGCCACGGAAGCCTCCTCCCCCATCTGGCGGCAGAGGTGGAGGGCCTCGGCGGACTCGCCGGCGCGGGCCTGGATGATGGCCATGGTGGCCAAGGCCAGTGGCGAAGCGCCGTGGGCGGAGAGCTGGTGCTGGATGGCCTCGCTGGCGGTGGGCAGATCGTTGTGCTCCAGCAGGATCATGCCGCGTTTGAGCCAGGCTTCCGGATGGTCCGGCGCCAGGCGGATCAGCTCGTCCACGGCCTGGAGCGCCCGGGCATGCTCCCCCCGCTCCATCAGCACGGTGGTGTAATCGTTCCAAAGCGCGACGGCGTCCGGGCGGATTTCCAGGGCACGGCGGTAGCACGCCTCGGCCTCCGGGTATTCGTCCATTTGATAGTGAATGGCGCCGAGGTTCGACCAGGCCCGGTCGTGGTTGGGGAAGCGGGCGATGACGCTGCGGTAAACGTTTTTGGCGTCCTCGGTGCGCCCGAGTTCATGATAGACGCTGGCCTGGGCGAAGTGGAGGGAGGCCACTTCCGGGAGGGCATGGATGGCGCGCTGGTAGGCGGCCAGGGCGGCATCGTGGCGTCCGTGCTGGTGGAAGGTGCGGGCGGCCAGGGTAAGGGCCAGGCCGCGGGAGGGAGGGGCGGCGGCATGCTTTTCCAGTTCAGGAAGGGCGGCGGTCAGCGCCTCCAGGTCGTCCTTGTTGATTGCCTCAAGCAGGGCATCGAAGGCGCGGGCAAATTCCCCCTCCGGCACGCTGGAACGGGCGGGAGCGAGAGGCACCGGGGCGGGCACCGGGATGTCCGGCGCGGCCGGGCCGGCCGCGGGGCCCAGCAGCCGGGGGGCCACGCGCGAGGTCATGCGCATCATCCGGCGCACATCGCTGCGTGAGGCCGATCCAGGCACGGGTCCGGAGGGGGCATCGTGCGCTTCAATCTCCTCGGCAGCGGCGGCGCGCTCGGACGGGGATTGGGCGCAGCGCTCGGTCCAGCGGACCAATTCCGCATCGCTGGGAGCCAGGCGGAGGGCGCGCTCGAAGAGCTTGCGGGCATCGGCCGCGCGGGCGAAGTCTTCCAGCAGGATTTTGCCGACCTCGCTGATCGCGTGGATGTCGAGGGGATGGTGGCTGAGGCGGATGAAGGCCTCTTTTTGGCGGGAGGCCAGGAGGACGCGGACGGTGCGTCCCCCCACGGTGGCCAGCTTCTGGCTCTGGGCCAGCTGGTCCACCGCATCGGCGATGATCTGGTAGGTCTCGAATGCGTCGGAATCCTTCTGATCGAAACAGGCGATGAGCAGGTGGTGCCAATGGCCGCTGTCGGCAGGGTCCTTGCGGATGCCCTCGAGCACCTTGCGCACGGCGGGGGATTCGAAATTCATGAGCGGCCATGGTGGCGGAAGCGGCGCAGGCCGCCAAGGGGGAATCGGGGCGGATTCCCGGCTTGGATTTTGCCGGAGCGCGGTGTAGGCTTTCCCCTTCATCTTTTTTTCCATGAGCCGCCCCATCTACCTGGACAACAACGCCACCACTCCGGTCAGCCCCCGGGTGTTCGAGGCCATGGTGCCCTACCTGACCGAGCACTTCGGCAACCCTTCCAGTGCGTATGGCGCCGGGCGCCGGGTCCGGGAAGCAGTGGAAGCCGCCCGTGAGCGCGTGGCCGCCCTCCTCGGCGCCGAGCCCCGGGAAATCGCCTTCACCAGCTGCGGCACGGAATCGGACAACGCCGCCATTGCCTCCGCCCTCCAGACCACTGGCAAACGCCACGTCGTGGTCAGTGCGGTCGAGCACTCCGCCGTCAAGGTCCATGCCGAGAGCCTGGAACGCCAGGGCTACCGGGTGACCTGGCTGCCGGTGGGCCGCGACGGCACGCTGGAGCCGGCCGCGGTGGAAGCCGCCCTCACCGGCGACACCGCCATCGTCTCGGTGATGTGGGCGAACAATGAGACCGGCGTGCTTTTCCCCGTGCGCGAGATTGCCGAACGCTGTGCGGCGCGGGGCGTGGCCTTCCACACCGATGCCGTGCAGGTGCCGGGCAAGGAAGCGATCGACTTGAAGTCCACCCGGATCGACTACCTTTCCATTTCCGGCCACAAGCTGCACGCGCCCAAGGGCGTGGGCGCGCTTTACATCCGCCGCCGGGCAAAATTCCTTCCCTATCTCCACGGTGGCCACCAGGAGCGCGGGCGCCGCGGCGGCACCGAGAATGTCGCCTCCATCATCGGCCTGGGCGAGGCGGCCGTGGAGGCGCTGGAGCACCTGGAAGAGGAACAGACGCGCGTGCGGGCGCTGCGCGACCGTTTTGAAGCTGCCGTGCTGGAGGCACTCCCCGGGACCGAAGTCAACGGGCACCGCACCCAGCGCCTGCCCAATACGAGCAACCTTTCCTTCACCGGCGTCCATGCCGAGCAGGTCCTGGCCTGCCTGGACCGGGAAGGCATCTGCGCTTCCGCCGGCTCCGCCTGCACGGCGGGCTCGATGGAGCCCTCCCACGTGCTCACGGCCATGGGCGTGCCGCGGGAGCGGGCGCTGGCTTCGGTGCGCTTTTCTTTCAGCCGGGCGAACACGGAGGCCGATCTGGACCGCGTGCTGGAAGTGCTGCCCGCCCTCATCCGGGGCCTGCGGGAACAGCCGCTGAGCCCGGACGAGCTGCGCGCCCTGGCCGCCGCTTGAGATTCGGAAAGGCAGGGGTTCACCGCGCAGGGCGCGAAGCACGCGAAGGCAAGAACTGGGAATTGTTTCGGATAAGCTCTTAGTTTTTCCTCCGGACGCTCCCCCCTTCGCGTTCCTTCGCGGTGAAGAATTTCCATTCTGTGCCTGAGCCATTCGGCCCTGGCCGGCCCGATGGACCTTGACGCTCTCCCAGGAGCGGCAAATGATCGTTCTGCCCGTTCTTTCCGCGTTTCCCCATGCTGCTGACCAATGCCCGCCACCACCGCCTGTTCCTGCAAATGGCCGATGCGCTGCTTGCCGGACTGGCCTTTGTGGCCGCTTTCAGCATCCGCCAGTATTTGCTGGCCGACCTGCCCGGGCTGAGCGGGCGGCAGATCGGGGAGTTTGAGGCGTATTCATTTTTCATTCCCATCCTGGCTCTGGCCACACCGCTGGTGCTGCACCGGCTGGAATTTTACAGCCTGAGCGTCAACCAGCACCGCAGCCACGTGCTCAACCTGGCCCTGCAAGGCTCGCTCTTCCTTTTCCTGCTCATGGTTGTGGCCCAGTTCTTCCTGAAAGAACAAATGAGCCGCCTGGTCTTCGTGCTCTTCGTTCCCTGCTTCACCGCCCTCATTTTCTCCCGCGAGATGGCCGCTCGGGCCTGGCGCATCCACAGTGCCCGCTCCGGGCTCAGCCTGCGCTCCCTGGTTGTGGTGAGCGACCGCCCCGGCGCCACTGGATGGCAAGACCAGATCACCGCCCACCCGGAATACGGCTTCCGCATCGCCCGGGAAATGCAGATCGAGGACCTGCAGCTGGATCCCTTCTTGCGGCTGGTCCATGAAGAAGCGGTCGAACTGGTGGTCTTCGATGTCCGGCGCGGCTCGTTCCAGCGGGTGGCCGATGTCATCAAGGCTTGTGAGGAAGAGGGCATCGAAGTCTGGCTGACCACGGGATTCATTGAAACCAGCGTGGCCCGGATGAATCTGGAAGCCTTCGGCGGCACGCCCATCCTGATCTTCCGTTCCACGCCGGACAGCTCCTGGCAGCTTCTGGCCAAGGCGCTGCTGGACCGCGTGGCGGCGGCACTGGCCCTGCTGTGCGCCACCCCCGTCCTCGCCGCCATTGCCCTGGCCATCCGCCTGACCTCACCCGGCCCGGTCTTCTTCACCCAGGACCGCAGCGGGCTCTATGGGCGGCCCTTCCGCATGTTCAAATTCCGCTCCATGGCCACGAATGCCGAGCAAACCCGCCAGGAACTCCAGCAATTCAATGAAATGACCGGCCCGGTTTTCAAAGTCACCAACGACCCCCGCGTCACCCCTGTTGGACGCTGGCTGCGCGCCTGGAGCCTGGATGAACTGCCCCAGCTCTGGAACGTGCTCCGCGGGGAGATGAGCCTGGTCGGGCCCCGCCCCCTGCCGGTTTACGAGACCCTGGCCATGTCGGAAAACGCCCAGCGCCGCCGCCTGAGCGTCAAGCCCGGCATCACCTGCCTCTGGCAGGTCAGCGGACGCAACAACGTCACCGACTTCAAAGACTGGGTCCGCATGGACCTGGAATACATCGACCGCTGGAGCCTCTGGCTCGACCTGGAAATTCTTTTCAAAACCGTCCCCGCCGTGCTGCTGCGCAAGGGGGCGAAGTGACGGGTCAGGAAACTTCCCCGGGGAGTGGATAGACCAGCACAGGCTCGTCACGTCCGCGGATGCGGATCGGGGCCACGGCATCCACTTGGCCGAGCCCGGCCAGGTGGCGGACCGGCTCGGAGATCAGCGCCCGCGTCCCGAATTCCTTGTTCAGCGCCTCCAGCCGGAAGGCCACGTTGACCACGTCGCCGATCACGGTGTATTCCTTGCGCTCCTCGGAGCCGACGTTGCCGGCAATGGCCTCGCCCGCATGCAGCGCCAGGCCCACCTGGGTGGGGGGCAGTCCGCCCGCCGCCACCCTTTCGTCCAACTCGCGTAAAATCTGCCGGGCCGCGGCCAGTGCGTTTCGGCAGTCGTTCCCCTCGGAGACCGGCGCCCCGAACACGGCGAGGAAGCCGTCACCGAGGAATTTGTTGACGAAGCCGTGGTGGTCGTTGACCGCCCGCACCATGAATCCCCAGAGGCTGTTGAGCAGGGCCACGGCTTCCTCCGGGGTGCGTTTTTCGGCAAAGCCGGTGAAATTGCGGATGTCGAGCACCAGCACGCACACCGGACGGAGCTGGGAGGCGTTGTCCCGCTTGGCGGCCAGGAGTTCGTCCACCACCGAGGGGGAGACATGCTGGCCAAACAGGGTGATGACCCGTTCACGGTCCTGGACGGACTTCAGACCCTCGGCAAAGGACTTGCGCAGCCGGGAGGCGACAAATCCCGCCACCACGCCGCCCATGACAAAGACCAGCACGCGGGTCAGGAAGGTGGAACGGAAGACAAAGGCGGAAACCCCGGAGACGGCCTCCAGTTCGTTCCAGTAAGCCGCTCCCGCCAGCACATGGGCCAGCGCGGAGGCGGCCCCGGTGAAGAGGCAGAGCCGCACATCCAGGCGCAGCGCGGAGAGGATGATGAAGAGGAAGTAGAAGTAACTGCCCGGGCCGTTGATGGCGAAGGCGGGGTCGATGGCCTCGGCCGCAATCCAGACCGTGGCGGTGGGCAGGGCCAGTTCCAGCAGGGCGTTGGCGTAGTAGTGGGGGCGTCCGGGCCGGAAGCCGCGCCGCAGGCAATAGGCCAGATAGCTGCCGGTGATGGATTCGAACACACAGCCGAGGCCCATGAGCGGCAGCATCCAGCCGAAGGCGGGCAGGAATTGCCCGCCCAAGGCGTGAAGCAATCCATAAACACTAGCCAGCAAGGCGAGGCCGCCGAGCACCCAGGCCAGGATCACGGCGCGCCGCTGCTCGTTGGCCAGGATTTGGGTGCCCAGCACGTCCTCCCAGGCGGTGGATGGGGTGAGCCGGGTGGTCATGGGGGATGTATCCGGTTGCATGGGGATTCTAACGGCTGGCAAGCTTTTCGGATGCGGGCCGGAGCGCTTCCGCTTCCGTCCAGCCCCCGCCCAAGGCCTTGTGCATGTTCACCGAGGCGTTCAAGCGGGCCCGCTTCACCGCCACCAGGGCGATCTGCGCGCTGTAAAGGCTGCGCTGGGCGTCCAGCACCTCGATGTAGCTGGAATAGCCGGCCGCGTAGCGGAGATTGGCCAGCCGCAGGGCCTCCTGCAGGGCCTGTTCTTCCCTCACGCGGGCTTCTTCCTCCGATTGCGTGTGGACTTGCTCGGAGAGCGCGTCGCGCACTTCCTTGAACGCAGTGCGGATGGTGTTTTTGTAGCCTTCCAGCAGCTCCTGGAATTCTTCCTTGGCCAGGTCCACGCCGCTGGAGGTCCGCCCAAAATCCAGGACGGGCCCGGCCATGGAGGCACCGAGCTGCCAGGTGCGCATGGTGCTGTTGAAGACGCTTTGCACATCCACGCTTGAAATGCCCAGCAGGCTGGAGAGGGTGATCTGCGGGAAATAGGCCGCGCGGGCGATGCCGATCTTGAAGTTGCTTGCGATGAGCGCGGCCTCGGCCGAGGCGATGTCCGGGCGGCGCTCCAGCAGGGTGGAGGGCAGGTCGTCCGGCATCACGGGGGAGGCGGGCAGGGCCGCGATTTCTGCGCCGCGCTCGATCTGTCCCTCGATGATTTCGCGGGGCGGGCGCCCGAGCAGGACCGACAGCGAGGTTTCCGCCTTGTCCCGCTCGATGAGCAGTTGGGCCAGGCGGGCGCGGGTGCCTTCCATTTCGGCTTCCGATTGCCGGAGGACGAGTCCGTTGGCCGCCTCACGTTCGAATTGCTTGCGGACAATTGCGTAGGATTCTTCGCGGGACCGGATCGTTTCCTCGGTGATCCGGATGTCGGCATCCAGGGCCATGAGGCTGAAGTAGAGCTGCGCGGTGGCGGCCGAGACGGAAAGCCGCAGGGCGTCCTGGCGGAATTGGGTGGCGGTCATGGCCGAACGGGTGGCCTCACGGGCGGAGGCCTGCCGGCCCCAGATGTCCAGCTCATAGGTCAAGAGGCCGCCCAGCGCGCCCAGGTTGGTCTTTTGCTCGGTGTAGAATGGGGAGAGCCGTGAGCGGCTGGCATTGCCGCCCAGCGAAAGCAGGGGAAATTGATTGGCGAAAGCGAAGTCATAGGTGGCCCGGGCCTGCCGCAGCCGGGCCCCGGCCAGGGCCAGGTCCCCGTTGTGGGCCAGGGACTCATCGACCAGCCTGTCCAGCGCCGGATCTTGATAGTTTTTCCACCAGGCCGCGCCGGTCATTCCACCCGGCTGGCCGGAAACGCCGAACCAGGCGCCGGGCAGGGCCATCTCCGGACGCTGATAGTCGGGCGCCAGCCAGGCGCAGCTGTTGACGAGCAGGGGGATGAGGGCGAGGGCGGTGAGGCGGGGGATTTTCATGTGGACTCCTGGGCGTTTGGGGTTTGGGGCTCTTTGATTCCGAAGCAGACGATGTAGAGCGAAGGCAGGAAGAGGAGGGTGAGGAGCGTGGCGCTGGCCAATCCGCCCATGACGGCATTGGCCATCGGCCCCCAGAACACGGTGGGCACAATCGGAATCATGCCGAGAATCGCCGCCGCCGCGGTCAGCATGATGGGGCGGAAGCGCAGGAGGGTGGCTTCCACCACCGCGTCCCATCCGCCGCGGCCTTCCTCCAGTTCGACTTCGATCTGGTGGATGAGGATGACCGAGTTGCGGATGATCATGCCGGCCAGGGCGACCACGCCGAGCAGCGCGATGAAGCCCAGCGGCTGGCCCAGGGCCAGCAGGGAGACGACCACGCCGATCATTCCCAGCGGGGCCACGCTCAGGACCAGGAGCAGGCGTCCGAAATGCTGCAGCTGGATCATCATCACCGTCACCATGAGCACAACCATGATCGGCGCCGCAGCCGCCACCGAAGCCTGGGCCGTGCGGCTGGATTCCACCGTGCCGCCGATGGCGATTTTGTAACCTTGGGGCAAGTCCCGGGATAGGGCTTCGATTTGCGGCTGGAGCCGCTCCACCGCGCTGGCGGGCATGATCCCCTCCCGCAGGTCGGCCTGGACGGTGAGGGTGGGCAGGCGGTCCCGCCGCCAGACCAGGGGCAGGTCCTGGACGTATTCGATCGAGGCCAGCTCGACCAGGGGCACGGTCTTCCCATTCGGCAGCGGAACCGCCAGGCCCCGGAGCGTTTCCAGGGAGGTGCGGTCCGGCTTCTGCGCCCGCACGACAATGTCCACCAGGTAGATGTCATCACGGACCTGGGTGGTGGTGATGCCGGAGAGCACGGCGTTAACGGCCTGGGCCAGGGATGCGGAACTCATGCCAAGAATCCGGGCCTGGTCCTGGTTGACCTGGATGCGCAGCTTGCGCACGGGTTCCATCCAATTGGTGTTGACCTTCTCCAGGTCCGGGCTGCCGCCCATGATCCGGGCCACCTGGCCGGCGATTTCGCGGACTTTGACCGGGTCCGCGCCGCTGACGCGGTATTGGACGGGCCAGCCCACGGGCGGGCCCATTTCCAGGGGCGACACCCGGACCACGGCCTCGGGAATCTGTTCTTCCGCGGACGCCTTGAGGCGCTCCATGACTTGCCGGCGGACTTTGTAGTCTTTCGTCACCACGATGGCTTCGGAGAAATGGGCGTTCGGCAGCTGGGGGTCCATGGGCAGGTAGAAGCGGACCGCGCCCCGGCCCACATACGAACTCCAATGGTCCACATCCGGATCGTTCTTCAGCAGCTCGTCGAGCTTCTTGGAAGCCCGGTCGGAAGCGTAGATCGAGGCGCTCTGGGGCAGGCTCATGCTGACGATCAGCTCGGGACGGTCCGAGTTGGGGAAAAACTGGTTCGGCACCAGGGGGATGAGCAGAAGCGAGCCGGCAAACACCAGCAGCGTGGCCGCGATGGTGGTTTTCGGGTGGCGCATGGTGAGGATCAGGAAACGCCGGAACCAGGCCATGAACCGGCCTTTCTTTTCCTCGTGCTTTACCTCCCGGCTGGGGACCAGGATCATCGTGCCGATGACGGGGGCGAACACCACCGCGACCACCCAGGACACCAACAAGGCGATCGAGACCACAGCAAAGAGCGAGAAGGTGTATTCTCCGGCATCGCTCCGGGCAAAGCCGATGGGGATGAAGCCGAACATAGTCACCAGGGTCCCGGTCAGCATCGGGAAGGCTGTGGAGGTGTAGGCAAAGGTGGCCGCACGGAAGGTGTCCCAGCCTTCCTCCAGCTTGGTCGCCATGCTCTCGACCGTGATCATGGCGTCATCGACCAGCAGGCCCAGGGAGATGATCAGGGCGCCGAGGGAGATGCGCTGGAGGTCGATGCCCAGCATCTGCATGAAAACAAACACGATGGCCAGGACGAGGGGGATGGAGAGGGCGACGATCGTGCCGGCGCGCAGGCCGAGGCTGAGGAAGCTGATGCCCAGCACGATGGCCACGGCCTCCCACAAGGCCTTGGTGAATTCCCCCACAGCGTGGCGGACCACTTCCGGCTGGTTGGCGACGAGGTGGGTTTCGATGCCCACCGGGAGGCTTTCCTGGACGGAGGCGATGGCCTGCTCCATGTTCTGGCCCAGGGTGAGGATGTCCCCGCCTTTGTGCATGGAGCAGACCAGCCCGATGGCTTCCCTTCCCTGGAAGCGGAAGATGGGCTGCGGTGGATCGGCATAGCCGCGGGTGATGGTGGCGATGTCGCTCAGCCGCAGGATGCGCGATCCCACGGAAAAATTGACCTGCTTCAAATCGGCCTCGGACTCGAACTTTCCGGTGACCTGCACCAGGACGCGTTCGTCATCGGTTTGCAGGATGCCGGAGGGGATGACCGCGTTCTGGCCTTCGATGGCCCGGAGCAGGGCCAGCCGGTCCAGGCCCATTTGGGCGAGGCGGTGGGGGGAAAATTCCACATAGATGCGCTCGTCCTGGGCACCGACGATTTCCACTTTGGAGATGTCAGGGACTTCGAGCATGCGGGAGCGCACCTCCTCCGCGTAATCCCTCAGCTCGCGGTGGGAGAATCCGTCCGCAGTCAGGGCGTAGATGATGCCGTAGGTGTCGCCGAACTCATCGTTGAAGAAGGGCCCCGCCACGCCCGGCGGCAGGGTGTTTTTGATATCGCCGACTTTTTTCCGCACCTGATACCAAATGTCCGGCACGTCCTGCTTGGGCGTGGACTCGCGCAGGACGACATAGACGGTGGACTTCCCGGCCTGGGTGAAGCTTTTGACGTAGTCCAGGGACGGGGTCTCCTGGAGCTTCTTTTCGATGCGGTCGGTAATCTGCTCCATCATTTCCTGCTGGGTGGCGCCGGGCCATTCGGTCACCACGAGCATTTTTTTGACGGTGAATTCCGGGTCCTCGTTGCGTCCCAGGGTGCGGTAGGCGCCGAAGCCGGCGACGAGGCTGACGGCCATGAAATAGACCACGAGCGTCCGGTGCTGGATCGCCCACTCGGAGAGGTTGAACGAGATCATCGGAAGTCCTCCAGCAAACGGACCGGCTGGCCGTCATGGATTTCGTGCGCTCCGGCGGTCACGATGCGGTCGCCCGGCTCCAGTCCGCCGGAAACAATGACCGCGTCCTGGGCATAGCCGGCGATGGCCACCGGGCAGGCCCGCACGGTTTGGTCCTTGGGATCGATCCGCCAGACCGAGGGCTGCCCCTGGGCCATGCACAGGGCTGAAGCGGGAATCTGGATGTGCATGTCCGCCCGCAGGAGGATGCGCCCGACCACGGTGGACCCGAGGAACATGCCTGCGGGGGCGTCATGCAGGCCGACTTTGACGGGATAGGTGCGCGTGGAAGCATCGGCCTGCGGGGCCACTTCCCGAATGTCCCCCGAGGCACGGATGGCGGGATTGTCGGCCAGCCAGACCTCGACGCGATGGCCGCTGGACAATCCCGCGCGGATGACCTGGGCCGGCATGTCGAAGACCGCATCCCGCCCATCCTGGCGCGCCAGCAGGAGGATCATCTGGCCGGCGCGGACAACTTCGCCCGGCTCGGCGCCCTTTTCCGTGATCACGCCATCGGCTTCCGCTTTGAGTTCGGTGTAACCCAATTGGTCGTCCGCGGTCTGGAGCCGGGCCTGGGAAGCGTGGACCTGGGCCTGGGCCGTCTTCAGCTGGCGCAGGGCGGCTTCATACTCGGCGCGGGCGACCGCTTTTTCTTCAAGCAGGCGGGCCAGCCGCTTTTCAGAGGCCTCCGCCTGCTCCAACACCGCCTGGGCGGCGAGGCAGTCCGCTTGATAGGCGAGGCGGGCATTCTTTTCGTTTTCAGAATCCAGCACCGCCACGACCTGTCCGGCCTTCACGGTGTCGCCCACGCCCACCAGGCGCTGGACGAGCTTGCCGGAGATGCGGAACGACAGGCTGACCTCGTCCCGGGCGCGCAACTGGCCGGTGAGGACAATGGGGTCGCCGACGTTCTGCGCCTGGATGACGACGGAGCGCACCGGGCGGATGGGAGCGGGGCGCTCGGGTTCGTGGCAACCCGCCAGGCAGAGGAGCGCGGCCAGGCCGGCGAGCAGGGGTTGGGCCGTGGCGGAGTTCACAGGGCAGCTCCTCCGGAATCCGCCCCGGCCCATGCGCGGGAATCCAAGCCGGGGGTGGCCTGGGTTCCGGCAAGGGCCGTGGCGTGCTCTTCCGGGCGGTCGATGGTTTCGCAGATGAAATCCATGCCGGTTTTCTCGGCGCAGTTGCGGAGAGCGATCCAGGCGGGGGATGTTTCCATTCCGCTCCGGGGGATGCTGTGAAGCACGGCGACCAAGGCGCGCAGTCCGGGGGGCTCCGCGCCGGCGGGCTGCTCCAGCCAGGCACAGACTTCGGGCGGCAGGACGCGTGCGCCATCGATGGCGAAGACGATCACCGCCGCCTTGCGGGCGGCGCGGGCCGCAGCCCGGCACGCATCCGGTGAGCGGAAGGCATCCATTTTCCAGATGTGGAGGTGGAGTTGAAGCGGGGGGCCGAACCAGCGTCCGACCCGGTCGCAGGTTGCTTTGGCATGCTTGGCTGCATGGACCTCGTCATAGGCGATCATGACATCCACCAAGTGGGGTTCCTCGTGGGTGGGAAAAGGCGGGGATTGGGTTTTCATGAGGGGGGGGTGGGCGGGATCGAGTTAGGGTTATGGGGATGGAAGGATTCAGGCCAGGAGCGTGTCCAGTTTGGCGCAGATGGCTTCCCGGCTGGCCGTGCCGACGAAGCGCGCGCGTTCGGAGCCTCCCACGAAGAACAGGAGGGTGGGGATGGATTGGATCCAGTAGGAAATGGCCAGTTCCGGGCAGGCATCCGCATTGATCGAGACCACCCGGACGCGTCCCTCATAAACAGCGGCGACTTCCTCAAGCACACTTTCCAGCCTCCGGCAGGGCTGGCTCCATTCCGCCCAGAAGTGGACCAGGGCGGGCTGCTGGGACTCCAAGACTTTGCCAACGAACTCCCGGACGTAGATTTCTGGCACCGGGAGCATGCGGGGAGGGACTGAGGAATCGGGGGTGTTCTGAATTTCGTGGTTTGATGCGTTCACACCTTCTAAGGCTCAGAATCCGTGCCAGGACTTTAGATTTTCTATAAGTCACTCAAATTCAGATGGATATACTTTTTGCACTCGCGCTAACCAGGCAAACGGAATTCCGAATGTTCGGAATTCCGTCGATAATTCGGTTGGGATTTCGTGGGTGGGTGGGTAAAGTCGAGGGATGGATGCCGACGTGCGCTTTGATCCGAATTACGCCTTGAGCATGCTGCTGGAACTCGGGAGGGAGCAGAGCGTGCAGGGGGTGATGGATAAATTGATCCAGATGGTCCGGCAGCGCCCGCAGCCGATCGCCCGGCTGGAAGTCTGGATGGTGGAAAAGGGGGATATCTGCCCGCGCTGTCCGCGGAGGTCCGAATGTCCGGACCAGAGTCGTTGTCTCCACCTGGTGGCAAGTTGCGACAACCCGCGCTCTGGAAGACAGGAGGAGGCCCTGCGGGAGGCTCCCTTTGGCGAAAGGGTTCCCCTGGGCAGGGGGATCATCGGCCAGATCGGCGCCACCGGGCAACGGGCCTGGATTGCGGACTGGGCCCAGATGCCGGGAGAACACGTTTCCGAAGCCTGGTTGAAGCGTGAGGAAGCCCGGTCGTTCTCGGGAACGGCCATCACCTTCAAAGGGGAGGTGCTGGGCGTGCTGGCCGGATTCCTGCGCTTCGCCGCGCGGGAGGACGCCGGAGCCTGGCCGGAGGTCTTCAGCCACCAGCTTGGCGGAGCCATCGCCAACGCCCGCGCCTTCGAGGAAATCCAGCGCCTGAAATCCCAACTGGAGCAGCAGAACGCCTATTTGCAGGAGGAAGTGGTGGAAGCCAAAGCTTTCGGCGACCTCGTCGGCCAGAGCGCCGCACTCGGCCACATCGTCAGCCAGATCGATCTGGTGGCGCCGACCGATGCCTCCGTCCTGATTCTGGGTGAAACCGGCACGGGCAAGGAACTGGTGGCACGGGAAATCCACCGGCGCAGCCAGCGCAAGGATAGGCCACTGGTCCGAGTCAACTGCGCCTCGATCCCCAAGGACCTTTATGAAAGCGAATTTTTCGGCCATGTGCGGGGCGCCTTCACCGGTGCGGTCAAAGACCGTGCGGGCCGCTTCGAGGCGGCGGAAGGCGGCACGCTTTTCCTCGATGAGATCGGGGAAATCCCGCTGGAGCTGCAAAGCAAGCTGCTGCGCGTGCTGCAGGAAAAGCGCTACGAGCGCGTGGGCGAGGACCGCACCCGCCTGGCGGATGTGCGGATCATCGGTGCGACCAACCGCGACTTGAAACAGGAAGTGGCGGCGGGCCGGTTCCGCGAGGACCTGTATTACCGGCTCAACGTCTTCCCCATCCGCGTCATGCCCTTGAAGGAACGGATGGACGACATCCCGCTGCTGGCCCGGCATTTCATGGAGCTTTCGGTCAAGAGCCTGCGCTGTCCCAAGCCGCGCCTGACGCGCGCGGGCCTGGTCCAGTTGCAAAGCTATGGCTGGCCGGGGAACATCCGGGAGCTGCGCAACGTGATCGAGCGGGCGGTCATCCTCTCCCGGGGCGGCGCCTTGCATTTCGACCTTCCGGTGGGCGAAGCGGCGCCCGCCCCAGCCCCGGACCCGTCCCCCGGCCCGGACGGGCCCGCCATCCTGACCGAGCTGGAAATGAGGCAGTGGGAGCGGGAAAACATCCGGCGTGCCCTCCAGCAAACGGATTGGAAAATCCGGGGGCCCGACGGCGCCGCGGAACTCCTGGGACTGAAGCCGACTACGCTGGTCACCCGGATGCAAAAAATGGGCCTGGCCCGGCCGGGTTGAAAGCGCAGGAGTTTTCAGTTTCACGCCGGCACGCGCGCCGCCACTATTCCCTTTCCCATGGACCCCCGACCGCTGCTTCTGGACCTGCCCCCTTCGGCCTGGCCCCTGCCCGCAGAGGCGGCCTACCGGCGCAAGCAGATCGCACAGTGGATCTTCGAGAAGCGTGCGACCGATTTCGCCGCCATGAGCAACCTGCCGGCCGCGCTCCGCACGGAGCTGGCGGCGGCTTTCCGCATCCGCGGGCACGAACTCGTGCGCGTCCAGGGCGCGTCCGACACCACGCAGAAGCTGCTCTTCAAGCTGTCCCAGGGCGACTTCATCGAGTGCGTCGTCATCCCCGCCTCGCCCGCGCTTTACGGGGAACGGTCCGACCGCCACACCCTCTGTGTTTCCACCCAGGTCGGCTGCGCCTATGGCTGCAAATTTTGCGCCAGTGGTCTGGAAGGCTGGAAGCGCAACCTCACGCCGGGTGAGATCGTCGGCCAGATACTCGAAGCCGAGCGCCACACCGGGAAGAGGATCAACAACCTCGTCTTCATGGGCATGGGCGAGCCGATGGCGAACTTCGACAACTTGATGGCCGCGATCGACCGGATCAACGCCCCCGACGGCCTGAACATCGGTGCCCGGCACATCACCGTCTCCACCAGCGGGGTGGTCCCCCGCATCCGCGACCTGGCCGACCAGCCGCGCCAGATCCGCCTGGCCATCTCCCTCCACGGGGCCAGCAACGAGGTCCGCTCCCAGATCATGCCGGTCAACCGGAAGCATCCGGTCGAGGAACTGCTCGCCGCCTGCGCCTACTTCGCCTCGAAGAAAAAGCAGAAGATCACGTTCGAATACATCCTCATCGAGGGGGTGAACGACTCCCTGGACCAGGCCCGCCTCCTGGCCGCGCACGCGCGCAAGCTCCAGGCCAAGGTCAACCTCATCCCTTACAACACCGTGGAGGGCCTGGACTGGCACCGCCCGTCCGTGCCAGTGATCGAGGCCTTCCGCGACGCGGTGGAGCACGGCGGCGCCTCCGTCACCCTGCGCCTGGAGAAAGGCCACGACATCGCCGCCGCCTGCGGCCAGCTCCGCCTCAGGCAGCTAAAAGAAGAGGGATGAGGGATCAATGACAAATGACAAATGACCAAGGACTAAGGACTAAGGACATGATCTCACGCACCACTTCATTCACGGTTTCCACCCGGGGCAAAGGGACCACGGACATCACCCCGCAGGTTGAACGCGCGGTGGCCGCGGCCGGGGTGGGTAACGGCACAGCCACAGTCTTTGTGGCACATACGAGTGCCAGCCTGGTGATTTTTGAGAATGCGGACCCGACCGCACGCCAAGACTTGCACCGCTTTTTCGAGGACTTGGTGCCCGAGGATCACCCCGGATTCGTCCATACTTTGGAAGGGCCGGACGACATGACCAGCCACCTGCGCATGGCCCTGACGCGGACCAGCGAGGTTATTCCGGTTTCCGCGGGCCGCCTGGTCCTCGGCACCTGGCAGGGGATCTATCTTTTTGAACACCGGCGGGCGCCGCACACCCGCACGATTTGGGTCAATGTCACCGGAGCTTCCGCTGCATGAGTCCGGAAGCGTCGGCGGATTGGGAAAAACTCCGCACCTGGCGCATGCCTTTCGGGCGCTTCCAGGGCCGCCCGCTCTACGACATTCCGGCGGAATACCTTTGCTGGTTCGAGCAAAAAGGCTGGCCGGCGGGCGATTTGGGGAGGCTGCTGCGCATCGTGCTGGAGGCCAAGCGGGAGGGGGCGGATGCCGCCTTTGACCCGCTGCGCCGCGGGTAAACGCCCGGCCGTCCTAACTGGCCTTTTTCTTCCGTGCCGCCGGGCGGCGCGTGGAAGCACGGTAGGAAACAGACGGGCGCTCGGCCACCAAGGCCGGGACGGGCGCTTCCATGCGGAAGAAAAACTCGCTCAGCCTCATGCCGTGCGCCCGGGCCAGGCGGGCGAGGGTGGAGAAGCGCAGGTCACTCCTCCGGCCGGCTTCAATGGCTTGATAGTATTTGTAGGTGATTCCGGCACGCTCGGCGAAGTCTTCCTGGGTCAGTCCGGTTTGCTGCCGCAGCTGGGCCAGGTGCCCGGCCAGGTCAGGCGGGGCGGAGGCGGCGCGTTTCACCCGTTGAGAGTGAATATTTCAGGTTGAACTGAACACCTTAACAAAGGTAGTGTGTATGGAAATTTGACACCCCTCCATGACTTCTGCACAACCACTGCGCATCCTTTTGGTGGAAGACCAGGCTCCCGTCCGGGCCACGCTGCGCCAAATCCTCCTGGCGCTGGGTCATGAAGTCTGGGAAGCCGTGCACGGTGTCGAGGCCCTGGATTATCTGCAGGAGCGTCTGCCGGACATTATTTTGACCGATATGGACATGCCGGTGATGAACGGAGAGGCCATGTGTGAGGCCCTGGCTTCCCATCCGGATTGGTCGGGGGTGCCGCTGGTGCTGATGACCGGCCACGATTATCCCGGGCTGGAGCGCGCGCGGGCTCTGCTGCCGCATGCCCAGTGGATCGGCAAACCGTTCACCCTGGACCAGCTGCGCGAGTGCCTGGGACGGACCGGCGCGGCTTGAGAGCCCCGCAGGCCTGAAAAGCTGGAACCGGGGGCGCCTTGCCCGCAGCGCAAGGCCGGCAAATCAATAGGGCAGGGGGAAGCGTGCGGTGAAGGCGTGGACCTGGGCGGCGATCTTTTCCAGCGCGGCCACGTCCTGGCGGGCTTCGATGCCCTGGTGGATCCAATCGGCAATCTGGAACATGTCCTCCTCACCCATGCCGCGGGTGGTGACGGCGGGGGTGCCAAGGCGGATGCCGCCGCCTTTGAAGGGGGACTGGGTGTCGTAGGGAACGGCGTTCTTGTTGCAGGTGATGCCGGCCTGGTCCAGTGCTTCCTGGGCTTCCTTGCCGGTGACACCCTTGGGCTGGAGGTCCACCAGCATGAGGTGGTTGTCGGTCCCGCCGGAGAAGATGGCGTAGCCGTTTTTCTTCATGCCTTCGGCCAGGGCTTTGGCGTTGCGGACAACCTGTTGTTGATAGGTTTTGAAGGCAGGCTGGAGCGCTTCCTTGAAGCAGACCGCTTTGGCGGCGATGACATGCATGAGGGGCCCGCCCTGGCCGCCGGGGAACATGGCGGAGTCGATGGCTTTGGCATGCTCCGCTTTGCAAAGGATCAGGCCGCCGCGCGGGCCGCGCAGGGTCTTGTGGGTGGTGGTGGTGACGAAGTCGGCGTGCGGCACGGGGGAGGGGTGGACGCCGGCGGCAACCAGGCCGGCGATGTGGGCGATGTCGGCAAAGAGGTAGGCGCCGACGGAGCGGGCGATCTCGCCCATGCGGGCGAAGTCGATGACTCGGGAATAGGCGGAGGCGCCGACGGTGATCATTTTCGGCTTCTCGCGCCGGGCGGCCTCGGCCAGTTCATCGTAATCGATCAGGCCGGTGTCCTTGCGCACGCCGTATTGGACGAATTGATAGAGCTTGCCGGAGAAGTTGGCCGGATTGCCATGGGTGAGGTGGCCGCCGTGGCTGAGGTTCATGCCCAGGATTTTGTCGCCGGGCTGGAGGACGGAGGTATAGACGGCGAAGTTGGCCTGGGAGCCGGAGTGCGGCTGGACGTTGGCGTGGTCCGCGCCGAAGAGCTGGAGAGCGCGGTGGATGGCCAGCAGCTCGACTTCATCGACATGCTCGCAGCCGCCATACCAGCGCTTCTTGGGGTAGCCTTCGGCGTATTTGTTGGTGAGGCAGGAGCCCTGGGCCTCCATGACGGCGCGGGAGGTGAAGTTCTCGGAGGCGATGAGTTCGATGTTCTCGCGCTGGCGCCCGTGCTCGCGGTGGATGAGAGCGGCGATCTCGGGATCGGCAGCGGCGAGCGGACGGGGATCGGCCGGCGTGTGGGCGGGGGAGGCGGCAGGTGAGGTGGAGGTGATGGTGTCCATTTTGGTGATGCGGCGTTCGTGGCGGCCCCCGCGGAAGGGGGTGCGGAGCCAGGTTTCGACGATGCGGGAGGCCAGGCGGGGGGTCAATTCATTTGCCGAGAGGCAGAGCACGTTGGCGTTGTTGTGTTCCCGGCTCCAGCGGGCGGCCTCCTCGTTGTGGACGAGGGCGGCGCGGATGCCGGGGAATTTGTTCGCGGCCATGCTCATGCCGATGCCGGATTTGCAGACGAGGATGCCGAGCGCGGCGCGCCCGGTGAGCATTTCGCGGGCGACGGCCGCGGCGTAATCCGGGTAATCGACCGATTCGGAGCCGTGCGCGCCCAGGTCAAGGACCTCCGCGCCGGCTTTTTCCAGGTCCTGGCGGAGGCGGTCTTTCAAAGAAACGCCGCCGTGGTCAGCCCCCAGGGCGATGACGCCGGCGGGCAGCTCGGCAGCCGTGGCCGGGGCGGTTTTGGGCTGCCGGCGGAGGGAGGCAAAGACGTCGAGGAGGGCATCGCGGATTTGGTCACGGGTGCGGCGGTAGATGGACTGGCTTTGGCCGATGGGGTCGTCGATCTCGCGGTCATCCGGGCCGGCGTTGGCCTCGAATTCCCGGAGCAGGAAGGTCTTCTCCGCGGCCTGCGGGTAGAGCATGAGCATGTTGTCCAGGTGCCCATAGGTCATGACCAGGATGGTGTCGGCCCACTCGACCAGCTCGCGCGTGACGGGCTTGCTGCGGAGCTTGGCAATGTCGATGCCGAGTTCGTTCATGACTTCCACGGCGTGAGAGCTGGGGGCCTGGCCGGAGGGGGCGCCCAGGCCGGCGGATTTGACTTCGATGCCGGCGAGGTCCTTGGCCATATCGCGGGCCAGGCCTTCAGCCATGGGGCTGCGGCAGATGTTGCCGGTGCAGATGAAGAGAAGGCGCATGACGGAGAGGGCAACGTAACACGCAGAGGCGGCAGGAAAAGAAGGTTTTCAACTCCCGGCGGCGTGCGGCATCCAGTGCACTGGGCCACAGGTCCGGGCGCATATTGGCGCACCGTCTGCCCACCGCGGGCAAACGCTCCGCTCCTGGGTCTGCCTTTCCGGGGACTCCGGCATTTCAGGCAAAGGCGGGCAGGAAAAGCGCACCCCTCCTGTGTTTAAACAGCAATGAAGGCGTCTGTAACGCGGCGCGCCAATCTACTGCAAAATGAAGAGGTAGTGGGTTTTATCACAGGAAGTTGCATAAAAACCCATTGACGCTCCCTTGGCGCTGACTAAGCTGGCCGCGATGCGCGGAGTTGTCCTCGTTTCGCTCCTGGTCTGCGCCCTGCTGCCGCTGCATGCGGCCGATGAGGCGCCGCGCAAGTATTTGAAGGCCAGCGAAGTGCCCCTGGCCTCCCCATTCCCCTGGCGGCGGAACATCGTCACGACCACGTTCTGGATCGGCCAGGGATCCAGCGGCTACAACAGCACCACCAATTACAAAAGCGCCTGGGACCAGGCCTGGACAAAAAATTTCGGCGGGGTGGACTGCCCCAAAGGCCGCTTCGGCATCGCCCGCCCGGGCTCGGTGAGCCTTCCGGAAAAATTCGCCCCCACGCTCAATCCCTATTACGTGGCCCTGCCTTACAACGACATCAAATACCCCCAGGTCTCCAAAAAATACGTGCCCTGGTGGAACCACGCGGAATACCGGAAAAACCCTTACAAGTCCCAATGCAAAGGCCGCTGGATCATGATCGAGTTCCAGGGCCGCGCGGCCTTCGCCCAATGGGAGGACGTGGGCCCGTTCCGCTACGACCACGCCGCTTACGTTTTCGGCAATGACCGCCCCACCCGCGAGCACAGCGGGGCCGGACTGGATGTGTCTCCGGCGGTGCAGGATTACCTGGGTTTGAAAGGCCGCTGCGTCACCAGCTGGCGCTTTGTGGAGGAAGATGAGGTGCCCTACGGGCCCTGGATCGAATACGCCGAGCAGGCGATCGTCTTCTCCGCCATCAAAGCCGAGCCCCGCGGCAAAGCGGCGAATTGACGCCGTTCCGCCGCAAACCGCTTGGCGTCCGCCCATCCCCTGGCTACGCTCGCCCTTGTGTCTGATGCCGAGGAATTGCGCCTGGAAGAAGACCGCCAGCGCGCGCAAAACTGGAAGCGGTGGGGCCCTTACCTGGCGGAACGCCAATGGGGCACGGTCCGGGAGGATTATTCCGCCGATGGCGAGGCCTGGCACCATTTCCCCCACGAACACGCCCGCAGCCGCGCCTACCGCTGGGGGGAAGACGGCCTGCTCGGCTGGACCGACCGCCAGTGCCGCCTCTGCTTTGCCCCGGCCTTTTGGAACGGACGGGACCCGATCCTGAAGGAGCGCCTCTTCGGCCTGGCCAACCACGAGGGCAACCACGGCGAGGACGTCAAAGAGTGCTACCATTACCTCCGCTCTTCCCCCACGCACAGCTACGCCTCCGCCCTCTACAAATACCCGCAGTCCGAATTCCTTTACAAGCTTCTGGCAGAAGAAAACGCCCGCCGCGGCTATGGGGACCCGGAATACGAGCTGGAGGACACCGGCATCTTTGACGGAGGGCGCTACTTCGACATCCAGGTGGAATACGCCAAGCGGAGCCCGGACGACACCCTCATCCGCCTGGCCGCCACCAATGCCGGACCGGAGGCGGCCGTGCTCCATGTGCTGCCCACGTTCTGGTTCCGCAACACCTGGTCCTGGAACTGCGCCCATGAAGGCTGCGGCGGGCGCCCCAGCCTGGCTTTGCAGCCGGACGGCAGCACGGCCGCCGAGCATCCCATCCTGGGCCGCTATTCCACACAGATTCTCCAGGCCCCCCCCGGCGCGCTGCGCCAATGGCTCTTCACCGAGAACGACACCAACACCGCCCGCCTCTACGGCAAGCCCTCCACCTCCCCTCACTCCAAAGACGCCTTCCACGACGTGGTGGTGCACGGGCGCAGGGAGGCCGCCCACCCTTCCGCCGGCACCAAAGCCGCGCCTTGGCTGGTGCTGGACATTCCCGCCGGCAGCACCGTGGACATCCTGCTGCGGCTCGCCCCCGCAAGCGGCGGCCCGGCCCCCACCCCCGCCGAGGCCCGCGCCACCTTCGATCTCCGCCGGCAGGAATGCGAGGCCCATGCCGCCCGCTCCATCCCCGCGGGCTGCACCCCGGACCAGGCCGAAGTCATCCACCAGGCCCGCGCCGGCCTGCTCTGGAGCAAGCAATTCTACCACTACGTGGTGGCCGACTGGCAGCGCGGCGATCCCGGCCAGCCCCCGCCCCCCCCGGGCCACGACTCCGTCCGCAACCAGGACTGGGGCCATTTCTTCGCCCGCGACATCCTTTCCATGCCTGACAAGTGGGAATACCCCTGGTTTGCCGCCTGGGACCTGGCCTTCCATATGGTGCCCTTCGCCGAGATCGACCCTGACTTTGCCAAGCACCAGCTCCTCCTGCTCCTCCGCGAATGGTATCTGCACCCCAACGGCCAGATCCCCGCCTACGAGTGGAACTTTGCCGACGTCAACCCGCCGGTCCATGCCTGGGCGGTCTGGCGGGTCTATAAAATTACCGGCACCCGCGGCTGCCGCGACACCCGGTTCCTCGAGCGCGCCTTCCTCAAGCTCCTGCTCAACTTCAACTGGTGGGTCAACCGCAAGGACCCCACCGGACGCCACATCTTCTCCGGCGGCTTCCTCGGCCTGGACAACATCGGCGTCTTCGACCGCTCCAAGCCCCTTCCCGGAGGCGGCCACTTGGAACAGGCCGACGGCACCGCCTGGATGGGCTTCTACTGCCTCACCATGCTCTCCATGGCCCTCGAACTGGCCCAGACCCGCCCCGCCTACGAGGACATCGCCTCGAAGTTTTTCGAACACTTCGTTGCCATCTGCGATGCCATGAACACCGTTGGCGGCTGCGGCTTGTGGGACGAAACCGATGGCTTCTATTACGACATCCTGCGCATCGACGGCCAGCCCCTTGCCATGCGCATCCGCTCCATGGTCGGCCTCCTGCCGCTCTGCGCCGTCGAAATCCTCTCTGAGGACCACATCGACTGCCTGCCTGGCTTCCGCAAGCGCCTGGAATGGTTCCTGAAAAACAACGCGGAGCTGGCCCGCCACCTCGCCCGCTCCTCCGGGAAGGGCCGACATGACCTGCTCCTCTCCCTGCCTTCCCGCGGCAAGCTCGAGCGCCTCCTGGCCCGCCTCTTCGACGAGGGGGAATTCCTCTCCCCCCACGGCATCCGATCCCTATCCAAAGCCCATGAGCGGGAGCCCTTCGTCTTCCGCTACGACGGCCATGAGGCCTCCGTCCGCTACCTGCCCGGGGAATCCGACAGCTGGCTCTTTGGCGGCAACTCCAATTGGCGCGGCCCGGTCTGGTTCCCGGTCAACTACCTCCTCATCGAGGCCCTGGAACGCTACCACCATTTTTATGGCGGCACGCTGCAGGTGGAATTCCCCACCGGCTCCGGGGAGTCCATCACGCTGGACCGCGCCGCCTGCCAGATCAGCGCCCGCCTGGCCGCGCTCTTCCTCCCCGGCCCCGGCGGCCGGCGCCCCTGCCACGGCACGGACCCGCGTTACGCCTCGGACCCCCGGTGGCGCAGCCTGGTGCTGTTCCATGAATATTTCCACGGGGACACCGGCAAAGGCCTGGGCGCGTCCCACCAAACCGGATGGACCGCCCTGGTCACCCGCTTGATCCGGCCGGACTAACAAATACGATTTTTTTCATTTCCAGGGTTTTCAAACGCCGCAGAAATGGGCAGCCTGGAGGCTCCCCGAAAATCGAACCGGTGGCGCCCCGCGCGCCCCATCACCTGGAGACACTGCCATGGACACACTCCGTGAATTCACCGCCGGCATCGATGCCGGATTCTGCCTGAGATTGGGCCTGATTGCCGGCATCGGACTGGTCCTGACCCTTATTGCCGCGCGCGCCACCGGCGCACTCGCCCGGCGCGTCGGCCTCGGCCCCCTGGCCGTCAAGCCCCTCAAATGGACCGCCCGCTGGATCGGGCTCATCGTCGTCGCCGCCGCACTCTCCCGGGAATTCGGCGTGGATCTCTACGGCATCCTGGCCGCCGTGCTGGCCATGGTGGCCATCGGCTTCGTCGCCGTGTGGAGCGTGATGAGCAATGTTTCCTGCACCCTGCTGCTCATCGTCTTCAAGCCCTTCCGCATCCTCGACGAGATCGAGTTCCCCGGTGAGCCGGTGAAAGGCCGGGTGGTGGACCTCAACCTCCTCCACACCACCCTCAAGACCGATTCCGGGGAAACCTTCCACATTCCCAACAACCTGTTCTTCCAAAAAACAATCCGCCGCCGCGCCAGCGCGGGCGCTCTGGAGCTGGAGGAACAGCTGCGCCGAGAGCAGCCCGCCGCCTAACTTCATCGGGGCGGGGTTGACTCCGCTGGTATCCTGGACGGATGGGCACGGTGGATTTGGCGATCGTGGGCGGCTACCTCCTGGGGCTTCTGGTGCTGGGCGCAGCCCTGGCCCGCCAGGCGGGCAGCGGGGCTGAGGCCTACTTCTTGGGCGGACGGGGCTTGCCCTGGTGGGCACTGGGCTCCTCGGGCATGTCCAGCAATCTGGATGTGGCGGGCACGATGACCATTGTCGCCCTCTTCTACCTCTTCGGGCTGCACGCGCTCTTTATCGAGATGCGGGGCGGCGTGGTGCTGCCGATCGCGGTGTTCGCCGCTTTCATGGGTGCCTGGCACCGCCGCAGCGGCGTGATGACCACCGCGGAATGGATGCTCCTGCGCTTCGGCCGCGGCCCCGGCGGACGCGCCGCCCGGACCACCGCAGCGCTGACTTACACCGTCATTACCATCGGCATGGTGGTGTTTTTCCTGGGAGCCGCGGGCAAATTCCTGGCCGGGCTGCTGCCTTTCACTGAATTCCAGTGCCAGGCTGGCATGCTCGCAGTGGCCCTGGTTTACACAATGATGAGCGGCTTGCAAGGGGTTGTCTGGACCGACGTGTTCCAGGCCGCCCTCATCGGACTGGCCGCGCTCTATGTCGCCGTGCTCGGCGCCGTCCAGCTGGACTCTGCAGTGGCTGCAGGCTGGCCCGGCGCGGACTGGAATTTCCTCCCCCCGGCCTGGGCCAATGAGGGCCTGCGGCTGGACGGCTTGGACTACTCCGCCTTCGGCTGGCTCCTGATGGCCTGGGCCGCCAAGGGCGTGCTCGAAGGCCTGGGCGGCAGCGGCGGCTCCGCCTACATGGCCCAGCGCTTCTACGCCGCCCGCGGGGAGGCCGATTGCCGCAAGATCGGCCTGCTTTGGACCGTGCTTTTTGCCTGCCGCTGGCCCATGGCCGCGGGTTTCGCCATTTTGGCGGCAGTTCTGGGTGTGGGAGCCGGTGATCCGGAGCGGATTCTGCCCTCCGTCCTCGCCTCCGCTTTTTTCCCGGAAGGCGTCCGCGGCCTGGTGGTGGCCGCCATGCTTGCCGCGGCCATGTCCACCTTCGACAGCACGATCAATGCGGGGGCCTCCTATCTGGTCAATGACTGCTACCAGCCGCTGCGTCCAAGCGCTGGAGGGCGGGAACTGGTGGCGGCGGGCTGGGCGTCCTCCGCGTTGATCGTCACTCTCGGCCTGCTCCTGGCCCTCCAAGTGGAATCCGTGGTGGATGTCTGGGTGGCCATCGTGATCAACCTGTTTCCCGCCTTCCTCGTGCCTTTTGCCCTGCGCTGGTTCTGGGGCCGGATGAACGGCTGGGGATTCACTGTGGGCGTGGCGGCCGGCTTCGCCGCGGCCCTGGCCGTCTTTTGGGGCGCCGGGCGCTGGGGCTGGAACGAGGCCGCCCAGCTGGGAGCCATTTCGGGAGTCTCCCTTCTCGCCACCGTGGCCGCCACTTGGCTGACCGCTCCGGTCCCCGATGCCGAGGCCCGCGCTTTCTACGAAAAAGTCCGCCCTTTCGGCTGGTGGCCCTCCGCTTGGTCCGCCCCTTGGCGCACAGAGCACAGGCGCGAGTGCCTCGATGGCGCCGCGGCTCTGGCCTGGCAGATGGCCACCTTTCTCTGCCCTCTGGCCCTGATGTTCCGCCTGTGGACCGAGTCCGCCCTGCTGGCCCTGCTCTGGACAGCCCTGTTGATCCGGCTTTGGCCCCGGCCCGGCCCTCCCGCCGGAACCCCTGCCGCCTTCACCCAATCGTAACGTGCAGTGCCGCCCCCGCTCCGGCAGCGTGGCGGCATGGGCAAAAAAGAAGACGCACCCAAGCCTTCCGAAATCCGCAAGGAAAAGAAAAAGCTCCTCAAAGTCCTCGTCCTCCTGGCCAAGGTCTATCGCAAGGGCGCTAAGGGCAAGGCCCAAAAGGCCGCCTACAGCGAGGTCGAGTCCACGCTCAAGGAACTCCGCAAGCACGCCTGATCCACCGCCCGGAGGAGGCCGGATTCCGTTGCTGCAAAGCCGCGGTTTTCGTCCATCTTGATCCGCATGGCTGACGTGCTGACCTTTGCCGACCTATCCAACCTCTCCGCAGACCCGCCGCTTTACGGCGTGATCGGCCACCCGGTGGCCCATTCCCGCTCGCCCGCCCTGCAGCTGGCCGCGTTCCAGGCCGCCGGCCTGCCCGCCCAATACCCCCGCATCGAGCTCACTCCGGAAGAACTCCCCGCCGCCGTCGAGGCCATGCGCCGCCGGCCCTTCGCCGGCTGGAACTGCACCGTGCCCCATAAGCCCGCCCTCCTCGCCCTGGTCGATGCCCGCGATCCCTCCGCCGAAGCCGCCGGCGGCGCCAACACCGTGCTCAACGAAAACGGACGCCTCACCGGCTTCAGCACCGACGGGCCCGGCTGGGTCCGCGCCATCCGCGAGGACTTCGGCCTGGATGTCCGCGATCTGCGCATCCTCGTTCTCGGTGCCGGCGGTGCCGGCCAGGCCATCGCCTGCCAGTGCGCGCTGGAGGGCTGCGAGCGCCTGGTGATTGCCAACCGCACTCCGGAAAAAGCCCGCGAACTGGCCGGACGCCTCGCCCCCCGCTTCCACTCCACCAAGCTCCTCGGTGCCGATCTCCGCCTCAAAGCCATCCCGCTCGAAGAAGCCGCCATCGCCCGCGAAATCCACACCATCGACCTGGTCGTCAACGGCACCTCCTCCGGCCTGCGCCCCTCCGATCCCCCCGTGCTGCCTGCCCGTGTCCTCCAGCCCCACCTCTGTGTCTATGACACCATCTACCAGCCGGCCCGCACCGGCCTGCTCCGCGCCGCCCAGGAAGCCGGCGCCCGCACCGCCAACGGCCTCTCCATGCTCCTCCACCAGGGCGCCCTGGCCTGGGAAATCTGGACCGGCCGCCCCGCCCCCCTCGATGCCATGCGCCTAGCCCTCCAACAAAACTAACAATCGAAAGGACCAAGGACCAAGGACCAAGGACCAAGGACCAAGGACCAAGGACCAAGGACCAAGCAGAATGCCATGGGAATTTCTCCTCGCCGCCGGCGCGGCCCTTCTGATCGGCATTTCCAAAGCCGGCTTCGGCGGCGGCACCGCCATCCTCGCCACCCCGCTGATGGCCTTGGCTGTCCCGCCCCATCTGGCCCTCGGCACACTCCTCCCCCTCCTCATCCTCGGGGATTTCGCCTCCTGCTGGCTTTACCGGGGGGAGTGGCAGTGGAAGCCCCTGGCGGTCTTTCTCCCGGGCTGCGCCGCCGGAGTGGCCGCCGGCACCTTCCTTCTCGGACGCATCGAGGAACGCCACCTCCAGCAGATGCTTGGCTTCATCTGCCTTGCCTTTTGCTTGCTCCAATGGGGCCGCGCCCTGTTTGAACGCCGCGCGCAGTCCGTCCACCCCGGCTGGGCCTCCGGCACCGGCTTCGGCCTGGCCTCCGGGGTCACCTCCACCCTCGCCCACGCCGCCGGCCCGGTCTTCGCCATGTATATCCTCCCCATGCACCTGCCCCAGCGCGTGTTCATGGCCACCACCGTGCTTGGCTTCACCTTCATCAACCTCTTCAAACTCCCCGGCTACCTCGCGGTCGGCGTGATCTCCCCCGAGACCCTCGCCCTATCCCTCCGCCTGGCCCTCTTCGTCCTCGCCGGCGCCCTCGCCGGGGAGTGGCTCAACCGCCGCTGCCCGCCCCACCTCTTCAAACGCATCATCTACGCCATCCTCTTCCTCACCGGCCTGGAACTGGCCACCGGGAAAAGCCTGTTGCGTGCCCTCGGCGCCTTTGCTACTGCTTCTCCATGAACTGTTTCCTCGCCGCCCTCGTGCTCGGCTTTTCCACCGCCTCCCTTTCCGCCCAGGCCATCTCCGCCTTCGCCGCCCAGAAAATCGCCACCCGCGAGGCCAATGACATCGCCAAAAAAAGCCTCGTGCAAATCCACGGCCCCAAAAGCTCCGTCGGCGTCCTGCCCATCGAGTGGCAGATTCTCTTCTACGACCCCTATGCCGATCAGAATGTCACCAAAGTCACCGTGGCCGGCAGCACCATCACCCGCATCGAGCAAGGCTACGTCCAAATGGACCGCATCCGCCTCGCCGCCTTCAAACAGGAAGAAATCCTCTCCCCCGCACAGCTCCGCAAGGACTCCAATGACATCCTCGCCATTCTCCAGCGCTCCACCGAGCTGCAGAAGGTCAAGATCACCAGCGTCGCCTTCGCCCTGATGAAGGAAGGCAAAGGCCCCACCGCCCCCGGCATCTGGCACGCCCGCCTCTGGGCCGTCGCCGATGGCACCGACAAAGAAGTGGAGTTCGGCAAAGCCCGCGTCAACGCCGAGTCCGGCCAGATTCTCGAACTCAAATACGACCTCAAGAAACTCGCCGCGAAAAAATAGTGCCGGCCTCTTCTGCCTTCTTTGCCCTGCCCCGTGCGGCCCTCTGCGTGCTGGTCCTTCTGGGTCCCGCCCCCGCGGCTCCCGCCCAATTCACCCCATTGAAGGAGCCCCCGGCCTGGGGCTCGCTCAACCGCCACCAGTTCACCCTCACCCGCACGGACTTCGAGGCCCGCCTCCCCCTCTACTCTCCGGATGGCTCCATCCACCAGTGGCTCGAATCCGGGCCGCTCGGCGTGACCGTTCATGCCACCCCGGAAAAAAACGCCCCGCTTTGGACCCTGCATTGGCGCCGTCCCACCCGCGCCGGCGGCCAGGGTCCCCTGCCGGAACCTGTTCCCATCTCCTGGAAAACACTCCAGGCCTTCACGGGCGCCACTCTGGACCGCCCCCTCACCGGCCTCACCATCTGCCTGGACCCCGGCCACATCGGCGGCGCCTGGGCGGAAATCGAGGAGCGCAGCCTCGTCATCTCCCGCAAGCCCCCCATTCGTGAGGGAGACATGGTCCTCATCGTCGGACGCCACCTGGAAAAACTCCTCCAGGAGGCCGGCGCCAGCGTCGTCTGGGCCCGCGACCGGCCTGAGCCGGCCACCCCGCTCCGCCCTTCCGACCTCGCCTGGGAAGCCGTTCAGTCCATGAACAACCTCGATCCCCGCACCCTTGCCCGCCTCCCGGCCAAAAATTTCCTCCGCACCCACCTGCTCCGCGCCAACATGCTCTTCTACCGCTCCGCGGAAATCATCGCCCGCGCCGAACGCGTCCGCGCCCTCCGCCCGGACTTCACCCTCTGCCTCCACTACAACGCCGCCCCCTGGGGCAAATTCAGCCGCCCCCGCCTCTACAACGCCAACAAACTCGTCGTCTTCGTCCATGGCGCCTACACCGGCGGCGAACTGGCCGATGAAATCCAGCGCTTCCACCTCTTCCGCAAGCTCCTCGAAGGCTCCGCCCCCCTCGAACTCGCCCTGGCCGGTGCCGTTGCCGATGCCCTGCGTGACGGCTGGGGCTTTCCCCCGGAAAATTATGACTCCTGGAATGTCGCCGCCCGCGCCGGGGACAACCCCTACGTCTGGGCACGCAACCTCCTCGCCAACCGCCTCTTTGACGGCCCCACCATCTTCGTCGAAGGCCCTTACATGAACGACCGCGCCATGTTCGCCCGCATGCAGGCCGGTGATTACGAGGGCGAGCGCGAGATCGGCGGCAAAATCGTCCGCAGCCTCCACCGCGAGTTCGCCGAATTCATCGCCCACGGCGTCATCTCCCACTACCGCCGCCAGCTCGAATAGCCCGCCCGCCCCATGCTGTTCGCTGAAACCCATTTGTAGGGGAAGCGCACGCCGCTTCCCCGGGACGCGGCACGCGTCCCCTGCCGAGGAATGCCCGTCAGCAGGCGGGCCTGCCCGGCCTCCCGGGTGTCATTGCAATCGCTAGCAGGTGGGAACCTGTGGCAGGGCGTGCCAGAGTTCCGCAAACGCCCGGGGCACAGGGTGCGCGTATCACACTTGTGCGGCTCTTTTCTGGAGTGCTCCGATCTTTTCGGAGCTTTGGGAACGCGCGGAGCGCGGGGATGGGGGCCGAGCTGCGCAGGCTGGCCTTCTCCCCCGTCGCTCCGCTCCATCCCACAGCTCCGAAAAGATCGGAGCACTCCAGATTTCCTCTCCCGGTCCCAGTGCCGCGGGCCTTACTTTTTGTTCTCTGCGGGCCCACTCCATGACCGCCCGTTGCCTCGGGGGTCATTGCGTTTGGATGCGAGCAGCGGGGAATTTGCAGCGGTGCACAGGCATTCTTGCCGATGACATCCAAACCCACAGGCAACAATGCCTCTGCTGCCTGTTGCCCCCTCGCCCGGCTTCCCCCTCCCCCCATTTCCGGCTGGCCCCGAAGCCTCCGGTGGATACATTGCGCGCATGGAAGAGCCCAGCGCCCAGCAAACCCTCAAAATCGGCATGATCCAGGAACTGCTGCCCCAGCTCATGGAATTCGTGGTGAAGTATTTCTTCCAAATCCTGGGCGCGGGCGTCCTCCTCATCGTCGGCTGGTGGCTCGCCGGCAAGCTTGCCGCGGGCCTTGGCCACTTGCTGGAGCGCAAAAAAGTCGATCCCCTCCTAGTCAACTTCATCACCGCCCTGGTCCGCTGGGCCGTCGTCTTCATCATCCTCATCACCGCCCTCAGCAGCCTCGGTGTCAACATCGCCCCATACGTCGCCGTCCTCGGCGCCGGCACCCTCGGCGTCAGCCTCGCCCTCCAGGGCCCCATCTCCAACTTCGGAGCCGGCTTCGTCATCATCCTGACCCGCCCCTTCACCCTCGGGGACACCATCACCGTCACCGGCGTCTCCGGCGTCGTCAAAGAGGTCAAGCTCGGCTTCACCCGCCTGGTCACCGAGGACAACGAGGTCATCACCGTCCCCAACAAGCACATCGTCGGCGAAATCCAGACCAATTCCAAATCCGTCCGCATCGTCGAAGGCCTGGTCGGTATGGCTTACGGCAGCAGCCTCGATGCCGCCATCGGCGCGATCCAGCGCGCCGTCGCCTCCGTCCCGGAGGTCACTGCCGATCCCCCTGCCCAGGCCGGCATTGATGCGTTCGGCGAGTCGTCCATCGACATCGGCTACCGCTACTGGGTCCCCAGCCGCAGCTACCACGCGGTCCGTTACAAGGTCAACCGCGCCGTCCATGATGAACTCGCCAAGGCCGGCATCACCATCCCCTTCCCCCAGCGCGTCATCCACACGGCCCCCTAGCGCTTGCCCGTGCTGCCCGAACTGAAAACCCCCGTCCCCGGCCCCCGCTCGCTCGCCTTGGCCGCCCGCCTGCGCGCCGTCGAATCGCGCAACGTCACCTTCATCTCCCCGGAATTCCCCGTCTTCTGGGAGCGCGGCGCCGGCGCCTCCATCTGGGACGTGGATGGCAACCGCTTCCTCGACCTGACCAGCGGCTTTGGCGTCGCCACGGCCGGCTTTTCCCCCCGGGGGCTGGGGGAGGCCCTGGCCGCGCAGGCGGGAAGCCTCTCCCATGGCATGGGCGATGTGCATCCCACCGCATTGAAAGTCGAGCTTTGTGAGGCCCTCGTCCGGCTCACCTTCGAGCGCTGGCAGGCCGGGCCGGCGCGGGTCATCCTCGGCAGCGCCGGATTCGAGGCCGTGGAAGCCGCCCTCAAAACCGCCTTCCTGGCCACCGGGCGCCCGCGCGTCCTGGCCTTCGAGGGCGGCTACCACGGCCTGGGTTTCGGCGCCGCCGCCGTCACCGGCTGGGAGATGTTCCGCTCTCCCTTCCGCCCCCAGCTGCAGGACCTGGCGGACTTTTTTCCCTATCCCCGGACTGCCGCTGATTTGCCCGCCTTGGAGGCAGCGGCCCGCGCCGCCCTGTCCGCGGGCGGCATCGGCGCCATCCTGGCCGAGCCCGCCCAGGGCCGGGGAGGCGATGTCTTTCCGCCCCCGGGCTTTCTCGCCCTCCTCCGCCGCCTCGCCGATGAATCCGGCGCCCTCCTCATCTTCGATGAGATTTACACCGGCTTCTTCCGCACCGGCACCTGGTGGGCCTGCGAGCACGAGGGCGTGGTGCCGGACCTGATCTGCCTGGGCAAAGCCCTCACCGGCGCCCTCCCCGTCTCCGCCTGCGTGGGGCGGGCCGCCGCCATGGATGCCTGGCCGGAATCCACCGGAGAAGCCCTCCACACCAGCACCTTCCTGGGCGCCCCCCTGGGCATGGCCGCCGCCCTCGCCGCCCTGCGGCACTGGGAATCCTTCGATGCCGCCGCCGCGGTGCGGGCGCGCGAGGCCGCCTGGTGCCGGGCCCTGGCTCCCCTCCAAGGCGCCCCCGGCGTCCGCGCCATCCGCGGACGGGGCCTGATGTGGGGCATCGAACTGGAGCACCCCGGCGCTGCCGCGGCCCTCATGGCCCCCGCCCTGCGGACCGGACTTGTCGTTCTCGGCGGTGGACCCCAGGGCAATGTCCTCTCCCTCTCTCCCTCCCTGGCCGTCGGGGATGCCGAAACCGCCTGGGCCGGCCAGGCCCTCCTCCAGCTCCTCCGTTCTTCCCCCGAATCTTCCTCTTCCTCTTAATCTTCCTCTTGCTCCTTCTCCGCCTTTAAAAAACCAGACGAAGAGGAAGACTGCGAGGGAGAGGAAGAACTGCCCATCCGTCCGCCCCCTTCATCTTCCTCATAGTCCTCCTCTTGATCTCCCCAGCCCCTTTGCGGGCTCCGCTGCCTTCTGTTCAAATGCCTGCCCCGCCGTCACTCAAAACGCCCGCGGCAATTCCAAGCCATAAAGCGGGGCCCGCTCGATGATCGACTCGAATTCGTCCGCCGTGAGCGGGTCCGGCTTGGCATTTCGGTGGGGCAGGGGCTTGGCACAGTCTTCCAAAAACTTCTCAAATCCTCCCGGTATGGTGATGAACATCAGCCGCGCCGGAGACGTGCCGTTGTTCTTGAACGAGTGCAGCTTGCCCCGCGGCAGCCGGAAAAAAGACCCCGGGAGCGCCTCTTCCAGCTGCCCTTCAATCGTGAAAGCCACCGACCCCTCCAGCACATAAAATGCCTCATCCTCCCAGAGATGCCGGTGTGGCGGTGGCCCGCCCCCCGGAGGGATTACCGCCTCGAACATGGAAAACTGCCCCATCGTTTCCTCGGCTCCCGCGATGACGATGTAAGTGTCCAGCACCAGGGAATACACGCGCAGTCGGGGAGGCATGCAGCCATTTTATGGCGCGGACACGCATCCGGCAAGGCAGACCCCGATGCGGAAAGATTTCGCTTCTCTCTGGATTGCTCCGATTTTTCGGAGCTCTGGGAAAACGCGGAGCGTGGGGGCCTGAGGACAACCTCGCAAGCTCGTCCCACTCCGCCGCTCCGCATCCCCCCGAGCGGCGAAGCTGTCCCTGCGCTGGCCCTGGAGTTCAGACGCGCCGGGGTTCAGCAGGCGCCTGAAAATCCCTTGGCAGGCCGGAGGGCTGGATGGTTCACTGGCGGCTCCCATGTCTGCGCTTTACCCTCCGCACTGCCTGCCTGCCTGGTGGCAGCACCTCATCGGGCCTGCTGTGGAGTCCTGGCACCGCCGCACCCGGCCGATGGCAGCCTGCCCCTTCGTCCTCCTCAGCTGGGGCCGCAGTGGTAGCACCTTGCTCCAGCGCCTCCTGGACCAGCTTCCGGACGTCCGCTGCTTCGGTGAGCTGCTGCACAACCACCAGCAACAGTTTCCCGCCGCTTTCGGGCGCCCCCCGTATTCCCTCTCCCATCCGTCGGTTTCCCGCGCCCGCCCCGCCGCGGCCATCGACGCCATCCTCCGCCTGCCCTCACCCCGCGGCATTCTCGGCTGGAAACTCCTTATCCATCAAAACGATCCCTGCTGGGATGAGGTCATCCGCCGCCCGCACGTGCGCAAGCTCGTCCTCGTCCGGGAAAACCGCCTCCGCCAATACCTCTCGCTCCAGCTTGCCCGGACCACTTCCGTTTGGCAGGTCCAGGACCGGCGCGAGCAGGAAATCTATCAATCGCTCAAGCCAGGGCCCCTGCCGGTGGATGCGGATGACTTTCTCGCCACCGCTGCCCGCTGGGAGGCTGAGGACCGGGCCCTGCAGGAGGCCCTCCGGCAAAGCGGCGCCCCTTGGCTCCGCGTCACTTACCGGGACCTCCCGCCACCCCGGCGCCAGGAAACCCTCGGACGCATCGCCGCTTTCCTGGGCGCCTCCCCCTCTGCTCCACCCCAGGACGACCCCGTGGTCCGCGCCAATCCCGAGCCCTGGGAGACCCTCGTCGCCCATCCTGAGGGATTGCGCCGCCGCCTCGCCGCCACCCCCTGCGCCTGGATGCTGGATGACGCGCCCGGAGGATAAGAATCGCTGGCCAAGCGCGCTCCGCACGGGATCATCTCCCCCATGCCCGCCTCTTCCTTCCGCGATCCCTCCCTCCCACTCGACGAGCGCGTCCGCCTCCTCTGTGCGGAATTGACCCTCCAGGAAAAAATCGACCAGATGGGCCATGCGGCCAAAGGCGTCGAACGCCTTGGCATACCCCCTTACAACTGGTGGAGTGAGTGCCTCCACGGCGTCGCCCGCAACGGGCGCGCCACCGTCTTCCCCCAGGCCATCAACCTTGCCGCCATGTTCGATCCCTCCCTCCTCGAACGCCTTGGCTCGGCCATCGGCGCCGAAGCCCGCGCCAAGTTCCGCGAATCCTCCGCCCGCGGCAACCACTCCCGCTACACCGGCCTCACGTTTTGGACCCCCACCATCAACATCTGCCGCGATCCCCGCTGGGGCCGCGGCCAGGAAACCTACGGCGAGGACCCCGTCCTCACCGCCGTCATGGGCCGCGCCATGGTCCGCGGCCTCCAGGGCCGCGACCCCCGCCACCTCCAGGTCGCCGCCTGCGCCAAGCACTTCGCCGTCCACAGCGGCCCCGAAGGCGAACGCCACACCTTCGACGCCCGCGTCTCCCCCCAGGACCTCCACGAAACCTACCTCCCCGCCTTCCGTGCCCTCGTTCAGGAAGGCGTCGAGACCGTCATGGGCGCCTACAACCGAGTCGATGGCGAGCCCTGCTGCGCCAGCCCCCGCCTCCTCACCGAGATTCTCAGGAACGACTGGGGCTTCCAGGGCCATGTCACCTCCGATTGCTGGGCCATCGACGGCTTCCATAAAAACAGCAAGATCACCTGCTCCCAGCTGGAATCCGTCGTTCTCGCCCTCCGTGCCGGGTGCGACCTCTGCTGTGGCGATGTCTATCCCCTCCTGACCGACGCTGTGGCCCAGGGCTTGCTCACCGCGGAGGAAATTGACCGCAGCTTCGCCCGCCTCGCCCGCACCTGGTTCCGCCTCGGCCTCTTCGATCCGGCCGAATCCGTCACCTATCACTCCATTCCGCTTTCCGTGGTCAATTCCCCGGAACACCGCGCCCTCGCCCGCGAGGCCGCCGCCAAGTCCATCGTCCTGCTGAAAAACAGCGGCCCGCTCCTCCCCCTGCGTGACGATCTCAAAATCGTCTATTTGGTCGGCCCCCACGCCGCCAGCGTCGATGTGCTGCTTGGCAACTACTTCGGCGCCAGCCCGCGCCTCACCACCATTCTGGAGGGCATCACCGCCCGCGTCTCCCCCTCCTGCGCGGTGGAATACAAAATGGGCTGCCTCACCGCCCACCCCAACACCAACCCCGTGGACTGGGTCAGCTTTGAGTCCGGCAAGGCCGATGTCTGCATCGCCGTTATGGGCATCCACCCCATGCTCGAAGGCGAGGAGGGCGAGGCCGTCATGTCTTCCGACATCGGTGACCGCACCGACATCGATCTCCCCGCCCACCAAGTGCGCTTCCTGCGCAAAATCAAGGATGCCGGCGCGAAGCTGGTGGTCTTGCTCACCGGCGGCGGTGCCATTTCCTGCCCCGAGGTCCACGAGTTTGCCGACGCCGTCCTCTGGATCGGCTATCCCGGAGAAGCCGGCGGCGAGGCCGTGGCCGGCATCCTCTTCGGTGACCGGGCCCCTTCCGGGCGCCTCCCCGTCACTTGGCCGCGCGACATCCGCGACCTGCCCCCCTTCCACGACTACGCCATGGAGGGCCGCACCTACCGCTTCATGGACAAAGAGCCGCTCTATCCATTCGGCTTCGGCCTCTCCACCACCACCTTCACCTACGAGCGGCTCACCCTGGACCGCGCTTCCGCCGGCCCGGGCGAAACCATCCGTGCCGAGGCCACCGTGCGCAACACCGGCACCCGCGATGCCGAGGAAGTCGTCCAGCTCTACCTCCGCTGGAAGGGCGTGCCCTTCCGCACCCCGCGCCAGGCCCTGCGCGCCTTCCAGCGCGCGGCCATCCCGGCTGGAGAGGCCCGCACCGTGGCCTTTGACCTCACCCCCGAACTGCGCCAGGTCACCGATCCCCAGGGCCATTCCATCCACCCGGAAGCGGAACTCGAAGTCATTGCCGCCTCCGCCTGCCCCATCCCCCGCAGCACCGCCCTCGGCGCCCCCGCCCCCGCCTCCGCCATCCTCCGCCTGACCCCATAACCCGAAACAAGAAACCCGAGACCAGAAATCTCCACCCCAAGATTTCCCGCTTGCCAGCACAAGCCATCTGGCTAGGACAAGGCCATGGACTGGTTCTACGCTGACGGCAGTGACTCCAAAGGCCCCCATGATGCCGCCCAAATGGCGCGGCTCCTGGCCCAGGGCCGCATCCACGGGGAAACCCTCGTCTGGCATGCAGGCATGGCCGAGTGGGCGCCGCTCCGCAGCTCTGGCCTGCTGGATGGATTCCAGGATGCGCCCGCACCCGTGCCTGCTGCCGCAGCCGGGCCCGCCCCTGCGGCCCCCCAGTCCCGCTCTTACGACTTGAGTGATGAACTGCCCGCTGGACATCCCGGCAGCGCCCTGGCCGGCGCCCCCGCCTCGCTGTCCGCCAGTGAAGATGAATCCGGTGACACCGTGGCCCTGGCCGGTGCCGCCCGCTCCGGCGCCCAATGGCTCTACTGGATTGCCGGTCTTTCCGTCCTCAACCTGGTGCTCATCGCCGTGCAATCCCCGGTCAGCATGGCCCTTGGCCTGGGCATCACCGACCTGGTTTACTACTTCGCCGTCGGCATGGTGGAAGAGGGCGGTCCCTCCTCCCTGCCCATGATCGCCATTGCCATCGACCTGGTGCTCATCGCCCTGGTGGCCGGCATGGGCTGGCTGGCAGTCCGCGGCAATAAAATCGTCTATCTCCTCGGCACCGTCCTCATCATCCTCGACGGCCTTCTCTTCATCTTCCCCCTCTTCTCCATCATCGGACTGGCCGTGCATGCCTACGCCGCCTACGCCATGGTCATGGGCCTTCTCTGCCTCTGGAAAGCCCGCCCCGCGCCCGAGCCTGCGGTCTGAATCCGCCCCTTTCCATTTGCGGATTGTGGGTTAGCCTGGACGCATGGCCAAGCCGCTGACCCCCGCTGCCATCACCCGCCGCCTGGAAGAATTGCCCGGCTGGTCCGCCGTCAACGGCCAGCTCCAGCGCGAATTCCGCTTCCCCGGCTTCCCCGAGGCCTTCGCCTTTATGGCCGCCTGCGCCCTCGAGGCCGAGAAACTCAACCACCACCCGGACTGGTCCAACTCCTGGGCCACCGTCCGCATCGCCCTCACCACCCACGACGCCGGCGGCATCACCGAACTCGATTTCCAGCTCGCCGCGAAAATGGAAGCCCACGCCCGCCGCTTCCTTGCCTGAGTTTTTAATTTGCAGTTTGCGGTTCTGCGCGGCGCCATCTTTCCCCGCCGTCCTCCTGAACAAGGCAAAGTCGATGACCCGCAGTGGCGGGAACCCACTGGAAACAGCGTATCGTCCACACCTCCCCCATGGTGCAGGTTCAGAACATCGGTAACAAAACAGGTTCAATACATGGGTAACACTTTTGACGGCAGAAGCGATCCAGCAAGGATGGCGGATGCCGTGGAAAGAAACCCAAAAAATGGATCAAAGAGTTGAGTTCGCGATGAGAGCGGTGA
>Ga0209172_10000258_pt1 | contig 153403 bp, 140 predicted proteins | sample LarsenN4metaG_FD_184113 | JGI IMG/M metagenome (GOLD analysis project Ga0209172, IMG submission 184113) | Hot spring sediment bacterial and archeal communities from British Columbia, Canada, to study Microbial Dark Matter (Phase II) - Larsen... ...
CGACTACTCTCAGCATGGGTGGCGTCTCCTTCGCCCGGCGGCGAACCGGGCCTGTGTGTTTGGAACTCACACGAAGGATACGCCGCCTCTTGTCATTCAGCCGATCCACAACATTCGGTTATATCTCCGTTCTGCTTGGTCTCGGGTGGGACCTGCGTGTGGGCCGCAATGTGAGTCTGACACCCTTCTATAACGGGTTCGTCGTTGGGGCGGATAGCGCTACGTTCTTTGTTGATCAGTTCGGTCTCGGCGTGACGATTCACTAGACAGGGTGTCGTTGTTGCTCGACGACCGGATGACAATCCCGTCGTCGAGCACGCTTAGCTACTTTCGCGGTTGTCAACAACAGCAACGATCGGAAAGTGTTCGTTGTGAGCAGAAGAGATACGGGAGTCCGCCATCGAGTGTCGTTGCCCAACGTCGCCTTCCTGCTACCCGTGGCCTGAGTGCGTAAGCTCCCCTGGTTGCAGGCCGAAGGTAGTCTGCTCCGCGTTAGGAGTGGGGTGATACGGCAGTTGAAATTCAGCGAGACTCAGGGGGCGGACCTGAATTATCGATTCTGAGCGAGCGCCGACATCGGTCGGCCTCGCCCTCGCTCCGCTCCCCTTTTGCTCCGGCGCGACGTCAACCGGCCAGGTCGCCGGCGCGAGCAGCCACGCGGCCGGCAGAATCGCTCCGAGCGCAATGGGGGTAAGAACGCCCCCTGCGCTCGGGGCGACCCTGCTGCGACTGGTTCAGCTGCGGGGTGCTCGAAACGTGCCCCGAGCCATCGGGAATATCACGGCACCCGGTTCGCCGCCGGCGCATCGGGCGGCTGCTGATAGCCGTTGGCGTCGAACCGCAAATCAGGCCGGATGCCGCACGGCACGCAGTCCTTCTGATACAGCTCCGGCACCCGTCCGCTCACGGGGTTGGTGTACGTGAACCACATGGGCATGATGCCGGGCCACTGCACGGTGCTGCGCGGCGTTCCGAGGTCTTCGGCGGTGATGTCGTTGCGGACGGGGCGGCTCGGGATCGCGCGGCGACGTGAGTTGGGATCGGATGGCGCCGGGTCCTTCGCCCTGGCCCAGAGGCCGTTCTTGAACCCCGCGGAGCCGATGTATTGCGGGTCGACGGTCAGGTCCCAGATGCGCCAGATGCCGTCCTCGAGGACGTAGCCGTCGTGATAAGTGCTCGACAGGATCGACGCGGCGAAGAAGTCGCCGGCGGTTCCTACCGTCTTGCCCGTCCGCGGCTGGAACAGGCGCAGGCGGGCGCTCGCCGATCGGCCGTCGTCGGAGACCAGCACCACGGGCTGGATCAGCCAGTGATACGAGACGCCCTGACGCGTTGCGGGCGGCTCCCCCTGGACACGGGCTCTGAGGTTGCTGGCGCGGGTCACGTAGTAGCCGGTGCGTCCACCCTTGAATCCCTTCGTTGCCAGCACACCGATGAAGCCGCCGGGATGTTCGTCGTCGAGGAAGTGACCGTAGGCTGCCGACACGTTCATCACGCCGTCGTAAGCCGCCGATCGCGCCAGCCGCCGCCTGGCTTCCATCAGCGTGACTGGCGCGGCGCCGCGCGCGTTCACGGCGCCGGTCAGCGCGTTCGAGGCCACGGTCCTGGCCTCTCCCGCAGGTTGCACCAGCTTCCCGGTGACCGGGTGAGCGCCGAGAAACGCCGGCACCTCCACGCCTCTGACCGTGCGGCCCTTGCCCCAGCCCTGGAACACATCGGCCTTCATGAGCGGAAAGCGGCGCAGCTCACGCAGCTTCCACACGCCGCCATCGAGCACGAAGCGATTCTTGAACGCGGCGATCTCCCACCAGCCCTGCTCCCGATCGGCCTCGCCCAGCAGGCCGAGCTCGATGCCGCGCGCCCAGGCTTCGTTGCCGCCGGGGGCAATCTCCACGATGACGTCGAACTGCACGCGGTCGTTGAGCTGACCATGCGTCAGTCCCGCCCGGCCCATCGTTTCCAGCCAGCGGCGCACGCCCGCCTTCCCGCGCCAGATGCCCTGGCCGCCCACTTCGACGACCCCGTCATCGGCGAAGAGGTCGACGACGTCGTCCCACATTTTGCGGTCCTGGTAGAAGCCGTACGCCGACTGCAGGTTCCGGATGCGGTCTTCGTCGTTGAGGCGATCGATCCGTGCCTGAAGCTCCGCGAGCGTCGCCGTGCTCCCGGGCGCCGGACCGGCGGCAGGCGGGATGGGGACGCCGGACGAATCGACCGTGTAGTGACGCGGCACGACGGGCAGTTCGCCGCCGCCCCGGTTGGTCCAGCCGATCTCGTAGGGGCCGTCGAACTCGGGATAGTAGTGGGCCTGCGCGATCTTCCACACGCCGCCCTGCCGCACGTATTCGTTCTCGAACACGCCGCCTTCCACGCGCGCCTGCGGCGCGACGCCGTGAAAGATGAGGGCCTCCCAGCGCACTCTGGCGCTGTTGCCGTCGACCGACAGGTTGGCCACCGGCGCGTCGATCATCATCGTGGAGAGACCGTCAGCCTTCAGGCCGTCGTGGCCGCCGCCGTAGCGGGCACGCAGGAAAGCGGCGATGGCGGCTGGCCCCTGGACCGTGTGCTCCGGCATGATCAGGCCGTCGAACCGGAAGCGCCCGTCGGCCGTGAACAGGGCGCCGACCTCGTTCCACAAGCCCGCCTGCGCATAGTGCGTGTAGGTGCGCTGCAGGTTCAGCACCGCGCGCAGGCTCTCGACGCGATCCACGTCACGCGCCAGCTCGTCGAGCCCCGGATCCGCGTGCATGGGTGTGGCGGCCGAGAGAGCCCAGATAACGACGGTGTGAAGGAGAAGGCGGCGCAGCGGCATGGCGAGCCATTTTACGTCTGCACGACGAGGCGGGGGGGGGACAGCCTCCCGCCGCAGCGAGAGCGCGTCCGCTTCGCATCGCGTGATGGGGCGGGACCGGACGGCGGGCGGCCTACGCCTGCGTTCAGCGGAATCGACGCCTGCCCAGCCGCCGTGCACCGTGTGTCCGGGGCACTGATGGTACAATGCGGTGTTTCCCAGGGCCCGGGCCGCTAGCTCAGTGGTAGAGCACCTGACTTTTAATCAGGGTGTCCCGGGTTCGATCCCCGGGCGGCCCACCAACCGTCGCTCACGCCTGCCAGCGAGCGCGTGAGCTATGGTCGGCAGGCCACGCGAAGGTTGATTTGCCGATTTCGATCTCTGATTGATTGTTGATTGGCGATTGATGATTGGTGATTGCGGCGGTGCCGGCCGCAATCAGCGCTCGGGATCGTCCAATCGCACATGCTCGACCAGGTCCCCATCGTCCAGAGGCCTAGGACGCGGCCCTTTCAAGGCCGAAACCCGGGTTCGAATCCCGGTGGGGACGCCACACCTTGCAGGTCCATTCCGGTGACATGGGTGACGGCTTGATCGAGGCCATGGGCCGCGTCGCTCGCCTGTCACGGCCCTCGTTTACAATCTAGGTACTCACCCCGACGTGTCCCGGGCGCCGCACGGCGGCCGGAACGACCGAACCCGTATCACCATGCGAACCCTGATCCTGGTCGTCGTGTTTTCCTCCGGTGTCCTCGCGCAATCCGAACCTGCTCCATCAGTCGCCGCCGCGCGCGAGCTCTACGCGTCGGCGGATTACGGCCGCGCGCTCGAGATGCTCGACCGTCTCGCCGCGGCGAATCCCACGGCCGATCGCCAGGCGATCGACCTCTATCGCACGCTCTGTCTCGTCGCGCTCGATCGCACGATGGAGGCCGACGAGGTCGTTGCCGCGATGATCGCGCGCGAGCCGCTGTATCGTCCGCCGGAGTCGGAGATTCCGCCGCGCGTGCGGCCGATGTTCAGCGACAAGCGCCGGGCCATGCTGCCGGGGATCATTCAGTCGCGATACGAGCGGGCGAAGGAGGCCTTCGATCGGAGCGACTACAGGACGGCCGCCGACGAATTCACGCAGCTGCTGCTCGAGCTGGCCGACCCCGACATCGCGACCGAGGCAAGCCGTAATCCGCTTGCCGACCTGCGCGTGCTGGCGGTCGGCTTCAAGGATCTGGCGTTCAGAGCCCTCGCGCCCCCGCCGCCCCCGCCGGCACCGGAACCGCCGGCGTCCACGCCCGCTCCGGCTCCTCCTCCCCCAGCGGTTGCCGAGGAATTACCGGCGAGCGTCGCGCCGCCGACGGCGCCGCGCATCTACGAGGCCGCGGATACGGACGTGATTCCGCCGGTAACCCTGAACCAGGACATACCGCCGCTTCATCGCCCGATCGCAGCAGAGAGAAGCGGCATTGTCGTCGTCGTGATCGATGAAGCGGGCAGGGTGGAGTCGGCGGTCGTCACCCAATCGTTCGACGGCTATTACGACCTGCTGCTGCTGCAGGCGGCGAAGCGGTGGCGATATCGGCCCGCGACACGCGATGGCGTGGCCGTGAAGTACCGCAAGGCGGTCCAACTGACACTATCGCCTCAAACGAAATGACGGGCCTGCCGGCCTGAAGGACCGGCGACGGTCCGGAAGGGACCGGTCCGCCGGGAAGGACCGGTCCCGTTCACGCACCCCGGCACGCCGCGTTCGCGCGAATGGCTTCGGCCAGAAACGTCGCCAGCCCCTGCCCGTGCGCATCGATGTTCTGGCGGAAGCGCTCGTCGCTCTCGTAGAGCGACGCCAGGCAGGCGTGCATCGCATGGCTGCACGGATAGAACCAGCGATCGATCGACAGGCGATGTCGCTCGGCGATGTCCATCGCCTCGCCGCTCGTCGAGGCCACACCCGCCTTCATCGCCGCGACCGCCGCCTCGTACACCGCGCCCTGCTCGGCCTTGATCGCCCGCCAGTCGTCGGGCGTGTAGCCCTTCGTCCGTTCGACGGCCTCCTCGAAGGCCGGGCCGCCCCAGCGCTGCCGTGCTTCGTCTTCGTATCGTGACGGGTCGAACCCGTCGAACAGCTCGGACATGGTGCCTTCTCCCGTCGCGCCGCCGTCGATGGCCGCGAGCGCCGCATCGACCGCACGAATCATCGCCTCGGTCTGCCGCGCGCGTTCACGCAAGCGTTCCCGTTGACCGAGGAGCGCCGCCCGCCGGTCGAACCGGGGATCATCGAGCGATCGCCGGATCGCTTCGAGCGGCAGACCAAGCTCGCGTTCGATGAGGATGTGCTGCAGCCGCAGCAGGTCGGCGTCGGTGTAGAGACGATAGCCGGCGGCCGTCCTCGCGCTCGGCACGAGCAGCCCGATCGCGTCGTAGTGGTGCAGCGTGCGAATCGAGACGCCCGTCAGCCGGACGACGTCCTTCACCTGGTACGTGCGAGACGTGCGCGAGCGAGTCACAACGTCAGTCTGCGGCCTCACGCGACGTGAGGGTCAAGAGGGCAGTCAGTCCCGGATTCCGAGGCGCGCCAGCACGTCGACCACCTCGGACGTGTGCGCCTCGACGAACGCCACGTTGATCGTCGGCGCCCCGGACGGCACGCGCGGCAGCACGCCGGAGGCGAGGAACCCGTGCGCCAGGTGCGCCGCGATGAGCGTGATCGCGAACTTGGTGAACTCCCGCGGCGTGATCCCGGCGTCCTCGAGCGCCTTCGACAGCCCCTGATGGTGCTCGATCCGGGTGAGCAGCCCCGCCGCCGCGGCCACGGCGTCGCCCGACAGGGCCACGTCCCTGGTGAAGAGCGGCGCGAACGTGAACGCAGGATCGTCGCGCGTGACGTCGGCCACGCGATGCGACGCGCGAACGAACCGCTCGAAGACCTCGGGCGTCAGCCGGTAGTCGGCAAGCTCGTAGACGTCGATGGCGGTCTGCGCGCCGGCGGCACGAGGCAGCACGGCCGCTGCGGCAGCCGAGCAGAGCATCGCTACGATTACGCGCCGCGTGGCGTGGACCATCGCCACTGGATCATATCAACCCGACCTCATCACTCGTTCGGCTGAGGGCTCGAGGCCACGCGGTGGAATGGCGCTTGCTCCTCTCGCGTGCTGCTGAGGCCACGGTGGAGCTGATTGAAGGGTGGTCGCCGTGAGACGCCCGGCGGTTGCGGTGCTGGTCATCGCCGCCGCGCTCGCCGGCGGCTGCGGGACCTCCTCGACTGTATCCTCCGGTCCCACGCCTGTGAAGTGCCAGGTCTCGGTCGCAGCACCGGGCATGCTCGACGCGGCCGGCGGCAACAGCTCCGTTTCAGTAACCGCCCTGCCGGAGTGCGCGTGGACGGCCTCGACGACCACGGCCTGGCTGACCGAGCTGTCGCCGGCTTCAGGCCAGGGCAACGGCTCCGTCTCATTCCGTGTTGCCGCCAACGACACCGACTCAGCCCGCGACGGCTCCATCGTCGTCAACGACGAAACAGTTCGCGTATCGCAGCGCGCCGCGTGCCGTTACACGCTCGTGCCGGCGTCGCAGACGGTCGCCGCCGGCGGCGGCGCGTCCTCGATCACGGTGACGACGTCGGATGCCGAGTGCGCGTGGACGGCGAGGGCCGATGAGAGCTGGATTTCGCTGACGGAGACGACCAGCGGGACCGGGTCGGGCACGATCAGTTTCACGGCGTCGCCGAACGCAGGAGACGAGCGGACGGCCGCGATCATTGTCGCCGGGCAGCGTGCGACCGTCACGCAGTCGGGCGCGGCGGCTCCTCCCGTGAACTGCAGCATCTCGATCGCACCCGCCAGTCAACAGTTCGCCGCCGGCGGCGGCACGGGCAGCATCGCGGTGAACGCGCAGGGTGTGTGTGAGTGGAGCGCCAGAGCCGGCGTGCCCTGGGTGACCATCACGTCCCCGGCCGGAGGAACCGGAAACGGAACGGTGACGTTTACCGTTGCCCAGAACACCGGCGCCGCACGCACGGGCACCATCACGGTCGCCAACCGGACCTTTACCGTCACGCAGGCGGCGGCGCCGTGCTCGTACTCGATTTCACCGCAGACGCAGAACGCTGGCGCGTCGGGCGGAACGGGATCGGTCAGCGTGACGACGGCCGCCGGCTGCGCGTGGACGGCGTCGAGCAATGCCCCCTGGCTCACGGTAACGGGCGGCGCAACGGGCACGGGAAACGGAACGGTGAGCTTCGCCGTTGCGGCAAACACCGGCGCGGCGCGGACCGGCACCCTGACCATCGCCACGCAAACGTTCACGGTCACGCAAAGCACCGGTGTGGCACCCTGCAGCTACTCGATCTCGCCGTCGAGCCAGAACGTAGGCGCGAGCGCGAGCACGGTGACGGTGAACGTGACGACGGCCGCCGCTTGCGCGTGGACGGCGACGGAAGGCGTCCCCTGGATCACGATCGCGTCGGGCGCGTCAGATACCGGCAACGGCACGGTCAACCTGAGCATCGCGGCCAATACCGGCGCCGCGCGCTCGGGGACCGTGACGATCGCCGGCGAGTCGTTCACGGTCAATCAGGCAGCGTTCGTACCGGCGTGCAGCTACTCGATCTCGCCGTCCAGCCAGAACGTCGGCGCGGGCGCGAGCACGGTGACGGTGAACGTGACGACGGCCGCCGCTTGCGCGTGGACGGCGACGGAAGGCGTCCCCTGGATCACGATCGCGTCGGGCGCCTCGGATACCGGCAACGGCACGGTCAACCTGAGCATCGCGGCCAACACCGGCGGGGCGCGCTCGGGGACCGTGACGATCGCCGGCCAGTCGTTCACGGTCAACCAGGCGGCGTTCGTACCGCCGTGCACGTTCTCAATAGCGCCGTCGAATCAGAACGTTCCTGCTCCCGGGGGAACGGGCACCGTGACGGTGACGACGGCGAGCGGGTGCACGTGGACCGCGAGCAGCAATGCGCCGTGGCTCTCCATTACTTCAGGGGCGTCGGGCACCGGCAACGGATCGGTCGGCTTCAGCGCGGCAGCCAACAGCGGCGGCAGCCGGACCGGAACGCTGACGATCGCGGGACAGACGTTCACTGTCACGCAGGCGGCCGCGGCCGGGCCCTCGCCGTCGCTGAACCGTTGAGCCCGGGCGAGGTCGAGGCGAGAGAACCAGAGAAGATGCCTCCCATTTCTGAGTAGCTCCAGGTCCACACCGTCGCGCTTCCCAGGTGAACAAGTGGGGCGATTGTGCTGCTCCGCTGGAATGTGTCTTGCTCCCGCACGTCGCGCAATGCCGAGGCCGCGATGAAGCGCCCCGCCGGCCCCCACGGTCGTGATTGGCGTCGCTCATCGATCATCGTGACCACTGTGTGGAGCGCCGCAATCGCCGCCGCGTGCGAGACGTCCTCGACCATCACCCAGGCGCCGACGCCGGTGAAGTGTCAGGTCACGCTCGCGGCGCCGCCGATGCTCGATGCGGACGGCGGCAGCGGAACGCTCTCGATCGACACGGCAGCCGAGTGCGCGTGGGATGTGTCGACGACCGCGGAGTGGATCACGGGGTTGAGTCCGGCGTCGGGGCAGGGCGCGGGGAACGTCTCGTTCCGCGTGGCCGAGAACGACAGCCCCTCGCCGCGCGACGGCGTGATTGTCGTCAACGGCGAGCAGGTGCGCGTGTCGCAGCGTGCGGGGTGCCAGTTCGACGTCGGGCCGTCGAGCCTGTCGATGCCGGCCGCGGGCGGCTCGGGCCGGATCACGGTCACCGCGCCGAACGAGTGCACGTGGACGGCCAGCACCGATGCCGAGTGGATCGCGCTGTCATCCTCGCCGGGGAGCGGCAACGGAGTGGTCGGCTTCAAGCTGGCGCGCAATGAGGGCGAGGCGCGCAGCGGCGTGATAGCCGTCGGCAATCGGCATTCGACGATCTCGCAGGCAGGCGTCAGCGCATCCTCGTGTGCGGCGACGATCGCTCCGGCCAGCCACACCATCCCCGCGGCAGGCGGCTCGGGAGCGGTTGCCGTGACGGCAGGGAATGCCTGTCGATGGACGGCCTCGAGCAACGCATCGTGGATCACCATCACGTCCGGCGCCGCGGGCAGCGGCAACGGCCGTGTCGGCTACCTCGCGCTCGCCAACATCGGCGGATCCAGGACCGGCACGCTGACGATCGCGGGTCAGACGTTCACGCTGACGCAGTCCGCGCTGCTGTGCACGTTCTCCGTCTCTCCGGGGAAGCAGAGGGTGGAAGCCGAGGCAGGCAGCGGGACCTTCAGCGTCTCGACGGGCGGCGGCTGCTCGTGGACGACGCAGAGCAATGCGCCGTGGCTCACGATCACGTCCGGCGCCGGCGGAACCGGCGACGGGACGGTGTCGTTCAGCTATGCCGCGAACACCGACGATCGCGATCGCAAAGGCACCCTGACGATCGCCGGACGAACGGTTGAGGTCGAGCAGAAGAAGCCGAAAGGCAAAGGCAAGGGCGACGACAACGACAACGAAGAGGAAGACGACTGATGCCCAACGCCGTTCGTCGTCACGGCATTGCTGCGATGTTCTGTGCTCTTGCCGTTGTCGCTCCACGCACGGCCGACGCGCAGCAGTCGATCCGAGACGTGCTGTCGTTCCTCGTGACGAATCGCACGATTCCGACCGACGACTTCGAACGCGACGAGGAGGCCGCGATCGCCACGCGCGACACGATCTCGAAGCTGCTCGTTCTCGAGCTGGCGGCGCTGCCTTCGCCTTCGGGCGGGGGCTTCTCGTATCGGCTCGACCCGACGCTCGGCACCGTCATTCGCGCCAGCGACAGTTTCGGGCCGCTCTTCACGGAACGAACGCTGCTCGCCGGCGAGGGCCGCGCCTCGGTCGGCATCAGCTACCGCACCATACTCTTCGACAACATCGACGGACGCAGCCTTCGCGACGGCACGCTCGTGTCGACGGCCACCACGTTCAGGAGCGAGCCGGCGCCGTTCGACATCGAGACCGTGGCGCTGCGCATCCGGACGGACACGATGACGGTGAACGGCACGGTGGGCATCACCGATCGGCTCGACGTGAGCGCCGGGATTCCGTTCATCCGCCTGACGCTGCAGGGCGAGCGCGTCGACACCTATCGCGGCCAGCAGCTCCTGCAGGCGACGGCCTCCGCTTCGGCCTACGGGCTCGGCGACGTCGTGCTGCGTACGCGCTACAACGTGTATCGCGAGGGCGCCAGCGGCCTCGCGGTCGGCGGCGAGGTGCGTCTGCCCTCGGGGCGCGAGGAGGATTTGCTCGGCGCGGGCCGGGCCAGCTTCACGCCGCGCTTCATCGGATCGTACGAAGGCGATCGCCTCGGCGTGCACGGCGAGCTTGGCTACACGTTCCGCGGCGTCTCCGAAGCCCTCAGCTATGCCGGAGCGGTGACTGCCGTCGCCGCGCCGCGCGTCACTGTCGTCGGCGAACTGCTCGGACGACGGCTGAACGGCGTGGGCCGGCTGACGGAGACGACGCTCCCGCACCCGCGGTTGAACGGCGTGGACACGATTCGTCTGACCAGCTCGGAGGAGACCCCCAATCGTCTGGTCGCGGTGGCCGGCGTGAAATGGAACGTCGCGTCGACGTGGCTGCTGACGGCGAACGTGCTGCGTCCGCTCACCGACGCCGGTCTGAACGCGAAGTGGGTGCCCAGCGTCACCTTCGACTATTGGTTCGGGCAGTAACAGCAAGTCGAGAAGTCATGGCTCACCACACCCCACAGCCGCTGGATTCGATGGACATCAGGCAGGTTCCAGACGTGGGCAGCCGCCTGGATGCCGGACCGGTCGCAGAGGTCCACATCCCGTGGTTCGTCCTGTCCAGCGGGTCGATGCCTCCCGACGTCTACTGGGCGCGGCGCCGCCGCTTGCGCCGCGTCGCCCTCGTCGCCACGTTCGTGCTCATCGCCGGCGGGATCGCCGCCGCCGTGGCGATCCAGTCGGATCGCGAACGCGTGATGAACCTGCTCTCCTGGAATTTCCCGGGCGGCTCTGCGCCGCGGGTCGAGGACTTGCCCGCGGTTCTCCGGCCGTCCGTTCCCGCGCCCGCACCAGCGCCGGCTGCAACACCATCACCGGCGACGGCGCCCGCGCCGGCCGAGGAGGCCGAACCAGCCGCGCCGCCTCCAGCCGTGCCTGCGCCAGTTGTCCAGCCCCCGGTCGAAGCGACGCCGCCGCCAGCCAAGCCAGCACCTCCGCCCGCCGCTGCGCCGGCAGCGGCGACACCGGCGCCAGCCGCGCGGACGCCAGTTGCGCCTGCGCCAGTCACACCACCGCCCGCGGCAGCCGCACCCGCGCCGGCAACGCCGCACGCGTCCGCACCAGCGCCTGCGCCCGTGACCCCACCGCGCGCATCGGTTCCAGCACCGCGAACCGCGCCTTCGACACCGGCGCGTCCGCGGCCGTTGTCGCAGGATCCGGCGCCGCTCGCCAGCGGCGGCTCAGGGTCGTCCTCGCCTTCGTCGAGCGCGAGCGTCGATTCGCCGCCCACATCAGCGCCGGCTCCTGTCAACGCGGCGCCGCCAGCCCCTCTTCCTGAAGTGCGGGTGGAGTCAGCCGAGCCCCGTCCGGCGCCGGCACCGCCGTCGACTCCCGCGGCAGCGCCCAGGTCAGCTCCTCCAGCGGCCGCTGCGGCGGTGGTCGATCCCAACACGACCGGGATTCAGAATGCGCTGGCGCGCTACCGGCGCGCCTTCAACTCGCTCGACGTCAGCGCCGCCCGCGAAGTCTGGCCCACCGTCAACCAGCGGACGCTGAGCCGCGCTTTCGCGCAGCTGGAGCATCAGAATGTCTCGTTCGATCGGTGTCAGATCGACGTCGCCAGCGAACGGGCCGAAGCGCAGTGCAGCGGCACGGCCCGCTACGTGCCGCGCGTGGGCCGCCGCGAGCCCCGCGTCGATCGGCGGGAGTGGCGCTTCAGTCTCGTGAAGATGCGCGGCGAATGGTTCATCGGTGCCGTCGAGGCCCGCTGACCGACTGGCGCGCGGACGCCGAAGCTGATTGAAAGCCGTCGCGGCGCCGGATCTCATTCCCGCCTGACGCTGTGCGCGGGCCTGTCGTCGCGAAGAGCGACGAACCTCGAGTGGCGCAGATGGTTGTCGGGCGTCCACTCCACGAACTCGAAGTGGCCGACCAGTGACGGCTTCAGCCATCGGCACTCCGCCATCTTTGTCCGCGTCATTCCCTCACCCCATCGTCCGCTCTTCGATTCAGGCAGATTGGCGAAGGGACACTCGGGCGTCTCGAGGCCGGCGAATCGCTTGAACAGCTGCACGCGCGTCGCCGGCGTGAAGCCGTTGCGCGTGCGGGCGGCGTAGAGCAGCCGATCGCCCTCGTAATAGCCGATCACCAGCGCGTCGAACGTCTTCGTTCCCGGTGTGTAGCCGCCAATCACGAACTCCTGTCCGCGATTGACGCGCATCTTCATCCAGGCGCCGGAGCGAAGCCCCGGCTCGTATCTGCTGTCGCGCCGCTTGGCGACGAGCCCCTCGAGTCCCTGCGCCTTCACCGAATGGATCAGGTCGCGGAGGTCGGCGTCGAGCGAGCCGGGATAGCGCACCGGCTCCTTCAGCGTCGGAAGGACCGCGCGCTCGAGCAGCGCCTGGCGCCGCTCCAGAGGCTCGCCCGTGACGTCGCGTCCCTTCAGCACCATCACGTCGAAGACGTAGTAGACGATCGCGGCGCCTGACGTGAAGTTCTGCAGCGCGCTGAAGGAAGGCCGTCCGTCGTCGTCCACGGCCACGATCTCGCCGTCGATCACGGTATCGTCCGGCATCCCGGCCAGGCCGCGGACGACGGCGGGGTAGCGGTGCGTGAAGTCGTTGTCGTTGCGGGAGCGGAGGTGCAGCGTGCCGCCGGCCTTGAACGCGATGGCGCGGTAGCCGTCGAACTTCAATTGATACTGCCAGCGGGTGCGGTCGGCCGGGAGCGTGTCGCTGCGAAGCAGGAGCATCGGGGGCACGAAGCCGGCTTTGATGCGGGCGGGCATCAATCGACTGTACAAAAATCAACGCAGGATGTGGTTTCTCTCCGCGCCCTCCTACTCCCCGGCGGGCCGCCGCGTCTCGGTGCGGCCGATCGACTCGCCGCTCACGACCAGCTCGACGCGCCGATTCTGCTGGCGCCCGGCCGGTGTGGCGTTGCTCGCCACCGGGCGGCTCTCGCCGTAGCCGACGGCCGCGACGGCGGTGGGCGGAATTCTCTGCTGCACGAGATACTCGCGGACCGCTTCGGCGCGCCGCTCCGACAGCCGCTGGTTGTAGTCCTCGCCGCCGACGCTGTCGGTGTGTCCTTCGATCTCGATCTTCAGATCGGGATGCGAGGCAAGCACGCCGGCCACGCGCGCCAGCCTTTCGCGGGCGCCGGGCTTCAACGTCGCGCTGCCGGTGTCGAACAGCACGTCGGAGACGTTGACGATGAGCCCGCGGGCCGTCTCGCGCGTCTCGAGGACGGCGTTGAGCTGCTGCCGGAGCTGCTCGCGCAGCGCGTTCTTCTCCTGCTCGGCCTGCGCGGCGACGGTCGCGGCCTGCTGGCGGGCCTGCTCGGCCTGCGCATCGGCTGCAGCCTTCGCGGATTCTGCCTCCACGCGCGCCCGTTCGGCATCGGCCCGGGCCTTCAACGCCTCCTGCTGCGCACGCTCGCTCTCGAGCCGCTCGCGTTCGGCGGCCTCACGCGCCGCAGCTGCGGCCTGTGCGTCGAGCTCCGCCTGCCGCCGCTTCGCTTCCTCCGCCGCGGCGCGCTCGCGCTCGGCCACCGCGCGTTCGCGCTCGGCGGCGGCGCGATCGCGCTCGATCTGCGCGCGCTCCCGTTCCGCCTGCGCCTGCGCGACGGCGTCGCGTTCCCGCTGCGCCGCCTGTGCGCGCTGCCGCGCCTGGAACTCGTCCTCCTGCCGCTCGAGCGCGACCAGCCGCGCGTCCTCGGCGGTCTGCACCGCCTGGCGCGCCTGCATCATCACCTCGTTGCCCTTCTTGCCCTTCTCGCGCGCGGCCTCTGCTTCGATGAGGAGCCGCTGCGCTTTGCCGAACGACTCGGCCGCATAGCGGTCGGCGCCCGCAATCCGGGCCAGCTCCACTGCGTTCCTCGCTTCAGCCAGGTCGAGCGGCGCACCAGGTTCGAGCGGCTTCACCCGGTAATCGGCGCGATGGTCCATCAAATAGGAACCGCGCTTCAGTAGCTCGTATTTCGCTTGAACCGTTTCCACCTTGCCTTTGGTGTCCTCGCGGACGACGTTCTCCATGACGACGACGTCGCTCGGCTGGGTGACAGCGAAGTAGGGCTCGGCGGTCACAATCAGCGCAAAGGCCTGGAGCTCCGTCGTCACCTCCACGCGGGCGTCGTCATCGTCGATCTGGATCTCGCCGAGGTTGCTGGCGCGGCCTTCGGGTGTGATGGCCCAGAGGACGTAGGTGAGGTACTCCGGACCGAATCGCGCCGCCGGCTGCATCCTGCGGAACCGGGCGTCGATTTCGATGTAGCCTTTCTCGCCCGATACGTCGGCAAATCCACGTGCTTCCGACATCAGCGGCGTACCGACGAGATCGATTCTGGTGGTGCCGCTGCGCGGGCGGTAGTTGACCGCGGGGGTGGTGCGGCCGACCACCGTGACTCGAAACAGCGGGGTTGATGTGGTTGCGTCCGACGGCTGAGCGGGCGGAGTCGTGACTTGCGCGAATGCCGGGGCTGCGAACGAGCCGATCAGCAGTGCGGTGATGAGTTTCATGATGACCCTGCTTCCATGGCAATGATCTAAGCAAGCATGTCGCCACGCGAATCTGGAGTGAGAAGCTCGAGGACGGCTGGAAGGCCGGGCCGCCACGGCAAAGGTTGTTCGGAGACGGCCGCGCTCTCGCATCAGGATCGATGAGAATCAAAGAGGAGAACGCCCGTGAAACAGACGCTCATCGCACTCGTGCTGTTGACCATCGGTTCGGCCGCCGCGGCGCAGCAGCCGTCCCAGCCGCCGCCCGAGCCGACGGTGGTCGCATCCGGGCAGGGCGTGGTCCATGCCGTGCCGGATCGCGCGTGGATCACCATCAGCGCCGAGTCGCGCGCGCCCAGCCCGCGCGAGGCGCAGCGTCTCAATGCCGAGGCGATGCGGCCGGTGCAGGATCGGCTGCGCAAGGCGGGTATTCCCGCCGAAGCGATCCGGACGATCGCCTATGACGTGCAGTACGAATGGGACATCGTGAACAACAAGCGGGTGGGGCGCGGCTACGTGGCGCGCAACACGATCGAAGTGCGCGTCGACGAGATCGATCGGGTCGGCGAGCTGCTCGAGATTGCCGTCAACTCCGGTGCGACGGCGCTCGGCGGGCTGCGGTTCGACCTGAAGGACCAGGCCAGGCTCGAACGCGAGGCGCTGCGTCTGGCGGTGATGGATGCGCGCGCGAAAGCGGATGCCGCCGCGGCCGGTGCGGGCCGCACTGTGGACCGGATTCTGCGCGTCGAGGAACAGGGCGTCGAGGTGCCGACGCCGGTGCGGATGATGCGTCAGGCGGCCCAGGCCAATGCCGTCGAATTCGCGCCGCCGATCTCGACCGGGCAGATCGAGATCCGGGCCCGAGCCGTCGTGACTGCCGCGTTGAAGTAGCGGTGAGCGGCCGTTACGTGGCCGCGATGAGGGCCTTCACACGACCGCCGCGACACGCAGCGGTCGTGTGCTCTCGGCGTCAGCCGCCGATACCGGCGTTCGCCGCGCGCCCTGCCGACGCGCGGCGCATGGCGGCATTGAACGGCACCGGCTCTGGCAATGGCCGGCGTGACGCGTCTTCCACGTGCACGTGCCCGTAATGGCCGGGCACCCGCCACAGCACCCGATAGCCCGCGTTGCGAAACATCGCCGACAGGCCGTCGTTGTCCGACGACTGGAAGTCGAGCGCCCTGCCGTCGTAATGGGCGGACCCGCGGCTGTGCACGTGGTCGTTCGCCGACACGAGCCGCACATCCTTCCCGGTGCGTGCGGCCCAGATGTCGGCGAGGTAGAACATCCGCAGCGATTCCCGTGACGTCAGGCGCACCGGCACCCGAAGCCCGGCGATCACTGCGGTTTGCTTAAAGGGGGCAGCGTATAGCCTTGCGAGGCCAGGAGCGACCGGACACCGTCGAGCGCCTTGCCCTGCTGTTCCACGGCATTGGCGAGACGGTTGTTCGCGTCGAGCAGTGCGCCGGTCGTACGGCGATGCTCGGCGATCATGAACGCGACGACCGCACTGGCCAGCAGCCAGGGCAGGATCGTGTTCTTGAACTCGGTCCAGATATGCATTCGATACCCTCCTGCACCGCGCGTCGAATCCTTCGACTGGGCTCCAGACACGCTCGCGGTGGACAACCGGACGGATCCCTGCGAAATCCGCGCCCCTCCGCAAAACCCCGTCGTCGTGCGGACTTAGCCGCCTTGCAGTACAAAATGCACAGGACCGCGTTGCCGCATACGTAACGGCGTCGACAATCCTGCGGTTGAGGTGTGCGCACGTCTGTGCAGGGCCGGTCCTTCGGATCGGCCGCGTCGAACAGCGTGGGACCGGTCCTTCCGGACCGGCCGCAAGGAGAACGGATGACCGAGTTGACGATGCACCAGATCGAGACCAGGGGGCAGGGCGACGTGCGCGACCTGACCGCCCTCGTCACGCGCGCCCTGAGCAGGTCGGCGTTCAAGTCGGGCCTGGCAACGATTGCCGTCATCGGATCGACGGCGGGCATCACCACCATCGAGTTCGAGCCCGGCGCCGTTGCCGACTTCAACCGCGTCTGGGAGCAGCTCGCGCCCCGGCACGCCGACTACGAGCATCATCGGCGCTGGGGCGACGACAACGGGTCGAGCCACGTCCGGGCAGCGATGCTCGGGCCGTCGCTGTCGATCCCTTTCGAGGGCGGGCGTCTGCTGGTCGGGACGTGGCAGCAGATCGTGTTGGTCGAATTCGACACGCGCCCCCGCACGCGGGAGGTCGCCGTGCAGCTGCTTGGATAGGCTTGATCCCTGCTAAACGCCCAACGCCCAATGCTCGATGCTCAATGCCCAAGGCGCTGAGCCAGGCTGAGATGAGGGCGAGGGGAACGAGGCGGCAGGCGGACGTCGCGGGGACGCCCGCACACCGCCGTGTGCCTCAGAAGGTGAACTTCACGCTGAACTGTCCCTGCAGCCCGGGGTTGAAAAGATCCTCCATCCCGTAGCGCGGGTCGTACGAGCTCGCGCCTTCCTGAGTGGCCAGGATCAGGGCGTTGTAGTGGTAGCCCGCGGCCAGGTTCACCTCCGAGAAGTCGATGGCGTTGACCGGACGCGTCTGGCCGCCGGCCGGAGCGCCCTTGTTCCGGAAGTTGAAGATGTGGGTCGCGGTCTTCTGGTTGAACAGGTTCTGGATATTCAACTCGAGCCGCAGCCGCCGGCGATTGGCGAACGCGAGCTCGTGCGAGACGAGCAGATCGGTGCGCGTCAGCACGGGCGTGCGGCCCATGTCGCCGCGGCCGTTGACGAACGGCGCGTAGAGGTCCTGACCGACGACCTGCGTGCTGATGGGCGTGCCGCTACCGCCGTAGAAGAACGCGCCGATCTGCGTGCCCATGTCGAACTGATAGGCGCCATACAGCTTCACGACGTGCGGCCGATCGGTCGCGAGCCGGCCGAGCACGTCGAGATGGCCGCGGGCATTCCACATCAGCTGATCGATGTCCCAGGCAGTGCTGCCGTTGCTGCCCGGCCGGGCGATCGACCCGACCTGCTGCTGCGACGTGGTCGAGCTGCTGTTGGTCGTCGGCGTGCTGATCTCGTCGGAGTTGGCCGTGCCGGCGTAGTTGCCGTAGAGGCGGCTCAACGTGTAGTTGGCGCTCGCGAACCAGTTGTTCGAGAACCGGCGCTCGAACGACACCTCCAGCGCGTCGTACTGCCGCCTGGGCTTCGGCGTGGGGAACGGCGCGGTGTTCGGATAGGCCGGCGGCGTGATGGTGTTCCGTCCCTCGCCGGGGTTGCCGATCACGTAGACGCTGTTGCCGTCGACGAGCGAGCCCATGTCCTCGATGGTCCGGCCCAGGTTGTTGTGGATGTAGTGGATGCCCAGCGCCATGTTGCCGCCGATCTGCTGATCGACGCCGGCGTTGAAGCTGTCCTGGAACATCGGCTTGATGTCGGGATCGGTGTTGTTGATGAACGTCTGGCGGTTGTCGCGGAACCCGGTGGCGCTGCCCCACAGATCGCGGCCGGGCATGTTGCTCAGGCTCAGGCTGCCGATGTCGAGCGTGTCGAGGGATCGGTAGTAGATGTGCCAGAGGTCGCCGCCGAACGACCCGCGCGCGATCTCGTACTTGGTCCAGTCGTAGTAGCGCCCCCAGCTCACGAACGCCTTGGTGCGCCCGTCGCCGCGCACGTCGTAGGTGGCGCCGAGCCGCGGCGCGAGCTTGTCGCCGAAGCCGAACTGGAACGCATACTTCGCGATGTCGGGCCGGAACGTCGGGATCTTCTCGTTCTCGGCGCGGAGTCCGATGTTGAGCGTGAGTCTCGGACCCACCGTCCACGAGTCCTGCACGTACAGGTTCTGGATGTCGGCCTGCACGCGGCCGCGCGTGGCCACGTCGTCGACGCGGTAGTAGCCGTAGGTGCCGGTGCCCGTCTCTCCGGTTGCCGTGCTGCGGAACGACTGGCCCCAGTAGATGAACACGTAGCCGCCCGGATAGGAGACGTCCACGTCGTTGACCGCGCGGCGCACGCCCCAGCCGCCCTTGATGAGGTGCTGGCCCAGGCCCCGGAACGAATGGTTGTAATCGAGCTGCACGAACCCCTGTTCGGTCGTGTCGTAGTTGCTGATCCGGATGCGCGGGGTGTTTGCCGTGCCGATCGGGCCCTGCAGGTGCTCCGGGATGCCGGGCACGCCGGCCGTCGACGCCTGATACGTGTAGCTCGTCGTCAGCGGGACGCCGGTGTCCTTGTAGGTGTCGTAGAAGTAGCCGCCGCGGGTGCTCAGATAGCCGTTGCTGCCGATCGTGATGTCGACGTTGCCACTGATGTTGTGCTGGTCGGTGTGGAAGCCGCGCGTCCGGTTGGCCTCGTTCGCGGCGCTGGACGTGGTCAGGAACTGCGGGCCGGAGGAGTCGTAGTTCGGCAGCCGCCCGGTCGAGCGGGTCGGCGTCATCAGCACGCTGCCGTTGGCGTGTATGCGACCCGAGGCATACGTCAGCTTGCCGAAGCCCTGCCACATCGTCTGATCCTGATCGATGCTGCCCGGCTCGGTCCCGTTCGAGAACAGGTAGTTGCTGGAACGCCGGACGATCCGCGGCGAGATCGAGCCGAAGAAGAACAGCCGGTTCCTGACGATCGGACCGCCGAGCGAGCCGCCGAACTCGTTCTGGTTGTCGACCGGCTTCTCGTCCTGGAAGTAGCCGACGGTCTGGAAGTCGACCGGGTCGAGCACCAGGCGCCTGACCGGCGCCGCGCTGAGCGCGTTGCCGATGTAGTAGTAGTGGGCCTCGCCGGCGAACGTGTTGCCGCCCGACCTGGTCACCGCGCTGACCACGCCGCCGAGCGCGCCGCCGTATTCGGCGTCGATGCCGCCGGTCTTGACCTGCACTTCCTGCAGATACTCGAAGACGGTGTTCTGCCGCGAGTGGCCGTAGATCAGGCTGTTGGTCGGGACGCCGTCGACGGTGAACACGTTTTCGGCGCCGCTCGCGCCGTTCACCTGGAAGCCGCCTTCGATCTCGCCCGCGTTCACGCCGGGCGCGGCCAGCGCGAGGCTCTGGAAGCTGCGTCCCTTGGGCAGCCTGTCGAACTCCTCGGCGGTCACGTTGTGCGCCAGCGTCACGCTGCCGAGGTCGACCGTCTTCGCGGCGTCGCCGGTGACGCTGACCACCTCGGTCAACACGCCCGGCCTGAGCTCGGCGTCGATCGTCAACGTCCGTCCCAGCAGGACCAGGGCATCGTCGATGACGACTTTCTGGAACGCCTGCAATTCGAACGTGACGGAGTAGCGGCCCGGCGGAAGATCCGGCACGCGATACGTCCCGTCGGACCCGGAGACGGCGATGCGCTGCGCACCGGTCTCCTTGTTGGTTGCCGTGACGGTGGCCCCGGGCACGGCCGCCCTGGTCGTGTCGGTTACCGTGCCCGCGAGGCTCCCGAAGCGCTCCTGCGCGCCCGCCGACCCGGCACCGGCCAGGAGGAGCGCCGCCAGAAACGCGGTGATGCACCTCGCCATATGTCCCCTCCTTTACTCGGCGTCCCACAACGCCGCGTGTTGAACGGTCTTCACCGAGGGGCGCTGATAGGAGAGAAGCGTGCCGCCGGGACGAGGGACGAAGGGTGAGCAGATGGGGACGAGCGGATCCCGCGCGGTGGGCAACGCGTACACGAAAGCACGCGTTCTACAGACAATTGGACGAAATTCAGAAAACTGAACACGAAACGTGCGGATTTGCCCCTGGATGTCCGCCGGCGGGCCCACACAAGGAGCTGTCAGCGGACGTTCGAGGACGCGGGGAAAGCCTCAACGCGGGGGGCGGGGGCGCAGGGAAACCAAACGCGGGGGCCGCAGGGGGCGCAGGGGCCGTGGCGCGCCGATTCACGACCGGGGGCGCGGAGGAAAACCAAACGCCGGGGGCGCAGGGGGCGCAGGGGTTGCGGCGCGTGGCCGCGCTGCGCGCGGCATGGATCGCGAGACGGCTCCATTCACAAGTGCCTCCGGGAGCGTGGGGGCACTTGTGATGGAGCCGCCTCGCGATCCATACCGGCGGCCGCAGGCCGCCGGCCACGCGCTTCTGCCCCGCGGTCGCTGCGATCGCTGCGATAAGGCTTCCCGGCGCCCTCTGCTGCCTCAGCGCGCCTCGCAACTTTAGAACTTCCGCGTCGAAGGCGCCTGTCGGGCCGATCCATGTCGGCGGCCGCAGGCCGCCGGCCTGTGCAGCAGCCTCCTCTGCGCTCTCCGCGATCTCCGCGATTGGCTTCCTCCGCGCCCTCCGCCCCCTCCGCGTCCACAGGAGGCTGCAGCAGAGTAGAATCCTCAGTCCGCCCACTGGTTCGCGGTCGGTGGTTCCTGGTTCCCGGCCCCGGGGCATGGAGCATTGGGGATTGAGCATAGGGCTTTGATCGGATGCGCAAGATAGACGTTTTCACCCACATCTCGCCGCCGGGCTATTCCGAGGGAGTCGAGCGGCTGGCCGGCAATCTGAAGGACATCGGCAAGCGCAGCCGGGGCGTGCCGATGCTGCACAACCTCGACATCCGGTTCCGGGTCATGGACATGTTCCCGGGATATCAGCAGGTCCTGTCGCTGCCGACGCCGCCGATCGAGCTTTTCGCGCAGCCGAAGGACGGCCTCGAGCTGGCGCGGATTGCCAACGACTCCATGGCCGAGCTCGTGCGCAGGTATCCGGATCGGTTCGTCGGGTTCGCGGCCGCGCTGCCGATGAACGATCCCGAGGCGTCGCTGGGGGAGCTCCACCGCGCGGTGAAAGACCTCGGCGCCAGGGGCATCCAGATCCACTCGAACATCCTCGGCAAGCCGCTCGTCGCGCCGGAGTTCCTGCCGCTGTTCGAAGCGATGGTGGGATACGATCTGCCGATCTGGCTGCACCCGTATCGCGGCGCCGACTTCCCCGACTACCTGACGGAGCAGTCGTCGGAGTTCGAGATCTGGTGGACGTTCGGCTGGCCGTACGACACGAGCGCGGCGATGGCGCGGATGGTGTTCGCGGGGTTGTTCGACAGGTGGCCGACGCTGAAGATCATCGCCCACCACATGGGGGCGATGGTGCCGTATTTCGCCGGCCGCGTCGGGCCCGGGTGGGATCAGCTCGGCGCGCGCACCTCGGACCGCGATCTCAAGCAGGTGTTGAGGTCGCTGAAGAAGCGGCCGCTCGACTACTTCAAGATGTTCTACGCCGACACCGCCCTCTTCGGCGCGTTCGATGCCACCGTGTGCGGGCTCAAGTTCTACGGCGTGCCCAGGGTGCTGTTTGCCTCAGACGCGCCGTTCGACCCGGAGCAGGGGCCGATGTACATCCGCGAAACCATCGCCATCGTCGACAAGCTGCCGATCTCGGACGAGGAGCGCGAGCGGATTTACTGGAAGAACGCGGCGGAGTTGTTGAAGGTGAATTGAGGCTGGTCGCTGGTCTTTGGGCTTTGGGCGTTGGGGGAACGAGCTGACCCGGGCCCCGAGACCAAAGACCAAAGCCCAGAGCCTTAGGGACCAAAGACCAGAGCCCAGAGCGCAGGGCCCGAGCCCAGAGCCCAAAGACCAAAGACCAAAGACCAGAGACCAGAGACCCACAGACCCAGACCCCGGAGCGAGGACAGGATGATCATCGATTCCCACGGACACGTCACGGCGCCGGACAGCCTGTATGTCTACAAGGCACAGATCCTCTCGCACCGCGGCGCCCACGGGCGCGGCGGCAATCTTGCCAACGATGATGACGTCCGCGCGGCGCTGAACAAGCCGGTGTTCGGCGGCAGCTCGCACCTCGGCCAGTTGAAGGAGGTCGGCACCGACATGCAGCTGATCTCCCCGCGGCCGTATCAGATGATGACCAGCGAGTCGCCCAAACTCGTGCAGTGGTTCGTCGAGGAGACGAACAACATCATCGCCAAGCAGGTGGAGCTCTACCCGAACACGTTCCGCGGCGTGTGCGGCCTGCCGTTGACGCCCGGCGTCAGCCCGAAGGCGGTCGTCCCCTACCTCGAGAGGTGCGTGAAGGAACAGGGTTTCGTCGGCTGCCTGCTGAATCCCGATCCGGGCGAGTGCAGCGGCGTCGAGACGCCGCCGCTGGGCGACCGCTTCTGGTATCCGCTTTACGAGAAGATGGTCGAGCTCGACGTTCCCGGCCACATCCATTCGACCGGCTGCCGGTCGGAGCGCCTGCCGTACTCGCTGCACTTCATCAACGAAGAGAGCATTGCCGTCGTATCTCTGTTGACCTCGAATGTGTTCAAGGATTTCCCGACCTTGAAGATCCTGGTGTCGCACGGCGGCGGCGCGATCCCGTACCAGTACGCGCGCTTCGAGGCTGCCTCCCTGCGCCGCCCGGGCGGGTTGCGCTTCTCCGAGGCGATGCGCTACCTCTACTACGACACAGTGCTCTACTCGAAGGACGCGCTCGAGCTGCTGTTCAAGACGGTGGGCGTCGACCGCTGCCTGTTCGGGACCGAGCGGCCGGGCGTCGGCACGGTGAAGGATCCGCGGACGGGCCGCTGGCTCGACGAGACGCGCAGCATCATCGAGTCCATCGAGTGGCTGACCGCTGAAGACAAGAAGAAGATCTTCGAGGACAACGCCAAGAAGCTGTTCAACCTGAAAGTGCCGACGGAGGCTGCGGTATGAGTCGACGACACCTGCTGCTGACGGTCGTGGCCCTGGTCGCCGCTGCCTGGCGGCTTCCCGGCGATGGCCGCACCGTGCAGGCGCAGAACCTGCAGAAGGTCACGATCAACTATCCGACCCGCAGCGGGGCGTCCTGGCCGCTCTACATCGCCAAGGAAGGCGGCTACTACGCCAAGCAGGGGCTCGACGTGACCCTGCAGTTCGGCGTGCACCCGGCCGGCATCGCCATGCTCACCAGCGGCCAGGCGGTGATGGTCAACCACTCGCTCGAGCAGGGCATGGTGGCCAGCACCCGCGATGCCTCGTTCGCCCTGATGGGCAGCTCGTCGAACCGCGGACTGTTCGCCCTCATGGCGCAGAAGGACATCACGAGTCCCAAACAGCTGAAGGGCAAGCGCATTGCCGTCGGCCAGATCGGCGACGCGCCGTACAACTACACCGTCGCGCTGCTCGGCACTTACGGGCTCGGCGTGCGCGACGTCCAGTGGGTGCCGGTCGGCACCGACGTGAGCGGACGTGCTGCCGCGCTGCAGACCAACCGCGCCGACGCGACGCTGCTCACGGCTCCCAACTACTTCCGTCTGGAGGAAGCCGGCTACAGGAACCTCGCCAACCTCGCCGATCACGAGGTCTATGCCGCAACCACCTACATGTTCGCCAAAAGCGCGATCGCGGCGAACCCGAAGCTGCCCGAGCAGATCATCAAGGCGCACGCCGAAGCCATCAAGCGCTTCTACGACGACAAGGCGTTCGCGGTGAAGACCTACATCGCGTTCGACAAGCAGCCGGAAGCCGACGTCTCCCGCATCTACGACCTCTACGCGAAGGGCAGCATCTTCGATCGGGTGCCGTACGTCATGGACGCCGCCGTGAAGGCCATCATCTCGCAGCAGGTCGACCCGCGCCTCTCGGCCGACCTGAAGGCGTTCGACTTCCGGAAGGTCATCGACAACTCCGTCGTCTCGCGGCTGGTGAAGGAAGGCTACTTCCAGTCGCTGTTCGGCCCGGGCATCAAGGCCGAGGAGTCGCGCAAGGCCGCACAAGCGTTCAGGTAGGTCCGGCTGGAGCCGGACACTACGGCGACTACATGCACAAGCTGGAGATCGAGGGCCTCACCAAACGCTACTACGTCGAGCGCGACGGCCGTCAGGTGCTGGCCCTCGCCGACGTGTCGCTCTCGGTCGCCGACGGCGAGTTCATGGCCATCGTCGGGCCGAGCGGCTGCGGCAAGACCACCCTGCTCAACATCGTCGCCGGCCTGCTGCGCTATGACGGCGGGCGGGTGGTCATCGACGGCGCGCTGGTCGACGGCCCCGGCGTCGATCGCGCCGTGGTCTTCCAGCAGGCGAGCCTGCTGCCCTGGCGGACGGTGGCCGGCAACGTCCGCTACGGCATGGAGATGCAGCGGCGCTTCGATCGCGCGACGATGGAGGAGCGGACGACGCATTTCACGAAGCTGGTGGGACTCCAGGGTTTCGAGCGGCATTACCCGTCGGAGCTGTCCGGCGGCATGCAGCAGCGCGTGAACCTCGCCCGGGCGCTGGCCGCCGATCCCGTCGTGCTGCTGATGGACGAGCCGTTCGCGGCGCTCGATGCGCAGACGCGCGAGTTCATGCAGGCCGAGCTGCTGAAGATCTGGAGCGAGGCGCGCAAGACCGTCCTCTTCATCACCCACCAGATCAACGAGGCGGTGTTTCTCGCCGACCGCGTCGCGGTGATGAGCGCGCGGCCCGGGCGCGTGAAGGGCGTGATCGAGATCCCGTTCGAGCGGCCGCGGACGCTGCGGCTCAAGCGCGACCCGCGGTTCCTGGAGGTCGAGGAGAGCATCTGGCAGATGGTCGAGGAGTCGCCGGATCGCATCGGCATGACGGCACGCGACGAAGCACGGGTGGGCAGATGAGCGCGACGGCAGAGACCGGCAGATCCGGGACCCGCGCCGCCGGCGAGACGATGAGTCAGGCGCTGAGCGAGACGCCGCAGCGCAGCTTCTACGAGCGGCACGAGGCCGCGATCCTGGGCGGCGTCGCGCTCGTCATCGCGCTGGCGGCATGGCAGGCGCTCTGGTCCGCGGGGAAAATCTCGCCGCTGTTCTTCACCGGTCCGTCGCAGGTCGCCTACCGCTTCGTCGAGGAGTGGACGAAGGGGCGCCTGAAGGACGACATGCTCTACAGCGGCACCAACTTCGTGATCGGGGTTGGCGCGGCTATCGCCCTCGGTGTCGTCCTCGGCGTGATCCTCGGCTGGTACCGCCGCATCTCGATGATCGTGAATCCCTTCGTGACCGCGTTGTACTCGACGCCGCGCGTCGCCCTCATCCCGCTCGTGCTCATCTGGTTCGGCATCGGCATGGAATCGAAGGTGTTCATCGTGTTCATCAACGCGGTGTTCCCCGTGCTGATCAACACGATTGGCGGCGTGCGTGCGATCGATCACGATCTGCTGAAGGCGGCGCGGGCGTACTGCGCGTCGGACTGGCAGATCTTCACGACGGTCGTGATCCCCGGCGCGGTGCCCTTCATCCTGACCGGCGTCCGCCAGGCCGTGTCTCTCGGCCTGATCGGGGTCGTCGTCGGCGAGATGTTCGGCGGCAGCGAAGGGATCGGCTACATGGTGAACTACGGCGGCCAGACCTTCCAGACCGACACCGTCTTCCTCGGCGTGACGATCATCGCGCTGTCGGGGATCGTCCTGACGTGGCTGGCCGAACGGCTGGAACGGCGGTTTTCGCGGTGGAGACCTGAGAGATAGTTCGTGGTTGATGGTTCGTGGCCTGGGCGCCAGAGCCGCGAAGCGCGGAGCGGCGGCACTGCAGTGCGGAGTGCGCAGGCGGCTTGCGGGTAGGAGAAACGAATGGCTGATGTCGTGCTGGGGATCGGGTCGTCGCATGGGCCGTTGCTGTCCACACCGCCGGAGCAGTGGGACCTGCGGGCGAAGGCCGATCGCGAGAACAGGAACCACTGGTTCCGCGGCAAGACCTACGACTACGACGCGCTGCTGCAGGCGCGGGCGCCGGGATTCGCGAGCGAGATCGCCGTGGAGAAGCGGCGCGAGCGGTTCATGAAGTGCCGCGCCGCGCTCGACGCGCTCGGCCGCAAGTTCAACGAGGTCGCCCCCGACGCCGTCGTCATCATCGGCAACGATCAGCGGGAGTTCTTCAACGCGGGCCTGACGCCGGCGATCACGGTCTATCGCGGCAGGACGATCACCAACGTCCAGCACCTCAACGAGGACGCCCCCGGGCTGAACATCGCCGAGCCGGCCAACTCCCCGGCGGAGGGCGCGACGTATCCGGGCGCGACCGAGCTTGCCGACCACATCCTGCGCTCGCTCGGCGACGAGAATTTCGATCTCGCGCAGTCGGATCAGACACCGAGCGGCGCGCCGCGGGGCGGCATCCCGCACGCCTACGGCTTCTTCTATCACACGATCCTGCAGGACAAGACGCCGCCGAGCGTGCCGATCATTCTCAACGTCCACTTTCCGCACAACACGCCGAAGCTGCGCCGCTGTCTCGAGCTGGGCCATGCACTGCACCGCGCGATCCGCAGCTTCACGGGCTTCAAGCGCGTGGCGCTGATGGCCTCCGGCGGCCTGACGCACTTCGTGATCGACGAGGACTTCGACCGCCAGGTCATCGAGGCGATGGCGGCCGGCGACGAAGAGGCGCTGGCCAGGCTTCCGGAGAGCTACTTCAAGGTGGGCACCGCCGAGATCAAGAACTGGTATCCGGTGATCGCGGCGATGAATGCCGCCGGCCTGAAGTATCACCAGATCGACTACGTCCCGTGCTACCGGTCCGAGGCGGGGACGGGCAACGCGATGTGCTTCGCGTATTGGCAATAGGGGATGCGGTGAGGGTCCGCCTGAAGGCGGACACTACAGCAGTGGGGGTCCGCCTGAAGGCGGACACTACAAGATGGACGATAAGATTTCCCGTCTGGCTCGGCTCGACGCGTGCGCGGTGTCGGACGCGCTGGACAAGCTGGGCCTGAACGGCGCGGTCACGGGCCTTCATCGCATGACCACCGACCGCCGGATCTCCGGGCGGGTGGTCACGGTGAAGCTCGAAAGAGACGATGGCCGTCCGGCCGCGTCGCGGCATCTGGGCACGGCCGCGATCGAGGCCGCGCAGCCGGGCGATGTGATCGTGCTCGAGCAGCGCACCGGCGTCGACGCCGCGTGCTGGGGCGGCAACCTGTCGCTCGCCGCGCAGCTGCGCGGCGTGGCGGGGGTCGTCATCGACGGCCCGGCGCGCGACGCCGACGAGGCGCGCGACTACGGGTTCACCGTGTTTGCCCGCAGCGCCACGTGCCGCACGGCGCGCGGGCGCATTGTCGAGACCGGGACGAACGTGCCGATCACCGTCGGCGACGTTCAGGTCTCGCCCGGCGACTACGTCGTCGCCGACGGCAGCGCGGTGGTCTTTGTCGCCGCCGCCGACATCGAGCGGGTCCTCGACGCCGCCGAAGCCATCGCCGAGCGCGAGCGGCAGATGGTGGCCGACCTGAAGCGCGGCCTCCGGCCGACGGAGGTCATGGGCAAGAACTACGAGACGATGCTCAAACGGTAATGACCGACAGGAATCTCGAGCGGGCCGCACGGCTGGACACCACCTCGATCAGCGATGCGCTCGACCGCCTCGGCATCGCGGGCCAGTGCCTCGACATCAAGCCGCTGGATCCGCGCTTCCGCCTCGCCGGCCGCGCGTTCACCATCCTCTACGGACCCGCCGGCCAGCCGCCCGGCACGGTGGGCGACTACATCGACGACGTCGAGCCGGGACGGGTGGTGGTGCTCGACAACGGCGGCCGCGAGAACGCCACCGTGTGGGGCGACATTCTCACCTTCGTCGCGCACAAGCGCGGCGTCGCCGGCACCGTGATCGACGGCGCCTGCCGCGACACGCACCTGGCGCGCGAGCTCGGCTATCCCATCTACTGCCGCAGCTACTCGATGCGTACCGGGAAGGATCGGGTGCAGGTGGAGGCGGTGAACAGCCCGGTCAGCATCGGCGACGCGCGCGTGCAGCCCGGAGATCTGATGCGCGGCGACGCGGACGGCGTGGTCGTGATTCCGATCCAGCACGAGGATGCGGTGCTGACGGCGGCAGAGGAGATCGACGCGATCGAGCAGCAGATCCGCGCGGCGATCGAGGAGGGCAAGACGCTCGCCGAGGCCAGGCGGCAGTTGGGGTATCACCAGCTGCAATCCCGCAGGAGATAGTCGGCGGGAAGGTCCACAGGTCCACAGGTCCACCTGAAGGTGGACACTACAGGGAGGTTACAGAGAGGCCCAGGCGGTGAGCATCTCCTGCTCGGTCGGCGGGTTGAGGATGTAACGCACCGCCTCTTCGGCTGCCGGATATTCGGTCCGCCGGAAACGGTCGGCTGCCGCGTTCAGATCGTACGAAGTCTTTCGCAGCTCGATGCCGGGACCGAGCAGGAGCCACTCCGCGCCGGTCGTGCCGAACGGCATCCCCACGCTGCCGGCGTTCACCACCCGCAGCCGTCCCACCATACGATCGAATTGCATGTGCGTGTGGCCGCAGACGACGAGGGACGCGTCGACGCCGGCGAACATCGGCGCGAGCCGCTCCTCCGACGTCACCCGCGTGAAGATCTCGATTTCGTTTCGCGGCGTCGCGTGACAGAACAGGACCTTGCCCACGCCGTCGACCTCGAGCGCCGTGGTGGGCGGCCAGCTCGCGAGCACGTCCTGATACCGACGAACCTGCTCCGCTGTCCAGCGGAAGACCTGCTTGTATGATTCCGGCACCGGCGCGCTCGAGCTCGTGCCCCAATACGTCACCTCGCCCGGGCGGGCCGCCTGCAGCTGCGCGAGAATCGCGAGGTCGCCGTTGCCGTAGATGAACTGTGCCGGAAGCGTCAGCTCGAGCAGGCGCTCCATCGTCTCGCGCGGCATCGGCCCGGGCAGGACGTCGCCGCCGACGATAACGCGATCGACGCGGACCTGACGGACCTCGTCGAGCACCGCGTCGAGAGCAGGCAGGTTGCCGTGGATGTCATAGAGAGCGGCAACTCGCACACATACGCCCCTTCGACGCGGCCTACTTGCCCACCATCAGACGCGGCGCCTGGTTGTTCTCCTGGCAGACGAACTCGATCAGCTCGTTGTCGAACAAACCGTCGGTCATCAGACGGTGATGGATGCGGATCGTGAACGGGCGTGTGTAGGCCTTCGGGTCGTCGATGGTGACGTCGATCTGCATCGTCCCGTAGTTCAGGCGGCGCCAGCGCTCGGTCATCTTCGCGGCATCGGTGAGCGGGCTGCCCTGGATGTCGAGCCAGCCGCCGTCGCGGAATCCGGTCGTCTCGACGACCAGCGTGTCGCCTTCCCAGCGTCCGATCGAATAGCCGTACCACCACGGCTGCGGATCGTTGTCGGGCAGCGGCCGGCCGTCGGTGAGGATCTGCCGCACGCCGGCGTTGCCCTCGTAGAGGATGACGATCACGTCCGGCGTCTGGATCACCTTGCGGGGCTGGGGGTGCATGTGGAACTGGATGAGCCCCATCGGCAGACAATGGGCGTCCGGGTTGTCCTTGCTGTTCTGCTCGTGCCGCTCGGCCTTGAGCTTCGCCGCCCAAGGCTGCAGCGGGATCTGGTCCTTGGGGAAGTTGGCGAACACATCGGCGAAGGTCGCGGCGGGCGGCTCGCCGGGCGGCGAGACGGGCAGGGACTGCACGCGTCCGTCGACGTACCAGGCGTTCAGCCACACACCCGTAAAGTCGGGCTTTCCGTCGGCGGTCCTCGGCGCCGGCGCCTGCAGGTCGATCCTGCCGTCGGCCGTCCGAGGAGCATTACGATCGGGATGCACCGGCCACTGTGCGCGAAGCGCCGCCGGCGCGAGCACGCCAATAACCCCAAATACGAGTCCGGTTACCCGGAGACGCCGAGTATGCATGGCGGCATCCTAACCCATCGTCAAGCGGGCCTCCGACGTAGTCGTTCGGTCCGGCTGAAGCCGGACATTACAACGGCGGGGGCCTCCTTCGGTCCGGCTGAAGCCGGCTGAAGCCGGACGCTACAGAATTGCCGGCGGTGTTTTCGACAGATGTCGATTCGGGTAGCCCTCGATCGACGAGATGGTGGAACCGTCGACACGGCACAGGGAGGACCTCAAGCCATGAGCGGAGTACGGCTGTTGGTCGGCACGCGCAAGGGCGCTTTCGTGCTGACCTCGGATGGGAAGCGCACCAACTGGGATGTGAGCGGACCCTTCTTTGGCGGATGGGAGATTTACCACCTGAAGGGGTCTCCCGCCGACCCCAACCGGATCTACGCCTCGCAGAGCAGCGGCTGGTTCGGTCAACTGATTCAACGTTCGAACGATGGCGGCAAGACCTGGGAGCCGGTCGGCAACAAGTTCGTGTACGACGGGGTTCCCGGCACGCACCAGTGGTACGACGGCACGCCCCATCCCTGGGAATTCAAGCGCGTGTGGCACCTCGAGCCGTCCCTCACCGATCCCGACGTCGTCTACGCCGGCGTCGAGGATGCGGCGCTGTTCCGGTCGACCGACGGCGGGCAGAACTGGGAGGAGATGCCGGGCCTGCGCGGTCACGGGTCCGGGTCTCAGTGGTCGCCGGGCGCCGGCGGGCTCTGCCTGCACACGCTCGTGCTCGACCCGACCAACGCGAAGCGGATGTTCATCGCCATTTCCGCGGCCGGCGCGTTTCGCACCGACGATGGCGGGACGACCTGGACGGCGATCAACAAGGGGCTCCGTTCCGAGCAGATTCCCAATCCCACCGCGGAAGTCGGGCACTGCGTCCATCACATTGCGATGCATCCATCACGGCCGGACGTCCTCTACATGCAGAAGCACTGGGACATCATGCGCACCGACGATGCCGGGAACTCGTGGCGCGAGGTGAGCGGCAACCTGCCGACCGACTTCGGCTTCGTCATCGACGTGCACGCGCACGAGCCGCAGACGATCTACGTCGTACCAATCAAGAGCGACTCCGAGCACTACCCGATGCACGGGCAGCTCCGTGTCTTCCGCAGCCGGACCGGCGGCAACGAGTGGGAGCCGCTCACGAAGGGCCTGCCGCAGAAGGACTGCTACGTGAACGTGCTGCGGGACGCGATGTCGGTGGATCGGCTGGATTCGTGCGGCATCTACTTTGGAACCACGGGTGGGCAGGTGTACGGATCGTCCGATGCCGGCGAGACGTGGACGGCGATCGTCAGGGATCTTCCCCCCGTGCTCTCGGTGGAGGCGCAGACGCTGCCGTAGCGCACCGGGGTATGGATATGGAAGCCTCGCCGCAGCCGAGTCGGCGGAAGCGGGGCGAGCTCTATCGGAGGCGGGTTGTGATTCGTGTGGTTCTACCGCAGCACTTGCGCACGCTGGCCGGCGTGGGCGAGGAAGTGACGCTCGAGATCGACGGGACGATCACGCAGCGCGCCATTCTGGATGCGCTCGAGGCGCGCTATCCGGTGCTGTGCGGAACGATTCGCGATCACGTGACGCACCAGCGGCGGCCGTTTCTGCGGTTCTTCGCGTGCGAGGAGGACTGGTCGCACGAGGCGCCGGATACCCCCCTCCCGCACCAGGTGGCGAGCGGAGCCGAGCCCTTCCTCGTGGTCGGCGCAATGGCGGGGGGCTAAAACAACGACGCCCGATGCGCCAAGGGGCCTTGGCGATCGGGCGTCCGCGTGTCTCCACGCATTCTGGCGAGAGCCAGAACTCATTGCAGGTGTCTGTACTTGCGCAGCGGTAGAGAGGAACGTCCGGATCGATCCGCTTTACCGATGCGCCCCACTAGCCCGGCGGTACCTCCATGAACACCTCCGCATCGAAAGCGGCGTGGCTAGGCGTACGAATACCGCCCCTGCTCCGGCGTGTCAAGGTCAGCGGAGGCACGCGAGCTCCCTGTGCCACAATGTCGTCGCATGAGCTTACTGAAAATCAAGGTCATCGTTGGAAGCACGCGGCCCAATCGCTTCGCCGAGAAGCCCGCACAGTGGATCTTCGATCTCGCCAGGGCGCGAACGAACCTCGACGTCGAGCTGCTCGATCTGCGCGACTACCCGCTGCCGTTCTTCGAGGAAGGGTTGCCGCCCGGGCTGGCGAAGGACAACTACACGAACCCGGTTGTCGTGAAGTGGCGCGACAAGATTCGCGAGTCCGACGGGTTCATCATCTGTTCGCCGGAGTACAACCACGGCTACCCGGCCGTCCTGAAGAACGCCCTCGACTATACGTATTTCTCCTGGGCGAGGAAGGCCGTCGCGTTCGTGAGCTGGGGCGGGGTCGGCGGCGCACGCGGCGTCGAACAGCTCAGAGCCGTCGCGATCGAGCTGGACATGGCGCCGATCCGGCATGCCGTCCATATCCCGAATCCCTGGTTCATTCAGGACATGAGCGGCATCGATACGGAAGCCAACCGGCAGGCGGCGGCGCTCCTGCTCGACAATCTGATCTGGTGGACCGCGGCGCTCAAGGCCGCGCGTGGCTGAAGGCCGCCGATGAGCAGGCGCACCGGACCCGCGGCGGTGATCATGCCGTGGTCCTGTGCGCCGGCCGTGCCGCGGAGGACGGGCAGGCGTCGAGGTCGGCTACTGGTCCGAAGAGTTCCCGTTCACGTCAGCCCGCCCGTCACCGCCGCCCTCGGTAGTCCGCCGACCGCAGCCGAGATCGAACGCGCTCAGACAGACCTTGCGTGACGAGCGTCGCGGGCCTTTTCGGGCTCCCGCACAGCCTTCCGGCCGACGAGGAAACCCCGCAAAGACGTGAGCGGCGGCATCACCGGCGTCGTGATGCCCGCCGTGGAAAGCGATCGGGAACTTATCCGGGCGCCCCGGCGGTAATCGTCTCGAGGCCGTGGCCCTGCGGCCCGGTCTCGCGCACCCGGAGCAGATAGGCGAACACGAACCCGAACAGGCTGAGGACCAGGAACAGCCACAGCATCGGCGTGTAGCCGGCGGGGTTCGTCTCGCTGGCCCCGAAGTAATCGTTCAGCGCGCCGGCGGCGACGTTGATCACCGTCAGGCCGATCGCCTGCACCATCGTCATCAGCCCGTACGCCGTGCCGAGGCGCTGCGGCTCCACCAGATAGGGCACTGCCGGCCAGATGATCGCCGGCACCAGCGAGAACGCGACGCCGATCATGACCGTCGTGATCCACAGGCTCGCGTCGGTGTAGGCAAGGATGGGGAACACCGCCGCGAGCAGAAAGCATCCGAACGCCATGAACGCCGCGCGATGTCCGACCTTGTCGGCGAGCAGGCCGAACAGCGGCGTGGCGACGATCGCGGCCAGGAACACGTAGCCGTTCCGGGCGCCGGCTTCCTGCAGCGTCACCCCGTGCGCGTGCTGGAAGTACTTGATCGCGAAGGTGCTGCGGAACGGGAAGATCACCGAGTAGAACGTCACGCACAGACCGATGACGTACCAGAACGATCGATCGAAGCGCCACAGGTCGCTCCACACGAACCGATCCGTCGGCGCCGGCTGCGGGACGTCGTAGTCGCGTGCGACGTGCCGATCGACCCAGTAGTAGACAATGCAGGCCAGCACGGCGAGGAGCGAGAAGGCCACGGCAAGAAACAGCGGCGGCTGCCAGCCCTGGTCGTAGAGCGGCTTGAACCACGTGGTCGAGTAGTCGGCGCTGTAGGACCCGGCGCGCGCGATGCTCAGGTTGACGCCGAACGCGAATCCCAGCTGCCGCCCGACGAACCACTGACCGATGGCGACGGTAATCGCCACGATCATCGACTCGGCGCCGATGCCGAAGATCAGCCGCCCGGCCGCCATCACCGGGAACGCCGGCGAGATGGCCGTCACCACTGCGCCGATGCTGCAGATGATGGCGAACACGAGCGTCGACAGCCGCGTCCCGAAGCGGTCGACGATCACGCCGCCGATCAGCACGACGACGATGTTGGGGAGGCTGTAGATCGCGTTGAGCGTGCCGATCTGCGTGTCGGTGTAGCCGAGGAGCTTCTGCAGCGAGTCGGCGACCGGAGCGATCGAGTCGTACACGTAGTAGTTGCCGAACATCGCGACACTGATCGCGACGAGGACGCTCCAGCGCCAGACGGCGGGCGGGGGATTCTTGACCGCGAGTGCCGGATTGATCGTCATCCTGGCGGTCAGTGTACTTCAGCCGATAGCCGGCCGCATCGCGCCGCGGCGCGCCTGGCGCGGCGCGATGCAGGCTACCGCTGCAGAGTCGCGCGATACGTGATGGTCCGGCCGGGGATCACCGTGACGCCGAAAATCATCGGGTCGTAGCCGTGGGCGATCAGGGCGATGATGTGCGGGCCGGCCGGGAGCGCGAGGTGCTGGTAGTAGCCGCGGAAGCGCTCGACGCGGCCGAGGCGTGTGCCGTCCACGTAGACCTCGGCGCTCCACGGCTGCACGTCGAGCTGGACGCCGCCGGCCGGCGCACCGGGCGCGATGGGCGGCAGCTGCGCCGAGGGGAGCGCCGGTGCGGCCGCAATCAGCCACGGCCACGCAATCGTGGAGCGCGGGTGCGGCGCGGACGCGCGTCCGGGAGTGGACGAGGGCGGCTGCGCGGTCAGCGCGCCGCGGACCTGCGCTTCTGTGGCCGGCGCGGCGAGCAGGAGCACGACGACGAGGCCGGCGGAGAAAGCAGCACGCATGATGACCTCCGGACGCGCGGGCCGCGGGCCCGCGTCCTGTCCCGCTATTTCCCGGCCTGTTCTTCGGCGCGGGCGGCCCTGAGAATGTGCTCCAGGCCGCGGTTGCCCTCGTGGCACGCGTACTCGAAGATCTGCTGCGAGTCGTCCCGGGTGAGCGGCATGGTGAACGTGAACGGCCGCGTCCACACGTCGGGATCGTCGATCGTCACCTCCCACTGCAGCGTGGTCGGCGACGTCGGCGTGAACCGCTCGGTCAGCGTGAACTTCTCGCTGTTGTAGCGGTTGTTGTAGCCGAAGTGCGTGCGGTCGGTGAAGTTCTTCGTCTCGACGACCAGCGTGCTGCCTTCCCACCGTCCGCGGGCGTCGCCGAGATACAGACGGATCTTCTCGCTCAGGCGCGGGCGGCCGTCGAGCGGGATGATGCGCGTCTCGTGAATCATCTCGTAGCGGATCGCCACGGAATCCGGCGTCTGCACGATCTCGTAGGCGTTGCCGTAGATGGCGGGCATCATCGAGCCCGGGAGCCCGCGTGTGATGCACCGGTCGTAGAGACTCCGGTCGAGCCACGAGTCCGCGCGGCCTTCGCCGTTGCGCGTGTTGTTGAGCGCGGCGACCGCCGCTTCGCGCTTCTGCGCCTGCGGCGTCATCGCCGGCAGGCGGCCGTCGGGCGGATCGATGATGAACCACGGGCGGCTGCTCCTGCCCTGCAGGTGCTCGTACCAGTGCGTCGGCCCGGCGCCGGTCTCGGCGCCGCCGATGCCGACGGCGATCTTGGCCGCCAGGGCCTGCCTCTGCCTGGCCAGCTCGGCGAGCTCCTCGGGCGTGAAGCTGTCGGCCGAACGTCCCGCGAGCTCGGCGGGCCGCTCGAGCGGGGTATTGGCCTCGTCCTTGTTGGTGTAGATGCCCTGCAGATCGGGATGCCCCCACGGCGTCTTCGGCGGCGTCCACGATTTGGTCTGTGCCTGCGGCGTTGAATGGATGACCCAGCCCAGCACCACGGCGGTCATGGCAGCGCACAGGCAGATCCGGCGAGCGTGTCTCATACCAGCCCTCTGTGGAGAGCGATGGTACTACGGGCGGGCGGCGGAGCGGCGAACGCTGTGCCGTGCGGCGACGAACAGGCCGCTGATCAGGGCGAAGGCGAGAATGCCGAACACCTGCACCCAGTCCGTCGTCGCCGCCGGGTGGAAGATGCGCCAGAGCGCGGCCCGCACGTCGAACCCGGCCTCGGGTGTGCTGCGCATCACGTTGAGCGCGTCGAGAAGCGCCAGCGCCGCAATCGACAGGGCCGCCGCCAGCACACCGCCGAGGACGCCGCGCGCGACGAGGGATCCGGACACAGGGGGAGCGGTAAGCTCCGCTTTCTCGTCGACGTCGAACTCCGGTTCCCGCACGCCGAACGGCACGAAGCGGGCGAGCATCACCAGCCCCGGAATGCCGATCACCATGGTGACCAGGAAGAACGTCGACCAACCGAGCGCGTCCACCGCAAATCCCGTGATCGGTCCGGCAATCACCCGCGGCAGCGCGAACAGGCTCGAGAAGAGCGCGTACTGTGTTGCGGAGAACCGCTTCTCGGTCAGGCGCAGCAGGAGCACGGTGAATGCGCCCGTCCCCATGCCGGAGGTCAGGAGCTCGAACCCCGTTGCGGTGTACATCGCGGGCAGGCTCGGCTCGCCCAGCCGCGACAGGAAGAAGTAGCCGGCGTTGGAGAACAGCTGGAGGAACCCGAAGATCCACAGCGAGTGGCCGAGCCCGACGAGCGTGGTGAGCCAGCCGCCGATGATCGAGCCGATGATGGTGGCGCCCGCGCCCACGGTCGCCAGCGCGATCCCTCGATGGTCGGCGCTGTAGCCCATGTCGATCAGAAACGGCCGCGTGAGCGACTGGGCGAGCTGGTCGGCGAACTTGTAGAGGACCACGAACGCCAGTATCTCGAGCGCCTGCCGCCGTGTCAGGAAGCTGAGGAAGGGCTGCCACACCGCCTCGCGCAGCGTCCGCGGAGCCGGCGGCTTCACCTCCGGCTCCGGCGACTTCCACGTGATGATGAGCATCGGCAGGTACACCAGCGCCATCAGCGTGTTGACGACCGGCCAGCTCCAGCGCGCGGCGAGCGTGATGCTGAGCCCGCCGGACACCAGCAGCGCCAGCCGGTACATCGCGGTCCGCGCCCCCGACGCGGCGCCTTGTTCGTCCTTGCGCAGCGTCTCGACGGCGTACGCGTCGATGACGATGTCCTGTGAGGCCGAGGCGATTGCCACCGCCATCGCCAGCGCGCCGACGACCCAGATCGCCTCGGGGCGCTGCCCGACGCCCGCCAGCATCAGCGTGAACGCGAACAGGGCGACCTGAGTGATCGCCATCCAGCCGCGGCGCCGCCCCCAGAACGGCGGGACGTAGCGATCCATCAGCGGCGCCCACAGCACCTTGAACGTCCAGGGTGCCTGCGCCAGCGTGATCAGGCCGACCACCCGGATGTCGACGCCGATGTCGCGCATCCAGTCCGGGATGGCGTACCACACCAGGCCCAGGGGCAGACCGGACGCGAACATCTGCAGGACGACGAAGGCCGTGCGGCGGGAGCGCATCGCGAGCACCAGGCTCCCGAACGCGCTGCGTGGTTGTGCTGTGGCCGTCGTCGTCACGCTGCTGTCACCGTACCACGGTCGTGTCGGCCGTGGCTATGCTTCCGTCGATGTCTCGACCGTTGCACGTCGCGCGGTCGAGCGATCCCTCACAGGTGTAGTTTCGGCGGAAGGCGGGCGGCGCAGCACCTGCGGTGGTTGGTGATTCGTGGTGAGTGGCTTGGGCGCCAGAGCCCCGAAGCGAGGCGGCGCGCCGGAGCCGCGCAGCGCGACGGCGGGACCATCGAGAACGGTCGATCCGACCCGGCCGTCCTCGATGGTGAGCTGAGCCGAGGCGCGCGGCGCCGGACTTTACCGGGTCCCGAGCGTGACGTTCGTCACCGACAGGCCGCCGCGCACGCCCATGCTGATTTGCGAGGCCTCGTTCGCGTTGCCCGTTCGTTCGGCGGTGATGCGGAACTGTTTGGCCTGGCTCTGGCTGGCCTTGGCGATCTGCTGGCCGATTTCGGGCAGCAGCGTGGCGATCCGGCTCACCGCCGCGATGGACTCGTAGCGGCCGTTGGTGGCCTTGGCCACCTGCATGCCGACTTCGGTCTGGACGGCGCCGCCGCTGGCCGCGGCGCCGGGCGAGGTCGACACCATCACGACGTGGACCGTGGTCGGCCTCTTCTGGATGCGCTGGAAGATCTGGTTGATGTCGCGATCGATCACGCGGTTGTCGCCCACCGTCGTGCCCAGCGTGACGATGACGCCGAAGAAGTCGGACTTGTCGCGCTCGAAGCGCTGCAGCGCCTCACCGAGCGACTCGACGAACCGGCCGACCGTGCTGTCGGGTGCAAGCCGGTCGACCCCCGCGAGCAGCTGCTGGCGATCGGACGTGGCGCGCACCAGGAAACGGGGCTGGGGCGCGGTGGTGACGATCGTCGTCTCGAGGCCGGGGGGAAGCGCATCGAGGAGTCCGCGCAGGCCGTTCCGCAGCTGACTCAGATTGGCCGAGCCGATGCCGCTGCCGTTGTCGAGCAGGATCTGCACCTTGGTCGTCCACTCGATGGGCTCCACCTTCAGGATCTTCAGGTCGGCCCCGTTTTCCCGGATCGTGACGTCCGCGGGAGTGAGCGCCGCGGGCGGGGCGCCGCTCGCGTCGAGAATCGTGGCATAGACGAGCAGTTGCCGCTGCGCCGCCGCCCCGGTCGAGAAGACCCAGAGGATGAGACCGCCCAGTGCCAGGATGCTTCTTCGCATGCGTAGCCCTCCGTTGAGCCCTTGGACGTCTCCAAGGCGCAGAGGCTCCGAAGTTTCTCACATCAGCTGGCCGGAGCGGGTGGCGATCCGCATCCGCCGGGCGGCGTAGGGGGGCCGCCAACCTGCAGTACGCCTCGCGTTGTGGACGTCCGTCCCGAAGGGAACCCGCTCCTGTTCGAGACGTCGAAAATGTTCGTTAGGGTTGTAGGCAGGAGATTTCCGCGCAAGTCCTCGAACACATCCATCCCGACTTCGTGGTTCTCGAGCTCACCGACCGGCTGACCGTCGAGACGGAGGACGATCTCAGGCTGGCGGTTCGCCGCCAGCTCGATGCCGGACGGACGCGCCTCGTGCTCGACCTGGCCCGCGTCGCGTACGTCGACAGCTGCGGGCTGGGCACGATGGTCCAGGCGCACGTGTCGGCGCAGCGGGCGGGCGGCCGGGTGCAGCTTCGGAACGTCACGCCGCGCGTGCGGCATCTGTTGAACATCACCCGGCTGTCGACGGTCTTCGACTTCTACGAGCCCCGGCCGGCAGCCGCGGTGCCGGAGGCCCGGTTCTACACGCGGTAGGTGTCGGCGCGCCACTGCCGCACCGCGCGCTTGATCGCGTCGGGCGTCATCGAGTCCTCGGCCGCGCGCTGCGCCAGCGCGGCGAACTCGTCGTCCGACGCGAACCGCAGCGCGACGATCTGCCGCATGGTCAACCGGCTGTCGAGGAGCCGTCCGGTCAGCACGTAGTGGCGAAGCTGCTCCTCGGCGCGGATCGCGCGGTCCTGCGCCTTGAGCGGAAAGACGCGCACGAAGATGAACAGCAGGATCGCGGCAATCGTCAGCGCCACGATGAGCGACGCGTTGTAGAGGCGCGAGCTGTCGCCCCACGAGTTCGTCAGGTTCACGATCGAGCCGATCAGAATCAGCAGCAGAAGCAGCGTCAGGACCCGGTGATACAGGAAGACGATCTGCGCGTGGTTCTCGTAATTCTGTTGGACGTCGGCCATGGTGTCCTCTGGTGAACGCCGGCCGCGGAGCGCGCGCCGGTTCCTCGCAGGACATGCAGTATAGGCCGAAGTAAGATAGCGGCTCCTTTCGACGACAGGAGACGATATCGTGGCATTGGAACTGGGACTTGCCGGCCGGACGGCGCTCGTCACCGGAGGCAGCAGGGGAATCGGGCGGGCGATCGCACGCGGGCTGGCGCGACAGGGCGTCAATCTGGTGTTGATGGCGCGGAGCGCGGACGTGCTCGAGCGCACCGCCGACGACGTTCGCAGGGAGACCGGCGTCACCGTGCTCGCGGCCGCCGCCGACATCACCAAGTCCGATCAGGTCGACGCGGCCGCCGCCGCCGCGAAGAACACCTTCGGCACGGTGCACATCGTGGTCAACAACGCCGGGGGTCCGATGCGGCGCGTGGACCGGCAGATTTTGTGGCCCGACACCGACTGGATCTCGGATCTCGATAACAAGATTCTCGGTGCGCTGCGCGTGACGCGCGCATTCCTGCCGCTGATGCCGGGCGATGGTACGGGACGCGTGATCAACATCAGCGGCGTCGCGTCGACGCTGGTGTGGGCGCCGGCATTGACGCACGGCCTGAACAACGCCGCCATGAACCAGGCGACCAGCTACCTGGCCGCCGATCTCGCAAGCCAGCGGATCACGGTCAACACCGTGGTGCCTGGCCTGGTCGGGACCGAAGGACGCGAAGCCTGGGCCGAGAACATGGCGCGTCAGCAGAACGTGACCAGGGAGGAATTCGTCGCCAGCTTCTGCAAGCGCATGGGGATCCTCGCCGGACGCTGGGCGTCGATGGACGAGGTGGCCGATACCGTGGTGTTCCTCGCCTCCGACCGCGCAGGCTATTACAACGGCGCGAAGATCATCCTCGACGGCGGAATGAACGTGAACCTGCGGCCTGCGTAATCCGCCGGCGTGCGGCGGCGCGCCGGGGCACGGAATTCGTACTGCGCCAACGTTCCTGTAAGACGGCGGCCCGATCGGGCCTGCGACGGGCCGCCGCCACCCTCGCCAACCCGCGGACTTCCAATCACTTGCGCAATCCATAGAACCGCCTCTTCCGGCGGAGCCCGCGGGCACGAAGATGGCACGGGCCTCGTGCCCAAACGGACAACTATGGACCCTGCAATCGCGCGCATCCCTGCGTCGGCACCCGTCGCTTTTCAGGATGGCCTGGGCCAGCGGCATCTCAGCGTCAGTGTGACCAGCGAGCCGCTCGAGATGCTCGCGCTGCGCGAAGAGCTCACCGCGGTCTCGTCGTTCGAGTTCGCGCTGCGCGATCGCGTGAGCCGCCTGGCGGCCTTCCAGTCCGAACACTTTGCCCGCGTGCGCGGCGTCGAGCGGATCGGCAGGACCGGCACGATGCTGGCCGTCGTCTCCGATCACGTCCAGGGCGACCGGCTCTCGGAGGTGCTCGCCGCCGCCGAGTCGCGGCTGCTGCCGATCGAAACCAACGCCGCCCTCTGTCTCATCCGGCAGCTCATTCACGCGCTCGCGCTGCTGCATCAGAAGATGCCCGACGTCTGCCACGGCGCGGTCGGCCCCGAGCGCATCGTCGTCACGCCGCAGGGGCGGCTGGTGCTGGTCGAGCACGTGCTCGGAGCGGCGCTCGATCAGCTGCATTACACGCACGAGCAGTACTGGAAGCAGCTGCGGATTCCGCTGCCGCGCACCGGATCGGGACCGCAGTTCGATCGCCGCGCCGACATCACCGCGGCCGGTGTCACGGCGCTGGCGTTGCTCGTGGGTCGTCCGATCGCCGAAGACGACTACCCGTCGTGCATTGCCGAGATGATCGCCGGCGCGTGGACGCTGTCGGCGGCCGGTGCCATCGAACCGCTGCCCGCCGCGCTGCGCGACTGGCTGATGCGCGCCATCCAGCTCGATCCGCGCAATCCGTTCCCGTCGGCGCTCGAAGCCTGGGCCGAGCTCGATCGCGTGCTGCACTACAGCGATCCGATCGGCGAGGTCGCGGCGCTGAAGACGTTCCTCGCGCGCTATCACGCGCGCGGCACGGCCGATACGCCGGCGTCGCCCGCGCCGGAGACGACGCAAGCCGCGAAGCCGAAGATCGGACCGCAGCCGGTGTCGCCGCCGCGTGCGGCGGCGCCCGCCGCGTCGGCGCCGAGTGTTCCGAGCATCCCGCTCCCAGCTCCTCAGCCGGTTGCGTCGATGCACCCCCAGCCATCCACGCGCCCTGACACTCCCGGTACGGCGACGCCGTCGCCGGCGGGCCGGGAGGATCAGAAGCGCGAAGACAACCGGTCCGAGGAGGTCGAGAGCGTCATGGAGAAGAGCACGTCGTTCATTCGCGGCCGGTGGGTCGCCGCTGCCATCGTTCTCGTGGCAGTGACCTCGGGCGGCACGCTGGCAGTCGGGCAGCTCATGTCGCCCGCGGCAGCGCCGGAAAGCCTCGGCACGTTGTCGGTGCAGACCAACCCCGCCGGCGCCACCGTCGTCGTCGACGGTCAGCAGCGCGGCATGACGCCAATCGAGATGCAGCTGAAGCCAGGCCGCCACGTCCTGGAGCTCGTGACCGACGGCGACGTGCGGACCATCCCGGTGACGATCACGCCGGGCGGACAGGTGTCGCAGTTCATCGAGATTCCGCGTGCGGCGTCGGCGCTCGGCGAGCTGCAGATCCGCACCGAGCCGCCAGGCGCCACGGTGACCGTCGATGGCCGCGTGCTCGGCAAGAGCCCGCTGACGGCGGAAGGGTTGACGCCCGGTCCGCACACCGTGACGGTGGAGAACGAGCTCGGCCCGGTCACGCAGCGCGTGATGATCGAAGCCGGCACGACCGCGTCGCTGGTCGTGCCCATGACGGCGCCGCCGAATGCGCCGGTGTCGGGATGGATCGCCGTGAGCGCGCCGATCGACGTGCAGCTCTACGAGGACCAGCGCCTGATCGGCAGCAGCCAGAGCGACCGCATCATGGTGCCCGTCGGGCGCCATGAGATCGAGCTGGTCAACGAGCCGCTCGGCTACCGCGCGTCGCGGACGGTGAACGTCGCGCCGGGCCAGACCGCCACGATCCGGCTCGATCTCCCGAAGGCGCCGATGGCGCTCAATGCCGTGCCGTGGGCGGAGGTCTGGGTCGACGGCGAGCGCGTCGGCGAAACACCGATCGGCAACGTGCAGGTCACCATCGGCCCGCACGAAATCGTGTTCCGTCATCCCCAGCTCGGGGAGCGGCGGGTCGTGACCACGGTCACGGCCGCGGCCCCCGCCAAGGTCAGCGTTGACATGAGGAAGAAGTAGCCATGCGAATGAATGCGTCGGTCGCCGCGTGCACCGTCGCGGTGCTGGTGTTGTCCGGTCCGAGACTTCACGCGCAGAACTCGCTCGAAGCGGCTCGCCAACTCTACGCGTCGGCGGAATACACCAGCGCGTTGTCGATGCTGAACGCCCTCAGCACCGTCAATGCGCCGCGTGAGGAGCGGCGGGCGATTGCGTTGTATCGCACGCTGTGTCTGCTGGCGGTGGGCCGCAGCGCCGAAGCCGAGCGCGCCATCGAGGCGATGGTGGCGGCCGATCCGCTCTATCGGCCCAATGCCGAGGAGATCCCGCCGCGGATGCGCGCCGCCATCTCGGACGCGCGCAGACGGATGCTGCCGGCGATCCTGCAGGAGAAATACAAGGCGGCCAAGGCCGCATTCGATCAGCAGGATTTCGGGCAGGCGGCCGCGGGCTTCAGGGAGATGCTCGCCGGTCTCGAGGATCCCGACATCGCCCAAGAAGCCTCGCAATCGCCGCTGGCGGATCTCAAGACGCTGGCGGTCGGGTTCTACGAGCTGAGCTCGAAGGCGCTGGTGCCGACGCCGGTGTCGGTGGCGCCCGCGCCGGCTGTCGCCCAGGTGGTGCCGCCGCCACCGCCGCCGGTGCCCCGGGCGCCGAAGATCTACACCGCGGAGGATCGCAACGTGATCCCGCCGCAGCCGATTCGCCAGGAGATTCCGGCGTTTCCGGGCAAGGTGACGATGACCAGGAGCGGCGTGCTCGAAGTGGTGATCGACGACGACGGCAGCGTGGAGTCAGCGACGATGCGCGTGCCGGTAAACGCCCAATACGATCGCATGGCGACGGCGGCCGCCAGGACGTGGCAGTACGAGCCAGCCACGGTCGATGGCGTGCCGGTGAAGTTCCTCAAGCGCATTCAAGTGACGCTCGTACCAAATCAGTAGGTCGCTATACAATCGTGTAATTCCTCATACACGAAACGCCGTGCACGTCAACCGACGCGCACGGCGTTTTCGTGCAAACACAGCCGAAAAATGCGGCTTCTGCAGCAGAGCTTGAAAGCGGCGCGATTCCTGCACTAGACGCGGCAGGGACCGCACACTCTCCCGGCGCTCCCGCTCAGGCACAACTCATGATCCTTGCAAGAGCACTGCGCTCGAAGTGTGCGCGGCTGGTATTGGTGTGCGGTGTGGGCCTGTCGCTTGCCGGGGAAGCGGCAGCCGATCAAATCACACTCGCGTGGGATCCCAGTGCGGGCTCGGTGGGCTACAAGGTCCACGTCGGCGTGCAGTCCGGTTCGTACACGCAGCACTTCGACGTGGGATCGGCCACATCGTTCACGTTCACCAATGCGACTGCCGGCCAGCGTTATTGCTTCGCCGTTTCCGCCTACCTGCTGTCGTCGCTGCTGGAAGGCCCGAACTCCGCCGAGGTATGCGGCTTCAGCAACGCGCCTCCGACGCTGCAGAACCCGGGGAATCGGACGTCGGTCGTCGGGCAGCCGACATCGCTGCAGCTGGTGGGCTCCGATCCCGCATCTGAACCGTTGACCTACGGCGCGACCGGCTTGCCTCCCGGGCTCTCCATCCAGGAGAGCACCGGCTTCATCTCCGGCACGGGCACGCAGGCCGGCAGCTTCACCGTCAAGGCGACCGCGTCGGACGGCACGCTGACCGCGACGCAGACCTTCACCTGGGTCATGACGGCACCGAGCGGCGGAGACACGACCCGGCCGACCATCTCGATCTCATCGCCGACATCGGGCTCGAGCTTCTCGACGTCGGCCTCCGCGATCAACCTGTCCGGCACGGCCGCCGACAACGTCGGCGTCACGCAGGTCCGGTGGTCGAGCGACCGCGGCGCCAGCGGCAACGCGACCGGCACGACGTCGTGGAGCATCTCGGGGATTCCTCTCTCGACCGGTACGAACGTGATTACCGTGACGGCGGTCGACGCCGCCGGCAATGCAGGCACCGATACGCTGACGGTGACCCGATCGGGCAGCAGCAGCTCCGATCGCACGGCGCCGACGCTCGCGATCGGCTCCCCGACGACGGGCTCGTCGTATGCGACCCCGTGGGCGTCGGTGAACGTGGCCGGCTCGGCGTCGGACAACGTCGGCGTCACGCAGGTGCGGTGGTCGAGCAACCACGGCCAGAGCGGCATGGCGGATGGCACGACCCGCTGGATGGCGAGGGCGATTCCGCTGCGCAGCGGCACCAACATCCTGACCATCATTGCGCGGGATGCCGCCGGAAACGAGGCCACGCGTTCGCTGACGGTGACGCGAATGACGGGCGGCGGCACACCCGGCGACACGACCAGGCCGAGCATCTCGATTCGCACGCCGACGACGAACTCGAGCTACACGTCGACGCGCTCGCCGCTCACCATCGGCGGTGTCGCGAGCGACAACGTCGGCGTTGCGCAGGTGCGCTGGTCGACCGACAGCGGCGAGAGCGGCATCGCGAGCGGGACAACGAGCTGGAGTGCGACGATTCCGCTCGAGGGCGGCTCGACCACTGTCACCGTCACCGCCCTCGATGAGGCAGGGAACCAGGCCGCGGACACGATCAGGGTGACCTACAACGCCCAGACGCCGCCTCCGTCGACGGTCACGCTCAGGGCCGACCCGATCAAGACGAGCTGGTTCCGGGCCACGCGGCTGAGGTGGTCGGGCGCCACATGGTCGAGCGTCGACGTCTACCGCAACAACATGCGCGTGACGAGGACGTCGAACGACGGGTCCTATCTCGATCCGATCTGGAACGGCGGCACCTACAGCTACAAGATCTGCGCGTCGGGTTCGACGACCAACTGCTCGAACACGATCACGGTCTTCTTCTGAGGATGGGGCGGGTCCGGCAGGGACCCGCCCTCCGCCCGGGGACACTCACGGCCGGGTCCTGCAACGGGACCCGGGCCCTCGCGCTTTCATCACTGGCAGGGGAGTTGCTCGATTCTGCGTTGTCCGGGTCCTGGTGTTTACTGGCGGTGACACGCCGAACCTGGACCAGGAGGATGTCATGCGAGCCGTCCCCACACTGACCTTGGCCGTCTGCACGGCTGTGGCGCTTGCCACGACCGTATCCGCCCAGGAGCGCAGTGCGCCGCCGGGCGTGGTGCCCGTCAATCCGGTCCAGGTCAACGAGGTCCGCGTCAAGCAGCCCTCGCCGCCTCCGCTGCCCCAGCGTCCGACGTTCGGCATCGAGCGTCCCATAGACCCCGGCTTCATCAGCCGTCCGTTTCCCGTGACGGAGCCTCGTGCCAGCACCCGCCCGCGTACAACGGGCCGCCATCAGGGCAGGAGCCGGTCGCATGAGTTCCGGTCTCGTTTCCCCGTGTCCCCGGGGATCGTGGTCGGCTATCCAATCCTCTATCCGTTCGCGTATCCGTACGATCCGTTCTCGCCGACGACCTACGGCTCGTCGCCCTATGCCGCCCCGAAGCCGTCTCCCAACACGTACTCGAACGTGCCCAACACGTACTCGAGCGTGAGCTCTTTCCCGGCGGACTCGAGCGGCGCCGGCGCGGCCTCGCCGCTGCCGGGGGCGCTGACGTGCGAGGGTGCGGCTCCCTGCGGGGGCGTCAGCTTCGACCTTACGCCGGCCAATGCGCAGGTCTACGTTGATGGGGTGTTCGCTGGAACAGCCGAAAATTTCGACTCGACGAGCGCGCCGCTCGTGCTCGCGCCGGGAGCGCACTACATCGAGATCAGGCTGCCCGGTTATCGGACCGCGGCATTCGACGTGACGATCGCTCAAGGCGAGATCACGCCGTATCACGGCACGCTCGAGCGCCTGCGCGTCGGCACGCCGTGAACGGCGCGACGATCGATCGCGGCCTGTGCGGATCCTGCGTGCACGCGCAGGTGATCACGAGCGCCCGAGGCTCGACGTTTTCCCTCTGCAGGCTGTCGTTCGTCGATCCGCGATTCGCGAAATATCCGGCGCTGCCGGTCCTGCAGTGCGCCGGCTACTCACCCGTTCGCGACGACCAGTGAGGAATCGGCTACGCCGCCTGGCGATAGTCTTCGGCCAGCGAGGAGACGAACCGCACTTCGGGCACTTCCGCCGCGGGATGCTCCAGCATCCCGCCTTCGACCGCGATCTGCAGCGCCTCGAAGCACGTCGGATCGATCGCGGTGCCGACCTCGCGCTGCATCACGGCCAGCACTCGCTCCATCGGCATGGCCGGGCGATACGGCCGCGAGGCGCTCAGCGCATCGCAGACGTCGGCGGTGCACAGCACGCGCGTGAGCATCGGCAGCTCGCTGCGGCCCAGTCCCAGATCGTAGCCGCTGCCGTCGAGCCGCTCGTGGTGGGAAGCGGCGACGTTGGCGAGGTGCCTGAAGCATCCCGTGCGCACGAGGATCTCGCGCGTGGCCGCCGGATGACGCCGCATGATCCGCAGCTCGTCGTCGGTGAGCGCGGCGGGTTTGTCGAGGATCAGGCTCGAGACTCCCAGCTTGCCGACGTCGTGGAGGAGCGCGGCGCGGCGGATCTCGCGGATCTGCTCGTCGGGATAGCCCATCACGCCCGCAATCGCGACGCTCGCCGCCGCGACGCCATGTGAATGCCGGAACGTCCATGGCGACTTGGCGTCGATCACCAGCGCGAAGGCGTCCGCCACGCGATCGAGGCGATGCTCGTCCGCCACGACGATCCGATCGGCCGGTTCCACGGCCGCGATCTGCGCTTGTGGATCGCTCTCGAGCAGGCTGCGCCAGAACTCGCCGTCGGCGCGAAACGCGTTGAACGTGTCGACGATTGCCGGATCGAACCAGGCGCCCCGGCGCGAGGCCGCCATGTCGTAGGCCGCCTCGACGCCATACGAGGCGGCGAACGTTTCGGCGGTCTGCGCGAGGCCGAGAATGCGCGCGAGCAGCGGGATCTGTTCGCCCGCGAGCCCGTAGGGCTGACCGGCGCCGTCCCAGTGCTCGTCCAGCGCGCGGATGGCTTCCACCGTGTCGTCCCCGAATCCGAGCATGCGGGCGATGTCGGCGCCGCGCTCGCAGCGGGTCAGCACGACTTCGCGGGCGCCCTCGGGGCCGCGCGTCAGCACGCCGAGGAGCTGAAAGGCGCGCTTCATCCAGAACTGTCCAGGAGCGACGTTGCGCGCCACGAAGCGGAAGGCTTCGATCGCCCGCGGCCAGTCGGTGGTCTTGAGGTCGGCCTTCACGCGCCGATCGTCGGCGCCGAACAGCACCGCGAATCGCGCCGCGTTGCTCGAGCACCCGAGGTCCTTCATCAGCAGCGCATAGAACAGCGCCGACTGCTGGTCGGAGGACAGCCCGAGCTCGCGGGCGATGCGCATCCCGATCAGGCAGCTGCGGATCGCGTGGCCGTCGCGCTGGCCCTCGGTCAGATCCAGCGCGTACGACAATCCGGCGAGCACGCTGGAAAGGCGGATAGCGGGGTGGTGAGCGAGCACTGGTTCCGCTTTCAAATCTGTCAGCCCTGAGGAGGATGCTGCGGGCCGCGTGCCAGAAAACCGTGGCGGAACGTCGCAGCGGGGATCTGCTTGACAACGTGCAGGTTAAACCGCCGGGAACGGGGCCGCTTCGAGCGGGCTGTCTCGAATCGACTCAGAATGAAGGCCGGCGCTTTCCAGAGAATCTTGGCGCCGCGGACTTTTTCGACCCGCGCCCGAGTGCCCGCTTCGAGCTAACATTTCCCAGCTCTTCCATTCCCGGCATCGCCCAGGCGAGGCCGGGTCTCGTGGTCAGAGGTCGGGTCTCGTGATGAAAGGTCATATGTCTCGGGGGTTCGGGTGCCGCGCCCTGCTCGTTCTCGTCGCGGCGGTCCTGATTGGTGCGTGCAGCGGTGATGACGATGGCGGGGCAGGCAATCCGGAGGGTCCCAGCAACACGCCGCCTCCATCCGGGGTGGTCTCGGTCGCCGGCTCGTGGACGGGCACGTCGAGCTTTCAGCAGAACGGAAAATTCTTCACCAGCAACTTGAGCGGGACGTTCCGGCAGACGGACCGCAACGTCGACGGCACGGTGCTGTTCACCAGCCCGGGGTGGTCGGGATGGAGCGGGTCCTTCAGCGGGCAACTGTCGGGAAGCTCGCCCGAATCGCAGTTCTTTGGCATCATCACCATCAGGGGCGAGCCGCTGAGCGGCGGCGGCACGTGCACGGGCACGGTGCAGATGACCGGCGCGACCCGTGCGAATTCGATTCGATGGGAGGCGCCGCAGCTCACGATCAGCCCGACGGGTACGAGCGGGGGCAGCACGGTGTGCCTCGGCGACGTGTTCACGCTGGTCTGGACGTTCGGCAGGTAACGATGAAGAAACTGATCGCGCTCGGCCTGTTCGCGCTCGTCGCGGCCTCGAGTACCGCATCCGCGCAGACGCCAAAGGCATCGTCGCTGGCGGCCCTGTCGACCCAGCCGTCGATGAACGTCTTCCGCCGCTTCTCGACCGACGCGGCAAAAATGAAGACGTTTTACGGCGAGGTGCTCGGTCTGAAAGCGCTGCCGCCCCTGCGCATGCCGGGCGGCGGAACGATGATCCTCTACCAGATTGGCAGCGGCCAGGTGAAGCTGCAGGCCACGCCGGCGGCGAAGGACTACCCGTCGGGACCCGTCAAAGACGTCAGCGGGCTGCGCGTCTTCACGTTTTTCTATCCCGACGAGCGCTCGCTGACCGCGCGCTTCGTGGAGAACGGATATCCGCCGCCTCAGTTCAAGGACACGCCGAACGGCCGGCGCGCGATGGTCCTCGATCCGGAGAACCAGTGGGTCGAGCTCGTCGTCATTCCGGGTGCGGCGCCCTCCGTCTACGAGTCGATGGAGGTCGGGCTGACCGTCACCGACCTCGAGAAGAGCCGTGCGTTCTATCGCGACTTCGTCGGGCTGGAGGAGCTGCCGCCGGTGCACGACGCGCTGCTCGGTGTGACGAAGTATCCGTTCCGTCACGGCGAGACGACCGTGAACGTCTGGAGCTTCGGCCCGACAATGCGCGCCAACACGCGCTCGGCGGGCATTCAGTACGTGATCAGCGACGTGGAGGCAGTGGACGCCAAGGCGAAGGCGCAGGGAGTGAAGATCGATACGCCCCTTGGCAACTTCAGCGCCGGGCTGCGGACGATCTGGCTGTCGGATCCCGACGGGATCACCAACTACTTCGCGCAGATCATCCGCCGCCCGGCGGCATCGGCGACCCGGTAGAGCCGGCGGGGCCGGCGGCCCCGGACGGCGCGTCAGGCTACTGCTTCGTGGCCGTCCACTTCGTCGAGCTGCTGCCCGCGCGGGTCGTGCCTTCGATCCGGTTGCCCTTGATCTCGCCCGTGTATTCCTGACCGCCGGCGGTCCATGAGATCTGCGTGCCGCGGACCTTGCCGGTGACCGGCATCGACTTGCCGCCGGTCGTGAGCGTGCCCGTGAGCGTCTGGTAGGTCTGCTTCAACGCCAGCTCGCCCTGCGGAAGCGTCCACGAGCCTTCGACTTTCGCCGGGACGATATAGAGCATCACCGTGCACCAGCTCGTGCAGTTGTCGAGCGTTTCGGTCTTCTCGGGCGTCCAGTCCTGGATCGAGAACGTGTTCGAGACGATGCGCGTGCCCGGCTGCAGGTCGGCGAACTTGTCGCGCAGCCGCAGCAGGTTGCTGGGCAGCAGGAAAAGCGCCAGTACGGTCGCCTTGGAGAAGTCGGCCTCGAACATGTCGCCCTGGACGAATTGCGCCTTGTCCGCCACGCCGGCTTCCTTTGCCAGGCGCCGCGAGAGCTCGACCATGTCGGGGTTGTATTCAACGCCCAGGGCCCTCGCGCCGAGCTTGGCGGCGGCAATCACGTTGCGGCCGTCGCCGGAGCCGAGATCGACGACGAAGTCCTTGGGCGTGATCTCGCCCATCTCCATCATCTTCTTGACCGTCTCCTCGGGCGACGGCACCCACACGACATCCTTGCCGGCCTGGCCGACCTGCGGTTCGAACGGCTTCTGCTGGGCACCGGCGAACGTCGCGGTCAGCACGACCGCGATCGTCAGCGCCCACGTACGCGGACGACTCAACAGCATGATGCAGTAATCCTCGATGATCAGCGCGCCAGGCGAAGTGCGTTGACGCGTTTGCGATTGCCTCGGGTTCGCAGCCACCATGCACCTGGGCTGCAGGCCAGGAAGCAGGTAGCCAGTGAGTAATAGATCAGAGAGACCACGGCCGCAACCGTGCCGACGCCGACCGGCATCCACCAGGCGACGGCGGCGGTGATGAGCGCGACCATGACGAGATCGATGGCGGCGCCGGCCGTCTGCAGGCGCGAGGGGCGCTGCCACGGGCGGGCGGCAAGCGTCATGCGGAGCGGTCCGGGGGGTGCGGCGAGCGCCTGGGGCGTGCGCTCGCCGGGTTCGGGGAACAGTTGTTCGAACTCGTGGAGCGCGGCATCGACGGGCAGGCCCAGCGCGGCCACGTAGTCGCGGAAGAACGAGCGCCGGTAGATGCCTGTCGGCCAGCGCGAGACATCGGCGCGCTCGAGCGCGGCGTACAAGCTTTCGTTGACCTTGGTGCGCTGGGCAATTTCCCGCAGCGTGATGCCGCGGCGGAGGCGCTCCTCCCGGAGCCGGGCGCAGTAGGCGAGCCGCTCGACGGCGGCGGCGGCTTCACGCGCCGCGCGGTCGGGGACCGCGGTCAGGGGGCGCCGGGCCGCCGGCGGCTCGGGCGCGGGTACGGGAGGCGCCGTGGCTGCATCGTCTACAAGAGCCGACATGGGGACTGGCTGCGATGACATCGGGGAGGGTGCGATCTTAAACCCAATCCTGCCGATCGCGTCTCGTCAATGAGGCTTTTTTTGCAGCCACCCGCGACCTCGTCGGACTAGAATGCCTCCGTCGATTGGAGGCATCGATGATTAGGTCAGCCAGCCGCCGTGTCGCAGCCGCCGTGATGCTTGCCGCCGCCGTTGCCGTCGGCACCTCGCAGGTCTCGGCGCAGTCGCCGGCCCAGCCGCAGGCGCCGCCGGAGTTTCCGCTCAGTGCGCTGGCGCCAGCCAACCTGGCCAAGCCGCGACCCAAGCCCCCGTTCGACCTCACCGGCAACTGGTTCATCGACAACAGGCCGGGCATCCAGGGGTGGCTCTTCGGACCGGCGGCCATTCCCAAGCTGAAGCCGGAAGCGCAGAAGCACCGCGACGCGTATCTCCAGGCGCTCAAAGAGGGCAAGGTCTATCGCGACGACATCGGCCAGTGCTGGCCTGCGGGTATGCCGATCATCATGACGCGCGTCTGGCCGATCGCGATGATCCAGCTGCCGACCGCGATCTACATGATCAGCGAGTTCATGAACAGCCTGCGCGTGATCTACCTCGACGGACGGACGCACACCGATCCGGATCTGGTGGTCCGCACCTTCAACGGCGAGTCGATCGGCCGCTGGGAAGGCGACACGCTGGTCATCGAGACGAAGAACTTCACCGCCGACCCGCACCACTGGGTCGACCAGGGCGTGCCGGCGAGCGACGAGCTGCACATCATCGAGCGTGTCCGGATGATCAACGACGGCAAGACGCTGGAGATCGAGATGACGTTGACCGATCCCAAGAACTGGGAGGGCGAGTGGAAAGGCGTCCGCCGCTGGAATCGCGTCGACGATCACGATATCGGGGAAGTCGAGTGCCTGCCGGACCTGAACGAGCATCTGCAGAGCACCTCGTCGAAGGTTCATATTCGTTAGCCGGGCCGTGCAGGCGCCGGTAGGAGGAGCCATGGCAAAGGGACTGTTCGGTGCGGCGCTGATCGTGGCGTGCGGCGTGACCGCGCTCGCGCATCACTCGCCGGCCGCCTTCGATCGCACGAAGGAAGTGAAGCTGGTCGGCACGGTGAAGGAGTTCCGTTGGCAGAACCCGCACACGTGGATCGAGCTGCTGGTTCCCGACGAGAAGGGCAAGGAAGTGCTCTGGGGCGTGGAGCTGACCAGCCCCACCTACCTCATTCGCGCCGGCTGGAAGTCGAACACGATCAAGCCGGGCGACAAGGTCACCATCACCGTGAATCCCGTGCGCAGCGGCGAGCCGTCGGGCATCTTCCGCTCGCTGCAGCTGCCCGACGGCCGCGTGCTGACGGAGCGCCCGGCGCGGCTCGGGACGCCGGACTCGAAGTAGGTTGGTGCCATGCGACGCAGTGCAGCGATCCTGGTGATTGCGGCGTTGGTGTCGGCGAGCTGCTCGCCGGCACCGCAGCAGTCGCCGGCGGCGCCGGCCGCCGATCCTCCGCTCGAAGAGGGACGGCAGCTGAGCGCGCTGGCGCCGGCCAACCTGGCCAAGCCGCGGCCCAAGCCCCCGTTCGACCTCACCGGCAACTGGTTCGTCGACGTCAGCGAGAATCCGGAAGCCTGGCGGTTCGGGCCGCCGTACCCCAGGCTCACGCCCGCCGCGCAGGTGCACTGGGACGCGGCCAGGAAATACGCCGCTGAGGGCAAGGTCTATCGCGACGACATCGGCCAGTGCTGGCCGGCCGGTCTGCCGCTCATCATGACGCGCTTCTGGCCGATGGCGATGATTCAGCTGCCGACCGCGATCTACATGATCAGCGGCTTCATGAACAGCCTGCGCATCATCTATCTCGACGGCCGCAAGCACACCGATCCCGATCTCATCGTCCGCACCTTCAACGGCGAGTCGATCGGCCACTGGGAGGGCGACACGCTGGTGGTGGATACGATCGGATTCCGCGGCGACCACCACTGGATGGACCAGGGCGGCGTGGCGATTCCCGCCGGCGAGCAGCTGCACATCGTCGAGCGGATCCGCATGGTGGGCGATCAGCTCGAGATCGAGTACACGATGACCGACCCGGAGTACTGGGAAGGCGAGTGGAAGAGCACGAAGCGCTTCAACCGGGTGATCGACGAGGACATCCAGGAAGTGTCGTGCCTGCCCGATCTGAACGAACATCTGCAGAGCACGAGGTCCAAGACGCAGGTACTGCAATGAGCCGTTTCCTTCTTGCCGTAATCGTGCTGGTCATCGGGGCGTCGCCCGTCTTCGCTCAGGTGAGCTTCGTCGGCGACTGGTCCGGCCGGTATCACGAGGACCAGCCCGATCGCGTCCCGGGCGAGGAGCCCGGCGATTTCAGCGGTCTGCCGATCAACGATGCCGCGCGCATGTTCGGCGACAGCTGGGACGTGGCGCGCCATTCGGTGCTCGAGCACCAGTGCGCCCCCTACACGCTGCCGTACATGTTCTTCGGCCCGAACCAGTTCCGGATCTGGGAGACGAAGAATCCCGACACGCAGGAGCTGATTGCGATCGAGATGTACCTCGGCACGTATCAGCAGCGCCGGACGATCTGGCTGGACGGCCGGCCGCATCCGCCCGAGTACGCGCCGCACAGCTACATGGGCTTCTCGACCGGCGAGTGGAACGGCGACATCCTGACGATCACGACGACCCACATCAAGGCCGGGTTCTTCCGGCGCGGCGGCATGCCGGCGAGCGACCGCACGATCGTCGTCGAGCACTGGATACGCCACGGCAACGTGCTGTCGCAGGTCACCATCGCGACCGATCCCGTGTATCTGACCGAGCCCTACATCCGCAGCCAGGAGTTCGTCCTGATGGAGCGGGGCAATCAGAACTGGCTCTACAACTGCGAATACGCGATGGAGGTGCCGAAGGACAAGAACGAAGTCCCCCACTATCTGCCGGGACAGAACCCGTGGCTGGGGGAGTTCGAGGCCAAGCACGCCATGCCGACCGAGGGCGTGCGCGGCGGCGCCGAAACGCTGCTCCCCGACTGGAAGCCGGGCGCGCCGCGGTTGCCGGTCAACCCGGCGAAGAACGGCGGCTTCCGGCCTGAGGTGCTGCCGCAGCGGCTGGCCCCCGGTGAAGTGAAGGCGGTGCACGTGCAGGGCAACGTGCACATGATCGTCGGCGCCGGCGCCAACATCGTCGTCCAGGTGGGCGAAGACGGCGTGCTCGTGGTCGACACCGGCGCGGCGGGGGCGACCGACAAGGTCCTCGCCGCGATCAGGGAGCTGGCGCCGGACAGGGAAATCCGCTGGATCGTCAACACCGGGATTCAGCCCGATCACATCGGCGGCAACGAGGCGGTGGCGAGGGCCGGACGCACGGTCAACGGCAACATCGCCGCGATCATCTCGCACGAGAACGCGTCGGCGCGGATGCTGAAGGCCGGCGTGCCCGACACGGCGCGTCCGTTCAACACCTACTTCGAAGAGCGCCGCGATTTCCCGTTCAACGGCGAGCCGATCATGCTCTATCACGACGAGTCGGCGATCGACGATACCGGCACGCTCGTGATGTTCCGCCGCTCCGACGTGATCGCCGCCGGCGATCTGTTCTCGACCGAGTCGTATCCGAAGATCGACGTGGCCAACGGCGGCAGCGTGCAGGGCACGATCGACGGGCTGAACCGGATCCTCGATCTGGCCGTGCCGAGCAAGTCGCTGGCCTACGGCGGGACGTGGGTGATCCCCGGACACGGGCGGATTTCCGACGAGCACGACGTGGTCATGTATCGCGACATGCTGCAGATCATCGCCGACCGCATCAAGGACATGATCGCGAAGGGGATGACGCTCGAGCAGGTCAAAGCCGCGAAGCCGACGCTCGATTACGACGGGCGATACGGCTCCGACACCGGCCCGTGGACGACGGCGATGTTCATCGAGGCGGTGTATCGGGATTTGAGCCGGAACAAGTAGGGGCCGCGCCGCGGCCCCGCGTGACATAGGAGCGGGCGTCGGATGGCCGCCACGCGTATGCTGCGTATCGCCCTGGCGATCGTCATGATCGCCGCGCCGGCGTCCGCCCAGAGCTTTCTGAGCGGCGACTGGGCGAACTTCTATCACGAAGATCAGCCCGAGCGAGGCCCGGGCCCCGCGCTGGGCGACTACACGGGCCTGCCGATCAACGCCGCGGCACGGCGATACGCCGAGAGCTGGGATGCGTCGCGGCTGACGCTGCCCGAACACCAGTGCCGGGCGCACGTGTCGCCCTACATCTACCGCGGACCGATTCGCGTTCGCATCACCGAGGACATCGATCCCGGGACGCAGACCGTGATCGCGATCCGCCACTTCCTCAGCACCTACGCGCAGGAACGGATCATCTGGCTCGATGGTCGTCCGCATCCGCCCGAGGAAGCGCCGCACACGTGGATGGGATTCTCCACCGGGGAATGGATCGGCCGCACGCTCAAGGTGCGCACCACGCACATCAAGCAGGGATGGCACCGCCGCAACGGTCTGCCGATGAGCGACCGGGCCACCATGACGGAGTATTTCTTCCGCCACGGCGATATCCTCACGCAGTTGAGCATCCTCGAGGACCCGATCTTTCTCGAGGAGCCGCTCGTCAAGACGACGAACCTGAGGCTCGACGTCGGCGGGCCGAACGCGTATCAGGCGTGGCTGTTCTGTCAGGCCGACGACGAAGTGCCCGGACGGGATCCGGCGTACGTGCCGCACTATCTGCCCGGACAGAACCCCTACCTCACCGAGTTCGCGTCGCTGCACGCATTGCCCGTGGAAGCCACCCGCGGCGGCGCCGAGACGATGTATCCGGAGTACGCGCGGAAGCTGAAGACCATGCCGATCGCCCCGCCGTCCCGCCGGCAGGGACGCTGATGGGTGAAGCGATGCGTCGCGCACACTGGCGTCTGCCGCTTGCCGCACTGGCCGTCGCGGCCGGCATCGGCGCGCTGACGACGACCGACGGCCGCGCGCAGAGCGGTGCGGCGGCGCCGCGCCCGGGCGCGCTGCGCACGCTGCACGTGCAGGGCAACGTTCACGTGATCGCCGGCGCCGGCGCCAACATCGCGGTCCAGGTCGGCAATCTCGGTCCGATTGTCGTCGACACCGGGTCGGCGCCGAACGTCGAGCAGGTGATCGCCTCGCTCAAGCAGCTCACCCCGCGGCCGGTCCGCTTCATCATCAACACACACGCCCACGCGGATCATGTGGGCGGCAACGAGCGTGTGGGCGCGCTGGGTCTTCCGCTGTCGGGCCGCGGCGTGGCGCAGGTGGGCGCCGGCAATGCCGTGCCCCGCGCCGAGATCATGGCGCACGAGGAGACGCTCAATCGGATGAGCGCGCCGACCGGCACGCAGCCGCCGTTCCCCGTGACCGCCTGGCCCACCGCGACCTTCTCGGGGAAGACCAGGGAGTTCTTCTACAACGGCGAAGGCATTCAGCTCGTGCACGTGCCGTCGGCGCACACCGACGGGGACACGCTGGTCTTCTTCCGCCGTTCCGACGTGATCGCGACCGGCGACGTGTTCTCGACCACGAGCTACCCGGTGATCGACGTGGAGCGCGGCGGCCACATCAACGGCGTGCTCGACGGGCTGAACCACCTGCTGGCGCTGATCATCGCCGGCGAGAAGACCGAAGGCGGGACGATGCTGGTGCCGGGCCACGGGCGGATTTCCGACGAAGCGGATCTCGTCGAGTACCGAGACATGGTGACGATCATCCGCGACCGCATCCAGGACATGATCCAACGCGGGATGACCCTGGCGCAGGTGAAAGCGGCCAATCCCACGATGGAATACGACGGGCTGTACGGGAATGCGCCCGGGTGGACGAGGGACCAGTTCGTCGAGGCCGTGTACAACAACCTGAAGCCTGCCGGCTCGGCGTCGCGCGAGTGAGGGCGCAGAGGCGTGGAAACGCCGGGATCGCAGGGGCCGCGGAGACAGTGTTGGCACCGACCCGCGAAAGCGTCTAGCTGACGGAGAAGTACTCCGGGAGCCCAGGCTTCGTTTCCCGCAGGATCTCGAGGATCGCCTGCCGGTCGGCGGCGCTGAGGGCGTTGTACCGCTCGCTCAGGTCGCGTCCCGACAGCACCTCCCACAACCGCGCATAGACGGCAGACCTGGCTTCGGGCGGCATGCCGTCGAATGCCTCGGAGTAGATCAGGTAGCTGCACGGATACTTCAGCAGCCGGCGCTGCAGATCGAGATCGCGCAGCGATCGGCCGCGGCTGTCGCGGGGGCCGGACGCGCTGAACTTCGCGGCGAAGCCGCTCGTGCCGGCAATCGGACCGGGCAGCGGCGCCTCGTCCACGAAGAGCAGGTAGTCGACCAGCTGCGCCACGGCCTGATCGAGCGGGCGTCCGGCGGCCGCGGCGCCGGCGCGGGCTTCCCAACCCACCCGCGTGATCAGATTGAGCATCTGCGCCTGATGCTCCAGCACGAGCAGCGCGACGATGTCGCTGTGGGGCGAGAGATAGCCGGTCATGTCGAACCGCCCCTCGAGGTTCGTCACGTGAACGGTCTCCGGCGTGATCATCGCCGCGAGATCGGACGGGTCGGTGGCCACCGCGTTGCCCATGTGGCGCTTCGCGTGATGCGTGCCGGTCACGTACCAGCCGCCCCAACGCAGCTCGAACGGGCTGCGGTGATCGGTCGTGTAGGCGGGGCCGTACATCGTGATGCCGTCGACGCCAGGAAAGACGCTCCCGACGAAGAAGCCGGGTACGTTCTGCGTCGCGTCCGACGTGTGGCACGAGATGCACGCGTCGTTGCGCTCGAACTGCGGGATGCCCTTCGACTCCTGCTCGAGGGTGTAGAAAATTGCCCCCTGCTTCGGGTCCTGCGCGATCAGCTCGAGCACGGGTCCGCCGCGAACCCAGCCCACCGAGATCGTGTCGTTGAAGAAGATGGCGCGCGGATTCTTCGGGTTGATGCGGGGCGCCTGGAAGCTGGTTTTCGAGAACACCAGCACCTGCGATTCGACCGGAACGTTCAGGACCTTCAGCACCGACGCCAGGTATCCGCCCGGACCGTTCGATTCGAGGGAGACTTCACCGGCCTTCAAGCGCGCATTGAGCTGTGCGACCGGATCGGACACCGGTGTGCGCTCGTACGCGATCGCCGCGTGATTGCGGAGGAGTGCGGCCGGAAGGCGCTGCGCCGCCGTGGAGACGGCGAGGCCGGCCAGCCAGAGCAGCAGTGCGGCGGTGAAGATGCAGTATCGCATAGGCGGCGAGAATCGGAATGTCCACTTCAGCATAGCAGCCCTCCGCGCGGCGCGAGCGCACTCCGCGCTGCCGCGTGCGGCAATCCAGATGTGTGCCAGCCCGAGCCTTGCGCCGCGGCGGCCCGACGGGCGTCAAAAGTCCGCGTCCCGCCCTTCTGAGCGCGGAAAATTTCGAGCCGGTGCGCAACATTCCGCAGGTTCCACCGGCGGCGACTGCGGCGACTCGACGCGTGCGCGACGGAAGAGCACGTGTGCTCGAGATGCATATGCATCATCAGCTCCAGCTCGAACGCCTCCAGCTCGAGACACAGGGCTTGCGCCGATCCGCGACGCGCGCACCTGTATCGCTTCGAGGTAGTCGAGGATGGCCTTGATCCGCGCCTTCACGGCCTCGTCCGAAGGATCGCTGCCGGTGCGGCGGAAGACGCTGCCCCATATCGGCATGTCGCGGTCGCCGTGCCGGGATGCCGCGGCCGTCGATGATCTGCCGCACCCGTTCGCTCGGGAAGTTGCGCCTCGCGAACGTCGTCAGGTCCGGTGGCGGCGTCCGCATCGCGGCGGCCGCCGGGCCGGCTCCTCGCGCGTCGGCTCCGTGACACGATGCGCAGTGCGTGCGGAACAGCATCGCTCCCGGCTCACGGGTACCCGCACCGGCCTGCAGCGTCTCGATGTAGGAGATGAGGTTGTCGATGCGGACGCGAACGCGCGCGTCCGATTCGAACACGCGAAACAGCGGACCCCAGATCGGCATTTCGGTGGGACCGTGCGCGCGGGATGCCTGTAACCGGGCGAGATTCCCCCACGCCGCGGGATGTTCCCCATCGTAACGATCTCAGGCACCAGGGAAGGCCCGCCAATGAGGGCCGCCGTATGGCACGGAGCCTGCTGTGGTGATGAGCGGCGCATGCAATCGCCCACTCTCAGGAGGCCGATTATGGCTCCGACAGTTACGAGCATTCTCGTCCCGACCGATTTCAGCGAAACGGCGGATGCCGCCCTGGCGTACGCCAAGCGTCTGGCCGGCCGCCTCGGCGCGTCGATCCACCTGCTGCACGTGTTCCGCGATCCGTATGCGCCGGCGCTCTACGCTCCGGAAGTCTACGTTCCGGTGCCGGAGGAGACTCGGGAGAAGGCGCTCGACGAAGCACGTGCGATGCTGGCGGAGCGGCTCACTCCCGACGAGCAGGTCTACTTCCGCGGCACGACGGCCGTCGTCACCGGTCTGACCGCGAAGAAGATCGTCGAGTACGCGGCAGAGCACGGCATCGAGTTGATTGTGATGGGCACGCACGGACGCCGCGGTGTCGCGCACCTGCTGCTGGGCAGTGTTGCCGAGCAGGTGATACGAACCGCGCCGTGTCCCGTGCTGACCGTCCGTCAAGCCGTTGCCGACGCCGACGAGAAGGCGGCCACCGCCGACGTCGCCGAACGTGTTGCGTGAGTTCGAGTCCGCGCTCGTCAGAAGACGATATGGATCCCGTGATCAAGCGGATCCTCGTGCCGACCGACTTCAGCGATGCCGCCGACGAAGCGCTCGGGTATGCGCACACGGTGGGCGCGCAGGTCGGCGCGTCGCCGCACTGCACGTCGTACGCGAGCAGCCTGTCGTCGGCGAGGTGATCGCCGAGGCGGGCGAGGAAGCAGGGCGCGAGCTGCTGGAGCTGACGATTGAGGTCGTGCCGAGCGGCCTGGCTCATCGGTCGGCAGGCGCCGCGTCGTCGAAGGCAGGATCGGAGCTGCGGTCGAGAACATCGTCGACAACGCAGCGCGTCTCGTCGCGGATCACTTCGTGATGGGCACACACGGCCGGACCGGGTTTGGGCACCTGCTGCCTGGCAGCGTGGCCGAGAACGTCGTCAGGACGGCGCCGTGCCCGGTCGTCACAGTCCGCCCGGCGGCCGATGTGTGTCAGGTTCTCAGTCCGAACTTCTCGATGCGGTATCGCACTTGATCCCGATTGAGGCCGAGCAGCTGAGCGGCCTGGCTCTGGTTGCCGTTTGCCCGCTCGAGCGCCTGGACGAGGAGCTGCCGTTCGACGTCTTCCAGGTTGACGCCGTTCGGCGGCAGGCGGAACTGCACCGGCTCGACCGAGCGGGTCAACGTGGTGAAATCGTCGGGCTCGAGCCACTCGCGATCGATCAGCAGCATGGCGCGCTCGATCGCGTTGCGCAGCTCGCGCACGTTCCCGGGCCACTGGTACTGTTCGAGCAGCTGCGTCGCCGCCGGCGACGGGCCGCGCACGCGCTTCCTGAACTCGCGGTTGAAACGATCGATGTAGTACGCTGCCAGCAGGGCCACGTCGCCCTTCCGCTCGCGCAGCGGCGGCAGCAGGATCGGCATGACCTGAAGGCGGTAGAAGAGATCCTCGCGGAACTTGCCGGCCTTGACCTCCTCCTCGAGGTCGCGGTTGGTTGCGGCGACGACGCGCACGTCGACGCGGACGTCGGCGAGACCGCCCACGCGCTTGAAGGCCTTCTCCTCGAGAAACCGCAGCAGCTTCGCCTGGAGCGCCGGGGTCATCTCGCCGATCTCGTCGAGGAACACCGTGCCGCCGTCGGCCGTCTCGAACAGGCCGCGCTTCTGCTGCCGCGCGTCGGTGAACGCGCCGCGCTCGTGGCCGAAGAGCTCGCTTTCGAGCAGATTCTCGGGCAGTGCCGAGCAGGTGATGTTGACGAACGCGCGCGATGCCCGGTCGCTGTTGTAGTGAACGGCCTTGGCGGCGAGGTCCTTGCCCGTGCCGGTCTCGCCGGTCAGCAGGACGGTCGAGGCCGGGCTGGCGGCGACGCGGGCGAGCAGCGCCTTGACCTGCTGCATGGCGGGCGAGTTGCCGATGATGGCGTCGAATCCGTACTCGCGGCTCTGCGAGCTGCGCAGCGTGCGCACCTCGCGCCGGAGCTGGCTGGTTTCGAGCGCCTTTTCGACGAGGATCACGACCTCGTCGAGGTTGAACGGCTTGTTGACGTAATGGTAGGCGCCGCGCTTCATCGCCTCGACGGCGTTTTCGATGGTCGAGAACGCGGTCATCAGGATCACCAGCGTCTCCGGGGACCGCTCCTTGATCCGGCCCAGGACCGTCAGGCCGTCGCCGTCCGGGAGCTTGAAATCGAGCAGCACGAGATCGACACTGTCGCTGAACCGTTCGAGGGCTTCGGCGGCGGAGCCCGCCTCGAGCACCTCGTACCCCTCCGGTTCGAGGCGTTCACGCAGGGACCAGCGGACCAGCGATTCATCGTCGACGATGAGCACGGTCGCGGCAGGCATATCGATTCAGTATAGCGATTGATGTCACACGAACCGAGCGATCACCGGCAGCTTGCGGATTTCAAGCGGGCGCTCGACCACGCGGCCATCGTCGCCATTACCGACGTGACCGGCCGGATCACCTACGTCAACGACAAATTCTGCGAGATCTCGGGATATTCGCGGGACGAGCTCCTCGGGCAGGACCACCGCATCATCAACTCCGGCTATCACTCGAAGGCCTTCATCCGCGACCTGTGGCGCACCATCGCCAACGGCCGGGTCTGGCACGGCGAGTTCCGCAACCGCGCCAAGGACGGCCACTTCTACTGGGTGGACACCACCATCGTCCCGTTCCTCGATGAGCGGGGCAAGCCGTATCAGTACATCTCCATCCGCGCCGACATCACGGCACGCAAGCAGGCGGAAGAGCGGTTGATCCAGCAGGCGGCGCTCGCACAGGTCGGCCAGATGGCGGCGGTCGTCGCCCATGAAGTGCGCAACCCGCTGGCGGGAATCAAGGGCGTGCTCCAGGTGATGATGTCGCGCCGGCCCGCGGGCGACTCCGACATCGCGGTCATGCAGGACATCGTCGCCCGCATCAACTCGCTCGGCGAGCTGGTCGACGATCTGATGCTCTACGCGCGGCCCAGAGCGCCGCGGCCGGCGGCGGTTCGTCTGCATGCGCTGATCGCCGATGCGATCACACTCGTCAGACGCGATCCGGCGGCAGCCGACCTCGCCATCTCACTCGCCGGCGAGGACGCGACGATGTACGTCGATGTCGAGCTGATTCGCGCGGCGCTGGTCAACCTGCTGCTCAATGCCGCGCAGGCGGTCGGGCCGCGGGGCAGGGTGGAGGTGTGCACGAAGGAAGGCGGCGGCACGATGGTGGTGGAGATTCGCGACAACGGCCCGGGCATCCCGGCCGACATCCGCGGCCGCGTGCTCGAGCCGTTCTTCTCGACCAAGTCGCGCGGCGGCGGACTGGGCCTGCCGATTGCGAAGCGCAGCGCCGAGCTGCACGACGGGTCGCTGACGCTGACGTGCCCCGACGGCGGGGGCACGGTCGTGACGCTTACGCTGCCGATCCGCGCAGCAGGCCAAACTTCTCGATCCGATAGCGCACCTGGTCCCGGTTGATGCCGAGCAGCGCGCCGGCCTGCGTCTGGTTGCCGCGCGTGCGCTCGAGCGCCTGGATGAGGAGCTGCCGCTCGACGTCCTCGAGATTGACGCCTCCCGGGGGCAGCTTGAACGTCGACGTCTGGGTCGCCTTCGACAGCGTCGTGAAGTCGTCGACGTCGAGGAGGTCCTTGTCCGCGAGCAGCATGGCGCGTTCAATGGCGTTGCGGAGCTCGCGCACGTTGCCCGGCCACCCGTAGTGGTTGAGGAGCTCGGACGCCTGCGGCGTGAGCCCGCGCACCCGCTTGCGGAACTCCCGGTTGTAGCGCTCGATGTACCACTCGGCGAGCAGCAGCACGTCGCCGGCGCGTTCGCGCAGCGGCGGCAGGACGATCGGCATGACCTGCAGCCGGTAGAAGAGATCCTCGCGGAACTTCCCGGCCTTCACCTCGTCCTCGAGATTGCGGTTCGTGGCCGCAATGACGCGCACGTCGACCCGGATGTCGGCGAGGCCGCCGACGCGCTTGAACGTCTTCTCCTCGAGAAACCGCAGCAGCTTCGCCTGGAGGGCCGGCGTCATCTCGCCGATCTCGTCGAGGAACACGGTGCCGCCGTCGGCGGTCTCGAACAGCCCGCGCTTCTGCTGCCGCGCATCGGTGAACGCGCCGCGCTCGTGGCCGAACAGCTCGCTTTCGAGCAGCGCCTCGGGCAGCGCCGAACAGGTGATGTTGACGAACGGCTTGCCCGCGCGATCGCTGTGGAAGTGGATTGCCTTGGCGGCGAGGTCCTTGCCGGTGCCGGTCTCGCCGGTCAGCAGCACGGTCGAGGCCGGGCTCGCGGCGACCCGCGCCAGCAGCGCCTTCACCGCCGTCATCGCCGGCGCGTTGCCGACAATCGCGTCGAAGCTGTACTCGCGGCTCTGGCTGTTGCGGTAAGCGCGGACTTCCCGGCGCAGGCGGCTGGTTTCCAGCGCCTTCTCGACGATGACCGCCACCTCGTCGAGGTTGAACGGCTTGTTCAGGTAGTGATACGCGCCCTGCTTCATCGCGTCGACGGCGTTCTCGATGGTCGAGTGCGCGGTCATGAGAATCACCGGCGTGTCGGGCGTCTGCTCCTTGATCCGCCGCAGCACGGTCAGCCCGTCGCTGTCCGGAAGGCGATAGTCGAGCAGCACCAGGTCGGCGTTGGCCGCCTGTTCGAGGGCCGAGGCCGCGGTGTCGGCCTCGAGGACCGCATGACCCTCCTGTGTCAACCGTTCGCGAAGCGACCAGCGGACCAGCGCTTCGTCATCGACTATGAGCAAAGTGGCTTTAGCCATATGTTCCTTGTGGAAAATTTCCCGGCACTGGGGAAAGTTCCGCAGTTTTCTGGTGATTTGGCGGTTCAGGACGTGGTTAGAGCAACTTTCAGGCCCGATCTCAGCCGGCCGACGGCGGTCGCGCGGCACTGAAGTTGCTGACGCAGAGGATGACCAACGGCGGGAGGAGTGATGCCGACGGGAGCCCCGTCTCTGCTGTGTCCAATCGACTTCTCCGAGTTCTCCCGACAGGCGCTGGGGTATGCGGCCGCCATCGCCGGCCACTTCGGCGCACGGCTGATCGTGGTGAGCGTCGATGATCCGCTGCTGGTCGAAGCCGCCGAGGACGCCGGGATCGATCCGCCGCCGGCCGTGGAGCTGCGCAGCGCGATGGAGGCGTTCTGCGGCGATACGCTGACCTCGTTCACCGGGCCGCTTACCGTCGAATACGTCGTCGCGGTCGGCAAGCCGGCGACCGAGATCCTCCGCGTCGCACGCGAGCGCGGCGTCGAGCTGATCGTCATCAGCTCGCATGGCCGAAGCGGGATGCGGAAGGTGTTCTTCGGCTCGACCACCGAGCGCGTGCTGCGCGAAACCACCGTGCCGGTGCTGGTCACGCGCGAGTGGCGGCACCCCTTCACCTCGCTGTCCGAGCTGGCGCGCCACATCACGCGCGTCGTTGCGCCCGTCGATCTGACCGAGGAGTCCCTGCACCATCTGGTCATCGCGCAGGGGATTGCCACCGCGTTGTCGGCCCGCCTGCTGGCGGTGCACGTGATCGAGCCGCTCTTCGTGCCCTACCGCGTCAGGGCCGCACTGCCCGGCGCCGAGCAGGCGCGGCGGTCTCGAGCCGAGGAAAAGCTGGCCGCGATGATCAGCAGGGTCGGCGGGGCGCATCCGCCGGAGCTGATCGTGCTCCTCGGGGAGCCGGCGGAAGAGATCGTCAAACTGGCCGAGGCCCGCAATGCCGGATTGATCGTCATGGGCCTGCATTCGTCGGGACCGCTCGCGTCGCGGATGGGAAGCACGACGTATCGCGTCCTGTGTCAGACCGAGGCGCTCGTCCTGACGGTGCCGCCGCACGTGGTGAAGGCTACATCGCGGCGGATGGCGGCGGCGACGCAGGCGGCCGCGCGCTGATGGCGCTCGCGTTCGGCGTCTTCCTCGTCATTCACGGCCTCATCCACCTGCTGGGCGCCGCGAAGGGATTCGGCCTGGCCGAGCTCCCGCAACTGACGCAGCCGATCACGCCGTTCCGGGGAGGTCTGTGGATCGCCGCCGCGCTGCTCTTCATCGCGGCCGCCGTCGCGTTGTGGATATGGCCCCGGTGGTGGTGGGCGCTCGCGGCTGTCGCGGTGGCAATCTCGATGGCGGCGATCATCCCGTCGTGGGCTGACGCGCGGTTCGGAGCGATCGGCAACCTGATCGTGCTGGCGGGCGCCGTCATCGGCTTTCTCGTGCAGGGACCGTCCAGCCTGCGTGCGATTTTCGAAGCCGAGGTCGATCGCCGCCTTGCCGACGCCCGTCCCGTTCGGCTGGTCCAGGAATCCGATCTCGCCCCGCTCCCCGCAGCCGTGCAGCGCTATCTTCGAGTCGCCGGCGTCGTGGGGCGTCCGCGCGTCTCGAGCTTCCGTGCACGCATGCACGGCCGGATTCGCAGCGGCCCGGACGCGCGCTGGATGCCGTTCACGGCCGAGCAATACAACTTCGTCGGCCGGGAGAGCGCCAGGCTGTTCTACATAACGGGCCGCATGCTCGGCATCCCGTTCCACGGCTTGCACGACTACCTCGGCGGATCGGCGGCGATGCGCATCAAGGTGGGCGGCCTTGTGACGGTGGCCGAGGGCGCCGGACCGGAGATGACCCGGGCCGAGACCGTCACCCTGTTCAACGACATGTGCGTGATGGCCCCGGCGACGCTGATCGATCCGTCCATAACCTGGCGGGAGCTCGACGGCCGCACCGTGCGCGCGAGCTTCACCAACGCCGGCCACACGATCGGCGCGGAGCTGCAGTTCAACGACGCCGGAGAACTGGTGAACTTCTGGTCCGACGACCGTCTGGCCGCGGTGGACGGCGAGATGAAGTCGATTCGGTGGTCGACGCCGCTGCGGGACTACCGCACGTTCGGGCAGCTCCGGCTGGCCGCGCGAGGGGAAGGGCGCTGGCTGGCGCCCGAGGGCGAGTACGCCTACATCGAGCTGGAGATCGACGACATCGCCTACAACCCCGCGAGCCGGTGAACGGGGTCAGTTCTGACCCGTGTCAGGCGGAGGCGACCGCAGCCGCCGTGTCGTGGACAGGCAGGTTCACCGTCACGATCGTCCCGCCGCCCGGCGGGCACTCGATGGCGATGGTGCCGCGCTGGGCTTCGATCAGCCGCTTCGCGGTGGGCAGGCCGAGCCCGGTTCCCCGCGACTTGGTCGTGAAGAACGGCGTGAAGATCTTGTCGAGAATCTCGGCCGGGATGCCCGGACCGCGATCGGCAAACGCCACCGAGCAGCGATCCTCCGAGACGCCCAGCGTGATGAACAGCTCCCCGCGGCCGCCCATGGCGTGTGCGCTGTTGATGATGAGGTTCTGAAAGACGATCTTGAGCAGCTCGGCGTCGGCGGCAGCAACCCGCGCTACGCCGTCGATGTGAATGACCACGCCGCTGACCGCCGGGTCCTGGCGCATCAGCTCGACGGTAGTTTCGACGAGCGAGTGCAGATCGACGGGACTGGAATGCGGCTGCGGCGGGCGTGCGAAGATGAGCAGGTCCTGGACGAGCTCGGCGAGCGTGTCGACGCGGGCGATGATCTCCCTGGTCACAACGGCCTCCTTGCTCGCCGCGTCCAGGCGCGAGGCAATTACCTGTATCGCCCCGCGGATGCCGGCCAGGGGATTGCGGATCTCGTGCGCGAGCACTGCCGCCATCTCACCGAGGCGTGCCAGCGCTTCCTGCTCCCGGAGCTGGCGCTCCATCTGTTTGCGCGCCGTGAGGTCGTGGAGGATGCCGACGAATTTGCGCTCGCCGTCGACCACCACCTCCCCGACCGACAGATGCAGCGGCAGCGTGGTGCCGTCGCGCCGGCATGCGGTGACCTCGCGGCCAACACCGATGACTCTGGCGTGACCCTCCTGAAGGTATCGCTGCAGATAGCGGTCGTGCTCCTCACGGTGGGGCGACGGCATGATCAGCGCGATGTTCTGGCCGACCGCTTCCTCCTCGGAGTACCCGAACAGCCGCTCGGCGGCGGGATTGAACGCTTCAATCCGCCCGTGGCTGTCGATGACGATGATGGCGTCGACGGCCGATTCCACGACGGCCCGCCACCGCGCCTCGCTGCTGCGCAGACGCTCCTCGAGCTCGACGCGGCCTGAGAGGTCGTGCAGGATGCCGGTGAACTTGCGCTGTCCGTCCACCACCATCTCGCCGACGGACAGGTGCACGGGAAACACCGTTCCGTCCCGCCTGCGGCCACGGACCTCGCGGCCGATGCCGATGATGCGCGGCGACCCTTCGGTCAGGTACCGGTTCAGATAGCGCTGGTGCTCGTCGCAATAGGGGGGCGGCATCAGGATCGACACGTTCTGCCCCAGGACCTCGGCCTGGGAATAGCCGAAGAGCCGCTCGGCGGCTGGATTGAACGCTTCGATCACTCCCCAGGCATCGATCACCACGATGCCGTCGACTGCAGACTGGAAAATGGATCGCCATGGCGATTCCATTGCCTCGTGCGTGGTCCCGCTCATCGCTCGCAGGCACTATATCGCGGGCGGGGCCGGCGGCATGTTACCCGTATGGGGATTCATCCCCGGTCGTGCGGAAAATTCTCGTCGGCCTGGCCGGTCGGCCCGGAATTCACGCGATTTTCCAGGGGGTTTGGCCCGGGTTCCCGCCGCGTGCCTGCCAATCGTGTGGCCGCCGCCTTGCACCGTACGCGATCAGTAGCGAGGAGGAGCATCAGGCACTCTCCTGAAAAGCTGAGCGCGCCATGACACGACATCCACCGGATACGGCCAGGACGGTCTACTGGCACCGCGAGCTGCCGCCGCCGGGCGCCGAGCCGCTGGGCGAGCACGTCGTGGAAGCCGTCAGCGGCCGGGTTCCGATCACGCTCGCTCATCGGGACGATCTGTGGGACCGGTGCTACTCCGAGCTGATGGCCTCGGCCCGGGAGCGCCTGGAACAGGAAATCGCCCACCTCGGCGGCGATTGCGTCCATGTGCTCCGCGAGGCGATCGCGACGCGGCGCGACGATGCGAAGCGCCAGATGTGGCTGCACGGGCGATTCACGTACGTGCTGTATCGCATGCCGCAAGCCGCGTAGAGGGGAAAAAGGAGTCCGCCATGGACCTGCGCACTTCCTACCTCGGTATGGCGTTGTCGCACCCGTTCATCGCGGGCGCCTCTCCGTTCGGCTATCACCTCGACACGATCAAACGGCTCGAAGATGCCGGATGCGCGGCGGTGGTGCTGCATTCGCTCTTCGAGGAGCAGATCACCGGCACCTACGCCGGGCATATCGCGCATGTCGACGTCTTCGAGCCCGAATTCCGGAAGCGGCTGTCGGCGTTTCCCTCTCCGGAGGAGTATCCGCTCGGGCCGGACGAGTACGCCGAGCACGTCTACCGTGTGAAGCGTGCCATCGGCATCCCGTTGATCGGCTCGCTGAACGGACGGACGCCGGAATCGTGGCTCAAGTTCGCGCGTGTCATCGAGCAGGCCGGCGCGGATGCAATCGAGCTGAACATGTACGACGTGCCGGCGAACCTGCAGGCGTCGGCCGCCGCGATCGAGGACGCGCTCGTGGCAGTCGTCCGTGACCTCAAGCGCCACCTGAAGATCCCGCTCGCGGTCAAGCTGCTGCCATTCTTCACTGCGTTCGGCAGCCTGGCGCACCAGCTGGACGAGGCCGGGGCCAACGGCCTGGTGCTGTTCAACCGGTTCTACGAGCCCGATATCGACATCCGCACGATGACCCTCGTGCCGCAGGCCGAGCTGTCCACGAGCGCCGAGCTGCTGCTGCGGCTGCACTGGGCCGCCATCCTGTACGGCCGCATCCGCCCCTCGATTGCGATCAGCGGCGGCGTGGCCACGCCCGATGATGGCATCAAGGCCGTGCTGGCAGGGGCCGACGCGGTCCAGGTCGTGTCCGCGCTGCTGCGGCATGGACCGGCCCACATTTCGAGGATGCGTGAAGGGCTCGAGCGTTGGCTGGCGTGGCACAAACTCGAGCGCCTCGACGAGGCGCGCGGCCGGCTGAGCCTCCAGACGGTCGAGGATGGCGAGCTGATCGAGCGCGCGAACTACATCAAGGTCCTGCACAGCTGGGACGCGTAGCCGTGCAGACGAGGAGACGACGATGCGGATCGACGACTCTTTGCCTGTCTACGACGTGTCGGATTCCGTGGTGACGGTCGTCGACGTCGAGACCACGTGCGCGCCTTGATGGACGTGGACCTCATCGAGGCCGGCCGTCAGCGCCGCGCGGTCGGCACGCTCGCCGCGCTCCGCGCGCTGCCGGAAGTCGTGGCTCGTCTGCTGCATGGCGACCCGCCGCCGGCCGCGCCGCGGCATCTGCGCCTGCACGATTCTGCCGAGGTGCCGGCCGCGCAGGGCGGCTGGGTGCTGCTCGGCGAGCGCTCTCACTTCACCACGAACGGGTCGGCCGGGACTGGCGATTGAAGTTGCCCCAGATGCCGAGCATGAAACAGACGGCCGCGCCGAGCCACAGGCTGATAGTCAGCGGAACGGCCAGTGGGCGCGTCAGCACGACGAACCCCGTTGTGGCGAAGATGGCGGCGAGCAGGAGCACGGTAATTCGCACGCCAATCTCGAGCCGTCGTTCCGTGCGGGTGCAGGCGCGTGCGTCGACGCGCTCGGTGTCGGTTGTCGTGAGCGCGGGAGCGGCGGGTTCCTCTGCCTTCGCCGCCGCCGGCGGATCGTATTCCCAGTTGGGGCAACGCTCGCACTCCGTCGCGTCGATGGTGCGCCGCGTCGTCCCATCGGGATATACACACACCCAGAGGCCTTCGGCAGGCGCGGTCGGACCCGAGACATGGACCCGTCCAAACCGGCTCCATTTGCAGTCCCATGGCGAGTGAATGGTGGCAGGGGCAGTTCTGCTCATGGCGGTTTCCTCGACCCGATGCAGAGCACCCGGCGTGCCAGTGGATTTGCGGGCATTTCCGGCATGTGTGGAGCCGGCTGCGGGAGATTGTCCACGGCGTCTGCGGGATTGTTCCCACGGGCAGCGCGCGTGGCGGCGCCGTGGGACGGGGCGTCGCGCGCCCGGGAGGGCCGGACCGATCCGGCATGCGCGTTGCCGCGACAATTGGATGAGGCTTCCATGATCACCGAAGACCAGACCGCCGTCATCGAATTCCTGAGCTCTCCGGGGGCCCATGCCGGCGAGGCCGTCGAGCGCATCGACACGCATGCCTCGATTGTGTTCCTGGCCGGTCAACGAGCCTGGAAGCTGAAACGTGCGGTGCGGTACGACTACCTGGACTTCTCCACGGCGGCACGCCGGAAGGCGATGTGCGAGGCGGAAGTGCGAATCAATCGCCGGACCGCGCCGATGCTGTATCTCGGCGTCGTTCCGGTCACGCGCGAAGCGGACGGCAGGCTCGCGCTGGGCGGCGCCGGCGCTCCGCTCGACTGGCTCGTGGAGATGGTGCGGTTCGATCAGCAGGGCTTGTTCGACCGCCTTGCCGGGCGCCAGGCGCTCTCGATCGATCTGATGCGGGCGCTGGCCACGGAAATCGTCCGCTTCCATGCGGCGGCGGACGTGCGGCGGGATCGCGGCGGCAAGGCGGCGATGGCCTGGGTCATCGATGGGAACGCCGACGGCTTCGGCGAGCAGGGCGCCGGCATTCTCGATCCCGCCCTCTGCCGGGATGTCACCGCCGCCTCGCACGCCGAGCTCGCCCGCCACGGTGCGCTCCTCGATGCCCGGCGCGGCGCGGGGAAGGTCCGTCAGTGCCACGGCGACCTGCACCTCCGGAACATCGTCCTCATCGACAACCGTCCGGTGCTGTTCGACGCGATCGAGTTCAACGACGACATCGCCTGCATCGACGTGCTGTACGACGCGGCGTTCCTGTGGATGGACCTGTGGCGCCGCGATCTGCCGCGGCACGCCAACACGGTATGGAACGTCTACCTGAACGAGTCGGGCGACTTCGACGGCGTGCCGCTGCTCCCGCTGCTGCTGTCCTGCCGTGCGGCGGTGCGCGCCAAGACGAGCGCGTCGGCGGCGCGGCTCATGGACGACGGGCCGCGGAAGGCGGAGATGGAGGATCTGGCCCGGCGCTATCTGACGATGGCGGCCGATCTGCTTCGGCCGCCTGCGCCGGTGCTCATCGCGATCGGCGGTCTCTCGGGATCCGGCAAGTCGTCGGTGGCGCTGGCGCTCGCGCCGTCAATCGGCGCGGTTCCCGGTGCGCTCGTCGTACGCAGCGACGAGGTACGCAAGCAGCTGGCAGGCGTGTCGTCGCTGCAGCGCCTCGGTCCCGAGGGCTACAGCGCCGAGATGTCGATGCGCGTCTACGACGAAGTGGCCGACCGCGCCCGCCGCGTGGTGCACGGAGGCCACTCGGTGATCGCCGACGCGGTGTTCGCGCGCGCGGTCGATCGCGCGCGCATCGAGGAGATGGCGAGCCGGGCGGACGTGCCGTTTCTCGGGATCTGGCTCGATGCGCCGCGGAACGTCCTGGTCGAGCGTGTCTCGCGGCGCGAGCGGGACGCTTCCGATGCGGATGCAGCCGTCGTCAGTAGCCAGTTCGAGCAGGACACGGGGCCGCTCACCTGGGTCCGAATCGACGCCTCCGGTTCGATCGACGAGGTCGTGCAGCGTGTGAAGGCCATCGTCCAGGAACGGCTCGGTCAGCGAATCGTCGCGACACCGCTGGGATGACCGGGGTGCGCGAGCGAATCGTCACGATCGGGCGGCGTGCCTGCTCATGTCCGCTCGACACGCGTGTCGATTCAGGGCACCAGCACCGCCGCGCCGGAGAGGCGTCCGGCCCTGAGATCGTCGAGCGCCCGGTTCGCGTCCGTTAGGGGATACGGCGTGACGTGCGTACGGATCGGAGTCCCGGCTGCGACGGCCAGGAAGTCGTGGGCGTCTTGCCGCGTGAGGTTGGCGACCGAGCGCACCACTCGCTCTTCCCACAAGAGCCGGTAGGGAAACGACGGAATATCGCTCATGTGGATGCCGGCGCAGACCACCACGCCTCCCGGCGTGGTTCGCGAGAGCGCTTCGGGGACCAGCGCGCCCACGGGCGCGAAGATGAGCGCGCTGTCGAGGGGCACGGGCGGCGGCTGATTCGACGGCCCGGCCCACGTGGCACCGACGCTGAGCGCGAAGCGCATCGCCTGGTCGTCGCCGGGCGAGACGAAGGCGTAGACGTCGCGGCCGTGGTGGACGGCCACCTGCGTGATGATGTGGGCCGCGGCGCCGAAGCCGTATATGCCCAGCCGCCTGCCGTCTCCCGCCATCCGGTAGGCGCGATACCCGATCAGACCCGCGCACAGCAGCGGCGCCGCATGCAGATCGTCGTACGCGTCCGGCAGTGGGAAACAGAACCGCGCGTCGGCGACGGTGTATTCGGCATACCCGCCGTCGATCTGATACCCGGTATACCGCGCCGTGCGGCACAGGTTCTCACGGTCCGAGCGGCAGAACTCGCATTCGCCGCACGACCATCCGAGCCAGGGGATTCCGACCCGGGTGCCGGGCTCGAATCCCTCGACGCGATTGCCGCGTCGTTCGACGCGGCCGACGATCTCGTGGCCGGGCACGATCGGGATGCTGACGTTCGGCAGCTCGCCATCGACCACGTGCAGGTCGGTTCGACAGACACCACAGGCCAGGACCCGAACCAGCAACTGGGTGGGTCCCGGCGAGGGCAGGTCGCGATCGACCGACTCCACCTTGCGCTCGACCGGGCGTTTCAACACCATCGCGCGGATGCTCATCAGGGACACCTCATTCCGCGTGGCTCATCACTTCGTGCGAAGGACACAATGAAGCACAAACCATGCGCACGACCAGCGCGGCAGGCAGCGCATGGTTGCACCAGGCCCGATCTCGCCGGGACGGGCGCACGTGTCCGGATCGCTCGATGAACCAGCACGCTGGAATTCTCGCAACAAGACGCCCCTGGCGGCACGCGCCGGCGGTGGGCAGGACCGCCGGCAGATGAGCGGCCTGTCGAGCGCCGAAGCCGCGCGTCGGCTTGCCGACGTCGGCCCGAATGCACTGCCCGAACAGCCCGCCCCGCCGCTGTGGCGGCGCTTCGTGCGTCAGTTCAACAGCCCGCTCATCTTCATCCTGATGTTCGCGCTGACGTTCGACGCCGGCCTGTGGATCTACGAAGGGCTGCGCGACTGGCCGATCGAGTCGACGGCGATTGCCGTGATCCTGTTGTTCAATGCGGCGCTCGGCCTCTATCAGGAGCGGCGATCCGAGGCGGCGCTGGCCCGGCTGAAGGCGCTGGCCGGCGCGCATGCCTGGGTGCTTCGCGACGGACGGTTCGTACGGATTCCCACCACCGAGCTCGTCCCCGGCGATTACGTGCGGCTCGAAGCGGGCGACCGCGTGCCCGCCGACGGCACCCTGAAGGACGCGCACGGCGCCATGTTCGACGAGTCGATCCTCACGGGCGAGTCGGTCCCCGTCGACAAGGGCGCAAACGAGGAAGTCTTCAGCGGCGCACTGCTCGTGCGCGGCAAGGCCTCGCTCGAGGTGACCCGCACCGGCCCCGGCAGCGCCATGGGTCGGCTGGCGGCGATGCTGGGCGGCATCGAGCTGTCGAAGACGCCGCTCGAGCGGCGCGTCGACGTCCTCGGGCGCTACATCGCGAGAGGGGTGCTGGTCTTGGCGGCCGTCATCTGCGCGCTCGGCATCATCGTCGAGGGCGCGTCCCGCGCACCGCAGGTCGTGCTGTTCGCGGTCTCGCTCGCCGTGGCGGCGGTGCCGGAAGGGCTGCCCGCGGTGCTGACGATCACCCTGGCGCTCGGCGTCGAGCGGATGGCCCTCCATCGCGCCATCGTCCGGCGATTGCCGGCGGTCGAGGCGCTCGGGTCGGTGACCGTCATTGCCACGGACAAGACCGGCACGTTGACGGAAAACCGCATGGACGTGCAGTCGATCGATGCCGTCGACCGCGACCGCGCGCTCGCCGCCGCGGTGCTCGCCAACGACGCCGATCTGTCGACCGGCGCCGGCGACCCGCTCGATCTCGGCCTCCTGCGCTATGCCGCGGCGCAGGGCGTCGACGTGGCGCAGCTCAGGCGGCAGCGGCCGCGCGTCAGCGAGCGGCCGTTCGACAGCGCCTGGAAGTTCACACGCGTCACGGTCGACGAACAGGGTCGGACGCGCAGCTATCTCAAAGGCGCGCCGGAGGCGCTGTTCGATCGCTGCGCCTGGAAGGGTCAGGACCGCGAGTCATGGACGAGGAAGGCCGCCGAATACGCGCGGCAGGGTTATCGCGTGCTCGCGCTCGCCGAAGCATCCGGCGAGGCCGAGGAACAGCTGTCGCCGCTGGGCCTTGTGATGTTCTGGGATGCGCCGCGCCCCGAGGTGCCGCGCGCGGTGCAGAAGGCACGCGAGGCAGGGATCCGGGTGGTGATGATTACGGGCGATCACCCCGCCACCGCACAGGCCGTGGCGCAGCAGATCGGCATTCCCGACATCCGCGTGCGCACCGGCGAGGACCTTGCCGGGGCTCAGGGCAGCCGGCTCATGACAGCGATCTCCGACGCCAACGTCTTCGCACGGGTGCCAGCCGAACAGAAGCTCCAGCTCGTCGAAGCGCTGCAGCGCGAGGGGGAGATCGTGGCAATGACGGGCGACGGCGTCAACGATGCTCCGGCGCTGAAGCGCTCGGACGTCGGCATCGCGATGGGCCGGCGCGGCTCCGACGTCAGCCGCGAGGTTGCCGACCTGGTGCTGCAGGACGACAACTTCGCCACCATCGTCGATGCCGTCGAGGAGGGCCGCGGCATCTACGAGAACATCCAGAAGTTTCTCCGCTTCCTGTTCTCCACGAATCTCTCCGAAGTGCTGGTGGTTGCCGGCGGCGTCGTGATTGCGGTCGCTGCCGGCCTGCGCGACGAGGCGGGGCGTTTGCTGGTGCCGCTCACCGCGGCGCAGATTCTCTGGATCAACCTTCTGACCGACGGTCTGCCGGCAGTCGCCCTGGCCTTCGATCACACGCCAGGCGTGATGCACCAGCCGCCGCGGCCGGCGTCATCTCCTCTACTGGACAAACCGTCGGTCCAATTCGTCGTCGGCGTGGGGGCGATGAAGGCCGCGCTCGCGTTGACGCTCCTGGTCGCAGTCCCGATGGCGGGATACGCGCTCGAGACCGCACGTGCAGCCGCGTTCCATTTCATGGCCGTCGGGCAGCTGCTCCTGATCTACCCGTCGCGGCACACCTCGAAGCGACCCCTGACGAACCCGTACGTGCACGCGGCCGTTCTGGGCGGCGTCGCCTTGCAGGTCGCGGCCGCCTCGATCCCGATCGTGGCGGATCTGCTCGGCAGGGCGGCGCTTCCGCTGGAGCTGTGGGCCGTCGTGTCGGGTGCGGCGCTCGCGTCGTGGGGCCTGGCTGAAGGTATTTCACGCGTGGTGTGGAGAGCGCCCGATGAGCGGACTGCCACCGCATGATGGCATGCGCGAGCGCAAGCTCACGCACGCCATCGCAGGCTGCATCCAGCAGGCCGGCAGGTCGGGATGCACCTCGCACGCAAGGTCCTCCCGCCCGTGGTGAGTCTCAGACCTTGAGGAAGAGCAGCCGCTCCCCGTCGAGGCGCCGGAAGTCCGCCTCGGCTTCCCGGGTGCGGGCGTCGGCGCGCCTGACGATCTCGGTGAAGCGCCCCTTGCCTCGTACCGAATCCATCCACGGATCGCGCAGCAGGACTTCCGAGCAGTAAAACCCCTGCTCGACGATCCGCTCGAGCATGTCCAGGCACTCATCGGCGCGATCGATGCGTGCCAGCATCCGGGCGAAGAAATAGAGGCCCTCGGGATCGAAGGGTTTGCGGAAGAAGGTTCGGACGACTTCGTACGATTCCTCCGGCTTACCCTCGAGCACGAGCCGGTTGCCGCGCATCAGGTCGCGAACGCCGCCGGGCAGCGCGCGTGTCTCCAGCTCACGGTAGGTCTCGATGGCTTCGTCAGCTCGGCCGAGCAGCGGCAGGGTAAAGTTCGTGACCCACTTCAGCGTGTCCGTGTCGCTGGCGATGGCCCGCTCCCAGTCGCCGAGCATGAAATGCGTGTACATCACGCTGGTGCGCACCGACGGGTCGAGCCGGCGCGCCTGGCGGTCGGCGGCCAGCGAGGCGTCGAGCAGCCCGCAGAAGCGGCAGGAAATCACCAGGCCGGTGAAGAGCTCCGGGTCGTTGTGCCTCTGCGTGCGGGACAGCAGCCGGCACATCGCTTCCCTGGCCCGGCCCAGCGATTCGACCTCGAAGTTCGTGTACAGGTTGTGGGCGATGGGCAGATCGGGGTTGAGCTGCAGCGCCCGCTGGAACGCCTCGTCGGCGCGCTTGAAGTTGTCGGTCGCATCCGCTCCGCCGTACTTCGCGAGGACGCGATAGACCCGTCCGAGCCTGGCCCATGCCGGGGCGTAGTTCGGATCCTCCGCGAGGGCCGATCGATACAACTCGCCGGCCACCATCAGCATCGTCGGATCGTGGCTGACCTGATTGGCGCGCAGGTAGAACTCGTAGGCCCGTGCGCTGGTGGGCACGTCCGCGGCCAGGCGGTGCTTCTCGCCAATCGACAGCGGAATCGACAGCGACTCGACGATCGCCCGTGCAAGCTGGTCCTGCACCTCGAACAGGTCGCGCATGGCCGCCTGCACCGTCTTCGACCACAGCATCGTCCCGGACGGGGCTTCGATCAGCTGCGCGCTGACGCGGACCTGATCGCCCGCGCGCAGCAGCGTGCCGGTGAGAACCGCGTCCACGGCCAGCTCCGTGGAGATGGCTCTCAGATCGATGCTGTCGGATGAGGCGTACTTGGCGCCCGCCAGCGTCGAGCGCACGACGATCGACTCCAGGCCGGACAGCGAGCTCACCACCGCGTCCGGCAGGCTGAACGACAGGAAGTCGAGATCCGCGTCGGGGCGCAGCATGCGGAACGGCAGCGCGATCAGACGTGTGGCCGGGCGCACCGGAATCTGCTGCGTGCCGGTTGTCGATAGCGTCACGGCGGACCGCAGCGCCTGGGCCATGGCCTCGGCCGACGGGAAGCGATCCTCGGGCTTCTTTTCGAGCGCCCGGTGGATGACGACGTCCACGGCGGCGGCGAGCGACGAGCCGGCGAGCGGCGGCGGATGGCCCGTCATGATGTTGTGGTAGACCTGCATCAGGTCGTCGCCGCCAAACGCAGGGCTGCCGGTCAGCATTTCGTACAGCAGCGTCCCGGTGCTGAAGATGTCGCTGCGCGGGTCGGGCGGCGCTTCGCCCCATTGCTCCGGCGCCATGTAGCGCGGCGTGCCGACGATGGTGCCCGCCTGGGTGATGGTGAGGTCCTCGACCACCGATTGCCGCGATCGCGCCAGCCCGAAGTCGAGGAGCTTGACGCCGGCATCGGTGAGGAAGACGTTCGATGGCTTCAGGTCGCGGTGCACGATGCCGCGGCTGTGCAGGGCCGTCAGCGCGCCCAGGATGTGCAGCGTCACGTCCGCGGCCTCCTCGATGCGGAGCGGCCCGTCCTTGAGACGATGCGCCAGGGGCTCTCCCTGGAGCAGTTCCATGACGATGAAGATGGTGTCGCCGGCCTCGCCGACATCGTGGATCTGGCAGACGCTCGGGTGGCTGACCTTGGCGGCGGCGCGGGCTTCGCGCCACAGGCGGGCGCGGGCGTCGGCGCCGCCGGACCGCAGCGTTTTCACGGCGACGTCGCGGTCCAGCCGGGGATCCCGGGCGCGATACACGTCGCCCATCCCGCCCGATCCGACGAGCGCGATCACCTCGTAGTGACCGAGTCGCTGGCCTGAGGAGAAGGGCATGACCGTTACGTATCGAGCCTCGAGTGCTCCGAGCTGGCGAGGCCGAGCGCCTGGACGGCGAAGCGGTACTTCGATGCCGGTCGCGGCGTCAGGCGGAATTCGTCGACCAGGTCTCTGAACAGCCGCGGGAACACACCCGAGTATTTCAATTCGAGAATCATCCACCCCTCGATCAGCGGCCGCCCCGGACCCGGATCGAGCGTTACGAGCGAGGTCGGACAGGCCGTCAGCGACGCATCGAGCGTCATGCGGAGGAACCCTTCCGGCGTCTCCGACATGCGCGCGGTACGCGAGTAGCGAATCACGCAGACCGGGTGCAGCCGCCGCAGTGTGACGCGGCGGAAGAACCAGTGCCCCGGGTGCGTCGGATCGGGATTGTCGAGACGCAGTCCCGGCACGGCGTCGAGCGGGACGCGCGTGCGGCGCTTCGACAGGCGCAGACGCGTGCGCAGCTTGCGCTCGAGGAACGCGGAGCCATCGTTGCCGTAGTGGCGGATGCGGTACTTGCTGCGTCCGTAGGAGCCGCGCCGGTGATACACGTCGTGCGCCGCCGTGTCGAGATAGACGCTCGAGACGTTGTACTGATCGTGAAACTCACCGCCGCCGTGCGGATCAGGTCCGAGCCGCTGCCGCGCCCAGGCCCGGATGTCGCCGCTCAGCGAGTCATCGACGAGCAGCTTGGTCTCCGACGTGAACCGGTTGATGTACCGCACGGCTGTATTCTGACACCAATCACGGCGACTATCCGGTGCGCGCCGGGTTCCAGCGCAACCCGAGCGCGATGATGCGCTCGAGCAGTCGCTCGTAGCTGACGCCGGCGGCTTCGGCCGATTCCGAGAAGTCCTCGCCGTAGGCCATGTTGGGGTTGGGATTGGCCTCGAGGACATGAATGCCTCCGCTGCTGTCGACGCGCAGGTCGATGCGCGCGTAGCCGCTGAGATCGAGCGCGCGGTAGGTGCGCTTGGCCACGCGCTGCACGCGGTCGAGCAGCGGCGGATCGAGCTTGGCGCGGTCGGTCATGATGCCGTGCTTCTTCTGGTACTGCGTGCTCCACTTCACGCGCTCGGTGGCGATGCGCCAGCGGTTCTCCGGCATCCCGGCGAACGACATCTCCCACGGCGGCAGCACGTCGAGACGCTCGTTGCCGATGACGCCGACGTAGATCTCTCGGCCGTCGATGAACTCCTCGACGATGGCGGGGGTGCCGAGGGTCTCGTGGATGAAGGTGGCGCGGCGCGCGAGCTGGTCCTGGTTCTCGACGACCGATGCCTGCGAGATACCGGTCGACGCTTCGTAGTACAGCGACTTGACGATCAGCGGGAAGTGGAGCCGCTTCGGCAGCGTTGCCTTGCGCCCCGGCCGCACGACCGTGAATTCCGGCACCGGAATGCGGTGGTAGGCGAGCAGCTTCTTCGACAGTGCCTTGTCGCGGGCGAGAATCAGCCCGCGCGGGTTGCAGCCCGTGTAGGGCAGCCGCAGCAGTTCGAGATAGCTGACCACGTTCTGGTCGAACGTGGGAATCCCGGCGAACGCCTCCATCAGGTTGAACACGATGTGGGGCTTGAAGGGCGCCGCCATCGGCCGGATGCCGCCGAGATCGTCGCCGATGCCGAGGACGCGCACGTCGTGCCCGATCTCGCGGAGCGTCTCGATCACGTCGTACTCCATCTTCCACTCCGCCTTGAGGACGTCGATGCCGGTCGTGTCGTCGGGGGGCACGAGGTGGTCGTGAACGAGCGCGAGGACCCGAAGCTTCTTCACGGCACGCCGAGCCTCACAGGAACAGCCGGTGGCCGCCGCTGTGCAGGTAGTTCATCGTCTGCACCGTGAGGAGCACGGTGAACTCCTGGCGGGCCTGCTCCTCGGGAACCGCGAGCCGCAGGTTCAGCTCGCGGCAGCGCTCGATCATGTCCTCGAGCACCTGATCGATCGTGTACTGGTAGATCCCGGTCCACCCCGACACGACGCGCCGGACCGACCGCCGGATCCGGCTGATGAACTGCGCGGCGGTGATCGCACCGGCGTATTCAGGCGCGTCCGAGAAGAGACGCCGCAGGTCGCGGTCGTAGAAGTGGGGATAGTCGATGCCGTAATGGCGGCGTTTGTTGCGATAGTGCTGGCGCAGCGTCAACTTCAGCGTGTCGAGGCGATCGACCTCCGCGGGATTGTCGACGGGAGCGGGGACGCCGCGCAGCGAGCTCATCAGCGCGTCCATGTATTCGAGCTTGTGCAGCGCGCGCCACCCAGCGTACCGCTGGCGCCATTCGCTGTTGGGGGTGAGCCAGACGGCGAACGTCTCGGCGAAGTCCTCGTCGGGATGGCTCTGCCCGTACCAGGAATCGAGATGCAGCACGAAGCTCTTGCTGTACGGCTTCGGCGTGTAGAACTCCGGGTACGGCTTGCTCGGCGGGCCGAAGATCTGCCGGCGCAGGCGGCGGCGGCGCAGGCGGTAGGCGTTGTCGATCGCGTGGCCGGCCTCGTGCCGCAGGATGCGCATGCACCATTCGTGTTCGCCGCCTTCCACCTCGAGCATCTGCGCCTCTTCGAGCTTCTCGAGGCGGGGGTGCGCCAGGTAGAACGGGATGGCGATGGCCGTGGCGGCGTCGGGGGTGAACCACTCGTCGGACAGATAGAAGTGCAGGCGGACGTTCAGGCCGCGGGCCTCGAGCTCGTGCCGCAGCTGCGCGATGCGGCCGGCCAACGTCCCTTCGATGGCCACCGGCAGGTCGGACAGACGGACGTCGAGCAGCGCCTCGTCACTCAGATCCTGCCACCCGTCACGCAGCCTCCCACGCGCCATGAGGTAATGTGTACGGTAATACCATGAGACGGGTCGTTCTTCCGGTATTGGTGATCGCGATGACGGTAATGCTGGCCGGACAGGAGCGCGACCGCGCGAAAGTCCCCGAGGCGCTCAAATGGAACCTGGCCGATATCTATCCCTCCGAGGCGGCGTGGCGCGCGCACAAGGAAAAGATCGAGAAGGAAGTGCCGAAATTGCGGGAATTCCAGGGCACTCTTGGCGCGTCACCCGGGACGCTGGCCGATGCCCTCGAATTGATGTCCTACCTCGATAAGGAGCTGTCGCGCCTCTATGTGTACGCCAGCATGCTGTCGGACGAGGACACGCGGCTGTCGGGACCACAGGGGATGCAGCAGGAGATGCAGCAGCTCTTTGCCCGGTTCGGCGCCGAGGCGGCGTTCATCGAGCCCGAGATCCTGAAAGTCGGGAAGGAGACGGTGGACAAGGCGATCGCGGCCGATCCGCGTCTGAAGACCTATAGCTTCTACCTCAACGACATCTTCCGCCGCGCCCCGCACACGCTGTCCGATGCCGAAGAGAAGCTCCTGGCCGACGCGGGCCCGCTGGCCGGCTCGCCCGGCAACATCTACACGATCCTGACCAACGCCGACTTCCCGTATCCCACCATCACGCTCGAGGACGGCAGGACCGTGAAGGTCGATCAGGCGGGCTACACCGACCTGCGCACGTCGCCCGTGCGCGAGGTGCGCCAGGCGGCCATGTCGGCCTTCTTCGGCGCGCTCGGCAGCTTCAGCCGCACGCTGGGCATGACGATGAACGCGAACGTGCAGCGGGCGCTGTTCTACTCGCGTGCCCGCAAGTACGCGAGCAACCTCGAAGCGGCGCTGACCGGGCCCAACGTGCCGGTGTCGGTCTACACGCGTCTCGTCGAGGGTGTGAACCGCCACCTGCCGACGTTCCACCGCTACCTGCGCCTGCGGAAGCGGATGATGGGTATCACCGACGACCTGCACTACTACGACCTGTATGCGCCGCTCGTCGCCGAGGTGAACCTGCGCTACACGCCGGAGGAGGCACAGAAGCACATTCTCGCGGCGCTGGCGCCGCTCGGGCCCGAATACACCAGCGTCGTGCAGCGGGCGTTCAACGAGCGCTGGCTGGATTGGTACCCGACCGAAGGCAAGGTGTCGGGCGCCTACTCGAACGGCGGCGCGTACGACGTGCATCCGTTCATGCTGCTCAACTACCTCGGGCAGTACAACGACGTGAGCACGGTGGCGCACGAGCTCGGCCACACGATGCAGAGCTACTTCTCCAACAGGACGCAGCCCTACGCCACGGCCAGCTATCCGACGTTCGTCGCCGAGGTCGCGTCCACGTTCAACGAGGCGCTGCTCGTCGACTACATGCTCAAGCAGGTCAAGGACACGCCGACGCGGCTGTCGCTGCTCGGCAACTACCTCGAGGGCATCAAGTCGACGGTGTTCCGCCAGACGCAGTTCGCCGAGTTCGAGCTGCGGATGCACGAGATGGGGGAAAAGGGACAGCCGATTACGGGCGACGCGCTGGCGAAGCTCTACCTCGACATCACGAAGAAGTACTACGGGCACGACCAGAAGGTCGTGGTGGTGGACGACTACGTCGCCCACGAGTGGAGCTTCATCCCCCACTTCTACCGCGACTTCTACGTGTTCCAGTACGCCACCTCGTTCACCGCCGCCGAGGCGCTGTCGGCCAGGGTCCTGGCCGGCGACCAGGAGGCCACGAAACGCTACCTGGCGTTCCTGTCTGCGGGCGGTTCGAAGTACCCGATCGACCTGCTGAGAGACGCGGGTGTCGACATGACTACCGACGAGCCCCTCAACCTGACCATCAGACGTATGAACGCCGTAATGGACGAGATGGAGACGCTGCTCGCGCGGAAGGAGCGGTAGGCGGGGAAGGACCGCAGCCCGCGCTACGAGGCGGGCTGCGGCCGCAGCCGCGACCAGAGTACGAATGCCCCCGTCGTCACGGCCGCGACGAGGGCCACGCCAAGCATCATGCCCGCCGGCGTGAGTGTGTCGGCACTGAACACCTGCAGTACTCGGTCGCCATAGCGCCGTGCGAGCAGCGCCTCGATGCCGAAGCGGACCAGCCGCATGGTGCCGAAGACGAGGAACAGCCAGCGGCGATCGAGGTTGAGGGCCCCGCACGTCAGCAGGAACGCCGTCAACGGGAACGGCGGCGGCATGATTGCGGCGACGGCGAGCGCCGCCGCGCCCATCCGGTCCAGACGCGACTTGATCCGCTCCAGGCGGTTCGCAGGCACGAACCGCGGCAGCGCGGCCAGCCCCACCGTGTGGCCGATCCAGTAGGTCAGGGCCGCGCCGATGACCGATGCCGCAGCCACGAGCGGCGGAAACAGCCAGAAGATCTCGTGATGCCGCGCCGAGAGAACGATGACGAGCGCGTCGAACCCAAGTGGCACTTCACACCTGCCACGAGTCCCACCACGACCGGAAGGTGCGCGCCAACCCGGGAGCAGAACCCGAAGAACTCAACCTAAGGAGGAGACGGCCACTCTCCGCGCCTCGCAACGGGAATGCCAGAACCGGAATGCTTCATTTCCCGCGGAAGATGCGCGATCGGGTGCGCGGCGATGAGTCGATCGGGAAGTCGTTTTGACGCAGTTACACGGTTGGTCCGTGGTGGATGGTCGGTGGTTCGTGGTGGTTGGTGGTGAGCGTGAGTGGCTTCTGCCACCCAGCCGCCGACCACCAATCACCGACCACCTGACGCGAGCCCGAGACTGGAGCCCAGGGACCAGAGCCCGGAGACCATGACGACTCACTGGCCAGCTGGTGCGTTTGTCGGCATGGCGAACAGGAATCGCTGGCCGTCGGGCGTCACGGCCTTCCACTGGATCGGATTCCCCGGCAGCGGACCGGGCAGACTGAACAGCATGCGCGGCGTGCCGACCTTGAAGGTCGGCGTCATCTCGGCGTCAACCGTTACGACCATGAAATGGTGCGGCGGCCCGAGCGGTTGGAAGCGATCGAGTCGCTTTCCGGCGTGGGAGCGTGTGCGGCCGGTCACGCGACCGCGCAGGCTTCGGCTCGTGCCTACAGAATGCGCTTGCCGAGGGCCGAGAGCGCGAGCTCGGTCCCGAACTCTGCCGTCGTGTTGCGAATGTCGAGCGTCGGATTGACCTCGACGAGATCCAGCGCCACCAGCCGCTGCGAGTCCGCGACGAGCTCCATCACCATGTGGGCCTCGCGGTAGTCGAGGCCGCCCCGCACCGGTGTCCCCACGCCGGGTGCGTGGCTCGGATCGCACGCGTCGAGGTCGAAGGACACGTGAATCCCGCCGGTGCCGGCCGAGGCCAGGGCGATGGCGCGTTCCGCGATCGTGGCAATGCCTTCCCGATCGATGTCCTTCATCGTGAAGACGTGCACGCCGGCGGCGCGGATCTTCCCCTTCTCCTTCTCGTCGAGATTGCGGATGCCGACGAGCACGGTGTGGGCGGGCAGGACCGATGGCGAGGACCCGATCGAGGAGAGCTCGTTCGGCTCCTGGCCGAGCAGGGCGGCCAGCGGCATGCCGTGCACGTTGCCGGTGGTCGTCGTCTGGGGTGTATTCATGTCGCCGTGCGCGTCGACCCAGATCAGCCCGAGCGGATACGACGTGACCTGCCGGACATAGTCGGCGCTCGCGGCCACCGATCCCGCGGCCAGGCTGTGATCGCCGCCGAGCACGAGCGGCAGCGCGCCAGCCTCGTGCGCGCGCCGGGTGACGTCGTACAGGCTCCGGCACACCTGGGCGATCTCGTTGATGTACTTCTTCGTGGGGTCGACCGCCTTCCGCGTTTCGCGGATGGGCGACGGCAGATCGCCCTGATCGTCGACCGTGTAGCCCAGCTCGGCGATCTTCTCGCCGATGCCGGCGATCCGGAACGCCGACGGCCCCATGTCGACGCCGCGCCGGGCGCCGCCCAGATCCAGTGGTACGCCGATGATGTGAACGGTTTTCATCTGTGATGACGCGTGCCGGGCTCCAGTTGCGCGCGTGCCGGCCGGCCCGGTCGGACGTGATCGGCGGCTGCGTCACTTGATCTTGTACGAGACCGAGATGCCTTCGCTCGACGGCGAGACGATCGTCGTGAACAGGTTGCTGTGGTGCTGCACCGCGGCGAGGAACGGCTCCATTTCCGACCGCTTGTTGACCACGTTGTGCGCGGTGAACACGCCTCCGGGATCGAGCCGCGGATAGACCATGTCGAAGAACCGTTTGTAATCCGGTTTCCATGCGTCGAGGAAGACGAAGTCGAACGTGCCGGTCAGTCTGGGAATCTCCTCGAACGCATCTCCGTGGACGACTCGCACGACGTCGGTCAACCCTGCGAGGCGGATGTTGGCGGCGGCTTCCTTCGCGCGCTGCGGATCGTACTCGATGGCGACCACGCGTCCGCCCGATTCGCGCGCACCCAGGCCGAGCCAGATGGTGCTGTAGCCGCTCGCCGCGCCAATCTCGAGAATCGACTTCGCGCCGGTGGCGGCGACCAGCACGCGGAGAAAACGTCCATCTTCCTCCGATACCGCCAGCTGTCCCTTGTCGGCCGCCTTGATCCGCTCGAGAACGGAGTCGATGCGGGGTGTGAGCGCCCCCGAGGCGCGCTGTTGTCCATGCGGCGCCTGCCCATGTGACGCTGCCACACCGGCGGCGAGCACGATCGCACACAGCAGGACGGCGCGCATGCCCGGATCTTACGTCACGTGCGGCGCGCCGCGCGGCGACGTGACGTACGCGGCGGCACGCTGTGCCGTCTTGCGCGCGTCGGCGACGCAGTCGGGGATCCCGATCGCGCGAAAACCGCTGCCGGTGAGGAAGATGCCGGGCAGCGAGGCGAGGTGATCCTCGATGGCGGCCACCCGCTGCAGGTGTCCGACTTCGTACTGCGGACTCTGCCGCGTCCAGCGAAACAGCCGGGTGACGACCGGCTCGCCGCTGATATCGAGCAGCCGGCTCAGCTCGGCGCGTGCCGTCGCGATCAGCTCCTCGTCGCTGTGGTCGAGCCGCTGCGGATCGCGTCCTCCTCCGAGAAACGCGCGCAGCAGCACGTGGCCTTCCGGCGCGCGGCCCGGCCACTTCGACGTGACCCAGGTGCCCGCGAGCAGCGGCGACTTCTCGACGCGCGGCACGACGAACCCCGTGCCCTGCATCGGATGTGCGACCTGATCGCGGCGAAACCCGAAAGCCACCGTCGCCGTCGACGCGTAGGGCATCGCGTCGCAGAACGCGGCGAGCGCCGTATCGAACCCGCGCAGCAGCGCCGCGGCAGCGTAGGCCGGCACCGCCAGGATCACGGCTCGCGCCTCGACGCGGCCGGCGCCGGATTCGAGGACGAGGAGCCCCGTGCGTTTCAACTCGGTGACCCTTGCGTTGGTACGCACGACGTCGGGCATTCTTGCCACCAGCGCGTCGACCAGTTCGGCCGTACCGCCCGGCAGCGACACGAACGCGCCCTGCGGCGACGGCGTGGCCCGCAGCGCGCGAAAGGCCCGCAGCACGCTGCCCGACTGGCGCTCGGCCTCGAGCAGGCGGGGGAAGAGGGCGCGCATCGAGAGCCGTTCGACGTCGCCGGCGTGGATGCCGGCCAGCAGCGGCTCGGCCAGATAGTCGACGGCCTCTTCGCCGAATCGCCGGCGCACGAACGCGCCGATCGATTCGTCTTCATCGCCGCGGCTGGCGGGAATGAACATCTCGGCGGCGAGCCGCAGCCTACCGCCAATCGTGAACAGCGACGAGCCCGCCAGCGCGCTGAAGCGCAGAGGGAAACCGAGAAACGAGCCTTCAGGCAGCGCGTGAAAGCGCCCGTCGCGGAGGATGTAGGCCGTGCGCGGTGTCAGCGTCGAGATCAGCCGATCGCCGAGCCCGAGCTCGCGGCACAGCTCGACGGCCGCCGGCTTCTGTACCAGCATCGAATCGGGGCCGCCGTCGATCACCCAGCCGTCGAAGCGCTCGGTTGTGATCACGCCGCCGGGCCGCGACGAGGCTTCGAGCACGACGACCGACAGACCCTGCGTGCGCAGCTGGTATGCGGCCGCCAGTCCGGCGATCCCGCCACCGACGATCGCGACGTCAACCGTCGCCATGACTCATTGACGCCGCGAGGCGGAGTGCACGTACTGGGCGAGCATCTGCACGTGTTCGACCGGCGTCGACGGCAGGATGCCGTGGCCGAGATTGAAGATGTGGCCCGGCCGGTTCCCGACCCGGGCCAGCACGTTGTCGGTCTGCTGCAGCATGCGCGCCGGCGGTCCGAGCAGCAGCGTTGGATCGAGGTTGCCCTGCACGCCGCGATCGGGGCCGATGCGCGTCCAGGCCTCGTCGATCGGGATGCGCCAGTCGACGCCGATGACATCGCCGCCGGCCTCGGCGAGCTCCTCGAGGATCGCGCCGGTTCCCGTGCCGAAGTGGATGGTGGGCACGCGGCCCGCGATCGTCTCGAAGATACGGCGCGTGTGGGGAAGCGCGAACTCGCGATAGTCGGCGGCCCCGAGGGCACCCACCCACGAGTCGAACACCTGCACCGCGTCCACGCCGGCCTCGATCTGCGCCACGAGATAATCCGCGACGATCGACGACAGCTTCTCGCAAAGCCGGTGCCACGCCTCGGGATGGCCGTACATCAGGGCCTTGGTCTTCGCGAACGTGTTGGAGTGGCCGCCTTCAATCGCGTACGACGCCAGCGTGAACGGCGCGCCCGCAAACCCGATCAGCGGGACCCGGCCTCGGAGCTCCGACTGGATCTGGCGGATGGCCGTGAGAACGGGCCGCAGCGCCTCGCGCGGCTCGAACATCCGCAGCTTGTCGATGTCGGCGGGCTCGCAAATGGGGCGTTCCAGCTGCGGCCCTTCGCCCTTGACGAAATCAAAGGGCAGCCCCATCGGCTCCAGCGGAAGCAGCAGATCCGAAAACAGGATGGCGGCGTCCAGGTCGACACGCCGGACGGGCTGAAGCGTGACTTCAGTGGCCAGATCGGGCGTCCGACAGATTTCGAGCAGGGAATGCCGTTCGCGGAGTGCACGGTATTCCGACATGTATCGCCCCGCCTGGCGCATGAACCAGACAGGGGTCCGGTCGACGGGTTGGCGGCGGCAGGCCTTGAGAAAGCGGGATTCAGTCACGCACGGGCACGCTCAGGAGATCGCGCGCCAGAGTGACGAGCTCATCGAGCCACAGCGGCTTGTAGCGCAGCTCGGCGCCGAGTGCGCGGATTTCCTCGGATTGGGCTTCAGCCAGATAATAATCGCCGGTCACGATCGCTACCGGCGTCTGCGCAAGGCCGGGAATCGCACGGATCGCCTTCAGCAGGTGGAGGCCGCTCGTCAACGGCATCCGGAGGTCGAGAATCACGGCGTGCGGCCGGTGACGCCGGGCCAGACTCAGCCCCTCCTCGGCCGTGTGTGCGGCCCAGACCTCATACCCCTCGAGCCGCAGCATCCGTGAAAACAGGTTGGTCACGCTGACATCGTCGTCGACGATGAGGACGCGTGGTGCGGACGCGCTGGCCTCGGGCCGGGACACGCGCTCATTGTGGAACCCTGCCGAAAACCCGTCAAGTGAGCCCCTCTCATGTTATATTCTGGCGCCCTCGGCCGTAGTTACGGCCGTTTCTGCGCCGCCCGCTGCTGAGTTTGCGGCCGGGCGTCTACGCCGTGGTGTGTTGTCGCGTCGGAGGTTTTGTTGAGCCCTATCCTCGTGCGGCCAGTGCGCGAGCAGCTCGAGCACGATCGGGTCATCCGCCTGCTCCAGGCGAAATACAAGAGAAAGTTCGAGGTCGCTATCAATCCGGGCAACGAGCAGACGACGCCCGTCGGCCCGGCGGAGTCGCCGTGGTACCCGGACCTGGTCCTGCTGGTGTCGGAGCGGTCGCGGAAGCTGGCCGGCGTGGTCGAAGTCGAAACCGCGGAATCCGTTAACAACCTCGAGGCGATGTCCCAGTGGAGGACGTTCGCGAGCCTGAACGTCCCGTTCCATTTATACGTGCCTGTCTCGGGTGTCGATAGTGCACGGCGGCTGTGTGCGGAGCACCAGATCGCGGCGACCGAGATTTGGGCGTATCACGCCATGGGCGACCAGATCCGGTTCACGCCGATTCACAAGGCACCGCAGCCAGAGCCGAAGGCTCGTCCGGCCGCCGAACCGCGCGAGTCCGCGCCTGCGGCGAAGTCCGGTGCGAAACCCGCCGCCTCGTCGCGAGCGGCTGCGTCCAGACGGACGGTCCGCGCCCCGGCCAAGCCTGCCTCGCGTTCGGCCGCGCGCCCGAAGCCTCGGGCGGCCGCGTCCCGCGCCAAGACTGCGGCGACGACCCGCCGGGCTGCCAAGACTGCACGAAAATCCGCGACGACCTCGAAGGCCGTAAAGCGCAAGTAAGCTCGTGCCGTTCCTGCGCGTCATTCGCGATAAGCGGGGCTACGAAACCACGTACCTGATGCACCTCTATCGGGACGGGACGCGTCAGCGGTCGAAGATCCTGTATGTGTTCCGCACCCCTGGCGGGGTGCGTGTCGGCCGCGATCCGCTCGAGCCCGAGGTGCTCCGGCGGATCGAAGCGCAATATCCCGACATCCAGTTCAACTGGCCGGCGGTCCGCGAAAGCCAGCAGGTGATCGAGACCTCGGCCGAGCCGCGCCGCCGGCGCTCCCAGAGGGACGACGAAGCGGCGGCGCCGTCGGCCCAGCAGGCCGTCGGGGCGGCTCCGGCCGCCAGCGCCCAGCCGGCCCGTCCGCCGATCCCCTCCACCATCGAGGGTGAGACGCCGGACGAGCGCATTGCCTTCCTCGCGCACTGGCATCCCATCATTCGCGAACGGATCCCGCAGCGGACGTCGGACCCGGTACGGCAGGAAGCGCTCTACGCCCTGGCCGATCGCCTGAATCCCGCCAACTGGACCGACGCCGACGAAATCACCGCGGGGCTGCAGCAGGCGGCCGAAGCGCTCGAGCGTCTGTCGCGGGTGTTCTCCAAGCGCCGGCGCCGCCGCCGCAAATCGAAGGAACCGAAAGATCCGCAACCTGACCAGGGTCCTGTTTCGTCCGCTTCCGAGTCTTGAGCGAGTGGATTGGCTCGGTCGTCTCCTACCTGTCCACGATGGGGGCGTGGGGGGCCGTGCTGTTCGTGGGCCTCTACATCGTGGCGTCGCTCGCGATGGTGCCTGCCTTCGTCCTGACGTTCATGGCCGGCGCCGTCTGGGGATTGTGGAAGGGATCGCTGCTCGTCTATCTCGGCGCCGTGCTCGGTGCGTCGGCGGTCTACTTCGTGATCGGCAAGCTTTTCCGGGCGCGGGTGATCGGCTGGCTCGATCGCGATCCGCGTGTCGCGGCGGTGCGCCGGGCGGTCGCGGAGCAGGGCTTCTGGATCATGTTCCTGCTTCGGCTGTCGCCGATCGTGCCGTTCGTGCAGCTCAACTATGCGCTGGTGTTGAGCGGCGTCCGCTTTCGTGACTATCTCGCGGCCACCATAGGCATGTGGCCGACGATCGTCATGTATGTGTACTACGGCAAGGTCGCCGGCGACGTTGCCGCGCTGGCCGCCGGCGTCGCTCCGGTGCGCGGGACGGACTACTACGTGCTGCTGATCGCGGGGCTGATCGCCACCGTCGTAGCGACGACCATGATCACCCGCGCGGCGCGGAGGGCGCTGAAGATCCGGTGAAACGCCGCTCGATGGCGTTGATCTTGTCCAGGCGGCGCTGGTGGCGTTCCTCGGCCGAGAACGCCGCGGCGAGGAACGCGCAGGAGACCTCGAGCGCCAGCGCCGGCCCGATGACGCGTGCCCCCAGGCACAGCACGTTCATATCGTCGTGTTCGACCGCCTGATGGGCGGTGTAGGTGTCGTGACAGACGGCCGCCCGGATGCCGGGGAACTTGCTGGCGGCAATCGACACCCCCGCGCCGCTGCCGCAGACGAGAATGCCGCGCTCGGCCTGCCCGTCGCGCAGCGCCGTGGCGACGGCTTCGGCTGAGTCGGGGTAGTCCACCGGGGCCAGGGAATGCGTGCCGAGATCCAGCACGTCGTGGCCCAGTTGAGCCAATTTTGCCGCCAGTTCCTGCTTCAGCACATAGCCCGCGTGATCGGCGCCGAGGGCGACTCGCATGGGTATAATCTATCGCATGCGCACCACAGCTACGCTTCTTGCCGCGGGGCTTTTTGGCGTGTTCCTGGCGGTGTCGTCGTCGTCGCCAGTTGCGCTTGCGCAGGCGCCTGCTGCGGGGCAGGCGCAGGGTCAGACTCCGAATCAGAACCAGAACGAACCCACCTTCAGAGTCAGCGTCGATCTGGTCACGACCGACGTGATCGTCCGGGACCAGAAGACGGATCAATTCGTTGCCGATCTGAAGGCCGACGAGTTCGAGATCTACGAGGACGGCGTCAAGCAGCAGATTGCGTCGCTCGTGCTGACGCACGGCGGGCGCGTCTACAACGTGCAGGCGCCGCCGCCGCCGCCCGTGCAGGAAGGCATCATCCTGCCGCGCAACCGGCCGAGCAACGATGCCGCCGGACGTGTGTTCCTGCTCTTCATCGACGACCTGCATCTGGATTTCCGCAGCACGCCGCGCACGCGCGATCTGCTCAAACGGATGATGCGGCTGCTGATCCACGAAGGCGACATGTTCGGCATCGTCAGCACCGGGACCTCGTCGATCTCCGAGCAGCTCACCTACGATCGCCAGGTGCTCGAGTCGGCGATCTCGCGGGTGACCGGAGGCGGTCTGCGCGCGAAGGAGATCATCGAGGGCATGCAGGGGTCGCAGGGCCCGACGGAACTGCGTCACCGCGCGCACGTCGCGTTCTCCACGGCGTACGAGCTGATGCGCAACCTTGAAAAGCTGCAGAACCGGCGCAAGGCGGTCATCTATCTGAGCAGCGGCTACGACTTCAACCCGTTCGAGCAGTCGCGGCTCGAGGAACAGGCCAGGCGCATGCACCTTGGCGGCACCGACGAGAACGGCAACACGACGAATGGCGTCGAGCAGCTGCTGACCGATCCGTTCTACCGGCAGCAGCAGAGCAGCCAGCTGCTGGCCGAAGCCGATCTCGTGCGCGAGCTGGCCGAACTGACGCGCGCGGCCAACCGCGCCAACGCCACGATCTACACCATCGACCCGCGCGGCCTCGTCGCCGGCCAGGATCTCGATGATGAAGTGCCGACGCAGGAGTGGAATGCGTACGTGCGCGACACGCAGGACAGCCTGCGGGTGCTCGCCGAGGAGACCGGCGGCATCGCCGTCGTCAATCAGAACGACTTCGACAAGGCGTTGAAGCGCATCGACGCCGAGACGAGCGACTACTACGTGCTCGGCTACTACTCGTCGAACCCCGATCCCCTGCGGCGCATCCGCAGGATCGAGGTCAAGACGACCAGGCCCGGGCTCAACGTCTACGGCCGCACGGAGTACGCGCTGCGTCTCCCGCCGCCGTCCAACACACGGTAGGCGCGCGGACGATTCCGGGGCTCGTGTCCCGCCGCCAGGGATCGCCGCTCGCGTGATCGATCAGGAAGGCCGCGTCGTCGCGGGAAGGCGCGGCCGCACCATCTCGAACACACTCATCACTTCCGATACGGCACGGGGCAGACGGCTCATCTTCGGATAGAGCCAGCCTGTCTGCCGCTCGAGCTGTACGCCCGCGATGCGGCTGCAGAACAGCTGCTTCGTCTTCACGTCCGCGGCCGCCGCCTGCCAGGGAATGATGCTGATGCCGAGGCCGTTGCGCACCATCGCCTTGATGATTTCGACGTTCTCCGTCTCCATGATGATGTCGGGCGCGATGCGCTCGCGCGAGAAGAACTCGTCGACCGTACGGCGGGTGATCGATCCGGTTTCGAACAGCACGAACGGCTGGCGATCGAGGTCGCGGGGCGTGATCTGCTTCTTCCTGGCGAACGGGTGGGTCGGGTACGTGATGAGCAGCAGCTCTTCGTGCACGACGGGCACCGAGACCAGGTCGGAGGCTTCGACCGGCAGCGTCAGCAGACCGAGGTCTCCCGTTCCTGCGCGCAGCATCGCGATCGACCGCTCGGCGCTGCCCACGGTCACCTTCATGTCGAGCTGCGGGTGCAGGCGGCGCATCTCGGCGAGCAGCGTGGGGAACATGTAAAGGCAGACCGTCATGCCGCCCACCAGCCGGAGGGTGCCCTTCAACGACTCGCGCGTGTCGCTGATCGCGGCGACCGTGTCGTGCAGATCCTGAAAGACCCGGTGGCTCAGTTGCAGCAGCGCCTCGCCGGCCGGCGTGATGCGGATACGGCGGCCGATGCGATGAAAGACCGGCTCACCGAGCTCCTCCTCGAGCAGCAGAACCTGGCGGCTGATGGCGGATTGCGAGACGTGCAGCTTTTCGCCGGCGGCCGTGAACGACCCGGCATCGGCGATGGCGCGAATGATTTCGAGCTGCCGGAGGTCCATGGCGAACAGCATACATTCCGCTCGCGCATGGATTCAATGGCAACGATACCGATGCGAAATGTAATTCAGCGGGCACGCGCACGCCGCGCAACCGCCGGCGGTATCGCCTCACGCGTGCGCGCAACGGCTTGTTCGAGATAGCCCTCGTCGATTTCGATGCCGACGAGGTTCAGGCCCAGCTCCGCGCAGGCGACGGCCGTGGACCCGAGGCCGAGGAAGGGATCGGCAACCAGGCGCGCGCGCTCGAGTCCATGGAGGCGCAGGCACATCTCCGGCAGCTTCGGCGGAAAGGTGGCCGGATGCGGCCGTTCCTTCTCGCGGCTCTGAATGGTCTCGTACGGGATGAACCACGTGTTGCCGCGGCACCGGACGCCGGAAGCCGCCCTCCGCCATCGCCCGACGTTCGACTGGTCCTGGTAGCGGACGCCGACGGCCTGGCGATCGATGGGCGTGTCGCCGGACGGCGAGAAGTGGAAGACGAACTCGTGGCAGTCGTTGACGAAGCGCCGGCTGTTGATCGGCTTGTAGTGGCCGACGGCCAGGTCGTCTTCGAGATTGGCTCCCGCCCCGGCCAGCGCCTTTTCAATCGCTATCGACTTGATCCAGTGAAACGTGTTCTGCAGCTGGAGGTACGGCCGCACCGCCTGCGCGACGTCCATGGCCGTCCACGGGTCCGTCGGCTTGGCGCCGACGTTCAGGAACAGCGAACCGTGCGGGGCGAGCACGCGCGCGGCGCGCTGAATCCATTCGGCGGTCCACTTCAGATACTCCTGCCGCGGCATCGTGTCGTCGTAGCTGCGATACCGGATGCCGAGGTTGTACGGCGGAGAGGTGACGATGACGTCGACGGAGCGCTCGGGCAGACGGCTCAGGATGTCGAGACAGTCGCCGAGAAAGAAACGGAACGTCGCGTCAGCCGATTTGAGCGTGGTGTGGGGATCGGCGAGTCGAGGCACCACGGCGATTGTAACCGCGCGTGGCCGGGCGTGCGGGGACGAGCGTCAGGACGCTTTCGAGACGGCCACGACCCGAGAGGCGACCGTCGTGAGATGTTCGGGGATCGTGTGATTGCGCCGGTGTCCGTGGAGCTCGCAGTGCGTACCTTTCTCCTCCACGTAAGAGACTTCGCGGCTTGTCGCCAGTTCGCGGTAGCGGCCGATCACGCACCCGCACGAGAGCGTTCGAAACCCCAGGAGTCGCACCAGACTCATACCCCTTACACCGCAGGGTAGCAATCTGTGTACCGAAAGCGTCCAGGCCGATTGGCTTCGGTGCTTCGTGACCGGTCAACGAAAACATCTCGCGATCTGAACACTCGGACGTCCCGATCGATACACGGGCTGTGCTGTTCCGGCGCACTGCGGTAACCAGCGTTTGGATCTATTCAAATGATTGGACAACGGCCGCCGGGCTGGCCACGCGGCGATCATGGTTTTGCTGTAGGCGCTCCCTTGATCGCGCGGTAGCTTTCGAGTTCCACCGCGCGCTGGCGCGCCACGGCGCCGCGCGCGCGCACCAGCCGGACCAGGAACGCGGCGTGGAGAAGACCGATCACGCTCAACTGGAGGCGGGTCGGCTCTGGCAGGAGCGCCGGGATCAGATTGACGATGGTGGCGCAGACGAACACGACGGTGAACAGCGGATCGATGCCGCCGCCGGGCAGCGCAGGCCCGACTTTCATCGCGGTTGTCTCCCACTGCGGGCCCTCTTCGTTCCCCTCGTAATAGACCTGCACATATCTGCCGATGCGTTCGACGCCGACATGCAGCGCGTGGATGGCTTCGAATCCCGCGACGAGCGCCGCGAGCGAGAAGAGCGAGGCGAGGGGGACGTCACTGACAAAAAGTAGTTGACACGCAAGGGCCGCCCAGCCAAGAAGTGTCACAGGGAGCAGCACGATTCGAACGGTTCCGCGCGTCGCGATCGTCTGCCGGAGAACGGTGAACTCGGACTGCTGGAGGCTCATCGAATCTGGCACCTTTCTTGGAAAGGCCGTGCGCTGACAACGGTCGGTTCCCCGGGCGTCGTCAAAATCCTTGCGAACTGAATCTCGTTTGCTAGAATGCCGATACTTCTTGTAAACACCGTTTTCCCAACGAGTTGCTGCGCGTGATGTCCAAGCGGCCGGCCCCGCTCCCGCACGTTCTGTTCGCTGTCGCCACCGTTGTCGCCCTCTGTCTGCCGTCCGACACCCTGGCCGGCCAGCGGTCGACATCCCGATCGTCTGGCACGCCCACGAAAAAACTCAGCCTCAAGAAGACTTCTGCCTCCTCCCGGGCGGCGGCCCGGAAGCGCCGCGCCCAGCAGGCTGCCCGGGCGCTGCGCGAGGCGCAGGAGCCCCGGTTCAAGCTCGATGAGTCCGGCAGGCTCGTTCCTGATGTGCGGGCTGAGGCCGCCATTATCTACGACTCGGCGACGGGTCAGGTGTTGTGGGAGTCGAACTCGAACCATCCGCGGTCGATTGCGAGCATCACCAAGGTCATGACCGCGGTGGTGTTCCTGGAGGACTCGCCGAATCTGTCGGAAAAGGTGGTTATCGAGCGCTCCGACGTGCGCGCCGCGTCGACGACGTATCTGCGGGCGGGCTATACCGTCACCAAGGACGATCTCCTGCACCTGGCGCTGATTGCGTCGGACAACGCCGCCGCACGTGCGCTGGCCCGCGTATCGCCCTACGGCCCGACCGGCTTCATCGAGCGGATGAACGAAAAAGCCAGGGAGCTCGGCCTGACCAGCACCCATTACGAGGATCCGTCAGGGCTGCTGGCCAGCAACGTGTCGTCGGCCTACGACATGGCGAAGTTGATCACCTACGTTTCGAGCGATGAGCGCATTGCCGGGATCATGCGCAAGCAGAAGCACCAGGTGATCGCGGGCCGCCGCGTCATCAACATCCACTCGACCAACCAGCTCGTGATGCGCGGCGACGTGGACGTGCAGGCGGGCAAGACCGGTTTCATTCGCAGCGCCGGCTACTGTCTGGCGACGCTTCTGCGGCTGCCGCAGGGGCCGCAGGTGGCGGTGGTCGTCCTCGGCGCGAAGTCGAATGCCGGGCGCTTCTGGGAAACCCGTCACCTCTTCAACTGGTTCGCCGCCAAGGCGCAGGATCTGCTCGGCGGCACCAGGGTCGAGGCCGCCGAGCTCAGCCCCGCTGCGGCGGTCAATCAGTAGGTTTCAGCGAGAGTCTCGACGATCGTGAGGGGCGGCACCGCGCCGCCCTCGGCGCGGACGTGGCTACGACCGGTATCCGCGCTGCATCGCCGCCGCATCGAGCGGCAGCGTCGCCACGGCATCCACCATCGGCATCACCGGCCTCGTCGCACGCCGGCCATCGTAGGCCTTCAGATACCGCTGACAGACGTCGCACGCGTACACCCGGTACTTGCCGTCGGTGGTCGCAAACGACGTGATCCGCGCCCGGTCGCTGTTGCGGCAGTACGGACAGGTCAGCGACTCGAACTTCCAGCGCAGCGAGCAGCGCCCGCAGATCAAGTGCCGCTCGGCTGACGGCGTGATGACGGCGAGATCGGGCTCCCCGCCGCACAGGGCGCAATGCGAGTGCGCCCAGTCGGCCAGCTCCGGACGCTGCTGGAGCACTTCCGCGCAGCGCGACAGGAACGGACGCATGGCGAGCGCGATCACCTGACCGAGCGCCGTGTCGTCGCCAAGCTCGTCGACCGATGACCCCACGCCCGCGACGGCGAGTTGACGCTCGGCGGCGCTGCGGTACCAGCGCCCGACCATCGCCAGCAGCTGCATGTCGCGGCCGACGGTCTGCGCTTTCTCGAAATCCGGCTGCTCGATCGCGCCGAATCGGCGCAGCACGTCGGCCGTCTGGCGGATCATCAACCGGAGATCGCTGAGATCGAGCGGGATGTCTTCGAACCGCAGGAGCGGACGTCCCTCGCTCTGGTGTCGCTTCAGCGTACCTGGCGAGAGATCGAGCACGGGCAGGGGCACGCGCGACTGGACGCGGTGCTGCAGCGCGAGGAGCTCGAGGTGCATGTCGACCGCCACGCTCAGCTCCGGATGCTGCTCTCGGACCGACTGGAGCGCCAGCGCTTCCCGGGATTCCGAACGCGCAGGTCGGAGCGGCCGAGCGGCCGGGTCGTTCACCGTGCCATCATAGCAGGAGTGCGCATTCTGATGATCGGCTCGGAGGCGATCCCGTTTGCGAAAACGGGCGGGTTGGCCGATGTTCTTGGTGCCCTTCCGAAAGCTCTGACGCGTTTCGGTCATTCAGTCGATACGGTCATCCCGCGCTACCGTGGCGTCACGGCCGGACGCCAGTGTCCGCCCGTTCGCGTGGCGCTCGGCGGCCAGGTCGACGACGCGCAGATCTGGGAGCACGTGTCCGACGGCTTGCGCACGATCTTCGTTGGACACAGCGCCTACTTCGATCGGGAATATCTCTACGGCTTCGCCGGCCGCGACTATCCGGACAATCCCGAGCGCTTTGCGTTCTTCTGCCAGGCGGCGCTCAACTGGGCGGCCGCGTCGGGCGGCGACTACGACGTCATCCACGCGCACGACTGGCAGACGGGCCTCGTGCCGGTTCTCCTGAAGCGTGCGGAGGCGGGACGGCGCATCGCCCGAACGCCGACCGTGTTCACCATCCACAACCTCGCCTACCAGGGCATCTTCGACGCCAGCTGGCTGCCGCGGCTCGGCCTCGGATGGGATCTGATGCACATCGACGCCATGGAGTACTGGGGCCGCATCAGCTTCCTGAAGGCCGGCATCATGTTCAGCGACCTCGTGACGACCGTCAGCCCGACCTATGCGCGGGAAATCCAGACTCCCGAGCTGGGATTCGGGTTCGACGGCATCCTGCGCTACCGATCGGCGGCCCTGGTCGGGATTCTCAACGGAATCGATTACGATCAATGGGATCCGGAACGGGACGTGAACCTTCCGGAGCCGTACAATGCGTCAAAACTGAAGGGAAAAGCCGCGGCCAAGCGCAGGCTGCTCGAGAGCGTCGGGCTCCCGGCCAAGGCCAAGGATCGCAGCCGGCCGCTCATCGGGATGATCTCCCGGATGGTCGATCAGAAAGGGTTCGACCTGATGGCGGCCCTGGCCGGGGAGCTTCCGCACCTGGGAGCCGGTTTCGTGGTGCTCGGCTCCGGCGAGCGCCGCTACGAGGACCTGTGGCGTGATCTTGCGGCACGGCATCCCGCGGTGATTGCCGCGAGAATCGGGTTTGACGAGGCGCTGGCCCACTTGATCGAGGGCGGCTCGGATATCTTCCTGATGCCGTCGCGATTCGAGCCCTGCGGGTTGAACCAGATGTACAGCTTGCGGTACGGCACGGTTCCGGTGGTCAGGGCCACGGGCGGTCTGAACGACACCGTCCAGGATGTCGACCCGGAGACGTGCCGGGGAACGGGATTCCGGTTCGTCGAGTACACGCCGGACGCGCTGCTCGGCGCGCTGCGCAGGGCGCTCGCCGCATTCGGGAACCGGCCGCTCTGGCGGCGCATCCAAAAGGCAGGGATGCGTCAGGATTGGTCGTGGGACGCATCGGCGCAACAATACGTCGACGTCTACCGCCGCGCGGCGGGCATGGCGTAGGGGATTGGGTAGGAGATAACGCGAATGGCATCCGACAAGGTCAAGACGTTCACCGACAGCAACTTCGACGAGGACAAGAAGAACGGCGTCGTTCTCGTCGACTTCTGGGCGGAGTGGTGTGGTCCGTGCCGGCGGCTGGCCCCGATAGTCGACGCCCTGGCGCACGAGTTCGAGGGCCGCGCGACGGTTGCGAAGCTGAACGTTGACGAGAACCCCGCCATCCCCGAGCGCTATTCGATTCGCGGAATCCCGACGCTCCTGCTCTTCAAGGAGGGCGAGCTGACCGAAACGATTGTCGGTCTGCGCGCGAAGGAAGACATCGCGAAAATGATCGAACGCCACCTCGGAGCCTGAGATGTCCGCGCGCGCTGATCGCAGAGTGGTCATCATCGGGTCCGGCCCGGCCGGTTTCACGGCCGCCCTCTATGCGGCGCGCGCGAACCTGTCGCCGCTCCTCGTCGAAGGTCTCGAAGCCGGCGGGCAGCTGATGCTGACGACCATGGTCGAGAACTTTCCGGGGTTCCGCGACGGCATCATGGGTCCCGACCTGATGGCCGAAATGCGCGCGCAGGCCGAGCGCTTCGGCACCGAGATCATGCAGGGCAATGTCACCCGCGCCGACCTGCAGCACCGGCCTTTCACCGTCGAGTTCGCCGGCGGCGAGAAGGTGACCACCGATGCGCTGATCATTGCCACCGGCGCGGCGGCGAAGTGGCTCGAGATCGGCTCCGACCGCAGGCTCGCCGGACGCGGCGTGTCCACCTGCGCCACCTGCGATGGCTACTTTTTCCGCGGGAAGCCCATTGCCGTGATCGGCGGCGGCGACTCGGCGATGGAGGAGGCCATCTATCTCACGCGCTTTGCGTCGAAGGTCACCGTCATCCATCGCCGCGACACCCTGCGCGCCTCGAAGATCATGCAGGACAAGGCGATGGCCAATCCCAAGATCGAGTTCGTGTGGGATTCCGAGGTCGTCGACTTCCTCGAGGACGGCAAGAGCGAAGTCACCGGCGTCGTCATCCGCAATCTGAAGACCGGACAGCGGACCGAGCTGCGGCTCGACGGGGTGTTCATCGCCATCGGGCACGTCCCGAATACCTCGTTGTTCGTCGGACAGCTCGAGATGGACGAAGCCGGCTATATCAAGACGCACAACGGAACGAAGACGAGCGTGCCCGGCGTGTTCGCCGCTGGGGACGTGCAGGATCGCGTCTACCGCCAGGCCATCACGGCCGCAGGCACCGGCTGCATGGCGGCCATCGATGCCGAGCGCTATCTGGAAGGGCTGCACGACAGCCCGGTAGAAGCGGCGGGGACGACCGCACACGCCTGAGCATCGGAGAAGCGGTGCCTTCCGATATGATCGGCCAGCTGCTCTTCCTGATCGACACTGCCTACAACCGCGTCTCGTGGCACGGGACCAACCTGCGCGGATCCATTCGCGGCGTGTCGCCGGAGCAGGCCGCGTGGCGCCCGGGCCCCGGTCGTCACAACATCTGGGAGCTCGTCGTGCATGCGGCGTACTGGAAGTACGCCGCATGGCGGCGGCTCACGTCGGCGGCGCGAGGGTCGTTTCCGCTCGACGGCGCCAACTGGTTCGAGCGCCCGCAGGACGCGACGCTCGCGGCGTGGCGTGCCGACGTCGCGCTCCTCGACCGGATGCATCGCACGCTGCGAGCCGCCGTCGCCGAACTGGATCCTCGCGACCTGGACCGCAAGCCCTTGAAAGGGAAAACCACGAACCGCGCTCTCGTGACCGGCATCGCCGCCCACGACCTCTATCACGCGGGACAGATTCAGCTGCTCAAGAGGCTCGGAAGCTCGTAGTCGCGGCGCCCAGGCCAGCTTCACTCGATCCAGCCGCCGCCGATTACGACGTCGCCGTCGTAGAACACCACTGCCTGGCCGGGCGTGATGGCGGTCTGCGGCTGATCGAACTCGAGCTCGGCGCGGTTGTTCTCGAGCGCGCGAACGCGTCCGGGCGCTGCCCGATGGCGATGGCGGATCTGCGCGGAGACGGGAATCCAGCTCGCCGGAGCGTCCACTGAGACCCAGTTCACATCGGATGCGGTGAGCGTCGTCCGCTCGAGCGAGGCACGGGGGCCGACCGTCACGTTGCCCGAGTCGGCGTCGATCTTCAGGACGTAGAGCGGCACGCCCGCGGCGATGCCGAGCCCCTTGCGCTGCCCGATGGTGAAGCGGTGCACGCCGTCGTGCGAGCCGATGGCCCTGCCGCGCTCGTCGACGATCGCGCCCGTTCGCGTGTGCGGCGCGCGGCGGGCGACGAACGCAGCGTAGTCGCCGTCGGGGACGAAGCAGATCTCCTGACTGTCGGGCTTGTCGGCCACCGCCAATCCAAGACGGTGCGCCTCGGCGCGGACCGCAGGCTTGGAGAGCGCGCCTACCGGGAAGACGGCGCTGGCGAGCTGCTCCTGGGTCAGCGAGAACAGGAAGTACGACTGGTCCTTGTCCCGATCGACGCTGCGCTTGAGCAGCCATCGTCCGGAGGGCGCTCGCTCGATGCGGGCGTAGTGGCCCGTGGCTACCGATCTGGACCCGAACGCACGCGCCCGGTCGAGCAGCGTCGAGAACTTCAGGTCGCTGTTGCAGTGCGCGCAGGGCAGCGGCGTGCGGCCGGCGGCGTACTCCTGCACGAAGTTCGAGATCACGGTCTCGCGGAACCGCTCCTCGAGGTTCACGATGTAATGGGGAAAGCCGAGACGCGAGGCGACGCGGCGGGCGTCGTTGAGGCCGTCGAGCGTGCAGCAGGACCCGAACTGCGCATGACCGGCGAGTCCGCTCGAGGAGTGCTGGGGATACAGCTGCATCGACAGACCAATGACGTCATGACCCTGCTCGGCGAGCAGGGCCGCGGCGACAGAGGAGTCGACGCCTCCCGACATGGCTACGACGATGCGCATAGGGTAATGGGGGCCAGATCCTGATTTTCGCCCCCTCACGACCCCTGCCGGGGGGCACACATCAAGATCTGACCCCGACTCGGGTCAGGCTGCGCAGCTTCTCGACGATGCCCGGCAGCACGGCAATCACGCGATCGATCTCGGCTTCAGTGTTGGCCGCGCCCAGGCTGAAGCGAAGCGAGTTCTGGGTCCGGTGCGGCGGGAACCCCATGGCCTTCAGCACGTGCGACGGCTCGAGCGTTCCCGACGAGCACGCCGACCCGGTGGACACGGCAATGCCTTCGAGATCGAGCGCGATGAGCAGCGACTCGGCCTCGGTGCGGTCGAAGCTGATATTGGTCGTGTTCGGCACGCGGGGAGACCGCGCGCCGTTCACGGCGGTCCCGGGGACGGCGCGGAGGATGCCCTCCTCGAGCCGATCGCGGAGCGCCGACAGCCGGTCCGCCTCGGCCGCCATCTTGGCCATCGCCTCGCGGGCGGCGACGCCCATGCCCACGATGCCGGGCACGTTCTCGGTGCCGGCGCGGCGGCTGCGCTCCTGCTTTCCGCCCGTCAACGGCGGCTGGAGGCGGACGCCCCGGCGGATCCACAGCGCCCCGACGCCCTTCGGGCCATAGAACTTGTGCCCCGAGATCGACAGCAGGTCCACGCCAAGAGCCTTGACGTCGATAGAGATTTTCCCCGCCGACTGGACGGCGTCGGTGTGGAACAGCGCGCGGCGCTCCCGGGCAATGGCCGCCAACTCGGCCACGGGCTGAACGGTGCCGATCTCGTTGTTGGCGTGCATCACCGACACCAGCGCCGTGTCGTCGGTGATGGCCGCGCGAAGGGCGTCGGGCGAAACAATCCCGCTCTCATCGACCGACAGCAGCGTCGTCTTCCAGCCCCGCCGGGCCAGCGCCTTCAGCGTGTTGAGCACCGCCTCGTGCTCGATCGCGCTCGCGATCAGGTGCTTGCGGCCGGTGGGCTCCAGGGCCTCGGCCACGCCACGAATGGCGAAATTGTCGCTCTCGGTCCCGGTGCCCGTGAACACCACATCGCCCGGATCGGCCGAAATGAGAGCCGCCACCGCGGACCGTGCCTCATCAATCAGGGCCTTGGCCTTCTGCCCGAAGTGATGCACGCTCGACGGATTCCCGAAATCCTCGCGAAGCGCGGCGGTCATCCGGTCGACAACCGCCGGCGAGGGGGGAGTCGTGGCGTTGTGGTCGAGGTAGATCCTCATCGCTGGTTGGTGGTTGGCGGTCGGTGGTTCGTGGTTCGTGGCCCTTAGCTCGTGGCCCGGGCGCTGTAGTGCAGGGGACGAAGGCGGCTTCGTGGGCTCGGTGGTCCCGATTCCTCGTTCCTGGCGTCGCCTCCTGACTCCTGATTCCTGATTCCTGACCCCTGATTCCTGACCCCTGATTCCTGACCCCTGATTCCTGCTTCCTGTTTCTACCGACAACCAACCAGTCTAACTCTTAGCCCAGAAACGACTAGACAGATTTTTTCAGCGGCCGATATACTCTGTGGGCTCCCGCCCAGTCAGCATCGCGCGCCCGGGCTCCCCCCGTGTGAGCCCGGGGCGCACTCGACCGGGCTCAGCGTTGGCCTGAGCGAAGCGATGACTGGACACGACGGGGCCGCGGAAAGGCCCTGAGTGACGGTCACGAACTGGGTCGTCGTTGGTCCCAATCGCAGGTGGTAATTTCCAGGAACGCCCAAGGAAGGCGGAAGGACACGACATGTGGAAGCGTGATGAAGCGGTGAAACCGACCAGCGGCCAGCCGGTGAGCCCGGTGCCGGTCGCTCCACCCCCAGCGGGCACGTCGGCCGCGCCGCAGCCGGACAGCCGGCGGATCGAGAGGGACATGGTGAATATCGGAAAGTCCGTCGTCATCAAGGGGGAGCTGAACGGCAGCGAAGATCTCACCATCGAAGGCCAGGTCGAGGGGAAGATCGAGCTGAAGGACCACGTGCTCACCATCGGCCCGAACGGCAAAATCAAGGCTCAGGTGTTCGCCAAGGCCGTGATCGTGCTGGGCGAGGTCAACGGGAACGTGACCGCGTCGGAGAAGGTCGACATCCGCGACGGCGGGTCGGTCGACGGCGACATCGTCGCGCCTCGCGTGGCCATAGCCGAGGGCGCTCACTTCCGCGGCAGCGTCGACATGCAGCGCAAGGGGCAGCCGGCGGCGAAGGACGCGGCGAAGCCGGCATCGCAGCCCGCTTCGCAGCCGCAGGCTCAGCATCAAGCCGCCGCGCACTGACGCGCAGCGGCCCCGCATCGAGGGCGGGTCGGCGGAGTTTGCATCGGAGCCGCCGCCGACCCCGTTCTCTGTGTCATCATCACGTCGGTGTCCCTCTCTGATCTGTTCTCCCGCCGCCGTAAAGAGTCCGCCGAATCCGAGACCAGTGCATCGAATGCGCCCGTGTACCCGACGAAGGTGCTGGCGCGCTTCGTCGCCAGTCTGAGCGCACGCACGCAGCCGGTCCTCCTCGATCTGGGGCCCGTCGTCGGAACGAACGTGAGCTTCTTCGGCGAGCAGCTCGGCTGCAAGATCATCGTCGAGGACCTGTCCAAGGACATCGATCGCCACGTGCGCGAGGGCAAGCTCGACGAGCTGCCGGAGGCGCTGTCGAAGCGGTTCCCGCACGAATCGGGGAGCATCGACGGCATCCTGTGCTGGGATCTCTTCGATTACCTCGACAGGAACGCGGCGAAGAAGCTGGCGGAGCAGTTGAGCCGCATCCTGAAGCCCGAGGGTGTGCTGCTCGCGTTCTTCGTGACCGCCGAGCCGCAGCCCGGCGCCAGGCCGGAATACACGCGCCACATCGTCGTCGACGAGCACCACCTGCAGCACCGGCCGTACGCGGCGGCGCGCGGAAAACAGCGTCCGATGCCCAACCGCGACATCCAGCGCATGTTCGAAGATTTACGCGTCACCGAGCAGTTCCTCCTGAAGAACAACCTCCGCGAAGTCCTGCTCCGGAAGCCTGCCGTGGCGACGCCTCCGGCCGCTCGCTGATGCTGAACTTCGAGCTGACCGACGAGCAGCGGCTCCTCGAACAATCCGTCCGCGAATGGGCGGGGCGGGAAATCGCGCCGCGGATCCGCGAGCTGGATCGGACGCACACCTTCGATCGCGGCATCCTGCCGCAAATGGCCGGACTGGGCCTGCTCGGCATCTCGATACCCGCCCGGTACGGCGGCGCCGGCATGGACTACGTGTGCCTCGGCCTGGCCAGCGAGGAGCTCGAATACGTCGATACCTCGCTGCGCGTGATCATGTCGGTGCACGTCGGGCTGAACTCGCTGACGCTGCTGGCGTGGGGAACCGAGGATCAGAAGCAGCGGTATCTGGTGCCGCAGGCGCAGGGTACGAAGATTGCCACCTACGGCCTGACGGAGCCCTCGGCCGGCAGCGATGCGCGCGGCATCCAGACGGTGGCCATCAAGAAGGGGGATCGCTATCTGCTCACCGGCGAGAAGATGTGGATCTCGCTGGCCGACGTGGCCGACAACTTCCTCGTGTTCGCGTGGACCGATCTCGAGAAGAAGAAGCAGCGCGATCCGTCGGGGATGAGCGCCTTCATCGTCGAACGATCGTTCAAGGGGTTTTCCAGCGGCACGCTGACCGAGAAGTGGGGCATCCTTGCCGGCAATACCGGGTTCTTCAAGATGGAGGACGTCGAGGTGCCGGCGGAGAACCTGGTCGGACGCGAGGGCGAGGGCTTCAAGATCGCGATGTTCGCCCTCGACCAGGGCCGGTATACGGTTGCGGCCGGGGCGACAGGGCTGATTCGCGCCTGCCGCGACGCGAGCGTGAAATACGCGAAGGAGCGCAGGACGTTCGGCGTGGAGATCGGCTCGCATCAGCTCATCAAGGAGCTGATTGCGCAGATGGAGTCCGATTACCAGGCGTCGCGCCTGTTGTGGCTCCGCTCGGGCTGGCTGAAGAATCAGGGCCGCCGCAACACGCGGGAAACGAGCCTCGCGAAGTGGTTCGCAACGGTTGCGTCCGAGCGCGCGGCTTCCGACGCCGTGCAGATACACGGCGCCAACGGCTACTCGGACGAGTATCCGGTCGGCCGCTTCTATCGCAACTGCAAGGGAGCGGTGATCTACGAAGGCACGCGTGAGATTCACAAGATCATGCAGGCCGATTATCTGCTCGGCTACCGGAGCGACAAGCCCACCCGGTGTGAGCTGCCGCCCTGGAGCGCTGGCGGTGTGGAGACGTGATGGCCACAACAAGGACTGAGAGGAATACGGAATCCCGGGAGACGACCCCCTTTGCCGACGACCTCTCGCTCGACTTCCTGCGCGTCGTGGAACGGGCGGCCATCGCCTGCGCGCACACCATGGGGCAGGGCGATCGCCACAACTCGGACCGCGTGGCCGTCGAGGCGATGCGCGGCGAGCTGGATTCCGTGCCCATCGACGGCACGATCGTGATCGGCGAAGGGGAGCGCGACGAAGCGCCGATGCTCTACATCGGCGAGAAGGTCGGCATGGCGGTGCACGACAACGGCCGGCAGTATCCGGAAGTCGACATCGCGGTCGACCCGCTCGAGGGCACCAATCTCTGCGCGACCGGCGCGCCGAACGCGCTCGCGGTGCTGGCCGCCTCGGAGAAGGGCGGGCTCCTCCACGCCCCCGACATCTACATGGAGAAGCTGGTCGTCGGGCCGAGCTCGCGCGACGTCGTCGATCTCGATGCGCCGGTGCGCTTCAATCTGCGGGCGATCGCGCAGGCCCTGGGCCGCCGCGTCCAGGACCTGGTGGTGATCGTGCTCGATCGTCCGCGGCACGCGCAGCTGATCGAGGACATCCGTGCGACCGGCGCCCGCATCCGGCTGATCGGCGACGGCGACCTGTCGGCCGGCATTACGGCGGCCGTGCTCGGCAGCGGCGTTCACGCCGTGATGGGCACCGGTGGAGCGCCGGAGGGCGTCATCACCGCCGCGGCCATGCGCTGCCTCGGCGGCGAGATCTACGCCCGCCTGGTCGTGAGCACGCCCGAGCACGAGGAGCGCTGCCGCGCGATGGGCATCACCGACTTCAAGAAGGTCTATCGCTCGAAGGACCTCGCCTCGGGCGAGAACATCGTCTTTGCCGCGACCGGCGTGACCGACGGCTCGATCATGAAGGGCGTCCGCTTCTTCGGCGACGGAGTCCGGACGACGTCGCTCGTCATGCAGACGCACCCGCACCGCATCCGCTTCATCGACAGCATTCACGTCAAGCCGGGCAAGGACGGGCTTGTCAGGAACATCCGTTTCTAATCGAGGCGGCCGCCTGCCAGCATCGTGCTCGACACTCGCTTCGTGAACCGGCTGCTGCCCTGACGCGGAGGCGAACGCGTCATGGCAGCCCCGGGAACCTCTGGAGCGTTGAACGTCCCGACGCGCAGCTGGCGCCGCAACCAGATCGCGGTGCTGGCGGCGTCGTTCGTCGGGTTCACCAGCTTCACGCTGGTGATGCCCTTTCTCGCCCTCTACGTCCAGGAGCTGGGCGTCGCCGATACGAGCGCCGTCGCGCTGTGGACCGGCGTCACGCTCGGCGTCACGCCCGCCATCAGCGCGGTGTGCGCGCCGCTGTGGGGGCGCGTCGGCGACCGCTTCGGCAACAAGCTGCTGCTGCAGCGCGCGCTTCTCAGCTGCATTGTCGTGATGGCGCTGATGGCGCAGGCGACAGCGGCGTGGCAGTTGTTTGCGCTGCGCGCGCTGCAGGGATTCCTCGCCGGGTACGGCTCGCTCACGCTGACCATGGCCGCCCGCTCGGCGCCGCCGGAGCAGATGGCGAAAGCGATCGGCGCGGTGCAGGCGGCACAGCGTTTCGGCCCCGCGATCGGGCCGCTGGTCGGCGGCATCCTCGCGCCGGCAATCGGGCTGCGTAACACGTTCCTCGTTTCGTCAGCCGTCTACGGCGTCGCATTTCTCATGGTGGCGTTTCTCTACGTCGAGCCCCGGCGGGAGAAGGTGCAGCGCCGGGCCGACGAGCGCATCAGCTTCAGCAGCGTGCTCGCGTTCGAGAACTTCATGCTGCTGATGCTGGTGATCTTCGTGCTGCAGGTGGTGGACCGCGGCTTCGGTCCGGTGCTGCTCCTGCACGTCACCCAGATCGGCTATCCGACGAACCAGGCCGCCGTCCTCGTCGGCACGCTGTTCTCGGTGCTCGCGATTTCCTCGGTCGCCGGTTACCGGCTTGCCGCCGCGCTGCTCGAGCGATCCACGGCGCGGGCGGTGATCGTCGCCGCGATGCTGACAGCGGCGGGCTCACTGGGCGTGTTCGCCCTCGTCGAGTCGGCATGGCTGCTCGTCGCCACGATTGCGGTGTTCGGCGCCGCGGCGGGAACGGCGCTGACCACGGCGTTCAGCGCGGCCGGGTCGGTCGTGCCGCGTCATGCGCACGGCGTGGGCTTCGGCTTCCTCACCGGCGCCGCGCTCATCGGTTCGGCCATCAGCCCGATGCTGAGCGGACTGCTCGCCGGCCGGAGCATTCGCGCGGTCTTTCTCTCGGGTGCCGTCGTCCTGGTGGTGCTGGTGCTGCTCGTCAGGCGGCTGATGGTCGAGCGGAACCTGCCGCTCGAAACGGCGCCGTCGGTGGACGAGGCGTAGGCGGGACTACTCGTCGTCCTGCTTTTTGTGTTTGCGCCGGCGCCACGGCCGTTTCGTCTTGTCCTCGTGCACGCCGCCGGTCTGTCGCGGAAGCGGCACGCGGGGCCGGGATGGACGCCTGGGCGCTTTCGACGACATTCGACGCATGTGCTCGGCCGCGGGCGTCCCACGACGCAGCGCCTCTGCGGGCGCGAAAATTGTACGATAGGACCGTGCCCTTGGACTCTCGCTCCGGGCCCCCCGAGGGGCGCCGAGGGACGGCCGAACGTGCTGCGCTCGTCGGCCTCGTCTCAGCATCGTCGCGGCGCGTCGACGCGGATCAATCGCTCGAGGAGCTGGCCGGTCTGGCCAAAGCCGCGGGCGCGGAGGTCGTGCTGCGCGTGCTGCAGGAGCGGCCGAAACCCGATCCCGCCACCTTCATCGGCAGCGGCAAGCTGACGAGTCTCGCGAACACCTGCGCCGAGCTCGACATCGACATCGTCATCTTCGACAACGAGCTGACACCGGCGCAGCTGCGGCAGCTCGAAGCCAGGCTCGATCGCAAGGTCATCGATCGCACGCAGCTGATTCTCGACATCTTCGCGCGCCGTGCGCGCACGCGTGAAGGCGAGCTGCAGGTCGAGCTCGCCCAGTTGAAGTACCTGCTGCCGCGGCTCGTCGGATCGTCCACCGCGTTGTCGCGGCTCGGCGGCGGCATCGGCACGCGCGGCCCCGGCGAGACCAAGCTCGAGACCGATCGCCGGCGCATCCGCGCGCGGATCTCGGCGATCCAGCGTGAAATCGATCAGGTCCGGCAGCGGCGGGCGCAGCTTCGCGAGCGGCGCCACAAGCACTCCGTTCCGACCGTGGTGCTGGTGGGCTACACCAATGCCGGCAAGACGACGCTGTTCAACCGGCTGACCCACGAGACGGCGGCGGCGTCGGACGCGCTGTTCGTCACGCTCGATCCGCTCGTGCGTCAGGTGCGGCTGCCCGACCAGCGCGAGCTGCTCGTGTCGGACACGGTCGGCTTCATCGATCGGCTCCCGCATGCGCTGGTTGCCGCGTTTCGCGCGACGCTCGAGGAAGTGGCCGAAGCCGACCTCGCGCTGCACGTGATCGACGCGTCGAGCCCCGAGCGTGAACGCCAGATCGCGGCGGTCAGGCGCGTGCTCGAAGAGGTCGGGGCCGGCGAGGTGCCGAGAATCGACGTGTACAACAAGATCGACGCGATCACGCCGGATGAGCGGCGCCGGCTGCGCGACGCGGATCCGGGCTGTGCGCTGATTTCGGCCGCAACCGGCGAAGGCGTCGACGAGCTGCTGCAGATGGTGGCTTCGCGCCTTGCCCTCGACACGCGGCGGATTACGATCACGTTCGACGGGACCAGGGATTTCGACCGGCAGCAGATTTCACGGATGTACCGCGTGGGACGCGTGATCAGCCATGTCGCGACCAATGGCAAGGTGGTCATCGAAGCCGACGTGCCGAGGCGCTTCATCGAGCGGCTCACCACTCCGGTGCAGCAGGAGCAGGAATCGCATGCGGACTGAACGCGCGGCGTGTGTTCTGGTGCTCGCGCTGCTCGCGGCGGCGGGCGCGGCCTGTGCGCCGAAGACGGTTCCGCCCCCGGCCACGACCCTGGCGCATCCGGAGTTCCTGTACCCGACGGTGCCCGCGTCGATGCAGAAGACGTTCGCCGCCGAGCACGTCGATCTCGGCTGGAGATACCTGCAGATCGACGATTTGCGCGACGCCGATCGCGAGTTCGCCGCCGCGCTGAAGAGCAATCCCGCGATGTACCCGGCGCTGGCGGGGCAGGGTCTGGTGGCGCTCGCGCGGCGCGACTTCGAGCGCGCGGTTGCCGCCTTCGACAAGGCGCTCGGGGCGGCGCCCGCCTACGTCCCCGCGCTCGTCGGCCGCGGACAGGCGCTGCTCGCACTCCGCCGGGAGGCAGAGGCGCTCGCCGCCTTCGACAAGGCGCTCGCGGCCGACCCGTCGCTGACCGACGTGCGTCAGCGCGCCGAGCTGCTGCGGTTCCGGGGGCTCCAGGATCTGATCGAGACGGCGCGCTCCGCGGCCGCCGACGGCCGTCTGTCCGAGGCGCGCGCCGCCTACGAACAGGCGATCGCGGCGTCGCCGGAGAGCGCGTTTCTCTACCGCGAACTGGGCGTGCTCGAGGGCCGCGCCGGAAACGCCGACCGGGCCATTGCGCGGCTGCGGCGCGCGACCGAGCTGGATCCGCTCGATGCGCTGTCGTTCGTGAGGCTGGCCGAGGCGCTCGAATCGCGCCAGGATTTTGCCGGTGCCGCGGCCGCGTACCGGAGAGCGCTCGACCTCGAGCCGTCGCCCGCGCTCGAAACCAGGCTTGCCGCCGCCGCGAAGAACGCGCGCGAGGCGCAGCTGCCGCCCGAGTTCAAGGCCGCGCTGACGGCGCCGCAGATCACGCGCGGCGATCTGGCCGCGATGATCGGCGTCCGGCTCGAGTCGATCGTCAGCGCCGCGCCGACGCGCCAGGTCGTCGTCACCGACATGCGCAGCCACTGGGCGGCGCCGTGGATCGCGCAGGTTGCCGGCGCCGGCATCATGCCGCCGTTCGAGAACCACACGTTCCAGCCCGCCGCGGCCGTCCGCCGCGGCGACCTGGCGGTCGCGGTCAGCCGGCTGCTCACGCTGCTCGCGTCCGGCAATGCCGGCCTGCGGGCCCGGATCGCGCAGCGTCCGGCCATTGCCGACATGAACAGCCGCCACGTCCAGTACGCGGCGGCCGCCGCCGCGGTTGCCGCCGGCGTCATGCCGCTGCTCGAAGGCGACCGCTTCCTGGTCGGGCGGCCGGTCTCCGGCGATGAAGCCCTGGAGGTGCTGGACAGGGTGCGCGCGCTGTCGGCGCCCGCCGCCAACGCCGGACTCTGACGCACGGGACGTGGTGACGTGGGCAACCTGACCCTCGCCAACCAGCTCACGATCCTCCGGATCATGCTGATCCCGGCGCTCGTGCTGCTGCTGGTTTACGGGTACCTCGGCGCCTCGCTGCTCGTCTTCATGATCGCCGGCATTACCGACGCGCTCGATGGATTGATTGCGCGGCGCGCCGGTCAGCGCACGAGTCTCGGGGCGTGGCTCGATCCGATGGCCGACAAGCTGCTGCTCGTCACCACCTTCATCGTGCTCACCATCCCGGCGATTCCGCTGACCAACCATCTGCCGCTGTGGCTGACGGTCAGCGTCATCAGCCGCGACATCGTGATCGTCGGCGTGGTCGCGATCGTCAACCTGGCGATGGGTCCGCGGACGTTCCGGCCGTCGATCTGGGGCAAGCTGACCACCGCCGCGCTGATCCTGACCAGCGTGATCGTGATGTACTTCAACTATCTCGAGCGGACGTCGCCGCTCATCGACCTCGGCATCTGGGTCTCGTTCGCGCTGACCGCCATCTCCGCTGCCGACTACTTCCTGCGCCTGCGGCTGCTGATCAACGAGCCTCCGCCCCCAGCTTCGACTTGAAGTAGCCGACGGTCATCGCCAGGCCCTCCTCCAGCCCCACTTTCGGCTCCCAGCCGAGCAGGGTCCGCGCCCGCGTGATGTCGGGCTTGCGCTGTTTCGGATCGTCCTGCGGCAGCGGCCGGTAGACGATGCGGCTGGACGAGCCGACGAGGGCGATGATCGTGCGCGCGATCTGCTCGATGGTCACCTCGTGCGGGTTGCCGATGTTGACCGGATCGTGCGTGTCGGACTCCATCAGACGCAGGATGCCGTCGACCAGATCGCTGATGTAGCAGAAGCTTCTCGTCTGCGTGCCGTCGCCGAACACGGTGACGTCCTCGTTGCGCAGCGCCTGCGACATGAAGGCCGGCACCGCGCGGCCGTCGCGCAGCCGCATCCGCGGCCCGTAGGTGTTGAAGATGCGGACGATCTTCGTGTCCACGCCGTGGGTGCGGTGGTAGGCGAGCGTGATCGCCTCGGCGAACCGCTTGGCCTCGTCGTAGACGCCGCGCGGCCCGATCGGGTTGACGTTGCCCCAGTAGGTCTCGCGCTGCGGGTGCTCGAGCGGATCGCCGTACACCTCCGAGGTCGACGCCAGGACGAAGCGCGCCTTCTTGGCCTTGGCCAGGCCGAGAGCGTTGTGCGTGCCGAGCGAGCCGACCTTGAGGGTCTGAATCGGCAGCATGAGGTAGTCGATCGGGCTGGCGGGGCTCGCAAAGTGGAGCACGCAGTTCACGGGGCCGTCGACGTCGATGTACTGGGTGACGTCGTGGCGGATGAACTGGAAATCCTGGTCGCGAAAGTGCGCGAGGTTGGCCAGGTCACCGGTCACGAGGTTGTCGATGCCGACGACCGAGTGGCCGCGCCCGAGCAGCGTTTCGCAGAGATGTGAGCCGATGAATCCGGCTGCGCCGGTGACGACGATTCTGGCCACGGAGACTCCTGACGGGCTGGAACGGGGGATACCTGTTGCGAGGCTATCAGGCGACGCCGCGGCTGAACAGCCCGCGGACCAGCGTCAGCCACATGATCTTCAGATCGAGCGTCACCGACCAGTTCTCGATGTAGTAGAGGTCGTACTCGATGCGCTTCTCGAGCGACGTGTTGCCGCGCCAGCCGTTGACCTGCGCCCAGCCGGTGATGCCGGCCTTGACCTTGTGGCGCAGCATGTACTGCGGAATCCGGTGCTTGAACTGCTGGACGAAGAACGGGCGCTCGGGACGCGGCCCGACGATCGACATGTCGCCCTTGAGCACGTTCCAGAACTGCGGCAGCTCGTCGAGGTCGAGACGGCGCAGCCAGCGGCCGACGGGCGTCGCGCGCGGGTCGTCATCGGGCGCCCAGACCGGCCCGGTGTCCTCTTCGGCGTTCTCGTACATCGAGCGGAACTTGTAGACGGTGAACGCCTTGCCGTCGAGGCCCATCCGCTCCTGGCTGTAGAACACCGGTCCCGGCGACGTCCATTTCACCAGCGCCGCGATGATGGCGAAGGGGATTGCCAGGACCACCATCGCCGCCGCCGACAGCACGATGTCGAGGCCGCGTTTCACCCAGGCGTTGAAGCCCTGCAGCGGCACCTCGTTGATGTTGATGACCGGCAGGCCGTCGAGATCCTCGAGCCGGGCGCGCAGGGCGATGAACTGCAGGATGTCGGGCACCACCTTGACGTCGATGCACTCGCGGCTGGTGATCTCCATCAGGTCGAGCAGCTTGGCGTGCTCCTCGAGCGGCAGCGTGACGTAGAGATGATCGACGCGCTCGCGCTGCGCGACCTCGGCGACCTCGGAGAGCGTGCCGAGCAGCGGCAGGCCGCGGTAGCCGATGTGGTCGCCGCCGGCGCGATCGTCGATGAACCCGACCACCTGGTAGCCCAGCTCGCGGTGCTGCAGGATGCGATCGGCCACCATGCGGCCGAGATCCCCGGCGCCGGCAATGAGCACGCGCTTGAGGCCGATGCCGGCGCGCCAGCGCCGCTCGAGCAGCTCGCGCACCGTCTCGCGCGAGGCGTAGGTGAACAGCACGTTGAGGACGAGGAACAGCCCCCAGACGATCTGCGACACCTGGAACGCACCCTGGGCGCGCGACGCCTCGGAGGCGTAGTACGCCCCGATATACAGGGTCGACAGCACGCTGAAGACCACGGCGAGAATGCTGCCGATCAGGACGGCGAAGAAATCGTCGACCCGCGACCGTCCGCGGCGCAGCCGGTAGACGCCCTGCAGCCAGAACGCGAACGGCGTCAGGATCGCGACGACCGGCAGCAGATCGAGATACTGCTGCAGCGGGGGATAGCCGCGGTAGACGGGAATCAGCCCGCTCTCGAAGCGGATGCCGTAGGCGAGCACGAACGCCCACATCGCGAGCACCGCGTCGCTGATCACGTAGAACGCCACGAGCAGCCGGTTGTACCGCCTTACCATCGCGTTCCCACCGGTGCGGCCAGCGTCTCGTCGATCACGGCCCGCAGTGCCGCCGTATGCCGATCGCGCGAGAACCGCTCGGCGTTGGCGCGGATGCGCGCGCTGTCGAAGGAGAGCGTGTCCAGACGCCGCAGCGCGCCCGCCAGCGAGTCGGCGTCGGGATCCGCGAACAGCACGCCGGTCTCCCCGTCGACGACCGTCTCGAGCGCGCCGCCGCGGGCGAGGGCAACAACCGGCCGGCCGCACGCCTGCGCCTCGACCGGAACGATGCCGAAATCCTCCTCGCCGGGCATGATCAGCGCCCGCGCGCGCTGATACTCCTCGCGGAGCCGTTCGTCGGGCAGCGGGCCGAGGAACTCGACATCGGGGCCCGCGAGACGCCGCAGCCGCTCGCGATCCGGACCGTCGCCCACGATGCGCAGCGGCACCCCGGCGCGGCGGCAGGCGTCGATGGCGATGTCGAGGCGCTTGTAGGGAACGAATGCGGACACGATCAGGCAGTGGCGCTCGGGAGCAACGGCGGCGGGCTGATAGAAGACCGTGTCAACAGGCGGATACACGATCGTCGCTTCGCGATTATAGTATCGGCGGATCCGCCCGGCAACGTGCCGCGAGTTGGCGATGAAGCGGTGTACGCGGTGCGCGGTGGCGGCATCCCACCTCGCCAGCCGCGACAGCAGCGGACGGTAGAGCCAGCGGCTGGCCGCCGCGCCCACCCGCTCCGGCCCGAAATACGCCTCGAACTGATCCCACGCATACCGCATCGGCGAGTGGCAGTAGCACACGTGCCGCGCCCGCCCGGGCGGCACGACGCCCTTGGCCGCGCAGTGGCTCGAGCTGATCACCAGATCGCAGCCGTCGAGATCGAACTGCTCGACCGCGAAAGGGAACAGCGGCAGATAGCGCCGATACTGCGTGCGCGCCAGCGGCATGTACTGCAGGAACGACGTGTGGATGCGGTGGCGCTCGATCGCGGGCGACACCGCGCCGCGCCGGTGGAACAGCGTGTGGATCTCGGCGTCGGGATACAGGCCGCACACGGCCTCGAGGACCTTCTCGCCGCCGCGCATCCCGGTCAGCCAGTCGTGAACGAGCGCGACCTTCATACGGCGGCAACCGCGAGCGGCCCGCCGATGCGCCTGTACACCTCCAGCGTCCGCGTGACCGAGCGCTCCCACGAGAACTCGCGCGCACGCTCGAGCCCTCTGCGGCGCATCTCCTCGGCCCGCGCCGGGTTGGTCAGCACGCTGCGCAGGCCGTCGGCGATCGAGTCGGTGTCGTGCGGATCGACGAGCACGGCCGCGTCGCCGACCACCTCCGGCAGCGACGAGACGTTGGACACCACCACCGGCGTGCCGCTGGCCATCGCCTCGAGCGGCGGCAGCCCGAAACCCTCGTACAGCGACGGGAACACGAACACCGCCGCCAAACGGTAGAGCACCGCCAGCTGATCGTCGGGCACGAACCCGAGGAAGCGCACGTGCTTGTGCAGCTTGTGGCGATGGACCGCATGCCGCAGCGCCGGCAGCTTCGAGATCTCGTCGCCGATGATCAGCAGCTTCAAATCCTCCAGCTCGCCCCGGCGCAGCGCGCTGAACGCCTCGATCAGCCGGACCAGGTTCTTGTGCGGCTTGATGTTGCCGACGTAGAGCACGAAGCGATGATCGAGCTGATACCGCTCCCGGACGCGCTCCACCGCCTCGGCCGGCGGCGTCACCGAGAAGTGCGCATCGATCGCGTTGTAGATGACGACGATCTTCTCGGGCGGGATGTTGAACAGGTGCAGGATGTCGCGCTTCGAGGCGTCGGACACCGTGAGGATGCAGTCCGAGCGATGCGCGGCCGCCCACATCTGCGCGCGCGCGTAGGCGTAGGCCAGGCGGTTGGGCAGGTACTGCGGAAACATCAGGTGGATGCAGTCGTGGATGGTGACGACCGAGTTGCAGCCGATCGCCGCGGGCAGCACGTAGTGCGGGGCGTGGAAGACGTCCGGCCGCTCGCGCCTCAGCACCCACGGGACGTGGATCTGTTCGCGCACCGAGTAGTTGGGCGACGGCTCGTGGACGGTGCGAAAATTCGGGCCGAGCTGGCCCGCGATGCCGAGGTCGCCCTCGCCGCAGAGCAGCACGTACTCGGTGTTCGTGTCGAGGCGGGCGAGCTGGCGAAGCAGGTTGCGGATGTACGTGCCGATGCCGAAGTCGTGGAGCTTCCGCGCATCGATCGCGACTCGCATGCCGCCAGATTGTACCGGTCGGGGCCGCTATCTGTCCCAGCCGGACCAGTTCATCCGGTGCTTGCGGCGAAGGTCGCGCAGCACGCCGGGATACACGCCCTGCTTGCGTGCCGCTTCGCCCGCCGACTCGACCGCTGCCCGAATCGGCGCCGCGTTGCTCTGCAGCGTATCGAGCCAGCTCTGGCAGTCGAGCGATGAGGTCGCGTTGATGGTCACGCCGTTGGCTTCGAAGACGGCGAACCACGGCCGATCGCCGCTGCGCCTCGCGGTCGCCACGCACGACGGCGCGTATTTTTCCCAGTACGCGTCCAGTTGCGCGCCGTTGCGATCCGCCCACTCGAGCACCTGGGCGTAGGACTGTTCGCCCTTCGCGCGCGCCATGTCGGCCTCGCTGGCCCCGTTGATGGCCCTGGTCAACGCCGTCAGTGGCGTCGCGCTTCCGGTGCTGATCTGGCCGTTGAGCAGATCCGTCGCGTGGTCGATCGCCACCGCGAACGCCAGCCCCTGGCCGGCCTGTGCCGCCACCGCGAGCGAGTTGACGCCGATGACCGCACCCGTGCGATCGACGAGCGGGCCGCCGCTGTTGCCGGGATTGATCGCGGCGTCGGTCTGGATCAGCGTGATGCCGCCGACCTGCCGCAGTGCGCTGACGATGCCCCGCGTCACCGTGTTGGACAGCACACCGAGCGCCGAACCGACGGCGATCACCTCCTGTCCGACGCGCGCGCTCGCCGCCGAACCCATGGTCAGCACGGGCTGATTCGGATCGGCGCCCGCCACGTGGAGCAGCGCGAGATCGCTGCCCTGCGACACGGAGACGACGCGCGCGTTGTACGTGCGGCTGCCCACCTGCAGCGCCACCGAGCTCTGGCCCTGGACGACGTGCGCGTTGGTCAGCACCTGGTCCGGCCGGATGAAGAATCCCGTGCCGCGGGATTGTCCCGCCGTGATCGACGCCACCGCCGGCAGGATCCGGCTGACGACATCTTCGAGCGATGCGGCGGCTGCAGCAGGGACCGGTTCCGGAACCGCGAACGTCGGAGCCGCCGTTGTCGCCGGCGCGCTATCGTCCGGCGCGCCGGCCGTGATCGGTGCGTTCGCCACTGGCGGCGGTGCCTGTGCAATCGGGCTCGGGCGCTCGGCGGGTTCGGAAACGGGTGGAGCCTGGCGAAACAGGAACACTCCCGCGATTCCCGCCGCGACGATGACCACGATTGCCGTGAGCGTGAGGTGGCTGGAGCCCGACGGCTTCGGAGCAGGGGCCGGCTCGCTCGGCGCAGCGGTGAACGGAGCATCGGCCGCCCCGTCGGCCTGCCGAAACCCGCATCTGCACTCGCTGACACGCCGTGGCACGCGCCGCCCGCACGACGGGCAGGTCCACGAGAGGCTCCCCGAGACAGATTGCTCCATGGTGTATTGCGGCGGAGAGCAGGCCTGACATGACCTGCTTCCGTTTACGGGTTATCGGGCAATTGACGACGAAGCTTCAGGTAAGCGCGAAGCCACGGCACCCACGCGGGATGGTGCTTCGCGTAGAACGCCAGCTGGCTCCGCCGATAGGCGGCGGCCGTCGTCCGGCCGGCAGAACGGCCGCGCAGATGCTGGATTTCCACATCGGCTGCGAACCGGACGATGCGCTTGCGAGCGCGCACCGAGGCGCAGAGATCGACGTCCTCGGTATACAGGAAGAAGCGCTCGTCCAGCAGGCCGACCGCCTCGAGGTCCGATCGCCGAATCAGCAGGCACGCGCCGCTGACCCAATCGACATCACGCGACCGCCGCGTCATGCGCTCGACAACCGAGACGATCGGCCCGATGCCGCGGTCGTTGCCGGTGACGAGGATCTTCTGCCGCAGCTCGGCAAGCGGCGAGATCATCCTGCCGAACGACAGCTCGGCGCGTCCCTGTCCGTCGACGATCCGGGGTCCGACGACGGCCACGTCAGGCCTCGCATCGATTTCCGCCACGAGCCGATCGATGGCGCCCGGCGGCACACGCGTGTCGGGATTCAGCAGCAGCACGAGCTCCGAGGAGGTGGCGCGAATGGCCCGATTGTTTGCCGCGGCGAACCCGATGTTGCTCGGCGACTCGATCACCCGCACCTCGGGCCACGAACCCCGGATCAGCGCGATCGTGCGATCGCTCGACGCGTTGTCGACGATCAGGATCTCGTGCGGGGTTGCCGGTACCGGGTCCGTCAGCGACTCCAGCAGTGCGCCGATCTCGCCCGCGGAGTTGTAGGTGACGATGACGATGGCAAGGCGGGGCGGACGGGAAGTCATTTCGCGCACGCCAGCAGGACCTGGAGCGTTCGCCGCGCGCACTCGTCCCACGAGTAGCGTTCGACCTGCACCCGGCCCGCCTCGATGAGCCTGTGCCGCTCGGCATCGTCGGTGAGCACGCGTTCGAGCGCCGCGGCGATCAGCGCCGGCTCCGGGCGCGCGACGTATTCGGCGGCAGGCCCGTAGATTTCGCGGCCGATCTCGGTGTCGAGGACGACGACCGGGACGCCCGCCGACATCGCCTCGAGCGGCGTCAGGCCGAAGCCCTCGTACTCCGAGAGGAACACGAACGCCGATGCGCGGCCGTACAGCGACGCGAGCTCGGCGTCGGACACGTATCGACGTGCGTGAATGCGAGCGCCGGCCCCCGAATCGGCAATCAGCGCGTCGACATCGATGGGCGGCATCGTTCGATTGTCGCCGACGATCTCCAGCGTTGCCGAGGGGTGCCGCGTCGCGAGCTGCGCGAACCCGGCGATCAGCTCGGGAATGTGGCGGCGATTGAACAGCGAGCCCACATACAGCACCAGCGGCTCCCGCCCGGCCTTCGTGCGGAAGGTGGTCGTCCCGAGATAGATCACGTCCACGCGCCCGGGATCGACGCCGAGATGGCGGACCACTTCGCGCTTGGTGAAGTCCGACTCCGTGAGCACGCGTGCGGCGCGCCGCGCGCTGGCCTTCGTCAGCAGGCGTCGGCGGAGACCCTCGCGCCGCGAGAACCATTCCGGGTGCGCGGCAAAGGACACGTCGTGGACGACGAGGACGATCGGGATCGTGCAGGCCAGCGGTGCGGTGTAGGCGGGAGCGAACAGCACGTCGGCCCGCGCCCGGGCGATCAGCCGCGGCAGGACGAATTGCTCCCACGCCGTGCCGCGGCCGGGCGCCGAGAGACACGACACCTCCAGCGGTGCCCACGTGCCCGGCGGCGGTTCGGGCGAGCACAGGATGTACTGGTGCGGGGCGGCTCCGGGGAGCCTCGTCCACGCCGAGAGGATCTGCGCGAGATAGCGGCCGACGCCGGTCGGCCGCCCCACGAGCTCGCGCGCGTCAATGGCGATTCTCATCTCGATGCGCGCGACTGCCGGCGCCTCACGGCGTCGCGATAGGCCCGCCGCACGCACGCGGCCGTGCGCGCCCAGGTGAACGACTTCGCCCGTTCGAGCCCGGCGCTGGCGAGCGCGCCCGCCAGAGCGTCGTCTCCGGCGAGCCGTGCGACCATCGACGCCCATGCGGCAGCATCATCGGGCGGGATGAGAAGCCCGGCGTCGCCGATGACCTCGGGCAGCGAGCCGCGAGTCGAGGCGAGCACGGGCACCCCGGCCGACATGGCTTCGAGGGCGGTCATGCCGAACCCTTCGTCGAGCGACGGCAGCAGCAGCATGCGAGCGCCCGCGAAGAGGCTCTCGCGGCGCTCCTCGGCGACGTAGCCGACGTAGTCGACGACCCCCGCCAGCGGCGGCCGCGAGATGCGCGCGAGCCACTCGTCCGCGTCGGGCGTGACGCCGCCGGCAATGACCAGCTTCGGCGCTCGCGCCGCCTCGGCCAGGCGGGCGAAGGCGTCGAGCACCACGCCGACGTTCTTGCGAGGCTCGAGGGTGCCGAGGAACAGGGCGTAGCCGCCGGCGGGCACGTTCGGCGCACGGCCGAGCGACCTCCACGCCGGTGCACCAGGCGGACAGCAGTACACGCGATCCCCGCTGATGCCCAGCCGCTCGACGATCAGGCGCTGCGTCCGGAGCGACGACGTGATGATCGCGTCCGCGCGCCGGGCGTGCGCGGGCGCGAGCTCGGGGTAGTCGCGCCGGATCTCGCCGCGCACGCGCTCGGGCTGCTCCAGGAAGAACAGGTCGTGGATGGTGACCACCTGTGCCGCGCGGCGCGCCGGAATCAGCAGCGGATGCGCGGCGTGCACGACGTCGACCGGGCCCGCCAGCGCTTCGATCGGAGGCCATTCCATCCGGTGCCACAGATAGTTGAGGACCGCGACCGGAACGCGGCAATCGACGATTCCGGCCCGCAGCTCGGCGGCAAGGTTCGCCGGCGGGCGATCCTTCCAGGAGCTGGTGAAGAGCGCCACTTCATCGTCATGAGCCGCCGCGTACTCGCGCACGAGCTGATGGATGTACTCGCCGACGCCCGTGCGTGCACGAAGGGCGGAACGGTAGTCGACGAGAATTCGCATCGGTGCCGGTATGATAGCCTCTGCTGTTTGTTCTCTGAGTCGGTGCGAGTGCAGGAGGCTTTCGGGCGCTGATGAAAATCGCGGTGATTGGAACAGGGTATGTGGGGCTCGTCGCGGGCGCATGCTTCGCGGAATCGGGCAACGATGTCATCTGCGTCGACAAGGACGAGGCCAAGATCCGGATGCTCCGGCGGGGCAAGATGCCGATCTACGAGCCGGGCCTGGAGGAGCTCGTCCGGCGCAATCGCGCCGAAGGCCGTCTGACGTTCACCACCAATCTGTCGAAGGCGGTGCGGGACTCGTTCGTGATCTTCATCGCGGTCGGGACCCCTCAGGGCGAGGACGGGTCGGCCGACCTGCGGCACGTGCTCGGCGTCGCGGGCGAGATTGCCAGGGCGATGAACGGCTACAAGATCATCGTCGACAAGAGCACGGTGCCGGTCGGCACGAGCGAGAAGGTGCGCGAGGTGATCCGGCGCACGACGACGCACCCCTTCAGCGTGGTGAGCAACCCCGAGTTCCTGAAGCAGGGGGCGGCCATCGACGACTTCATGAAGCCGGATCGCGTGGTGATCGGCGCCGAGGATGCCCGTGCGCAGGAAGCGATGCTCGAGCTCTACAGCCCCTTCACCCGCACCGGCGCGCCGATCATGGTGATGGACTGCGCCAGCGCCGAGCTCTCGAAGTACGCGGCGAACGCGATGCTGGCATCGCGCATCTCGTTCATGAACGAGGTGGCCAACGTCTGCGAGCTGGTGGGCGCCGACGTCGACCAGGTGCGCAGGGCGATCGGCTCCGATCGGCGCATCGGCCCCGCGTTCCTCTTTCCCGGGGTCGGCTACGGCGGGAGCTGCTTCCCCAAGGACGTCCAGGCCATGATCCGCTTCGCGTCGGACAAGAACTACGACTTCCGCATCCTGAAGGCGGTCGAAGCGGTGAACGCCTACCAGAAAGGCCGGCTGTTTGCGAAGATCAAGAAGCACTTCAACAGCATCAAGGGCAAGACGGTAGCGGTCTGGGGGCTCTCGTTCAAGCCGAGGACCGACGACATGCGCGAAGCGCCGTCGATTCCGCTGATCGAGTCGCTGCTGAGTGCCGGTGCGACCGTCCAGGCGCACGATCCCGAGGCGATGAAGGTGGCGCGGGGCATTTTCGGTTCGCGGATCACGTACGCGTCGAACAACTACGACGCGCTCAAGGGCGCCGACTGCCTGGCGATCGTGACGGAATGGAACGAGTTCCGCCGGCCCGACTTCGAGCGGATGCGGTCGCTGATGCGATCGCCGGTCATCTTCGACGGCCGCAACCTCTTCACCCCGGACCAGATGAAGCAGAACGGCTTCACCTACTACTCCATTGGCCGGAACTGAGCTGCCCACCGTCCTCGTGACCGGCGGGGCCGGGTATATCGGCAGCCACGCGGCCAAGGCGCTGCGGCGCGCCGGCCATCGGGTCGTCATCTACGACAACCTCTCGGCGGGTCACCGGGACGCGGCGCTCGGTGCGCCGCTGATCGTGGGCGAGATCGGCGATGTGGACGCGGTGCGGCGGGCGCTGCGCGACAGCGGCGCCTCGGCCGTGATGCACTTCGCCGCCTGGCTGTCGGTCCCCGACTCGGTGCGCGATCCCGTCGGCTATTACCGCAACAACGTCGTCGGCACGCTGACGACGCTGGAGGCGATGGCGGCCGAGGGGTGCCGCTACTTCGTGTTCTCGTCGACGTGCGCGGTCTACGGCGAGCCGATCACGACGCCCCTCGACGAGACGCATCCGACGGCGCCGATCAACGCCTACGGACAGACCAAGCTCGCCGTGGAGCACGCGCTGCCGCATCTCGAGCGTGCGTACGGCATCAAGTCGATCCGCCTGCGCTATTTCAACGCCGCCGGCGCCGATCCCGAGGGCGAGCTCGGCGAGGACCATTCGCCGGAAATTCACGTCATCCCGCGCGCGCTGGAGGCGGCGGCGACCGGCGGGACGATCGACATCTTCGGCGAGGATTACCCCACCCCCGACGGCACGTGCCTGCGCGACTACATTCATGTCGCCGACCTGGCGGACGCGCACGTGAAGGCGCTGGCGCGGCTGACGCAGGGCGGCGGGTCGGCGACCTACAACGTCGGCACGGAGCGGCCCTCGTCGGTGAAGGACGTCATTGCCGCCGTCGAGCGCGTGACCGGCAGAAAGGTGAATCGGCGGTCGGCGCCGCGGCGGCCCGGCGATCCGGCGGTGCTCTATGCCTCGGCGCGGCGGATTCGCGACGATCTCGGCTGGCGGCCGCAGTTCGCCGACCTCGACGTGATCGTGCGGGATGCCTGGCGCTGGCACAGCACGCATCCGCGCGGATTCGGGGATCGGTCCTGAGCGCGGTTCGCGTAGGATGAGCGGGTGAGCGCGCTCAAGCGCCTTCTTGGGTACGCGCAGCCACACCGGATGCGGTTGGCCGGAGCGCTGGCGGCCATGCTGCTGTATGCCGCCGCGTCCGCGACGCTGGCGACCCTCGTCAAGCCGATCTTCGACAGCGTGCTCCCGGCCCGCGAGCGCCTGGTCTCGACCATCGTCGCCATCCTCGTCGTCTATGCCGCCAAGGGCGTGGGCGCGTACGTGTCGCAGTACCTGATGACCGACGTCGGACAGCGGGTCGTGCGCGACCTGCGCAACCTGATGTTCCGCCACATGCTCGGCCAGTCGGCGGCGTTCTTCGCCACCCAGACCACCGGCCGGCTCATGTCGCGCCTGAACAACGACGTGGCCCAGGTGCAGCGCGTGGTCTCGGACACGATCGGCGACCTGGCGCGCGAGTCGCTGACGCTCATCGCCTATCTCACGGTGCTGATCTATTACAACGCCCGGCTGACGGTCGTCTGCCTGACGAGCGCGCCGCTCATCGTCTACCCGCTGGTGCGGCTGGGTCAGCGCGTGCGGCGGACGACGCGGCGCACGCAGGAAGCCCACGAACAGATGACCCACGTCAGCGCCGAAGCGCTCACCGGCCACCGCATCGTCAAGGCGTTCGGCGCCGAGGCGCGCGAAGCGGAGAAGTTCGAGCGCTCGTCCGATCGCTTCTACCGCACGAGCATGCGGGTCACCAGCGTGCTGTCGCTGCTGCCGCCGCTGATGGAAATGATCGGCGGCGTGGCCTTCGCGACGGCGCTGTGGGTGGGCAGCCAGGAAATCGCGGCCCGGCGGCTGACCACGGGCGACTTCGTGGCGTTCATCACCGCGTTGTTCCTCATGTACGCGCCGGCGCGGAAACTCAGCCGGGTGAACGCCGACCTGCAGCAGTCGGCGGCCGCCGCCGAGCGCATTCTCGAGATCCTCGATACCCACAGCGAAGTGCGCGAGCGGCCGGACGCCGTTGCGCTGCCGCGGTTTGCGCGCGAGATCGAGTTCCGGGACGTGCATTTCCGCTACGGCGAGGGCTACGAGCCGACGCTGCAGGGCGTCTCCCTGACCGTCCGCGCCGGCCAGATGCTGGCCATCGTCGGGCGCAGCGGCGCGGGCAAGACCACGCTCGTGAACCTGCTGCCGCGGTTCTACGACGTGACCGCCGGCGCGATCCTCATCGACGGGCATGACGTGCGGGACGTGACCCTGGCCTCGCTGCGCGCGCAGATCGGCCTCGTCACGCAGGAGACGGTGCTGTTCGACGACACCGTCGCCGCCAACATCGCCTACGGCATGCCGCACGCCGACCAGGAGCGGATCGAGGCGGCGGCGCGGGCCGCCCACGCCCACGAGTTCATCCTCGGTCTGGATCACGGCTACCAGACAATGATTGGCGAGCGCGGCCAGCGCCTGTCGGGCGGCCAGCGCCAGCGGCTGGCCATCGCCCGGGCCATCCTGCGCGATTCGCCGATTCTGATCCTGGACGAGGCGACCTCGTCGCTCGACACCGAATCCGAGGCGCTGGTGCAGGACGCGATGCTCACCCTGATGCGCAACCGGACGTCGTTCGTGATCGCCCACCGGCTGTCGACCGTGCGCCGGGCCGACGCGATCGTCGTGCTCGAGAGCGGCCGCATCGTCGAGTGCGGCACGCACGAGGAGCTGATGGCGCGTCGGGGCGCGTATGCGAAACTCTACGAGCTGCAGTTCGAAGACGAGCCGCCGGAGATCGAGACGTCGTGATCAAATCCATGACCGGCTTCGCGTCGCTGACGCACGAGGACGAGCGCGCCACGATCGGGGTCACGGTGCGAACCGTCAACCATCGCTTCCTGGATCTGCAGCTGCGGCTGCCGGGGGCGTTGGCCGAGGTGGAGGCGCGAATCCGGTCGCTGCTGCAGAAACGGATCGCCCGCGGCCGCGTCGAGCTGACCATCAACGTGCAGGTCCGCACGACGACGTCGCCGAGCGTCGAGCTGAACGAGGAGTTCGCCGCCGCCCTGAGCGCCGCGATCGAGGTGGCGCGCAGCCGCGGGCTGGTGTCGGGCGAGCTGTCGCCGGGCGACCTGCTCCGCCTGCCGCAGGCGATTACCGTGCGCGAACGGCAGCCCGAGGCCGACCCCGAGCTGCAGGCCCGTCTCGCCGCCGGCATCGAAGCCGCCGTCGAGCAGGCGCTGACCGACCTCGACGCCATGCGCGTGCGCGAGGGCGCCCATCTGCGCGCCGACCTCGACGCGCGCCGGGAGGCGCTGGCCGTCCTCATCGAGGGCCTGTGCGCGGCGGCCGAGGAAGGACGCGGCGCGCTCGAACGCCGGCTGCGCGAGCGCATCGACGAGATCGCGCTGGATGTGCCGGTGGATCAGACGATCATCGCCCAGGAGATCGTGCGCATGGCCCAGCGCTCGGACATCAGCGAGGAAGTGACGCGCTTCCGCGCGCATCTGGCGCACTGGACCGCGCTCGTCGAAGGCGACGAGCCGTGCGGGCGCAAGCTGGATTTCCTGCTGCAGGAGATGAACCGCGAGATCAACACCATCGGATCGAAGGCCGACGGGCTGGCTGTGTCGGAGCTCATCATCAACGCCAAGGCGGAGCTCGAGCGCATGCGCGAGCAGGTTCAGAATGTCGAGTAGCCCCGCGCCCGAGCCGGGCAAGCCGGGCGGAGGCGGGCTGCTGTTCATCGTCTCGGCGCCGTCGGGCACCGGCAAGACGACGATTGTCGAGCGGCTGGTGCAGCGCGTGCCCAATCTGCGCATGTCGCGGTCGTATACGTCGCGCGCGGCGCGTCCGGGGGAGCAGAACGGCGTCGACTATAATTTCATCAGCCGCGAACGCTTCGAGGCCATGATCCGCGAGCAGGCGTTCCTGGAGTGGGCCGACGTGTTCGGCAGCTACTACGGGACGTCGGCCGCCGACACCAACGCCGCGCTCGAGCGGGGCGAGGACGTGGTCCTGGTCATCGACGTCCAGGGCGCGCGCCAGGTGCGCAGCCGCGGATGCCCGGCCGTCAGCATCTTCGTGCTGCCGCCGTCCGCCGCGATCCTCGAGCAGCGGCTGCGCGGCCGGAGCAAGGACAGCGACGAGCAGATCAGGCGGCGGCTCGCGGTGGCGCGCGGCGAGGTCAACGAGTATTCGCAGTACGACTATCTCATCGTCAACGATGAGCTCGAGGCGGCCGTGGCGCGGCTCGAGGCCATCGTCGTTGCCGAGCGCGCCCGGACGCAACGCATGCGGCCTGTGGCCGAGGCCATCATAGGAACATTCCGATGAAGGGAACCCCCAAGGAGAACCGGTTCGAGTTCGTCGTCCTCGCCAGCGCTCGTGCGCGGCAGCTGCTGCGCGGCGCCGTGCCGCGCGAGCCGGGCGACAAGAAGGTGATCGTTGCGCAGCGCGAAGTGCTGCGCCGGAAGGTCGAGAAAGTCCAGGACGACCTTCGTGAATAGGGCCGGTCCGTTCGGACCGGCCCGATCGATCCCTGATTGATCACATGGCCCTGATCGCGTTAGGCGTCACCGGCGGAGTCGGCGCATACAAGGCGGTCGAGGTGTGCCGCGGGCTCCAGAAGCGCGGCCACGACGTGGTTGCCGTGATGACGCGGGCGGCGACGAGGTTCGTTGGTCCGGTGACGTTCGAGGCGATCACGCGGCGTCCGGTGATCACCTCGCAGTGGCGCCCGGGCATGAACGCCGACATCGAGCACATCGCCCTCGCCGACGGCATCGCGCTGCTGCTGGTGGCGCCCTGCACCGCGAACATGATCGGCAAGTTCGCCAACGGCATCGCCGACGACTTCCTCAGCTCGCTGTATCTGGCGACCAAAGCGCCCGTGCTCATCGCGCCGGCGATGAACGTCAACATGCTCGCGCACGAGGCCGTGCAGAAGAATCTGCAGACGCTGGCGATGCGCGGCGCGCGGTTCGTCGAGCCGGGCGAAGGCTATCTGGCGTGCGGCTGGATCGGGAAGGGGCGGCTGGCTGAACCGGCCGCGATTGTCGAGGCCGCTGCCGCCATCGTCGAGCCGCCGGCGTCCTCGTTGGCGGGGACACGCGTGGTGGTCACGGCGGGGCCGACCTGCGAGGACATCGATCCGGTTCGCTACGTCGGCAATCGCTCGAGCGGCCGCATGGGCTTCGCGCTGGCGGCCGAGGCCCGGCGCCGCGGCGCGGAGGTCACGCTGGTCACCGGCCCGACCCCGGTTCCGCCGCCGGGCGTCGATCACACGATTCCCGTGCGAAGCGCTGCCCAGATGCACGAAGCCGTGATGCGTGCGGCCTCGACCGCCGACGTCGTGATCATGGCGGCCGCCGTTGCCGACTACACGCCCGCGTCGCCCGCGGCAGAGAAGATGGCGAAGGGCGAAGGTCCGCTGACGCTCACGCTGCAGCGTACCAGGGACATTCTCGCCGACCTGGGCTCGATGCGCGCCGGCCTCGGCGGCGCTCGTCCGATCCTGGTCGGCTTTGCCGCGGAAACGCATGACGTGATCGCGCGCGCCCGCGAAAAGCGCATCCGCAAGAAGGTGGACCTGATCGTGGCCAACGACGTGTCGCGGCCGAACCAGGGCTTCGAGGCCGAGACCAACGCCGTGACCATCGTCGGCGAGGCCGGCGAAGAAGACGTGCCGCTGCAGAGCAAGGCCGGGGTCGCCGCGCGCATCCTCGATCGGGTCGAGCAGCTGGTTCGAACGCGGGCCGTCGCGCCCGCCGACAGGGCCCAGGGCGGGCTGACCTCGCGCTGACGTGTCCGCCGATCAGATTCGCGCGCACCTCGAGTTCTTTGCCGAGCTTGGCGTCGACGGCTTCCGGCGCGAGCCGGAATGGCGGACGCGCGTGGACGCGCCCGAGGATGCGGCGGCGGTCGTCGACGCGCGGGAGGCGTCCGCTGCCGATTCGAGCCCCGCGGAGCCCGTGCGCGTGTTCACCTCGCAGGCCGACGCGCTGCAGGCGATCAAGGCCGAGATCGGCCCGGACTGCTCGCGGTGCAAGCTGCACGCGCTCGGCCGGCGTCAGGTCGTCTTCGGCGTCGGCAGTCCGAATGCGGATCTGATGTTCGTGGGCGAGGCTCCCGGCGCTGACGAAGACATCCAGGGCGAGCCGTTCGTCGGCCGCGCCGGCCAGCTGCTGACCCGGATCATCGAGGCGATCGACCTGAAGCGCCAGGACGTGTACATCGCCAACGTGATCAAGTGCCGGCCGCCGCAGAACCGCAATCCCGAACCCGACGAGGTCGAGCGGTGCGAGCCGTTCCTCTTCCGGCAGATCGAGACGATCAAGCCGAAAGTCATCGTCGCGCTCGGCAAGTTCGCGGCGCAGTCGCTGCTGAAGACGACCGAGCCCATCACGCGGCTGCGCGGCCGCGAATACCGGTATCGCGACGCGATCCTGATGCCGACCTATCACCCGGCGTTCCTGCTGCGGAATCCCTCGGCCAAGCGCGAGGTGTGGGAAGACATGAAGCGCGTTCGCGCCATCCTGACGCAGCGCGCGGACGAGTAAGCGGACCGCCCGTGCGCGCCATCGCGGTCGCCGTTCCTGTCCCGTATCTCGATCGCCTCACATACAGCGTTCCCGATCACCTCGAGCTGCCCGTCATCGGTGCGCGCGTGCGCGTGCCGGTCGGCTCGCGCACGGTCACCGGCTGCGTGGTCGGGCACGATGCCGCGGCGCCGGATGCGGATGCGGTCAAGGCGATCGTCGAGGTCGTCGATCGCGAGCCGTTCCTGCCGCCCGGCATCGTTGCGTTGTGCGAGTGGGTTGCCGAGTACTACCTGGCCGGCATCGGGGACGCGATCGCGGTCGCGATGCCGCCGGGGGCGCGGTCGCGCGCCTCGTCGTTCAAGACCCGGCAGGTCGCCGCTGTCACGCCCCACGGCCTCGCCTGGGGGCAGGCCCAGGCCTGCTTCAGGCCTGACTCAGGCCTGGCCCCGACCGGCCCCGACCCCGGCCCGGCCCAGTCCCCGAACCTGACCCCGAAGCAGCGCGCGGCGCTCGAGATGCTCGCGGCGGCCGGCGTGGGTGTGCCCGTGGGCGACCTCCGCGACCGCGGCATCACGCGCGACGTCCTCGCCCGGCTCGCGGCGCGCGGTCTGGTCGCGCTGCGCGCCGAAGCCGAGGACCGCGATCCGTTCGAGCGTGCGGCGCTGGCGGCGCAGGCCCCGGACCCCGCCCGCGATCTGACCCCCGAGCAGCAGGCGGCCTTCGACCAGCTCGCCGCCCTGATCGACGCGGGAGGGTTCCGTACTGCGCTGCTGCACGGCGTCACCGGCAGCGGGAAGACCGAGATCTACCTCCGTCTCGCCCGCGCGGCCCGGCAGCGGGGCCGGCAGGTGCTCCTGATGGTGCCGGAGATCGCGCTGACGCCTTCGGTCACCGCGCTGTTCCGCGGCGCCTTCGGCGACCGCGTCGCCGTTCAGCACAGCGCGCTCTCCGACGGCGAGCGCCACGATCAGTGGCACCGGATCCGGCGCGGCGACGTCGACCTCGTCATCGGCACTCGCTCGGCCGTCTTCGCGCCGCTGACCCGGCTCGGCCTGATCATCGTGGACGAGGAGCACGACACCTCGTACAAGCAGGAAGAAACGCCGCGCTATCACGGGCGCGACGTCGCGATCGTGCGCGCCACGCTCGAGCAGGCGCTGGTTGTGCTCGGCTCGGCGACGCCCTCGATGGAGACCTATCAGAACGCGGTGTCGGGCAAGTACGTCCACACCTCGATGCCGCGGCGCATCCTCGATCGGCCGCTGGCCGAGGTCCGCATCGTCAACATGCGCGAGGAGTACGCCGACCAGGGGCCCGACGCGATCGTCAGCCGCGCGCTCGCCGCCGCCATCGCCGACCGGCTCGCCCGGCGCGAGCAGGTGCTGGTGCTCCTCAACCGCCGCGGGTACGCGACCGCCGTCTTCTGCCGGCAGTGCGGCGACACGTTCGAGTGTCCCAACTGCACCATCTCGCTGACCGTGCATCGTGTAAGGTCTGTCACGAGGGAGCGAGCGGCTCGCGACGCGAGCCCCGCGCGAATCGAGTGGCGCGCGCGTTGTCACTACTGCAACTACTCGATGGTGGTGCCCAGGGCGTGCCGCAAGTGCGCGGCGCCCTACCTGGAACGCGCGGGCTTCGGTACGGAAAAAGTCGAGGAGCAGCTCGCCGAGGCCTTTCCCGAGGCGCGCATCGCGCGCATCGATCGCGACGCGGTGCGCCGGAAGGGCGCGCTCAGCTCGTATCTCGGACGCTTCGCAGCGGGCGAGCTCGACATCCTCGTCGGCACGCAGATGATCGCCAAGGGCCACGACTTCCCGCGTGTTACGCTCGTGGGAGTGGTGTCGGCGGACGTCGGCCTGGGCCTGGCCGACTTCCGCGCGGCGGAGCGCACCTTCCAGCTCCTCACGCAGGTCGCCGGGCGCGCGGGGCGCGGCGACCGCGCCGGCGAGGCGATCGTCCAGACGCTCTATCCGGAGCACTACAGCATTCAGCTGGCGTGCCGCCAGGACTACCGCGCGTTCTTCGAGCGCGAGCTGGCCTTCCGCCGCGGCATGCGCTACCCGCCCGTCGTCGCCTTGATCAACACGATCGTCCGCGGCCGCACCTTCGACGAGGCGATGCAGACCGCGGCCGAGATCGTCCGGCGCATACAGCCGGCGGCGGCCACGGCAGGGTTGACCGTGCTCGGACCCGCGCCGGCGCCGCTGGTGCGCCTGCGCGGCGAGCACCGCGTGCAATTCCTGCTGAAGGGCACGCGGCGCGCCGAGATGCGGCGCGCGCTTGAGGCAGCATTGGCCGACATGCCTCAGGTCCGCCGGCGGGTGACTGTTGACGTCGATCCGCTGACGGTGCTCTGAGCTCGGCCCTTTCAGCCGCTGATGAGCGGTACGGGTGTGAACGACAGCACGAGCATGGCGGCGGCGAATGCCGCGAGCCACAGCCGTGCCGAATCGAGGGGCTCGGCTTCATCCACCGTGCGCGGGTGATGCCGTCCCATCGCATAGAGCATCACGATCACGAGGACCGTCCAGAGCAGATAGGCGCCGGAGTAGACGGTCAGCCCCACCATGGCGGCCGTGACGATGAGCGTGATCGTCGACGAGACGCGGCCGAACACGGCGTAGCTGATGTGGCCGCCATCGAGCTGGCTCACCGGGCACAGGTTGAGCGCCGTCGCAAGCAGGCCGAACCACGCCGCCCACGCGAAGGGGTGGTAGTTGATCGCCTGGCCGGACGGCACCGACCCGTGGAAGAGATGAGAGATCATGCTGAAGAGCAGCGGCTCGCCGAATTCCGTGCCCCTGAAGTCCGGCGGCAGCGTGACGACGCGCGACAACGCGACGCCGATCACGAGCAGGGGAACCAGAACGAGGAAGCCGGCAATCGGCCCGGCGATGCCGATGTCGAAGAACTGCCGCTTCGAGGAGATCGGCTGCCGGATCCGGATCACGGCGCCGAGCGTGCCCGGCAGCGGCGCGAAGGGGATCCAGAAGGGGATGAAATAGGGCAGCGACGCGTCCACCCCGTAGTAGCGGCAGGCGAAGTAGTGGCCGAACTCGTGCGCCCCGAGAATGGCCAGGATGGCGAAGCTGTAGGTGGTTCCGTGGAGGAGCAGCGACACCGCCGAGCCCTCGACGGCGCGATTGCCCAGATCCGATGCGTAGGATGCGTAGAAGTCGGCCCCCGCCAGGGTGGTGGTGATCAGGGTCAGGATGAACAGCACCACGTGCCGCATCACCGGAGTCGGCCGCGGCGAGGCGGGCATCACGTAGGCCGGCGGCGATTCGTCTTCGAGACGGATCTCCGGAGAGGCAGGGTCGAAACTGGAGCCCATGCGGGGCCGCTTACCCGATATTCTGGAGGTCCTTGCCGGGCTTGAACCGGATGGTCCGGCCGGGCGGGATGCGCACTTCCTTGCCCGTCCGGGGATTGCGGCCGATGCCGCGCTTGCGGGGCTTCACCTGGAACACGCCAAACCCGCGCAGCTCGATGCGATCACCGCGCTGCATGGAGAGACGCATGGCGTCGAAAACGGCGTCGACAGCCACCTCAGCCTTGACTTTGGTGATGTCGGCGATCTTCGAGACCTCGTTGACGATATCGACCTTGATCATGGATGGCGTGCCTGGAAGGCAAAAACTGTAAATACTATAAAAATAATCACTTAGCCTGTCAACAGAGCCGATTTTGGCACCACAGACCCTGCCTTCCGTCGTCCTCGTCGGCCGCCCCAACGTGGGCAAGTCGACGCTCTTCAACCGCGTCACAGGGACGCGGCGCGCCATCGTCACGCCCATCCCCGGCACGACGCGCGATGTCATTGCGAAGCCGGTCGAGTGGCGAGGCGCCCACTTCGAGCTGACCGACACGGGCGGCATGTTCGGCGCGAGCGCAGACCCGCTCCATGCCCTCGTGCTCGACCGTGGCCGCCGCGCGATCGAGGGCGCCGACCTCCTGGTGCTCGTCACGGATGGACGCGAGGGGCTCGTGCCCGGCGACCAGGAGATCACCAGGGTGATCCACGAGTCCGGTAAGCCGGCGCTGCTCGCCATTAACAAGACGGACGACCGCCGTGCGCGGAACGGAGTGCTCGAGTTCTATCAGCTCGGCTTCGATCCGGTCTACGAGATCGCCGCCGAGCATGGCGACGGCGTCGCGGACCTTCTCGATGCCATCGTCGAACGGCTGCCTCGCCGCACGACGGCGCCGGACAAGACGGTCGAGGTGTCGGTGGCGATCGTGGGACGGCCCAATGCAGGCAAGTCGTCGCTCGTCAATCGGTTGCTGCGCGAAGAGCGGATGATCGTGAGCGAGATGCCGGGCACGACCCGGGACGCCGTCGACTCCGTCGTGACCTGGCACCGGCGGCAGTTCCGCATCGTCGATACGGCCGGCATCCGCCGCCCCGGAAGGGTGGCGCGGTCGGGGCAGGTGGAGGCGGTGAGCGTGCTGCTCGCCCGCCGCTCGATTGAGAGCGCCGATATCGTGGTGCTCGTCATCGACGCGAGCGTCGGCGCGACCGACCAGGACGCCGCCATCGCCGGCGAGGCCGATCGCCTCGGGCGCGGCATCATCATCGCCGCCAACAAGTGGGACCTGGTGAAGGACCGCGGGCCCGAGTACGTGAAGGCCTTCGACGAGGAGCTGCGCCGTCAGCTCAAGTTCCTCGACTACGCCAGGATCCTCCACATCTCGGCCGCCACGGGGGAGCGAACGGCGCGTCTGCTCGAGACCATCGACCGTGTGGCCGAGTCGCGCCGCACGCGCGTCAAGACCAGCGAGCTGAACGCGTTCGTCGAGCGCGTGTCGGCGGAGCATCCGCCCGCAAGTCCGGGCCGCAGGCACGTCCGCATCCTCTACGCCGCGCAGACCGGGATCAACCCGCCGACCTTCGTCTTCTTCACCAACGTGGCGACGACGTTCCACTTCTCCTATCAGCGGTATCTGGAAAACCGGCTGCGTGAGGAGTTCGGCTTCGAGGGGACGCCCATCCGGCTGCATGTTCGCGCCCGGCGTTCCGGGAACCGCGAGGATTCCGGGGGAAGAGGCGCGCGCCGTTCGCGGGCGAGAACCGGTTGAGCGCCGACCTGTGGACCCAATTGAAGGGCCTGAACCTGCGGAACCCTTGCTATACTGGCGCTGAATGACGCAGAAGTGGTTCAAGGCGGCGGACGTCTGCGAGATGGCCGAGCTCCAGCCATACGTTCTGCGGTCGTGGGAGAAGGAGTTCCCCGGCATCGGGGTGCAGAAGTCGGCCGACAGCCCGCGCCTGTACCGGCTGTCGGACATCGAGCAGGTCAAGAAGATCAAGCAGCTGGTGTTCGGCGAGGGCCTGACGCTGGCTGGCGCGCGGCGCCGCATCGAGGAGAGCCAGCCTCAGACCGGCGCCCCGGACAAGGAAGTCGCGGAAGTGCTCGAGGCGCTCGCGGCGGATGCGAAGACACGCATTGCCAGCGTGCGCGAAGGCCTGCGGTCGATTCTGAAGGTGCTGTCCAGCGCACCCGGAACAGTGGTGGTCGTCGACGACTATCGGCTCGAGCCGCCGCAGCCGTCGCTCGTGAAAGGTGCGCGGCGGTCGATGGCGGCGCGATCCAAGCCCTCGGTCGCGTCGAAGCGCGTTGCCGCACGCAAGCCCGCGCGGCCCGCGAAACGCAACAAGCGCGCGTCGGCGTAGGCGGCCGCCCGGCTGCGCCGGACAGCGGCGGTCCGGCGTCTCCGGACGGATTGGACGGATAATCAGGAACTGGTCAGATCGGGATGTAGCGCAGCCTGGTAGCGCACTTGACTGGGGGTCAAGGGGTCGTGGGTTCGAATCCCGCCATCCCGACCAATTTCCCCGCGAGAATTCCTCCAGCATTCTCGCGCCAGACGCGGCTTAGCCCTCGTCAGCTCTGCCGCGCTTGCCCTATAGTACTCGCTTCACACCCCTGAATGCTGGAGCCTGGCACACAAGTCGGCAGATACGAGATTCAGCGGCGGCTCGGCCGCGGCGGAATGGGCAGTGTCTATGTCGCGCACGATCCGCTGCTCGGCCGCATGGTGGCCATCAAGATGTTCGTCGGCGATCTCGAGATGGCCGATGCGCGCGAGCGCTTCTCGCGCGAGGCGCGTGCCGCGGCCGCACTGAGCCACCCCAACATCGTCACGGTCTTCGACTTCGGCGAGTTCGCGTCGCAGCCGTACATCGTCATGGAGTACGTGCCCGGCGAGACCATGGCCAGCCTGATCCGGCGAAAGGCGGCAATCCCGATTGCCGACAAGCTGCGCTGGATGGAGGAGCTCTGCGCCGGCGCCCATTACGCGCACCGGATGTCGGTCGTGCACCGCGACATCAAGCCGGCAAACCTGATGGTCGACCGATCGGGTCGTCTGAAGATCCTCGACTTCGGCATCGCGCGCCTGCTGGGAATCGCCTCGAATACGGCCGTGGTGGTCGGCACACCCGGCTACATGGCGCCGGAGCAGATCACCGGCGCGCCGGTGGATCACCGAACGGATCAGTTTTCGATCGGTGTGGTCTTCTACGAGCTGCTCGCCTACGCGGAGCCGTTCCCCGGCGATACGCTGCCGAGGATCGCGCACCGCATCGTGCACGAAGAGCCGACGCCGCTCGAGCAGCTGGCGCCCGACGTCAGCCCCGACATCATCGCGATCGTGCGGCAGGCGATGCGCAAGCGCAGCGCCGATCGGTACAAGGACGCAGACGCCATGCGCGCGGCGATTGCGCGCGTGCGGCGCCAATACGAGTCCGACGACGACTTCGAACGTCCGACCGTAGCGGTGGGACCCGACCCGGCGCCGCCGGGCGGCGCCGGCCGTGGCACGGGGTCCGAGCGCCGGCGCTCCAACGAAGCGGTCGGCGTCGCGCAGATGACGCCGCCGCCCGAACCGCGGCGCACCGATCGCGAGCTGCTGGCGCGCCGCCGCCTCGCCCAGATCGAGGCGTCGCTGACGCAGGCGCGCGCGCTGCTCGCGGAGAAGAAGCTCGTCGAAGCGCTCGACGCCTGCCAGCAGGCGCTCACGCTCGACGAGACGCACGCCGGTGCGCTCGAGCTCGAGCAGGAGATTCACACCGCCCTGCGGATCCAGGAAGGCATCGAGGTCGCGGCAGACGATTCGATGGTGGCTGTCGCCGCGGAGCCCGCGTCGATGCCCACGGTCCTGGCCTCGTCGCAGATGATCGACCCGGAAGCCGTGACCGGCGCCCACGAAGAGGCGTTCGTGGTGACCGGCCTGCCGCCGGAATCGTCCGAGCGCCCGCTCAGCGCTGCGATTCCGGCGTCGCCCCCGGTCGTTTCTCCGTCTGCCTCGCCGGACGCCGCTCCGGCGGCGCCCGTATCGGATGAACCCCGATCCGGCCTTCTCGACATTGCGGCGCTTCGGCGCCGGCCTGCCGTCTGGACCGCCGCAGCCGCCGCGGCGCTGGCGGTCGCGGCTGCCGCGGTGCTGATGCTGACAGGCGGCGCCACCGCCACGGGAATTGCCGTGATCGACGCGGCGCCCTGGGCCGCCATCCTCGAGATTCGCAATGCGGACGGGGACCTCCAGCCGCTGCCTCCCGACGCCGCGACGCCGCTGTCGCTTACGCTGCCCGCAGGCGACTATCAGGTCCTGCTGGCCGGACCGCCGCCGCAATCGAGGAGGGAGACCGTCACGCTGCGCGTGAGAGTCGGCGAGACGAGCGTCGCCCCGATCCCGCGCTTCCAGTCGCTCACCGTCGAAGAGTACCTCGACGAATATCTCGAGGGCGGGCAATGAGGCGCACGCTGGTGCTGCTCGCACTCCTGTGCGCGTGCGCCGCGGCCTCGCCTGCCGAGGCACAGGACGACGCGTTCAGACGCGGGCTCGAAGCGCGCAACGACAAGAAATGGGCGGATGTCGTCCGCCACATGCAGGACGCGCTGAAGGCGGACGCGCAGGATTCGACGCGCAGGGTGCGTTCGGGCTTCCTCGGCGTGCAGGGGATGGAGTACCTCCCGCATTTCTTCCTCGGCGAGGCCTACTACAACCTGCAGGACTGCGGCGCCGCGATCACCGAGTGGTCGATCTCCGAGCAGCAGGGGGCGGTGAAGAGCCGGCCGGAGTTCCTCGGCCTGATCCGCGCCGGATCCCGGGCGTGCGCCGCCAAGGGCGTGCTGCTGGCCGCGGACTACGACCCGCTCTATCAGTCGACGCGCCAGCTCTATACCGACGCCGCCACGCTCGGCAAACGCCTGTCCGACATCGGCGCCGCGTATCGGGAGCTCTGGCGTCCCGACGTCGAGGAACAGTTCGCCCGCGCCAGGAAGGAGCTCGACACGTCGTTTGCCAGGCTGAATGCGGGGCAGCGGTCGCGGCTGGCGGTCGACTTCAACGAATCCCGGGCGGCTGCCGAGCGCGCAATGGTCATCCTGCGTCCGCTCGAGACCTCGTTGAACGCCGCTGTCGAAGCGTTCACCGCGGTGCAGCAGCAGAGCAAGGACATCGAGCAGGTCCTCGCTTCGGCCGACGCGGCCGACCGCACCCTCGACACGCTGAAGGGCTCGCTGACCGAGCCGATGCTGGCCGCGCGCAAGAGCGGGAGACAGCAGCTCTCGCAGGCGCGCGAGCGGCTGGCCCTGGCTCAGAAGACGAACAATCCGACCGCGGCGGCCGACGCGCTGAAGCTGGCGCAGGCGGCCTCGACGACGTTGACGCAGATCGTCGACCAGGCGCAGAAGGCGGTCCGTGGAGCGTTCGAGCAGCAGTTCGCGGAAGCGATCCGGCTCGCCGACTCGGCGCTTGCTCGACTCTCGGGAACAATGACGATCCTCGACCGCCGTCTGGAGCGCCAGCCGGATCTCGTCACCGCAAGGCTGACGGCGGATCGCGGCGAGTTCGTGAAGCAGATCGAGGCGCTGCGCCGCCGCTCCGAGCGTGCGCGCAGGGCCGAAGACTTGAACGGCCTGGCCGAGACGACGCGGCTGACGCTGGAGACGCGAAGCCGCCTCAACACCCTCATCGAGACCGTCGGCGGCCCTGTCACGCTGCGCGAACGCGGCGTGCACGAGGCCCTCGAGGAAGGCATTCGTCGGTTCCTCGACGGCGAGTACGAGCAGGCGCTCACGGCGCTCGAACCGCTCACCGGGCAGCGCGACCTCCCGCTGCAGGTGCACGCGCACGTGTTTCGCGCCGCGGCGCTCTACGCGCTGTACGTCCGTTCCGGAGAAACCAACGCGCAGCTGCGCGCCGACGCGCTCGCCGAGATCGCGCGGAGCAAGCAGCTGAACGCGTCGTTTCAGCCCAGTCCGCGCGCGTTTTCGCCCCGGTTCCTCAGGTTTTATCGCTCCGGCAGCTAGTTGCTGCGCATCCGTGTTGCGTCCCTCTGGCGCGCGACGATGCCGGCGCGACCGGCGGGGAATGGGCGTGGCTGTGCCGGGGGCTTGTGAACATGCCCAGGCGGAGAGCGAGGCAGCCGTTGTCCGGCGGCGATCGACGGCTCGCCGTGTGTGCGACGCACGCTCGTCGCGCGCCCGATCGCCTGGCCGGTGAGCAACTGTGATGTCCGACGAGACTGGCGGGGAAATCGGCTCCGGCGACGCGAGGCCGCTGCCGCTGACGGGCGAGGAACAGCTGGCCGTCCTGCTCGAGCAGTCGCATCGCCTGATGGCCGAGCGCGATCCGCGCGTGCTGCTGCGCGACGCGGCCTCGGCCGCCCGCGACATCACCCAGGCCCGCGGCGCCGTCGCCGGCATCCGCGGCGACGACGGCCGGTTCGATGAACTGGTGTCCGTGGGGCTGGACGCAGGCGTCATCGAGCGTCTGAAGCGCCAGTCGGAGACCGATGGCGATCATCCGGTACGGCGCGTGCTCGCGCGCCGGGCCGTGGTGGCCGGCCGCACGCTTTCCGGCGATTCTCACGTCTCGCTTCAATCCGGCTCGCATCCGCCGGCGCAGTCCTGTGTGTTCGTGCCCGTTGCGTCTCCCGATCGCGTGTACGGCTGGCTGGCCGTGATCGAGAAGATCGGGGCGCCCGCATTCTCCGAGGTCGATGCGCTGCTCGCCAGGGCCATCGGTGTGCAGGCGGGAATCGTCTACGAGAACGTGCAGCTGATGCGGCGGCTGCAGGCGCAGGCGGAGGAGCTGCGCAAGCAGGAGGACGAGACCGACTTCGCCATGACGGCCGCCCACATCGGCGTGTTCTCCCGCGATCTCGGGTCGACCGATGTGGTCGTGTCGAAGTCGCTGGCGAGACTGCTTGGCCTTCCCGACGAGGTCCGGCACGTGCCGCAGGAGAAGCTCTACGAGTGGACGCATCCCGACGACCGCGAACGGGTGCGGGCGACCATCGACAAGGCCGTCCACGAGCTGTCGGACTTCACGTTCTCGTTCCGCATGAACCTGCCCGACGGCGTGATGCGCTGGTTCCAGGTCGACGGCCGCGTCGCGCTCGACGATGCGCGGCAGCCGGCGCGCGTCGTCGGCGTGCTGGCCGACATCACCGATCGGCGATCGCTCGAGATGCAGTTCCGCCAGGCGCAGAAGATGGAGGCCGTCGGCCAGCTGGCGGGCGGCGTCGCCCACGACTTCAACAACCTGCTGACCGCCATCATCGGCTACGCGCGCTTCGCGCTCGAACGGGCGGGCGAGGGCGAGCAGCGCCGCGACATCGAGGAGATCACCAGGGCCGCCAGCCGCGCCGCGGCGCTGACCAAGCAGCTGCTCTCGTTCAGCCAGCGCCACGTCACCGAAACCGTGTCGATCGATCTCAACCTGCTCATCGTCGACATGGTGACGATGCTGCGGCGGATGCTCGGCGCCGACATCGAGCTCACCACCTCGCTCGGCCCGGACCTGCCTGTGGTGCGCGCCGACCGCAGCCAGCTCGAACAGGTGTTGTTGAATCTCGTCCTCAACGCCCGCGATGCGACGGCCGGCGGCGGCGCCATCCTCGTCGAGACCAGGGCGGTCACCGTGGATGCGCAGTCGCATCACCCGGAGCTCAAGCCCGGGCCGTATGTCACGTTGACCGTCAGCGACGACGGCTGCGGCATGTCGGACGAGATCAAGTCGCGGCTGTTCGAGCCCTTCTTCACGACCAAGCCGCGCGGGCAGGCAACCGGCCTCGGCCTCGCGACGGTGTATGGCATCGTGACGAGGAGCGGCGGCGCGATTCACGTCGAGAGCGAGCCGGGCAAGGGCTCGCAATTCACGGTCTACCTGCCGGCCGAGCAGAGAGCGGCGCATCCGGTCGAGCAGTCGGGCGAGTCGCAGCGCGCGACCCGTACTGCCACGGTGCTCCTCGTCGAGGACGAGTCGGCCGTCCGCGATCTGGTGCGGATCATCCTCGAGCGCGAGGGCTACTCGGTCGTCGAGTCGACGAATGCCGACGAAGCCGAAGCACGGTTCTCGACGATGAGCTCGCTCGATCTGCTCCTCACCGACGTCGTCATGCCGGGGCGCTCCGGGTTCGAGCTGTTCAAGCGCCTGCAGGCGAAGCTGCCGTCGCTGCGCGTGCTCTTCATCTCGGGATGCACCGACTACGCCGCGTTCGACACCGCCACCGTCGGGCGCGATCTGGCATTCCTGGAGAAGCCCTTCTCATCCGAAGGGCTGATCGCGAAAGTCCGAGAGGTGCTGGGGCACTGAGGTGCGGCCCCGACCGCTTCGCTCCAGGCACACGCAGTAGCGAAGCGGTCGGGTGTGGGAGGAGGGGCGCCCCTTTCAGGGAGGGGCAGCCTTGACGCCGCCATGGCCCGCGGCGTCAATGCCCCGTCTATCGCAACCCGGATGCCGCCTCGCAACTGCGCGGAATCGCCGGCCGCGGCACACCAGCGGCCGCGCAAGTCTTCCCACGGGCAGCCTTTGTTTCGAGTTCCTCGCTGCAGTCGGACTGCAGCTGCAGCCGCGTCAGGTAGAGGTGAGCGTGAGTGGATGCGTGTCCGCTCGCGGGACGTGCTGTTCGGATTCGGACGGACGGTGGCAGAGCCGCAATTTCGACTGATGTGCGCGCGAACCGATTCGGCCGCCCCGCCGTCAAACTAGCCGACAGAGAGGGCGGGGTACTGGCGCGCGGCAACGCACCAATACCCCTGATCGCAACCCGCAGGAGTGAGCTGCGGGCCGGACTCATCCCAGTATAGGAGAGGCCAGCCCGCGCGGGAGGGCTGGCCATGTGGAGCGCCGCAGCAGTACTGGTGTGCGCGTTGTCGACGCTCGGCCGCAGCGAGAGCAGCATGCCGCGGATCGAGCTGATCGACACGGCGCCGGCAGAGGTGTCGGCCGGCGCCGAAGCCTTCGTTCTCCACGGCAGGATTTATCTCATCACGTCGTCGTCGGTCTTTCAGGCGGCGCTGGCCTCGCGCTCCGGATGCACACCGTCCGTGGCGATGCGCAAGCTCGCCAGTATCCTGGCGCACGAGCGCTGGCACGTCGAGCACGGCCGCGATGAGAAAGGGGCGTACGAGCACCAGCTCATGACGCTGATCCAGCTCGGGCTGCCGCCCGGCACCGGCGCTTACCGCGAGGTGCAGTTGTCGATGATGCGCGTGCTGAAGGCGCGCAAGCGCCGCTCGCCTGACCTGCTCCTGGCGGGCGTCGAGCCGTTCTGATCGCTCGTTGATCTCTCGCGGCGCTATTTCTTCGCGGCTGCAACGGCCTTGACGAGCTCGGCATGCGGACCCACGCCGCCATGTCCGCCGACATGCGTGGCGACCGGGAGCTCGAGCTCGTCGATCGCCTGCAGCAGGTGCACCGCATCCGGGCCCGCCGGGGCGCCCAGGCCGGGGAACCAGATGTCGCTCTGGAACAGCACGCGCCCACGCGGCACGTAGGCGAGCACCTTCGGCTCGACGTGAGGGTTGCCGGCGACGGGATAGAGCTCCAGCGTCTGCCCGCCGTCGCTGAGCACCTTCTTGCCGTCGAAGATCTCGAGGCCGCCGGCGCGTCCGGCCTTCCTTGCCTGTTCGAGCGCATCGGGCGGGTTGGTGTGCGGCGTCTCGACGATCATCCTCATCTCGGGCTCGTGGCCTTTCGCCGCCAGGATGGTGGCGCCCACCGCCGCCAGCCCGCGCACACCGCCGGTGTGGTCGTAGTGATGGTGCGTGGCGACCGCGTAGCGAATGGGCTTGTTCGGGAACTGCTCGGCGAGCACGCGCGCCAGCGTCGCGCTCTGCGCGTCGGTGTAGGCCGCCTCGACCACCGCGAGCCACGACGGGAACTCGACCACCATGCTGTTGTGCGAGTAGGCGCGCGCGAAGTACACGCCGTCGGCCACCTTGGTCAGCGTGACCGGCGAGTAGTCGCCGGCGGCGGCGGCTTTCATGGCCTCCTCGCTGGCGGATTCGGGAACGGCGAACGTTGCGTCGGCGTTCGGGTCGTTCACCGAGGCCGAGGCATACTGCACCGCTGAATACGGCTGCCCGCCCTTGCGGATGGTGATCGAGTGCGGCAGCTTCAGCCCGCCGACATCCTTGTAGTCGCCGAAGACGTACTGCGACGGCGCGTCGCCCAGCATCGATTCCGTGTCGAGCGCTTCGAACCCGGCGATCAGCCGCGACTCCGGATCGAAGTAGATCGTGATGGACTCGCCCGACGGCAGCTTCGCCGCTGCCGCCTTGAGCATCCGGCCCTCGAACGATTTGTCCTCCGGCATTTCATCGGGCAGGTCAGCAGCCGCCAGGGCGACGGTCACCGGGTTTCGCCTGAGCAGGAACTCGGGATGGTTCTGCGTGCCCCAGCTGAAGAGACCCGAGGACGACATGACCGCGAGCGGCCGTCCCGCGACGTCTTCCAGGCCGACCGGGCGGCCGTTGATGGTCGTGAGGATCTCGCGGCGATGCTGGGAGAACGCGCCGATGGCGAGCTCGTAATCGAGCGCGGCGCGCCCGTTCTCGCGATCGAGCGTCTCGATCACGTTCTTGAGCATCCCTGCCGGCTCGGGGTCGCCGACCTTCACGGTCTGTCCGTGGCGGAATCTCGTGCCGACGCCGCCGCTCATGGTCAGCGTCTTCACGGCGTTCAGCCGATCGAGGCCGCCCATCGCGGCAACAGCATCCTGTCCGAGCTGACGTGCAGTCGGCTGGCTCGAACAAGCCGCCGCGGCCACGGTGAGTCCAACGACCAGCATTCGCACGAACGACATCGCATCCTCCAATGGCTCAATGGTCAATGCCCAACGCTCAATGCCCAAGCCCCAACGCCCGATGTTCAACCTGCCGAGTCGAGCAGTTCGAGCAGCGCCGATGACACGGCGTCGGGCCGCTCGCGGGGGAGGAAGTGGCCGGCGCCGTCAATCACGCGGCGCGCCGCGAGCCTGGCGAACGTCGCCGCCTCGTTGGGGTTCCGGGGCGCCGGTGCGCCGAGCCCGTCGCTGCCGCCGTACAGCGTGATCGTCGGCACATCGATGCGCGGACGGGTCGCGAGCCGGCGCTCCATCTCGAGGAATCGCGGCTCGCCGGGCGCATTGCCGAGGCGGTGCCGGTACGAGTGAATCACCACGTCGACGAAATCGGGATTGTCGAACGACGCGGCGGTCGTCTGATACGTCTGGTCGGTGAACTTCCAGGTGGGCGACCAGGTCTCCCACAGATACCGGCAGATCGCACGACGGTTCTTCTCGAGGCCCACCCGGCCGCGCTCGGTGTTGAAGTAATACATGTACCAGAACGCACGTTCTCGCTCGGGCGGCGCCGGGTTCGGCGTGGCGAAGACGTTCTGAATCGTGTAGCCGCCGATCAGCACCGCGGCCCGCACGCGGTCGGGGTGAAGTGCGGCGGCAATGCACGCGGCGCGGCCGCCCCAGTCGTAGCCGGCGACCGCGAAGCGCGGGATCTTCAGCGCGTCCGCCAGATCGATCACGTCCTGGCCGATTGCGGCCTGTTCGGCCATGCGCGGCGCCGCGGGATCGCGAAAGCGCGTCGGCCCGAACCCGCGGAGATACGGAACGATCGTCCGGTATCCCCGTGCGGCCAGCGGCCCGATCACGGCATCGTAGGCGCGTGCATCGTCGGGGAACCCGTGCAGCAGGATGACGGGGAAGCCGGCCGGGTTTCCGCTGTCCTCGTAGGCGATCTCGAGGACGGACGTCCGCGCCGTTCGCACGGCCGGCGTTTGCGCGCGAACCGGATCAAGGCCGCGCGCGACGAGCGCCGCGCCCATTGCCGCCGCTCCTCGCTTCAGCACATCTCGACGGGCGTAGCTCATGGCGGTCGCTATGATGCCACTGTCAGATGACGCGCTCCAGCGCCTTGCCGATCGCGGTGATGGTGTTCCAGTTCCGCGTGGTCGCCGGTACGCCCAAGGTCCGGTCCAGCGCGCCGAGGCAGCTGATTGCCTTCATCTGCCGCCGGTACTCGCCGATGATGAACCGGCCATCCCGGCCGAGGACTCTGACCAGCCACGTGCCGCGTTCGGGAATCACCAGCGGCAGCGGCGGCGGGACACGCGGCCGCCGCGCCAGCACGGTGACGAAGCGGACGATGTCGGGACGCGATGGCCGGCCGTCGAACCAGTCGCGCGCGAGCAGGCCGGCGAACTCGCGCCGGGGACAGATGATGATCTCGGTTTCGAAGGGCAGACGGCTCGCCAGCTCCTGACGGAGCCGTGCGGCCGCAATCGGCCTGCCGATCACGAACGTGCCTGCGGCGCCGATGTTGATCGCGTCGAGATGCCGCAGTTCCTCCGCAAGCCTGGCCGGACGGAAGGTCCTGTATCCGCCGACGTTGACGCCGCGCAGCAGGACCACGTGGCTCATGACTTCGAGCCCCGTGCCGTCTTCACGTATTCGTCCACGTTCCTGGCCAGCACGTCGAGCGGAACGTTGCCGCCGAGGACGACCGTGTCGTTGAAGGCCTTGAGATCGTATGCGGCGCCGAGCGTCGTCATCGCCTGCCGGCGAAGCCGGTTGATCTCGCTGTGGCCGACCTTGTAGCCGCAGGCCTGCCCCGGCCACGAGCAATAGCGATCGACTTCGCTGGCCACTTCGAGCGGGTTCGATCCGTTGACGTCGACGAAGTAGCGGACCGCCTGCTCGCGGGTCCAGCGCTTGGCGTGGATGCCGGTGTCGACAACCAGGCGGCAGGCGCGAAACGCGAGGGATTGCAGATAGCCGAGGCGGCCGACGGGATCGCCTTCATACGCCCCGAGCTCGTCGGCGAGCTGTTCGGCGTACAGGCCCCAGCCTTCCGAGTAGACGTTGAACGAGAGCATCTGCCGGATGAGGGGCATGCGCCGGGTGTACTCGCCCTGCCAGATGTGTCCGGGGATCGACTCGTGAAACGTCAGGTCGGCCAGGCTGTACTTGCTGTGCAGGCTCGGCGTCCTGAGGTTGATCCAGTAGCGCCCGGGGATCGAGCCGTCGATCGATCCGGCGCCGCCGTAGGCGCCGGGCGCGCCCGGTTCTTCCTCTGGCGGCAGCCGCTTCACTTCCATGTTGGGATCGACCAGCGTGTTGAACGCGCGTGGCATCTGCGCGCGGATCCAGTCGAGGCGCTCCTGGATGAACGCCATGATCTCGGCCCGGCCCTTGTCGCCAGGGGAGAACTGGTACCGAGGATCCCTGGCCAGCGCCCGCATGCGCGCTCCGACTGCGCCGCTGGTGTAGCCGACGGTCCGCAGCAGGCCGTCCATCTCCGAGTGCAGACGGTTCAGCTCGTCGAGGCCCAGCTCATGGACCTCGTCCGGCGTCATCGTCGTCGTGGTCGATGCCTTCAGCGCCCAGCGGTAGTAGGCGTCGCCGTTCGGCCTCGCCCACATGCCGGCGTCGCCGGTCGCCGCGGCGCGCTGCGTCTTCAGCTCGGCGAGCTGCCGTTCGAGTGCCGGCACGATCTCCTGTGTGACGATCGTGCGCGCCCGTTCCACCCAGTTGCCGGGGATGTTCGTGACGCGCCGCTCGAGCGACTCGACGAGCCCGCCGCCCTTGCGGGCGCCCTGGGCCGAGCGCGTCATCTGCGCGACGGCCGTGTCGATCAGGAACGCCGGTGGGACGAGGCCTGCGGCGCGCGCCGCCTGCATGCGCTCGATCTCGCCGTCGAGCTGTTTCGGGTACGACTGCAGGCGTGCGAGATAGGCCTCGGCGTCGGCGGCGTTCTCGACGCGATGCTCGGCGTCGAGAAATCTCGGGATGTCGAGATAGGCGCCGACGTTCTGAATGACCACGTACGGCGTGTTGCGCCACCCGCCGACCGCGACATCGCCGTAGGGCAGGGCGAACCCCTCGAGCGCGGTGGCATACGCGCCGCGAACCACTTCGACGCTCGTCCGCGTCGCGTCGGGAAGGGCCGAGGTGTCCAGCGCGTTGAGGCGGTCGAGATCGGCGCGAAGCTGGCTCGCAATCTGGCGCTGGCCGGCGGCCGAGCGATCGGTCAGCTGCGACCGCAGCGCCGCTCTCGCGCCTGTGTCGACGCCGAGCGACGTCGCACCCTCGGGATTGAGACGCAGAAGGTTGTCGGCGATCTGGTCCAGCAGGGCGAGCACATCGGCCTCGGTCGGCGCCTGAGGTGCAGCCGGCGCCTGCTCCCGGCTGCATGCGGGTGTGTACGGCAGCACGGCTGCCGAGGCCAGGGCGGCGAGGAGTTCGCGGCGGTTCATCGACGGGTCGTCTCCTTCAATCCATGACCGCCGATCGGAACGGTCTCGATCCGGGTGCCGAAGCCGGCAACGAGCGGCCGGCCTTTCGCAATCGCGGCCTGCACCTGCGGCAGCGACAGCGAGGCCTTGTGACTCGCCTGGCTGTCCCAGACCTCGGTGATCCACAGCGCATCGTTGTCTGCCGGGTCCTGCGCGATCACATAGCTCAGACACCCGGGCATGTTCGACGTGCCTTCGAGAAGAATGGCGGCCAGGGCATCACGCTGTCCGGGCACGGCGGTCATCCTGACGATCAAACCATACACGTCGCGGCCTCCCGTGGGTCGGCGCCGCTGCTCGACGAGGCGGCTCGACTCGCGGATGCTGCGGCGATAGGCGATTGACGATTTCGGTCGTAATATCCCACGAAACGCCGCCGGCCGGGACAACGGCCGCCGGACACGAACGAGGCGACAGCTCATGCGGTTCTGGCTGGGGTTCCTGATCGTTGTCGTGTATGCGGTCCTTCCGGTGCGAGGACAGGAAGCGCATCCCGAGGAGGTGCGCTCTGCGGCTGCGCGCGCCCTTGTCGCGATCCAGAAGGCACAGGGGCCCTGGTACACGACCCATAAGCAGGTCTGCGCCTCCTGTCATCATCAGTACCAGCCGGCGCTCGCGTATCGAGCCGCCCGCGAGCATCGCGTCCCGTTCGACGAGGCCATCGCCCGTGCGGATGCCGTCAGGGCGTTCACCTTCGCCGATATCGATCGGGCGGTGCAGTACACGCACGTGATCGAACCGGCAATGGACGACGCCTACCGGATGGTGGCCGCCCATGCGGCCGGCGTGAGGCCGAACCTGGGCGCGGCGATCTACGCGAGGCTGCTGATCTCGCGGCAGAACCCGGAAGGGGACTGGGACGGCTTCCACCAGCGGCCTCCCTCGTCGTACAGCCGCGCGACCATGGCGGCGCTGGGCCTGCGGGCGGTGCAGCTCTACCACCACCCGAGTCAGAAAGCACAGGCCGAGGCGGCGGTGCTCCGCGCGCGGAAGTTCCTCGAGTCGTACGCGGCGCGGGACACCGAAGAGCGCAGCTATCAGCTGCTCGGGCTGCGGTGGGCGCTCGGCGGCGGCGACGCCGGCGGGAAGTTCGCGGCCGAGGATCGCGCGAAGCTGCGCGCCCTGGCGACGGCACTGCAGAAGACGCAGCGCCCCGACGGCGGCTGGAGCTCGATCGCGGGGCGTGAGAGCGACGCGTATTCGACGGCGCAGGCGCTCGTCGCCCTGCACGACGGCGGCAGCGTCGCCGTCATCGATCCGTCGTGGCAGCGCGGCATCTGCTACCTGCTGCGCACCCAGGCCGCCGACGGGGCATGGCACACGCCGTCGCGGCTGCATCCACCTGCGCCCGTCAGCCCGCCGTACTTCGACGCCGGCTATCCCCACGGCCACGATCAGTTCCTGTCGATGCAGGGCGCGAGCTGGGCGGTGATCGCGCTGTCGTACGCGCTCGAACCTGCCACCCGCGTGGTGCCGCCGCCGCTGCCGGAGACGGAGCCGGCGGGAGTCGAGCCATGGGTCGAGACGATGCTGTTCGGCACGGTGGCCGATGTGCGGAAGCTCCTTGACGGCGGCCTGAGCCCCAACGCTGCAACGAAGTCGGGCGGCACCACCGCGCTGATGATGGCGGCGCCCGACGTCGAGAAGATGCGGCTGCTCATCGATCGCGGCGCCGATGTGAACGCTCGCGCCAACTCGCGCTTCACGGCGCTGATGGTCGCCGCGCAGTATCAGGAGGGGAACGCCGCCATCAATCTGCTGCTCGACTGCGGCGCACAGGTGGCGCCGCCTTCGGGCGCACCACCGCCGGTGTTCAACGCGAACCCGTTCGTCCTCGCGGCGTACGCCGGCAACGCGAAGAGCCTGCCGCGGCTGCTTGCCGTAGGCAGCAGGATTGACGACGCGTTCATCGCCATCGGCACGTCGCGCACGACGCCGATGCTGGGCGCCTTCAAGTTCGGCGACGCCGAGGTCGCACGCACGCTGCTCGATCTCGGAGCGCCGGTGGACTTCGCCGACGGGAACGGCATCACGATGCTCGGCCGCGCCGCCCTCAACAACGACGTCGAGATGGCGCGCATGCTGATCGCGCGCGGCGCGAACGTCAACGTCGTCGACAAGCTCGGCATGACGCCGCTGCTCTGGGCCGCCAACATCGACTTCGGCGATGCGCGGATGATCGAGCTGCTCCTGAAGTCGGGCGCGAAAGCCGACGTGCGCAACAAGGACGGGCTCACGCCTCTGGAGCTGGCGCGCAAGCATCGTCACATTACACTCATTCCGGTACTCGAGGCGGCGCGCTAGCTCCGGCCCGCGCGCGGAGGGACGCCGATGATCCTGTACAGGCGTGGTTCGTGCGCGGCGTCGTGCTCGTCCCCGCGCTGATGCTGAACGGGCGAGCACCAGTCGCACAGCGGCCCTCGTCCGTGCCCGTGTCCCGTGTCAGGCCCTGGCCGCGCCTGCATGCGTCGGCCAGCCTGGCGGCGGACGGGCCGCACAGGAGCCGGGCTGACAGACACCACAGCGGGCCGTGCCGCGGGTGCGCCGCTGCTCCGCGAGCCGGGGCAGCGCATTCGCGACGTCCGCCAGGGGCCCGACGGCTGCCTGTACGTGCTGACCGGGGAAAATGACGCGGCGCTGACTCGCATCGAGCCGGGCGGCGCATCGACGCGATAATAGATGGATGCAAATAGCCGCACGTATGACGCGGATCGGCATCGAGTCCGCGTTCGAAGTCCTGCAGCGGGCCCGCGCGCTCGAGGCGCAGGGCAAGCACGTCATCCACCTCGAAATCGGCCAGCCTGACTTCCCGACGCCGGCGCACATCAAGGAGGCCGCCAAGCGCGCCCTCGACGAAGGCTGGACCGGCTACGGTCCGACGCCCGGATTCCCCGATTTCCGCGACGCCATCGCCGACTACATCTCGGCCACCCGCGGCATCCGTGTCAGCGGCCAGAACGTTGTCGTCGTCCCCGGCGGCAAGCCGATCATGTTCTTCGCCATGATGGCGGTCGTCGAGCCTGGCGACGAGGTGATCTATCCCAACCCCGGGTTCCCGATCTACGAATCGGTGATCAACTTCCTCGGCGCCACGCCGGTGCCGATTCCGCTCGTCGAGAGCCGCGGATTCTCGTTCGACCTGGATACGTTCGCGGCGAAGCTGTCGCCCCGCACCAAGATGATCGTGCTGAACTCGCCGGCGAATCCGACCGGCGGGGTGATCCCGAAGGAGGATCTCGCGCGGATCGCCGACCTCACGCGCGATCGCGACGTGCTCATCCTCAGCGACGAGATCTATTCGCGCATCTGCTACGGAGACCCGCCCCAGTCGATCGCGCAGTTCGACGGGATGCTCGAGAAGACCATCATCCTCGACGGCTTCTCGAAGACGTACTCCATGACCGGCTGGCGGCTCGGCTACGGCGTGATGCCGCTCTGGCTGGTCGACGTGGTCGACAAGCTGATGGTCAATTCCAATTCCTGCACGGCCAGCTTCACACAGCGCGCCGGCCTGGCGGCGCTCCAGGGACCGCAGGACTCCGTGACCGCAATGGTGACCGAATTCCGCCGCCGCCGCGACGCAATCGTCAAGGGGCTCAACGAGATCCCCGGCTTCAGCTGCACCGTGCCGGACGGGGCCTTCTACGCCTTCCCGAACGTCAAGGCGACCGGCATCTCCAGCCGCGAGCTGGCCGACATGCTGCTCAACGAGGCCGGCGTGGCGTGCCTGAGCGGGACGGCGTTCGGCAGCTACGGGGACGGCTACCTGCGATTCAGCTACGCCAATTCACTGGAGAACATCCAGGAGGCCCTGAGCCGAATCCGGACGCTTTCGGAGCGCTGGGCGCCCGCCGTCGCGCGGTAGACCGCGGACCTGCCGCTTTCGCCCGAAGACACGGCCAGCCCGCTTTCGTTCAAGACAAGGGGCAATTCTGCCGACTACCGTAAGGTGCTGACTCCCATTGGGGTGGCGTTGCTCCTTGTCGTCACGGCCTCGAGCCTGTGGGGCTGGTGGTGTGCCCGCCGGCGGCTGATCGACATCAGCCTCCGGGACGCTGCCCGGGAACGCGCGCATCTCGCGATCGAGGAGCGGATCAGGATTGCCGAGCGCGTCGCGCGGTTCGGTACATGGTCCTGGGATCGCGAGACCAACATGGTCACGCTGTCCGGCGGCGCCGCCGAGATCAACGGGTTCGGGATAGACCCGATCGAGGTCAGTCTCGACTCGCTCTACGTCAACGTCCATCCCGAGGATCGCGACCGCGTGTGCGCGGCGCGCGACCGCTCGCTCGCCGAGCAGTCCTCCTACGTCTTCGAATTCCGCCGAATCCTGCCCGACGGTACGGTTCGCTGGTTTCGGAATCACGGCGTCGTCTCGCAGTCCGGCATGCGCATTGTCGGTGCGGTCCTCGACATCACCGACGAGAAAGAGGTCATCGACCGTCTGAACGGCGCCGCCGAGCGGATGCAGCTGGCCGAGAGCGTGGCCAGCTTCGGCATCTGGGAGATGGATCTGGCGACGGGCATCGTGAAAGGGTCGGCGGCCTGGGCGGCGCTCGAGCGCGTCGGCGATGCCAATGTCGGCCGGCATGCGGACGAAGTCCGCCAGATCGTCCATCCCGACGATCGCTGGCTTCTCGAGGACGGCGTCAAGCGCGCCCTTGCCACCGGCGAGCCCTACTCGGTGGAGTTCCGCATCGTGCCCGAGCCCGGGGTGATCGAGTGGCGGCGCAGCACCGCGCACGTGCAGTTCGTCGACGGCAAGCCGGTGCGATTGATCGGCGCCTCGATCGACACGACCAGGGAGAAAGAGATGCTGGCGGCGGCCGAGGCGGCCAGCCGGGCGAAGAACGACTTCCTCGCCAGCATGAGCCACGAGATCCGGACGCCGATGAATGCCATCGTCGGCATGACCAGTCTGCTGCTGCAGAAGGATCTCGACGCCGAAACGGCGGACTTCGTCGAGACCATTCGCGCGTCGTCCGATGCGCTGCTCACGCTGATCAACGACATCCTCGACTTCTCGAAGATCGAGTCCGGCCGCTTCGACGTGGAAGACGAGCCGTTCGATCTGATCAAGTGCGTCGAGGAGTCGGTCGATCTGCTGGCGGTGCGGGCGGCGGAGAAGCGGCTCGAGCTCACCGCCGAAATCGACCCGGCGCTGCCGCGGTGGATTCGCGGCGACGTCACGCGTCTGCGGCAGATTCTGGTGAATCTGCTCGGCAATGCCGTGAAGTTCACCGCCGAGGGCGAGGTCGCGCTCACCGTGTCGCAGCGAACCGAGGCTGCCGGCGATCCGCCCTGCCTGTACTTCAGTGTGCGCGACACGGGCTGCGGCATCCCGGCCGATCGCATGGACCGGCTGTTCCAGGCATTCAGTCAGGTCGACGCCTCGACGACGCGGAAATACGGCGGCACCGGCCTGGGCCTGGCCATCAGCAAGAGGCTGACCGAGATCATGGGCGGCCGCATCTGGGTCGAGAGCGAGGTCGGCAAGGGCTCGGTCTTCCAGTTCCTGCTGCCGCTGCGCAGCGCGCCGGCGCTCGAGCCGCTGCCGCGTGCGGAAATGTGCTGGCCGGGCAGGGCGGCGCTCATCGTCGACGACAACGCCACCAACCGGCGCATCTACGCGACACAACTCCGGCACTGGGGCATGGAGACGGTGGCCGTCGAGTCGGCCGACGAGGCGCTCGAGCGTCTGCGGCAGCGGACGTTCGATGTGGCGCTCGTCGACGTGGAAATGCCCGGGATGAGCGGCATGGAGCTGGCCCGCCGCGTCGTCGACCTGGGGATTGCACCGGGGATGCGCATCATCCTGTGCAGCTCGTCGGGGATCACGCGCACGGAGCTGCAGGCCAGGCCGGCGCCGCAGCCGTTCCATGCATTCCTGACGAAGCCGACGCGGTCCGACCACATGCGCGAAGTGATCGGGCGTCTGCTGAACGGGGTTGCGACGACGCACGAACGCCGCGCGGCGGCCGACGTCGATCCCACACTCGGTCGCCGGCATCCGCTGCGGATCCTGCTCGCCGAAGACAACGCGGTGAACCAGAAGGTCGGCGTCGCGCTGCTGAAGCGGATGGGATATACGCCGGACGTCGTGGCCAACGGCCTCGAAGTGCTCTCGGCGGTGCGGCGGCAGCCCTACGACGTCATCCTGATGGACATCCAGATGCCGGAGATGGACGGCCTCGAGGCGGCGCGTCAGGTCGCGCGGCTGATGCCGCGGGCGCAGCGGCCGCACATCCTGGCGCTCACGGCCAACGTCTTCAAGACCGATCAGGAGGCCTGCATCGAAGCCGGCATGGACGGCTTCCTCGCCAAGCCGCTCGATCTCGCACAGCTGCGCGACGCGCTGGTGCGCTGCACGCCGGTCGACGGCCGTCGGCTGGACAAGACCGCCTAGAACGCCGAACGGTTTGAAAGAGCCGACATTACGCAGCCTTTCGTGACTGGACTTCTGACAGATGGAGTGTCTCCAGGTTTTGAATCGCGCTCGCCCGCCGGAGGTCGAAGGTGTTCTTGCGGACGCCGACGTAGCGCGCGTGGTTTCCTTGCCGTTGGGAGATGTGCGCGAGTTTGTGTTCAATCTTCGTGCGCTCTCGCAGCGCTTCGCGTCCAGCGGCTG